>FLNY01004233.1_pt1 | contig 173878 bp, 134 predicted proteins | sample 1140381 | NCBI WGS metagenome assembly FLNY01 (sample SAMEA3878172, study PRJEB12797) | bioreactor metagenome | biome: Moose rumen | place: Sweden | collected 2011-10 | reverse complement strand
CTCGTGGCGCACGTCGATGAGCAGGAAGAGGTTCAGCATCTGCTCGCGCCGCAGGATGTAGCCGGTTATCATCCGTTGCAGCTCATCCCTTTGCTGCTGCCCCCTCTTGGCGTAGCCATAGCCCGGGAGGTCTACGAGATACCACTCTTTATTAATAAGGAAGTGGTTGATGAGCACCGTCTTTCCTGGCGTGCTTGACGTCTTGGCGAGGCCAGCTCTGCCCGTCAGCATGTTGATGAGGCTGGATTTGCCCACGTTGCTGCGGCCTATGAAGGCGAACTCTGGCAGGTCTCCCTGCGGACACTGGTCCACGCGGGCGCTGCTGATGGTGTATTCGGCGGAAGTGATGAGCATGTCGATGGTCGGGTGGGGGAGGTTAGAAACTGTATTTCAGGCCGAGGCTCAGCAGCTCCTTGAACATGAGATAGGTGCCGTCGTGCAGTTCTCCGGAGCGGAAGTTCGGGTTGCTGTTGTCGAAGCGAGGGTAGAGATGCAGCTTGGCAGTGATGAGTTTGGTGACGGTAAAGTCGAAGTTGTTCTCCCACTCCCAGATGTTGTAGTCGAAGTTGGTCATCCAGTACATACGGTTGTTCCATACGATTTGCTTGCATATCTGCCACCTCGTGTTGAGGATGATGTTGGGACCGAACGTTATCCTGCTGTTCTTGCCCTCGTCTATGCCGAAGTTCTTCGTGAGCTCGTCGTCGTTGACGTAGAATATCTTCATGGCCAGAGGCGCTATGTTGAGTTGCCCCGTGAACTGCTTCTTCTTGCCCCATGCGATTTCATACTTCATGCTGGGCGCCACGGTGACTTCCAGGGGGGAGAGGAACTTCGAGGTGATGTTGTCGGTATTCTTCTGATAGTTCGGTGCAATCTGTGTCTGCAGGATTACGACGAGAGAGTAGTACCAGTTCTTCCAGGCCTTGTAGCCGGCATTGCCCGTGTAGCGAAGCAGGTTATGGTTTGGGCGGAAGGTGCGGTTCTCGTCGGTCTCGGTCGTCTGGAAGCCCAGCTGAGCGTCCAAGGTGTTTTCCCAGGTTATCTTCCGCTGGTTGTTGTAGTTGGCTCGCAGCGTGAGGTCGAAGTTGCCGGTGATGTTCGTCTCGCCGCCTTTGTACCAGTTGTCCGAGAGATAGGTTTGTGCGAACTGGATAGACGTCTCGCCCGTGAACTTCCAGAAGTTAGGCTTTCGTGTGATGACCTCCACAGGCCCGTTCACCTCAGGTGCCAGTGATGCCGCCTCCACCTTGTCGGCCAGCTTGTCGGCAGCCGTCAGCCTCTCGTTCACGTCGCTGCGGATGGCAGCCTGCCCCGTGATGTCGCTCTCGGTCTGCCTGACGAGCTGCGGAGCTTCTGCATAGAGATAGGAGAGCATCTTCCTGGAGGCAAAGATGCGCTGCAGCTGCGGGTCGGGAGAGGAGGTGTCGGTCTGCCCCATCGCTTGGTGAAGCGTGGAATTGTAGAGCGCAGGCTGCGACAGGAGCTGGTAGTAGTAGGCATTGGGCACGGCAGTCGTCGGCTGGGCATTCAGCGAGTCGCGCTCTTTGGAAAGCACGTCGAGAGCCTTCATATAGTTCTTCAGCACGGAAGACGAGTCGCTGGCTGCTCCATCGCCCTGTGCCTTAATTGCCGCACAAGTGCCATTTATTACCATTGCACACGCAAAAAAAAGTATGGTAAGACGCTTCATTTGTTCGAATTTTGTGCAAAGTTACAAAGAATTTGTGGATTATGGGTTAGAGATTAGGGATTATTTTGTAATTTTGTGCGCCTTAAGAAATAAAACTACAAAACATATATGGATAAAAACACAATCACGGGATTTATTCTCATTGCGCTTGTCGTCATTGGCTTCAGCTGGTACAGCCAGCCCAGCGCGGAAGAGTTGGAAGCAATGGCACGGCGTGACAGCATCGCTGCTGCAGAGCAGCTGAAGCAGGCAGAGAAGGAGGCAAAAGCCGAAACGGCAGCCATGGCTCCTACTGCACCGGACAGCAGCACCCTCTTCTTCTCGCAGCTCAGCGGAGAGGGGCAGCGCATTCTCCTTCAGAACAGTAAAGTCAAAGTAGGCCTCAACAGCAAGGGAGCCGTCGTGCAGGATGCCGAAATCATCGGCTACAAGAGCCGCCTCAGGGAAGGCGACGTCATGATCCTCGGCAAGGAGGACGCTTCCATGAAGCTCACCCTGCCCCTCAAGCAGGAGAACCTCTGCCTCACCGACCTCGTCTGGAACGTCACGGAGCAGACCGACTCCAGCGTCACCTTCGCCGTAGAGCAGGAAGGCAAGCTGCTGCAAGTCAGCTATACGCTCCGCCCCGATGCCTACATGCTCGACATGGACATCACGTCGCAAGGACTGGAAGGCATGACGATGCCCGGACAGACAGCTCTGCTCCTCGACTGGAAGGCAACAATCCTCAGGCAGGAAAAGGGTGCCGACTTCGAGAACCGCTACAGCTCCCTCACCTACAAGCGGCAGGACAAGGGCGTGAAGCACCTTGCCGAGACGAGCAACGACAGCAAGGAGCCCGAGGAAGCCCTCGAGTGGATTGCATTCAAGAACCAATTCTTCAGCGCAGTCCTCATTGCAGAGAAGCCCATGACGAAGGCCACGCTCACCACAACACAGCCCGCCGACAAGAACGAAGGCTATCTCAAGGAGTACGAAGCCTCGGCACAGATCAATTTCGACGCCAGCAAACCGACGCACTTGCAGATGTATCTCGGTCCGAACGACTTCCATGTACTCAAGGAACACAGCAAGATGACAGCCTACGGCTCCAAGGCCGACCTCGACGAACTCGTCTATCTCGGCTGGTGGATATTCCGCTTCATCAACCGCTGGTCCATCCTCTACCTCTTCGACTGGCTCAAGGCGCTCGGCTTGCCCATGGGCATTGTGCTGCTGCTGCTTACGGTCATCGTCAAGGTGCTTGTCTATCCCACTCAGAAGAAGAGCTACATCAGCAGCGCCAAGATGCGTGTGCTCAAACCAAAGCTCGACGAACTGGGTAAACAGTACCCCAACCCCGACCAGGCCATGCAGAAGCAGCAGGCGATGATGCAAATCTACAGTCAGTACGGCGTCAGTCCGATGGGAGGATGTCTGCCTATGCTCATCCAGATGCCCATTTGGCTGGCCCTCTTCAACTTCATACCCAATGCCATCGACCTGCGAGGAGAGAGCTTCCTTTGGGCCGACGACCTCAGTGCCTACGACGACCTCATCCGTTGGAACGCTGACCTCCCGCTCATAGGAAACCATCTCAGCATCTTCTGCGTGCTCTTCTCTGCCACGAACCTCATCAATACTTGGATCTCGATGCGGCAGCAGCAGAACCAGTTCACGGGTGAGCAGGCACAGCAGATGAAGATGATGCAGTGGATGATGTACCTTATGCCGCTCATGTTCTTCTTTGTCTTCAACGGATACAGCAGCGGCCTGAGCTACTATTACTTCGTCTCTGGCCTGCTCAGCATCATTACGATGTGGTACCTTCGCTGGTCAACCGACGACAAGAAGCTCTTGGCCGGCCTCGAAGCCTATCATGAGCAACACAAGAACGACCCGAAGAAGGTGTCCGGCTTGCAGGCTCGCCTCGAGGCCTTGCAGAAGATGCAGCAGGAACAACAGGCAAGAAAAAGGTGAATAAACATGAAACAATGAAAAAGATAATAACAATCATGGCAGCGGCATTGCTTTGTGCTGCTTGCGGCACACAGAAGGAAAGCGACAAAGTCAACATAGAGAAGCAAACCATTCAGCTCGATGGCGACCTCATGACGCCTGAAGCTCTCTGGGCCATGAGCCGCATCGGTGGCTATCAAGCTTCGCCCGACGGCAAGCACATCGCCTTCCAGATGGGCTACTACAGCGTGAAGGAGAACAAGAGCCATCATGTCCTTTGGATGATGAACGCCGACGGCAGCAACCAGAAGCAGTTGACAGAAGATGCTGAGAACGAGACCGATGTGCAATGGCTCGACAACAAAACCATCGCTTTCCTTCGTGAGGGCGAAGTTTGGAAGATGAGTTTGGACGGCTCTGGCCGCAAGCAGTTGAGCCAGACCGACGGTGCTGTCGAGGGTTTCCTCTTTGCACCCGACGGCGAGAAAGCCATCCTCTTGAAGAGCATCGACTTCAACGAAATCATCCAAAAGAACCCCGAAGACCTTCCTAAAGCGACCGGCCGCATCGTGAACGACCTGATGTATCGCCACTGGGACCACTATGTGGAGAGCATCCAGCACCCCTTCCTCTGTTCAGTAAGTGGCGATGCCATCGCCACAGACGGAACAGACATCCTCGAAGGCTACCCCTACGAGTGCCCGATGGAACCTTTCGGCGGCATCGAGCAGTTGGCTTGGAGTCCTGACTCGAAGTTCATAGCCTTCACTTGCCGCTGCCTGACTGGTATCGACTACAGCATCTCCACAGACTCCGACATCTTCCTCTATGATGCGGAAAGCAAGGACATGAGCAAGACAAAGAACCTCTGCAAGAACTGCGGCGAGTTCGACGTCGTGCCCGATGGAGGCTTTGTTGACAGTCCGGACCACATCTGCAATCCCACCAAGACACTCAAGGACCAGTTCATCAACACGAACTTGAAAGACTTCAACGTCGGCTATGACCTCAATCCGAAGTTCTCTCCCGACGGACGCTACGTGGCTTGGCTCTCGATGGAGCGCGACGGATACGAGAGCGACCGCCAGCGCCTCTGCATCTTCGACCTGAAGGAAGGCACCAAAACCTACGTCACAGAGAGCCTCGACTCCAGCGTTGACGACTTCTGCTGGGCGCCTGATTCCTATACATTATATTATATAGCGGTTTGGCACGCCACGGAGAACCTCTACAAGACCAACTTGAAGGGTGAAGTAAAGCAACTCAGCAACGACTTGGCCGACTTTGGTTCTTTGCAAATGCTCAGCGAGAAGACGCTTGTTGCAGAACGTCACAGCTACACGGCTCCCGCGGACCTCTATGTCGTGACGCCTGGCGACACTATTTCCGACACACAGGTCAAACAGATTACCGAAGTGAACAAAGACATCCTGGACCAGCTTGCAAAGCCCACCGTCGAACAGCGTTGGGTGAAGACCACCGACGGAAAGGAGATGCTGACCTGGGTCATCTTGCCTCCTCACTTTGATGCCGCGAAGAAGTATCCCACGCTGCTCTTCTGCGAGGGCGGTCCGCAGAGTGCCGTCTCGCAGTTCTGGAGCTACCGCTGGAACTTTATGATTATGGCATCGCAGGGTTATGTGGTCGTTGCTCCGAACCGTCGCGGCGTGCCGGGCTTCGGGCAGGAATGGCTCGAGGAAATCAGCGGCGACTGGACCGGACAGTGCATGCAGGACTACCTCTCCGCCATCGACGATGCCGTGGAGAACCTTCCCTACGTCGACAAGGACCGTCTCGGCGCTGTCGGAGCCTCGTTTGGCGGCTTCTCGGTCTATTATCTGGCAGGCCACCACGAAGGCCGCTTCAAGTGCTTCATCGCGCACGACGGCGCCTTCAACCTCGAGGCAATGTACACCGAGACAGAGGAGAACTGGTTCTCCAACTGGGAGTATGACGATGCCTACTGGAACAAGGACCAGACAGAACGCGCCCGCCGGACCTATGAGAACAGTCCTCATCGCTTTGTCGACAAGTGGGACACGCCCATCCTCTGCATACATGGCGAGAAGGATTACCGCATCAATGCCACCCAAGGCATGAGTGCCTTCAACGCAGCCCGTATGCGAGGCATCGAGGCGCAACTGCTCATCTTCCCCGATGAGAACCATTGGGTGCTCAAACCACAAAACGGTATCTTGTGGCAGCGGACTTATTTTGCTTGGCTCGACAAGTGGCTGAAGTAATCTTTCTAATAACGATATAACGAAATAACGTAATAAAGACAACAAATGACACAGACAATTCAAAAAACCCTTCGCGACAGCGCGGCTATGCGCTGGACAGTGCTTGTGCTCATCGCATCGACCATGTTCTTCGGATACATGTTTGTCGATGTCATGTCACCCATTCAGGCACTTATTGAAAAAGAGAGAAACTGGACACCCGACGTTTTCGGCACATACGCGGCCTCTGAATACATCCTGAATGTGTTTGGCTTCCTGATTCTTGCAGGCATTATCCTCGACAAGATGGGCGTCCGCTTTACGGGTGTACTCTCGGCATCCATGATGTTCATCGGTGCAGCAATCAAGTACGTTGGCATCACCGAGTGGTTCCAGACAACGTCGATGGCCGAGTGGCTCAACTCGTGGTGGGTAAGCTTGCCCGCCAGTGCGAAGATGGCCTCGCTGGGCTTTATGATTTTCGGCTGCGGCTGCGAGATGGCAGGCACAACAGTCAGCAAGGCCATTGCCAAGTGGTTCAAGGGAAAAGAGATGGCGTTGGCGATGGGCCTTGAAATGGCTATTGCCCGTGTCGGCGTGTTTGCCATATTCAGCATATCGCCCATCATTGCCAGCAAGATGGGCAGCGTGGCAGCTCCCGTAGGGTTCTGTACGGTACTGCTGCTCATCGGACTCATCACTTTCTCTGTGTTTACCGTCTTCGACAAGAAGTTCGACCACCAGTTAGGCGCGGCTTCTGTTGAAGCTGACCCCGAGGAAGAATTCAAGTTCAGCGACATCCTGAAGATCTTCTCCAGTCAGGTGTTTTGGATTGTCGCACTGCTCTGTGTACTTTATTATTCGGCCATCTTCCCCTTCCAGCGTTATGGTGCGAACATGTTGCAGTGCAATCTCGACGGCATCACGCCGGAGGCAGCTTCCAACATCTTCCGTTGGTTCCCCATTGGCGCAGCTGCCATCACTCCCTTCTTAGGCAACTTCCTCGACAGAAAGGGTAAGGGAGCGACGATGCTCATTGGCGGTTCCTTGCTGCTCATCTGCTGTCACCTCATCTTCGCCTTTGTCCTGCCGGAGACAAAGAGTGCGCTTTTGGCATATAGCACCATCGTCCTGCTGGGCATCTCATTTGCCCTGGTGCCTGCCGCCTTGTGGCCGAGTGTCCCCAAAATCATCGACGAGAAGGTTCTCGGCTCTGCCTATTGCCTTATCTTCTGGGTGCAGAACATCGGCCTTTGCTTCGTTCCCAAGCTGATAGGCAACCTGTTGGCAAGCACGAATGCAGACAATCCGGCTGTCATTGCAGCCAAGGAAGCCGGCAGCGAGTTCATCCCCTACGACTATACTGTTCCCCTGATTGTGTTCGCGGGCTTTGGTGTGCTGGCTCTCCTCTTTGCTATTTATCTGAAAGTCCTTGACGGCCGCAAACATTACGGCCTCGAAATGCCCAACATAAAGAAGTAATCGATTTGTCCGCAAACGCCTTGGTTCAAGGCAAGGCACGGTGCTCTCATCATAATTGCTGCCCGCTAAATGACTTTAGCAGGCAGCAATTTTTGTTTCCGCAGGGTACTGTTTCTTGTTCGTGCATAATTCTTAATATGCAGCTTGCGTTTTAAGAATTGGGTGCGGCGGATGAAAGAATCCTACGGACAGGGAAGACGAAGTTTTTTGCACACTTTTTCGTCTGCAAGAAACACCAAAAGAACTATAGAGGATTCGCTCATGCAATATAGTTCTTTGGCCAAAGAACTATAGTACCTTGGTCAAAGACCTATGCCAAGTGGGACGATTCGTCGCAATAAATGCCCTTTTTCGGCCTGTTTCGTAGTGTGCAATTTCTGACATTCTGACACCGTTATAGCGCATTTGCCTTGCATTCTGTCACTTCTCACCTGCATTAGGAACATGCCCTAACGGAATATCTTTTAATTCCTAAACCTGCGAAAAAGCACCTTTTTCTATCGTTTTTCGCGTATTTACTGCAATTTTCTAACATATAGTAGTAGGATGTTGTCAAAAATCCGTATATTTGCGACAGGCATTAGTATTATTAACTTAAAGAAAAAAAGATTTATGAAAACCAAGGCTTTTACACTTTTGCTTGCGTTGTTTACCTTTGTGTGCAGCGTCAAGTGCGATGAAATCACCAGTTTGAAACTCACGCTCAGCGTAGATGGCGAGGGCCCGTTCACTCAGGAACTCCCCTCTTCAGGTTGGGAAGAAATGATTGTCAAAGGGTCTGTCAAGTCAATTGTCATCCACAAAGTGGAGGTCGAGACGTCGCGCCCGATGATTGCCGTCATGTTCCAGGGCGCGATGTACAACACCTCGCAGGGCGGTCCCTCCGGCAGCGAAGAGTGGCGTTCCATCCCTCTCGAAGATATGGAAAATGGCAAGTGGCAACTCGATATGGGAGACGGTATTGACCTCATTGAGCCAGAATGGCTCGAAGGGAACAAGACGAAGACCTTCGAGTTCTATGTGCAGGCGTTTGGCGGCTCGGGTACTCAGTTCTTCTACGATAACGGAGGAGCGCACTACAAAGTGACTTTCTCCACTGGCGAAGGGGAAGATTGGAAGATTAAATTCCTCGAAGAATCTACTGCGGACTTGGTTCTTAACTTAGATGGCGAGAGCCGAAGCTACTCTTTCAACGGTGATGGAAGTCGCACACCTGAGGATCAACTGGGACAAATCAGTTCGCTCGCCATCGATCAGTTCGCTTTGTTGTTCAAGACGGCTGAAGGCGTGAGCACGGACGACGTGAGTCTTCAGTACAGAATATATGAAGACGGTGAGGAACCGTCAGGTAGCTGGAATGGAATAGGTGCTACTCATCTCGACCATCAGGGTGATAACCAGATGTTCTGCTATACCGACATGATGGGAAGAAACGTTACAAATGACTTGGAACCAAACAAGAGCTATGTCCTCGAGGTCAATTATCAGGTCGTAGTTGACGGGGAGTACTTCTTCTTGGGCAAGAATAAGGAAGGCAGTAAGTTCCGCTTCTTCCTCACGGAAAACACGTCGCAAGAGGAGATTTACAGCGTGATACTGACACTCAGCCACAATGGCGGCGAGCCTTTCGAAATGTATTTCGACCATGAGAATGCAGTTCCGTTGAACCTGGAAGGGCAGACAACGTCCCTGAAGATAATGAAGGCTGAGGTCTGGACCTCAGACGGAATAAGAAGCGTGGAAGTGTCCGGCACGATGTACGACACGGAGAACGGCGGTCCCTCTGGCAGCAACGAGTGGCGTGCGATGCCGTTAAATCCGTCAGGCAGCGGTTATTGGATGCTCGAATTCGGTAAAGAAGGGTACGAAATCATAGAGGAGGAATGGCTCAGCAACTACAAGTCGAAGACCTTCCAGTTCTATGTAAAAGGACAAGACGACTCAGGAAATGACGTCTTTTACAATAATGGTGGTAAAGATTATAAGGTCAACTTTACCATTGGAGGCGGTGGAGACATCGGCATCAACAGCATGAAACTGACTATCAGCCATAATGGAGGACCAGCCTTTACGCAGGAATTCCCTCCTTCGGGCTGGGAAGAACTCGTTCTTGGCGGCCAAACGACTTCGTTAATCATCAGCAAGGTGGAAGTTCAGACAGCGGGCTCGATGCAGGCTGTCATGTTACAAGGTACGATCTACAACACCTCGCAGGGTGGCCCATCTGGCAGCGACGAGTGGCGCCCCATGCCTCTTGAGAACAAGGGAAACGGCAAGTGGGAACTCGATATGGGCGAAGGCATCGACCTCATCGAGTCGGATTGGCTGAACGAGAACAAGTCGAAGACATTCGAGTTCTACGTCCAGGCTTATAATGGTTCGAGTAGCCAGTTCTTCTACGACAATCGCGGAGCACACTACAAAGTGACTTTCTCCACAGGCGAAGGGTCGAGTGATAAAATTCAATTCCAAGAGGGAAGAACCGCCGAACTGAGTCTTGCCTCCAATAACGGGTGGTATGGCTATGCTTATGACAAAGAAGGGAACAGAGACCCCAGCGACCAGCCAGGACAACTCAGCTCGCTTACCATCGAACAGTTCGCTCTATGGTTCAAGACGGCTGATGGCGTGAAGACAAACGACGTGAGTCTTCAATACAGAGTCTATGAAGAAGGACAGGAGACGGAAGGTGGCTGGAACAGGATTGACGCACAGCAAATCATGGATGTGGGCAGTAACATCATGTATTGTGATGCCAACGGCGTAGGAGTTAACGTGACAAGCGGCTTGGAGCCAAATAAGAACTATGTTCTCGAGGTGTATTATCAGGTCGTTGTTGACGGGGAATACTATGTCTTTGGTAAGGACAAAGAAGATTGTAAGTTCCGCTTCACCATCGATGATGGCAGCGTGCAGACGGAAGGCATCCGCAGCATGACACTCACCATCAACTGCGACGGCGAGGTCTTCACAGAGTCGTTCCCATCCGAGGGCTGGGAGATTCATGCTATCGAGGGACTGGTTTCCTCCATTAAAGTCATGCGAGTCGAGGTCGAATCAAGTGAATCGCTGACCTACATGGGCTTCTGCTCGACCATCTACGACACGGCTGATGGCTGGCAGCACGATGACACGGCATGGGATTGGATTCCCATGGAGAACCAAGGTGGTGGGCATTGGGTGCTCGACTGGGGTGAAGGAAAAGAGTTTATCGCGAGCGAATGGCTCGATCAGAACGTGGCAAAGACCCTCGAATTCTTTGCCGACGGAGGCGACGCGAACGGCAACAAATACAAATATGCCAATGGTATCAGCAACTATGGTTATGACAACAACTACAAGGTGACGTTCACTCCTGGCGTAGATCCCGATGGCATCAGCCTCGTTTCCGCTTCGAAAGAGGATGGCGCAACCTATAACCTCGCTGGCCAACGCGTGAGAAAAGACTACAAGGGCATCGTTATCACTAATGGAAGAAAAGTGTTGATAAAGTAAAACTTGGTAGATAATGAGATTGTACTCCTCCCTCTGTGGGTTCTTGCTCTGTGCTTTGTCGGTTAATGCGACAAGCCAACCCGACTTGGTTCGCTATGTAAATACGCTGCAAGGCACGCTTTCGAATTTCGGTCTCTCGCACGGCAACACCTTCCCTGCTACGGCTATGCCGTATGCCCAACACATGTGGACGCCCCAGACGGGACCGAATGGAGAGGGCTTCAAGTACCTTTATGAGTCGGATCAAATCAGGGGATTTGGCCAAAGCCATCAGCCTTCGCCTTGGGTTAGCGACTATGCCGTCTATACTTTCTTCCCTGAAACGGGCAACTTGGAGGTCGATCCCGATAAGCGAGGCGCGCGTTTCTGCCATTGCAAGGAGGTCGGACATCCTCACTACTACAGCGTCACCTTCGACAATGGCATTCGTACAGAGATGGCTCCAACAGAGCGAGGTGTGCATCTTCGCTTTTCGTATCCGAAGAAACAGGACGCTTACTTGGTCATCGACGGCTATACCGCCGAGTCGCAAATCCATGTAAATCCAGAGAAACGGCAGGTTATGGGCTGGGTCAACAACCAGCGTTTCGTCAATCATAGCGAGAACTTCCGCTGCTTCTTTGTCATTCAGTTCGACCAGCCGATACTCGATTACGGCACATGGGAAGGGGAGAAGAAGCAGACTTTCCCGCATGAAAAAGACGGCCAGGGCAAGCGTTTCGGCTGTTACCTCAAGTTCAAGCCAGGCAGTAGGGTGCAGGCTCGGGCTGCTTCAAGCTATATCTCCGAGGAACAAGCCTGGCAGAACTGGCGTTCGGAACTTGGTGCGGACAAAACTCTGGAACAGACAAAGAAGCGGGGCTTCGAGACGTGGAATGCTCTGCTGAACCGCATCCGAGTGGAAGGAGGAAGCGAAGAGCAACTGCGCACCTTCTACAGTTGCCTCTTCCGCGCTAACCTCTTCTCCCGCCACTTCTATGAAATCAAGGCGGACGGCACGCCGTATTACTATAGTCCCTACGACGGGAAGATCCACGAGGGTTATATGTTGACCGACAACGGCTTTTGGGATACCTTCCGAAGCCAGTTCCCGTTGACCAATATCCTGCATCCTACGCAACAAGGTCGCTACATGCAAGCCCTTCTCGATGCACAGAAGCAGTTCGGATGGCTGCCAGCTTGGTCTTGTCCGGGCGAGACAGGTGGCATGTGTGGCAACCATAGCATATCGCTTCTGGCAGATGCGTGGGCAAAAGGGATATACTCTTTCGACCCGGATTCCGCCTTGACTGCCTATGCTCATGAGGCTATGAACAAAGGACCTCTTGGTGGAGCGAATGGTCGAGCTGGTTGGAAAGAGTACTGGCAGCTGGGCTATGTCACCTTCCCCGAGTCGCACGGCAGTGTGACACAAACGCTGGAGTATGCCTACGACGACTGGTGCGCTTGGAAACTTGCCCGCAGTTGTGGCAACACGTTCTACGAGAAAATATTCGAAAGAGTGCTCCATAATTACCTGAATCTCTGGGATCCTGAGACGAAGTTCTTCAGGGGAAGAGGCAAGGACGGCAAGTGGAGCGTGGAGCCTTTCGACCCTCTTGTTTGGGGCGGACCATATACCGAGGGTAATGCCTGGCACTATATCTGGAGCGTCTTCCACGATGTGCAGGGTCTTATCGAACTCTTCGGCTCCGATGAAGCCTTTTGCCAGAAGATGGATAGCGTCTTTTCGCAGCCAAGTACTGTTAAGCCAGGCTGGTATGGCGGCAAGATTCACGAGATGACAGAGATGGAGATAGCCGGCATGGGACAGTATGCTCATGGCAATCAACCCATTCAGCACATGCCTTATCTCTACAGCTATGCGGGCCAGCCTTGGAAGACTCAGTACTGGGTTCGCCAGATTATGGAGCGGCTTTACCACAGCACGCCCGACGGTTTCCCGGGCGATGAAGACCAAGGTGGCATGAGTTCTTGGTATGTCCTGTCTGCTCTGGGGCTCTATGCAGTTACTCCTGGCACTGACCAGTACGTGCTTGGCAGCCCGATTTTCCGTAAGGCAACCATCACGATGGAGGATGGCAAGCAGTTCATCATCGAGGCAAAAGACAACTCGAAGGATAATGTCTATGTCGATAGTCGCAGTCTCAATGGCCAACCTCTCTCGCGCAATTATATCACCTACATCGAGTTGACATCAGGCGGTACGCTTTCCCTTCAGATGTCCGACAAGCCGAACAAGCAGTTGGGCACGGAGAAATCAGATGCTCCCTACAGCCTTACTTTTGAACTTGGGAAGTGACGGTTGAAAACGAGGCATACCGCATTTGCAAACTTAACGTGGCGCAGGACACAGGCCGTCATCAATAAAACAAGAAGGGACTGCATCAGTGGTATGATGCAGTCCCTTCTTCCTTTGAGGTGCCTAGCAGATTCGAACTGCTGTAGACGGTTTTGCAGACCGTTGACTAAGCCACTCATCCAAGGCACCAACGTTATTTGCGATTTGACGATTTACAATTTATATGTAAACTGACTTCTCTCGTTCAAATTGCGGTGCAAAGATACGACAAAAAGTGTAAAGTGAAAAGAGAAATGTGAAAAAATTTTCAGTTGTATGCTGTTTTTTCCTTTTACAGCTATGTTCTGCTCGCTTTTCCCTACTTCACCATGACTTTTCTTCCGCCTTTTATGTATATGCCGTGAGGCAGACTTTTGCTGTTTCCGACTATTCGCCCGCTCAGGTCATAGATAGCGGCATCCTCGTTTTGAGTATTGTAATTTGATTTTTGAATTGAGGCAATGCTCGTGGCGAAGTCCTGTGCTGCCTGGTAGGCGGCCTGAAGGTCTTCTATTGCCTTCTTGAACTGGGCAGTTGTGAAGTCGCCAGGGCTTGCCATGATGTCTGCGGCGGCCTGCTTAGCAGTCGTGAAGGTGACGAAGACCTCTTCATCTTCAAGTCCAGGCTCAATGACGAACTTCTCGCATTCTGTCAGGAGTGTGCCGAGCTCGTAGCGGTCAACGATAGTGCGGCACATGCGGGCTGTGTTCTCTATGAGCGATGCTCCGCTGCAGGCTGCTCCCATCGAGGCATCAGAGTCGGAACCTGTGTAGGGCGATGTCCAGCCATAGTTGTAGAAGAGTATGGGATAGCGCGAGAAGTCGAGCTGCTGCCACAATGTCTGGGTATTCTTGACGATGAGCTTGTAGAGGTTGGTGCGGTTTGTTGACGTCATGTCTTCGTCGAGCACAAAGTTGACGGCGTAGGGGATTAGGACGGCCTTAAAGATGCTTTGGTCGCCGCTGGAGCCTTCGTCGCGCAGGATGTTCTGTCCGTTGGTGCAACGGCCGCTTGTGAAGGCATAATTAAGATATGTATATGCCAATGTCCTGTACTTGTTCTTGATGGAAGAGGACTCGTCTGTGACGTGATAGAGTATGCGGCAAGCCTCGGCAAAGGTGCCTTGCGTATAGGTCAGAGGCGGGTCTTCAACGCGTCCGTCTGAGAAGACAATCTTCTTCGATGTATAGGCGTAGAGTTTCTTGGCATACTCCAGATACTTTTCCGTGCCGTACCTCTGATAGAGCTTGGCAGCGATGAGTGTTGCCGGCGACTGTGTGCAGGCATTCGGCCCGCCTTCTCCTTCATGTGTGGACCAGGGAAGCTTGATGCCACCCGTTTCCTCGTCCTCCGTGCCTCGACTGATAATGTAGTTGTCGAACACCTGACGTGCGACGATGGCATAGGAGGCTGTGCCTGTTGCCTCGGCGATGTGCAGCAACGTGAGCGTTATCCAGCACATATCGTCGGTGTAGGGGTTCTCGAACATCTTGTAGTCGGTGCTGGTGCTGACGGTCGTAGAAGTCTTGGCAGCAGTTCCGGCATAGTTGTTGGCCTTGTTCTGGTACCAACGCTTGATGTAAGTGAGGTATGTGTTGGCAAGTCTTGTGTCGATGCCTTTGTGCCGCTGGTAGTTATAGATGACGACGTCGATGGCATGTGCCTGTGTCCAGTAGGCATTGAAGGCATAGTGCTGATAGCTGACGTTGAAATAGCCCTTGTTCTTTATCATAAAGGACTCGATGAAGGCGTCGGTTGTGGAATCGGCCTTCGTCTCGTAGGTGTCTTTCACTTGGCGATACAAGCTCTTGATGGCGGTCGTCTGAGCCATCAAGCATTGTCCCCAGGCCATAAGGATGACAAGCAGGGCTGTTATCTTTCTAATCATCTTTCTACCTCGTTAAAAAGAGTCCCTAAGGTCCCTAAGGTTTTTAAGGACTTTAGGGACTCTTAGCTTATCGTTTACTTCTTGAGCAGGTCGCGGATCTCTGTGAGCAGCTTCTCCTCTGCACTGGGTTCTGCAGGGGCGGGAGCAGGCTCTTCTTCCTTCTTGCGGTTCAGAGCTGCGATACCCTTCACCATGAAGAAGATGCAGAGGGCGATGATGAGGAAATCGACCACGTTCTGAATGAACTGACCGTACTTGAGCACAGCAGCACCTTCGCCTTCGCCAATCTGATAAGAGAGGTTTGCAAAGTCGATGTTGCCTGTTGCCATACCGATGAGGGGCATCAGTACGTCGTCGACCAAACTGCTTACAATCTTACCGAATGCGCCGCCGATGATGACACCGACTGCCATGTCCATCACATTACCTTTAAGCGCGAACGCTTTGAAATCTTGAATAAATGACATAGTGATTAAGAGTTTAAAAGTTTAAGGGTTTAAAAGTTTAAGAGTTGTTTTTGCTTTCAAATTGGAATTTTGATGTAGCAATTTGATACTATTTGTTATTTTTTTATCTGTTATCGAGTGCGAATTTAAAAAGATTTTTGTAATTTTGCAGCGCAAATGAAAGAAAAAGTGAAGAAAAGAGTCATTTTTGTGTCAATTTGCCTGCTTTTGGCACTATTTGTGGTGGCTTGTAAGTCGGCACATTACTGCAATTGCGGATAAAAACATAGTCCTTAGTTAAAAGTTCGACATATAATTCTTAACTCTTAACTCTTAATTCTTAATTGACATATATATAGTTCAGATTTATTATAAACCCTATTAAAGATTAACAAAATGGCAAACGTAAAAGTTGCAATCAACGGTTTCGGCCGTATCGGTCGCCTCGCATTCCGTCAGATGTTCGAGGCTGAAGGTTATGAAGTAGTCGCTATCAACGACCTCACCAGCCCCAAGATGCTGGCTCACCTGCTGAAGTATGACACCGCTCAGGGCGGTTTCTGCGGCAAGTTCGGTGAGAACAAGCACACTGTTGAGGCTACTGACAACTCTATCATCGTCGATGGTAAGGAGATTACTATCTACGCAATTCCCAACGCTGCCGAGCTGCCCTGGGGCAAGATTGGCGTTGACGTAGTTCTGGAGTGCACAGGTTTCTACACAAGCAAGGAGAAGGCTTCTGCTCACATCCAGGCTGGTGCCAAGAAGGTTGTCATCTCTGCTCCCGCAGGCAACGACCTCCCCACCATCGTCTTCAATGTTAACCACAAGACTCTGACTCCTGCTGACACCGTCATCAGCGCAGCCAGCTGCACAACGAACTGCCTCGCTCCCATGACGAAGGCTCTGAACGACTACGCTCCCATCCAGAGCGGTATCATGACAACCGTTCACGCTTACACTGGCGACCAGATGATTCTCGATGGTCCTCAGCGCAAGGGTGACGTGCAGCGTGCTCGTGCCGGTGCTCAGAACATCGTTCCCAACAGCACAGGTGCAGCCAAGGCTATCGGTCTCGTAATTCCCGAACTGAACGGCAAGCTCATCGGCGCCGCTCAGCGCGTTCCCACTCCCACAGGTTCTACCACCATCCTGCACGCAGTCGTTAAGGGTGACGTGACCGTTGAGGGCATCAACGCAGCCATGAAGGCAGCCACCAACGAGAGCTTCGGCTACACCGAGGAGAAGCTCGTCAGCAGCGACATCATCGGCATGAAGTTCGGCAGCCTCTTCGACGCTAACCAGACCATGGTCAGCAAGATGGAGGACGGCAACAGCCTCGTACAGGTTGTCAGCTGGTACGACAACGAGAACAGCTATACAAGCCAGATGGTTCGCACCATCAAGTACTTCGCTGAACTCTAAACGACGAAAAGAGTAATAATTGTTTCATAATTTCTTTTTTGAGGGTGCTGGCCGTGAGGTCGGCACCTTTTTTGTGCCATAGCGAGCCATAGAGCCTATCAGAGTTTTATTAGCCTTTAGCCGACCTGCAGTCTGCTTCCTGGCATACTCAAACAGCAGCCATTAGCATTCATGCGACGATCCATTAGCATTCATGTGGCGATCCATTAGCATTCATGCGGCGATACATTAGCATTCATGCGGCGATACATTAGCATGCATGGACTCAACAAAGAACAGCCCCTCCGCTTTAGCAGCAGAGAGGCTGTTTTGTTATCCCCCTTTTGGGGAGTTAGGTGTGGCTTTTACTCTTCCCAACCCAGAGCGCTGGCACCGAGGACGGCTGCATTGGCGTTCATCAGGCCGGAAACAAGGAACTTGGCTTTGCCCTGGAAAATCTTGAGCACGGCTTTGTTGTAGGCCTCTTCGATGGGCTTCATGATGAGGTCGCCTGCCTTGCACAATCCACCGAAGAAGATGAATGCTTCGGGGCTGGAGAAGGCTGCGAAGTCGGCACAAGCCTCGCCCAGCATCTTGCCGGTGAACTGGAAGATTTCGTTGGCCACCTTGTCGCCCTTACCTGCTGCAATGCTGACGTCGAGAGACTCAATCTCCTCGGCTGGCTTGTCGCGAAGCAGAGAGGGACGCTTGGTATTGGCAAGGATTTCGCGAGCGGTACGGGCTACACCTGTAGCGGAGCAGTAAGCCTCGAGGCAGCCGGTACGTCCGCAACCACAGCTGCGACCTTTCTCCGTGCGGTCCATGATGACGTGACCGAGCTCGCCAGCAAAGCCGTCGCTACCATAGACAATCTGTCCGTTCACGACGATACCGCTGCCCACACCTGTTCCGAGGGTGATGACGATGAAGTTCTTCATGCCACGAGCTGCGCCATAAGCCATCTCGCCCATTGCAGCGGCATTGGCGTCGTTGGTGAGCTTCACGGGAATGCCTGTTGCCTTGTTGAACATGTCGGCCAGAGGAATGATGCCCTCGTGAGCCCAAGGCAGGTTGGGAGCGAACTCGATGGTGCCGTTGTAGTAGTTGCCGTTGGGTGCACCGATGCCCATGCCCTGCACCTGGTCGGCACCGCCTATCTGTGCCAGCAGGGGCTTCATGCAAGCCACGCCGGCCTCTACGAAGGCTTCGGCCGTTTTGTACTGCTGCGTCTTGATACTGTTCTCGGCAACGACTTCGCCGCGAGCGTTAACGACTCCGAACACGGTGTTGGTACCACCCAGGTCCACACCAATTACATAAGGTTTTACTTTGTCCATTGCTTTAAGTTGCAAATTGATTGTTTTACGGTTTTAATGCTTGTTTTCTGCACAAAGATAGGGAAATTAATTCAAAATTCAAAATTCAAAATTCAAAATTATTTGTCGTTATGTCATTTTTAGTCCTTTATGGCTTATAATTCTTCAATCTTAACTCTTAATTCTTAATTTCTTTGTATCTTTGCAGCCGCTTAAATGGAAAATAGTATATCTTCAAATAGTAAATAGCCTTGTGGATTGAATCTGTAAACGCCATCGACCTCGCTGTGCGGGGCATGCTTGTGGGAATAGTGGCAAGTGCTCCGATGGGACCCGTCGGGGTGCTGACTGTTCAGCGCACCTTCAACAAGGGACGCTGGTATGGTTTTGCAACGGGATGCGGAGCGGCTGTGAGCGACCTCATCTATGCCGTGGTGACTGGCCTGGGCATGAGCCTTGTGATGGACTTCGTGGAGCGTCCCACGACTATCTTCTACCTCAAGATACTGGGCAGCATCCTGCTCTTCTGCTTCGGAGCCTACACCTACTACACGAAACCAGCCGAGCCTCATAAGTCGAGCGGCAAACGAGGAACGCTCTGGCACAATGCCTTCACCGGCTTTGCCATCACCGTGAGCAACCCGCTCATCATCTTCCTCTTCCTGGCTCTCTTTGCCCGAGTCGGCTTCGTCGTGCCCGAACATCCAGTGGAGCAAGCCATCGGATATGTGGGAGTCTTGTCGGGAGCACTCGTCTGGTGGCTTATCCTGACGACCGCGCTCAACCGTATCGGTTCACGCTTCGAAATGGACACCATCGGTCTCTTGAACCGACTGCTCGGCCTGCTCGTCATGGCAGCATCGGTAGTGGGACTGTTCTATACGTTGTTTAGGTAAGATATGTATATAGCTCAGAAACTCAGAAGCCAAAGCGTCAGTGCCTACCTTATATATATGTATCAGGTGGAGGACTTGGTGCGTGCCTATGGCCTTGATGCCGACCGCATTGCTGCCGAATACCTGCCCCGCTTCGGTTACAGCGAACAGCAGATGAAGGAAGTCAGGGAATGGTACGAGTCTTTGGCCCGTATGATGAAAGAGGAGGGGAAAGAGCAATCGGGACATCTCCGCGTGGTTCAGAACACCCTCGACCTCCTCGAAGACCATCACAAGGAACTCCTTGCCGATCAGGACGAGCACGACTACCGTGCCGCCTACTACAAGGCACTTCCCCAAATCGTGGCTCTGCGTCAGCAAGGCAACAACAGGGACAAGTCTGAGATGGAGAACTGCATCGATGCCCTCTACGGAGCGACCCTCCTGAGGATGCAAGGAAAGGAACTCTCGGCAGTAACACAAGCAGCCCTCAAACCTATCAGCGAATTGCTGAACAAACATGCCCCTCAGCCCCCATTAGGGGGAGACTCAGCCTATGAAAAAAAACAGTAACACTCAGATGCTACAGAACGTCGCGCTGCTCAGACCTCTGCTGATAGTGCTACTCGTATTCTATCATGCCTTTGCTCCTTACTCTAGGGTATGGAAGCCGATACCGGGCTACGCCGATGTCCCTGCCTACTGGTGGTTGGACAAGTTGAGCTATGCCTTCATGCTGGAGATGTTCGTCTTCGTTTCGGGCTATGTGTTTGGCTATCAGGTGAGGGTAAAGGGAGAGGACAAGCTTGCTGCGAAGAGCCTGCTATGGGGGAAGTTCCGAAGACTCATCATCCCGAGCATGATATTCAGCCTGCTATACATCGTCATATTCCAGGACATCACGCAGCCAGTGGCTAAGACCGTCTGCGATGTCATAAACGGAGTGGGACACATGTGGTTCCTACCGATGCTCTTCTGGTGCTTTGCCGGCACATGGCTGCTTGAATGTCTGCACGTGAAGCACGCCTTTGCTGTGCCCTTGCTGCTTCTTGTCTCATTGAAGCCCGTCGGCATGCAGATGCCGCTCCAGTTGGACAATGCCATGTATTATATGGTATACTTCTACGTGGGATACGTGTTGCAGCGCGACGGCAAAGAGCTATCGAGGCTCAACCGTCCGTCCGTGGCTGCGGCCTTGGTCGTACTGTTCTCCATTGCTTTCCCCTCCCTGACTATCGCGGTTGAGAATCCCGACTTGATACAGGGCATGGTGGAAAACCCGTTGGCCTCCAAAGCATTGTCTTCCGGCATCTACTATGTCCATCGGCAGATATATGCTTCCATTGGAATAGCAATGGCGCTTTCGCTTGTGGGAATATACCTCGATGGGCACACGTTTCGGCCACAGTCGTGGGTAATGACCGTGGGAAAACTATCCATGAGCGTCTACCTGTTGCAGCAGTTCATCCTGGTGTTCCTGTACGGCAACTCAGTCGTGACGGACAGCCTGGGTACTTACTCCCTGCCATGGTTTGGATTTACAGTGTCGCTTACGTTGTCCCTGCTGCTATCTTGGCTTCTTAGCAAGACCAAGGTGTGGCGGTTCGCCGTCGGAGGATAAAGAACAATCAGAAAAAAACAAGGAAACATTAGATATTATGAATCAGGAAATAACGCGTCGTCGTACCTTTGCCATCATCTCGCACCCCGATGCCGGCAAGACAACCCTGACAGAGAAACTGCTCCTCTTCGGTGGACAAATACAAGTGGCAGGTGCCGTGAAGAGCAACAAGATACGCAAGACCGCCACAAGCGACTGGATGGAAATCGAGAAACAACGTGGCATTAGTGTGACTACCTCTGTCATGGAGTTTGATTACTCCCCCTCGGGGGAGCCAGAGGGGGCTTACAAGGTCAACATCCTCGACACGCCTGGTCACCAGGACTTCGCAGAGGATACGTTCCGCACCTTGACAGCCGTCGACAGCGCCATCATTGTGGTGGACAGTGCCAAGGGCGTCGAAGCACAGACGCGAAAGCTGATGGAAGTCTGCCGAATGAGGAAGACGCCCGTCATCATCTTTATCAACAAGATGGACCGCGAGGGCAAGGACCCCTTCGACCTCCTCGACGAACTGGAGGAGGAGCTGCAAATCAGCGTGCGTCCCCTCTCATGGCCCATCAATCAGGGAGCCAAGTTCAAAGGCGTCTATAACATCTTCGAACAGAACCTCAACCTCTTCACACCCGACAAGCAGAAGGTCACCGAAAAGGTCACTGTGGAGCTCGGTTCTGCCGAGCTCGACAACCGCGTCGGCGAACGTGACGCCGCCAAGCTTCGCGAGGACCTCGAACTGGTCGATGGCGTTTATCCTGAGTTCGACGTGCAGACTTACCTCGATGCCGACGTGGCACCCGTCTTCTTCGGTTCAGCCCTCAACAACTTCGGCGTGCAGGAACTGCTCGACTGCTTCGTCCAGATTGCACCCTATCCGCGTCCTACCGTTGCCGAGGAGCGCACCGTCACGCCCGACGAGCCGAAGTTCACCGGCTTCATCTTTAAGATAACGGCCAACATCGACCCGAACCATCGCTCCTGCATCGCCTTTTGCAAGGTCTGCTCGGGCAAGTTTGTCCGCAATGCGCCTTATCTTCATGTCCGTCAAGGCAAGACGCTCCGTTTCTCCAGTCCTACGCAATTCATGGCGCAGCGCAAGGAGACCATCGACGAGGCTTGGCCGGGAGACATCGTCGGACTGCCCGACAACGGCATCTTCAAAATTGGCGACACGCTCACGGAAGGCGAGCTGCTGCACTATCGCGGCTTGCCGTCCTTCTCGCCCGAAATGTTCAAGTACATCGAGAACGCCGACCCCATGAAGACCAAGCAGCTGGAGAAGGGCATTAACCAGCTCATGGACGAGGGCGTGGCGCAGCTCTTCATCAATCAGTTCAACAATCGCAAGGTCATCGGCACCGTCGGACAGCTTCAGTTCGAAGTCATTCAGTACCGACTGGAGAACGAATACGGAGCCAAGTGCCGCTGGGAACCCATCAGCCTCTACAAGGCCTGCTGGGTCGAGGCCATGCCTGGCTACGAAGCCGAGCTCGAGGCCTTCAAGAAACGCAAGCACCAATACATGGCCCGCGACCGCGAAGGCCGCGACGTCTTCCTCGCCGACTCGAGCTACGTCCTGCAGATGGCCCAGCAAGACTTCGAGCACATCCGCTTCCACTTTACAAGCGAGTTCTGAACAAAGACAGGCAACAACGGATTATCTTTGGGAGAAGAGGTATACCTCTTAGACCAAATCGGTGTACCTTTTTGACTGAATAGGTATACCTGTTTGGCCACATCGGTGTACCTGTTGAGTCAACCAACTTTGCAACATATTCGTCTTTTTATGTACAATTCAGCCATTTTTCAGTGCGGTAGCAAATTCTTCACTCTTCATTCTTCACTCTTCATTTAAAAAGTTGTACCTTTGCAGACGAATACCAAACAGAGGCATGACACAGAAAGAGATAGCAGAAGACATACAGACTGCTGTGCAGACGTTGAGGCAGGGTGGAATTATCCTGTACCCGACGGACACAATCTGGGGCATTGGTTGCGATGCGAGCAACGAGGAGGCCGTGAGGAGAATCTTCGAACTCAAAAGGCGCGAGGATTCGAAGGCGATGATTTGCCTTGTGGACAGTGCCGACAGGATGCAGCGTTACCTGCGCCGCGTGCCGGACGTGGCTTGGGACCTCGTGGAGTTTGCCGAGAAGCCGCTCACGCTTATCCTCGATGGAGCCACGGGTCTTGCATCGAGCCTCATAGCAGAGGACGGAAGCGTGGGGTTGCGTGTGACGCGAGAGAACATCAGCCACGAGCTATGCTATCGCTACCAGAAAGCCATCGTGAGCACCAGCGCAAACATCAGCGGCGAGCCCTCTCCGGCCTGCTTTGGCGAGATAACGGACGAGATAAAGCAAGGCGTGGACTATATCATGCGCTCCCGCCAGAACGACACAAGTAAGTCGAAACCCAGCCAGATCATCAAGCTGAGCCTTGACGGACGCATACAAATCCTCAGGAAATAAACAGCAAAATGGCAAATGATTAAATGATAAATGCGAGGGACTCCATAGCCTGGCTCATCCGATGGCGCAGGAGGCATTTCTCCGATGCCAACTTCGTGCTGCTCATCAGCTTTCTTGTGGGCATCTTCACGGCTTTGGCGGGACTCTTTTTGAAGTGGCTCATCGGGCAGATTGAGGAACTGCTGACCCACGAGTTCACCGAGACGGGTGCCAACTGGCTGTACCTCGTCTATCCTGTCGTGGGCATCTGGCTTACGATGCTCTTCATTAAGTATATCGTGAGAGACGACATCAGCCATGGCGTCACGAAGATACTGTTTGCCATTGCCCGCAAGCAGAGTCGCATCAAGAAGCACAACACCTGGACCTCCGTCGTGGCTTCGGCCATCACTATCGGCTTTGGAGGAAGCGTGGGAGCCGAGGCTCCTATCGTCCTGACAGGCAGTGCCATAGGCAGCAGTCTTGGGCAGGTGTGCCGACTCTCAGGCAAGCACATGATGCTACTGGTTGGCTGCGGAGCCGCCGGAGCCGTGGCTGGCATCTTCAAGGCGCCTATCGCGGGACTCGTCTTCGTGCTCGAAGTGCTGATGATAGACTTGACCATGACCAGCCTCCTGCCGTTGCTTGTGACGAGTGTGACGGCCGCCGGACTCACCTTCGCCGTCTCCGGGACGAATCCCATCTTTGAGTTCCACCTGCAGGACGCTTTCACGGTGGACCGCATCCCTGCCTACATCGCCCTCGGCATCGTGTGCGGACTGGCCAGTCTCTACTTCACGCGGACGATGAACTTCCTCGAAGGCATCTTCCGAGGGCTGTCGGGCCGCTACAAGAAGTTCTTTCTGGGAGCCGCCATGCTGAGCCTGCTCATCTATCTCTTCCCGTCGCTCTACGGCGAAGGTTACGACCTCATTACCCTTTTGCTTAACGGCAACGGACAAGCCGACTGGGACACTGCGATGGATAGGTCGCTCTTCTATGGCTCTAACCACTTGCTCATCTACCTTTTCCTTATAGTTGTCTTCAAGGTGTTTGCAAGCACGGCGACCAACGGAGGCGGCGGCTGCGGCGGTATCTTCGCGCCCAGTCTGTTCCTGGGCTGCATCTGCGGCTTCATCTTCTGTCGCCTCTGGAACATGTACGACGTGCTGGGCATCGACATTCCCGAGCGTAACTTCGCCATGCTGGGCATGTGCGGACTGATGAGCGGCGTGATGCATGCGCCCCTGACGGGCATCTTTCTTATTGCCGAGCTTACGGGCGGCTACGCCCTCTTCATGCCGCTTATGATTGTGGCCACAGGCTCATATCTCACCATCAAGTACTTCGAACCTCATAGCATCTATGCGATGCGGCTGGCGCAACGTGGCGAACTGCTCACCCACCACACGGACCGCTCCGTCCTCACCCTCATGAGCATGGACAGCGTGATACAGCATTACGACCAGGTCCTCTATCCTGACATGAACCTGGGCGACGTCGCTTCGCAAGTCTCGAACAGCAAGAACCATGTCTTCCCTGTGGTCAACAGGCAGATGCAGTTCGTCGGAGCCGTTTATCTGGACGACATTCGTCATCTTGTCTTCCGTACGGAACTCTATCGCGACTTCGCCGTCTCGCAGCTCATGAAGCAGCCCGAGGCCCTGCTCTCCACGAATGATGCGATGGACGTCGTGGTCAGCGTGTTCGACAAGACAGGTGCCTGGACGCTGCCCGTCGTGGATGAAGAGGGCATCTTCATCGGCTTCATCCGCAAGAGCACCGTGCTGACCGTCTATCGCCAAGTGCTTGCCGACTTCTCCAACGACTAAGCGCCGAGGCTTCTCCACTACGAATTACACGAATTTCACGAATTTATCTTTGACTGCAAGAGCGTAGCCCCTTCGTGTAATTCGTGCAATTCGTGGTCGTTAAGAAGCAAGAACCAACGTATCATCAAGCAAAGACAACCGTCTGCGACGGGGCGTGCGAGCCTTTTCGGCGTGCATCCTTGCTGTACATCCTATACCTTGTTCTTTGCTGCATCATGAATAAGCAATTGCACGTACGCGATGCTGCAATTGCTGCATCATGATGCAGCAAAGGAGACAACGTGCTTTATGATGCAACGAAACCTGCTGCATCGCGCTTTTCCCCGGCATTTGTTTGGAAGATATGCACATTTCTTCGTATCTTTGCAAAAGCTAAAGAGAAACATGAAGCAGTATATGAGGCATGTTGCATTCTTCTTCTTCCTGACGGTCCTCGCTTTGCGTCCGCAGGCAGGGCTGGCCGAGGAGCTGACCTTGCAAGGCCGCGTGGTCGATGCCGAAACGGGACAGCCCTTGCCATACGTCAACATCCTTGTGAACGATACGGTCCGCACGCTCACGAACATTGACGGAGAATTCAAACTTCAGGCAGACGAGGAGGCCAGGCTGACCTTCAGCTTCATCGGTTACGACAAGCGAAAGCTCCTGCCGAAGAAGCTTCCGGAGGTCATCAAGCTCAAGCCCTATGCCACTCTCATGCAGGAGGTTATGGTCTCGCCTATGACCCAAAAAGAACTCATAGGCCGCATCATCGACAGCCTCAAGACAGACTATCAGGAAGGGAAACAATGGACGCGGAAGTACTTCTTCCGTGCCTTGATGGAGGAGAACACGGTGAGCTTCGTGGCCGAGGCTTTCATGACAGCCCATCCGGTGGTGAACGTCCGTTCGGCAGAAGTGACGAGCGGGCTGTTGGGCTACGACAAGTCGTCCGGCAAGGAGCAGATGAACATCAATTCCTCCAACATCCACCGCCTCATCGAACTGGCTCCGAAGACCTACGCCACGACCTTCTGGAAGCCCGTCGTCAAGCCACTCTCCGCCCTTCCCACCTGGGAGGGCTTCTACAAGACGAAGGTCGAGACCATCAGGGGCGAGGAGGGAAAGGACCTCTATCGCATCACGTTCTCGTGGAGGAAGAGTCTCCTGCCGATGGACTATAAGAGGGCTCACATCACAGGCACAGCCTTTGTGGACGCCGAGACCTGCCACCTGCTCCGCTTCGACGGCGCGGCCAACAACTGCAAGGTCAGGATGGGCATCCTTTCCGTGCCCATCAACATCGATTTCCACCTGGAATATGACTACTCGAGAGGTGTCGCCTCGGTCTCCAACCTTGCCATCCACGGCTCCAACGACTTCCTGAGTTATCGCGTCCTGCTCTTTGCCCTTGAGGGAGACAAACTGGATGGAGATGGGACAAAGGCAAGCGGTCCGAACATCGTGACAGCCTTGAAGCAGGCAGGCTATGACGAGAGCGAGTGGAGCAAATACGACATCATCAAGCGCACGAGGCAGGAAGAGGAGCGCGTCTTCGGAAATGTGCCTTAGCTAATCCTTTGCAGAAACGGTGCCGAGCAAGTCTCCGCAAATCTCCTCGGCACGCTTCACTCGGTTCCACACCGTCTGTATCTTGGCGTCCATCACCTTGGCTATCTGGGCAGGCTTCATGCCAATCTTCAGCAGGCAGATGGTCTGGAGCAGCGGTTCGTGCAAAGGTTTGGCCTCCCGCGACTGGACGGTCTCGAGGAAGTTGGGGTACAGCGTCTCGATGGCAGCCATCAGTCCCTCCCATGCCCCTTCGCTTATCTGGGCACGCCCCGAGGCAATGTTGTTGAAATAGGCAATGACGTTGCCCGCCTTGTCCGTCGCAATGTTCATGAGGGCAATGCGTGTCAGCTCCTTGTTCACCCTGGCCTTCTGCTCCAGCAGCCTTTCTTTGTCGGTGAGTTCTTCCATGAACTTCTTCTTTCGGAAGTAATAGAGAGCCGCCAGTCCCAGCGCGATGCTCAGCAGGGCAAGGCCGATGATGACGGCGAAGAACATGATGCGCTCGACTCGCTGCATGATGGCTCTCTCTGCCTCCTCGTCGCGATGATAGCGGAACGCATCTCTGGCCCTTTGCGTCTGCTCGAAGGCTCGCTGCCTGATGATGGTGTCGTTCGTCTCGTCCAAATGCTGTCCCCACAGTGCCGCCTGCCTGAAGTCGCCCTTCCGGAAGTAGCAGCGTTGCAGTCCTGCCGCAGCCTCATACCTCCCCGTCGGCTCGGTCGCCTTATTATTATATATAATGTAGTGGACGATTGCCGAGTCCGTCTGGTTCAGCCCCTCATAGTACATGGCAAGGCAGAGCTCGTAGTTGTGCGGACGCTCACCCTCAGGGATTTGCGACAGGTGCTGTAGCAAAGGCTCAGCCTTCTCGTAGCGACCGTAGCCGGAATAGAGCGCCAGCATGTACGCCATCACGTTCCCTTGCTTCTGAGGGAAGTCTTCTGCCTGAATTGCCTCCAACGCCAGGTCGCAGAAGTGCAGGCATTGGAGCGTGTCGTTCAGGTGCTCGTATGCCGACGCCACGTCCATCAGGTAGCTCGCAGTACTTCTGCCAGAGGCCTTCGCCAGCTCCACAGCCTGCTTTGCTGCTCTCAGCTCCTCCTCATAATTCAGCCCGAGCATATAGAGATACCTCAGCTGCGAAAGCGCATTCTGCCATATCAGCGTGTCGGCACGCTTGCCTTGTTCCGCGATGCTGACCGTCTTCAGGAACATACTCATGGTCCTCGGGTAGTCCTTCAGGTCGCGATAGGCACTGGCCAGATAGTAGCAGGCACGTTCCTTGTCGCGGTCATTCGTGCGACGTTCAAAGAAAGAAGCCGTCAGCTTCGCCGAGTCGGGAGAGGAAGGCGCCATGTCCTGCTTGTCTCGCAAACGGATGGAGAGCAGGTCGAACTTCTGTCTGACGTACTCCGAAGCCTCCTGCACCGAGTCCCTCATAGCCTCGGTCCGTGCCTTAGCCTCAGGCAGCGAGACCTCGCACAACTGCCACGTCTCCTCAATGCCTCGGAGCAACTGCCCCTCTTCCCTGTCCCCACATGCAAGCAAAGTCAGCAAAAAGAAGGATAAAAATAAAGTCTTGCCTTTCATCGCTATTATCGTTATTGTTCACAATCACGGCGCAAAATTACTTCTTTTTCCTTAGAAAGGCAAGTATTTTTACTCCCAACTACTCCCAACTACTCCCAAATGGGAGCACTTGGGAGTGATTTTGTTTGGAAAAAACAACAAAACAACCTAACTTTGCAGGCAGAAACACACAAATAACTGTTGCTATGAAAAAGAGTTTCTTACTTTTCTTGCTCTGCCTTGTGCAAATATGTGTCTATGCACAAGGCGAGTACTATCCAGAGGGAACAAAGTGGACAGAGATTCGTTTGGATACCTTGAAGTACGACAACTGGTATTCAAAAGTTAACGGCGAGTGGGTGCCGAACTTTGAGACGATAGAATACCGCGTGGAGGGGGAGTATACAAATCAAATAAACGGGGTATATAACTGCGTTTATACAAATGGACCGGAATGGGCAGACTCACTTACACTTCTGATTCGTGAAGTTATGAATACAGTGGAAGTCACCATTCCTGACTACGACAATCAAGGCTTCGTAATGGGGCCTGCCACAACATATCAGTTTGATTGGAATATCGGACAGAGCTTGTCGTTTCAAACTATTGCAGGTGCAGACGCTACATGTTTCCCTCCATGCGGCTGGTATAACTACGGCTTAATAGAAGAGGTAAAAGAGGGGAATTTCGGAGGTGTAAGGCCATTGAAGTATGTTGATTTGAACGGCAAAGCACCTGTTGACCCCGAAGAACCTTGGTATATGGACACAAATGGTGGCCGTATCATTCAAGGGATAGGTGTCACGGAATGGAATGACGGAGAATGCCTCTTTGGACCGCCAAACCCATATCTTGTTATGACAGGGTCATCTGGTGAACGTCACTACCGCTCCATGCTCGTCCACTTCGAGCGTGACGGCGAAGTGCTGTATGATGTCTGGCCGGAAAAGCCTGTAGCCACCGAGCCTGTCGCCTTCACAGCCGGGCAGATGGCGACGATTGTGTTGCCGACGGAGCCGGATGCAGGGAAGGGGAAGTACTACAGGCTGGACAGGATTGATGGGAATGAGATTGTCTTCGAGCAGGAACTACATCCGCAGGCGCATGTGCCTTATATCATTGTGCCAAACGAGGACTTCAGCATCGAGATTAGCACTCTTGAACTGGCAGGCTTGCGAAGCGACACCGTTTCCGTTGAAGGTATCAGCTTCATCGGCACTTACCAAAAGGAGGTGATAGAAGAGCCGGATGGCTTCTACATCGACATCATCGACACGACGCCGGATTGCAGCTTGGTGAACGACAAGCAGATGATAGGCGCCCTGCGTGCGTACTTGCTGGTGACATGGGACGACCCGTACAATCATGGCGGCACGAAGGTTCCGGCAGAGGAGATGCAGATAGTGCTGCACGACCACGGCACAGGCATTGGGAAAGTGAAGAATGAAGAATTAAGAGTGAAGAATGGGGCCGCTGCCATCTTCGACCTGAGCGGACGGAAAGTGTCAATGGTCAATGGCGGATGGTCAATGCCAAAGGGCATCTACATCGACGGCGGGCGAAAGAAGATGAAATAAAACTATTAAATAATACGGCTATGAAAAAGTTAATTCTCCTATTATTTGTATTTGTTATACAAACAAATCTTCATGCGTGGCGTTATTTCCCCGAGGGGACGAAGTGGACGGAGATACGTCTTGACACCTTGAAGTACAGTAGCTGGTACTCTAAGGTTGGCGACGAATGGAGGCCAAATTCTCGAAGCAGACATAGTTGTCGAAAATGGCGGCTTCCTAATTATAGGTGAGGGAGGATTAGTCCGACTGCGGCATGATGGACAATATCGAGCACAAATAGGAGCAAAAGTCACAATAAATCATGGAAAAATAGAAAATGACTGACTTTTACCTATCATATAAATGCTATTTCCCTTTTTTGTAATTGAAAGCACAACTCATAAAGCAAACATATTATGAAGCACAGTATTATTTCTTTCATCGTGCTCCTCACCGTACAATATGGTTGGAGCCAGGGAACAGGCTACTGGAATTTGCCTTCAAAAAGCATCAATGGTCTGAACTATTTCCTGTTTGAAGAAACAGGCGAAGTTATGATGGCTGACGAGAATTGTTGGGATGGCGAGTTGGCATTGCCTGCGACGATAAATTGGGACGGTCAAGATTATCCTTTAAGATACCTCGCCTCACGAGCCTTCTCAGACTGTAAGGCACTGACTCGCGTCACCATACCAGAAACAGTTCGGGACATTCGCTTTTATACGGATTATTTAGGTGATTTAAGTATCATTAAATCACCCTTTCATGGTTGCACACAATTGGAATCCATAGAGGTCGTAGAGGACAACCAATGGCTGTGTTCTTTGGACGGTGTCCTATATAATCACGAAAAGACCCAACTGTTTAATTATCCTCCTGGTGCTGCAAGGTCACATTTCGCAATCCCTGAAGGAACTGAAGCCATCGGTACTGCGGCTTTTCGGGGAAGCTTAAACTTGACGTCTGTTTCAATCCCCAATACAGTAACCCGGATTTATGAAGAGGCATTTTATGAATGTGATCATCTGGAGCAGATAAGCCTCCCCGATAATATCTCCACCATCAGGCTTTCAACCTTTCGCGGTTGCAGCAAGCTAAAATCAATTCATCTTCCCGACAGCCTGAAGGAAATAAAGAACGCTGCATTCTATGAATGTTCGTCGTTAAAGGAGATTGTGTTCCCAGAGAAGCTACAGACTCTTGGCGCTGTTGTATTCTATGGTTGTCAATTGAAAACGGTAGTGATAAAAGGGTATCTTTATGACTACAGCATAAGCAACCTCCTTCCATATCTGAACGATTCAACAAAACTCTATGTCCCTGCTTCGGAGGTTGACCGTTACAAGAATATCTTTTCAGGAGAGGTTCTACCTTTGGAGGAATACACCGAGCTTGTCACCTTTACCGCTGGGCAGATGGCGACGATTGTGTTGCCGACGGAGCCGGATGCAGGGAAGGGCAAGTACTACAGGCTGGACAGGGTTGATGGGAACGAGATTGTCTTCGAGCAGGAGCTTCATCCTCAGGCGCACGTTCCTTATATTATTGTGCCGAGCGAGGACTTCAGCATCGAGCTGAGCACTCTTGAACTGGCAGGCTTGCGAAGCGACACCGTTTCCATTGAAGGCATCAGCTTCATCGGCACTTACCAAAAGGAGGTGATAGAAGAGCCGGATGGCTTCTACATCGACATCATCGACACGACGCCGGATTGCAGCTTGGTGAACGACAAGCAGATGATAGGCGCCCTGCGTGCGTACTTGCTGGTGACATGGGACGACCCATACAACCATGGCGGCACAAAGGTTCCGGCAGAGGAGATGCAGATAGTGCTGCACGACCACGGGACAGGCATAGAGACCCTCTCCAACTCCCCCTCAAAGGGAGAGAACATCTACAACCTCAATGGGATAATAGTAAACAGTAAATCGCCAAATCGTAAATTGCCTCGCGGCATCTACATCAAGGACGGACGGAAACAACTTCGGTAGCGCCAACGGAGAGAGTTTACTCTCGGGTTCGCAGACGGATGATGGCAACGAGCAGCGCTCCGTAGATTAGGGCGACGAGTGTCTTCGTGGGATAGATATTGTCCAATGTGGCGAAGGGAAGGCTTCCGGCAAGGTCGATGATACGCTGCTGGAGCGAGACGGCAACATCGAGCAGCCAGCCAAGGGGCGTCACGGGCAGTAGCATGGCAGCAAGCGTCAGGTAGATGATGGCGGTCGTGAGCGGGATGAGAACGAGGCTCAGCAAGGGGCCTATCAGTGCGACTCGGTGGAAGTAGTAGGCCACGAGCGGCATCGTGCCAAAGCTGGCAACGCTGGAGACGGCAATCAGTTCCACCGACCAATGCAGCTTGGGAAATGCCTCCCCAAGAGGCATCCACAGGGCCACCAGAAAGAAGACGGCGGTGAAGGAGAGCTGGAAGCTGATGCTGAGCAGTTCCGTGGGGTCGATAACCAGGATGATGATGGCGCTCAAGGCCAGCGGATGAAGTGGGTCGGTACGATACTGCATCAGCGAGATGACGGTCATGATGGAGAGCATCAGTGCTGCCCTGACCAGTGAGACTGGCATTCCTGCTACCAGAGCGTAGCCCCAAAGACTCAGCAAGATAAACGGCAGCGCATGCCATCGCCATTTGCTGAAGCGTGTCCAGCGGATGAAGACGAGATATAGGAAGCTGTAGATGATGCCCAGGTGCATGCCGCTCAATGCCAGCAAATGGCTCGCCCCGACCTGACGGTAAGCCTCCTTTGTGTCGCGGCTCAGGTCGTCCCTCTTGCCGACGACCAAAGCCTCGGCCAGTGCCAAGGTCTGCGGTGAAACCCCCGAGCGTCCGAGCCTCGTCACCATGACGGTTCGCAAGGACTTTGCCTTCTGTTCCACGGTTTGCTGCCAAGAGGGCTTTTGGCTGTACAGGCAGCATACGGAGGCACGACTGCAACCCAGGAGGAACCAGATGAGCAGAGTCATGATGTCGTGGAAGTGCCCATGACGTCGCAGAAGGGCGCAGGCTATCAGCAAGACAGCCAGCAGCGGCACATAGTAGGGTAGGGGGAAGTACAGACCAATGGCAATGCCCGCCATCAGGAAGGCAGCGCACCAGAGCATCGGATGCTGTACAATCATAGGGAACAAGTTGATTTGGTTTTCCTTCCGACGTGGCACATCAGCGTGCCTTTTACTTGATGTCTGTCCACACGCCCTACATGGGGTTCTCAAAATCGGCACACCGATTTGCTCATATCGGCACGTCGATTTGCTCATATCGGCACGTCGATTTTTTCATATCGGCACGTCGATTTTTGAAAGGCGACATACCCTCTCAGATAAATGCGTGTGTTTTTCTGAGTCAAACTGCGTTACAGCCTGGCGAGTTCCTCGCACGCTTTTGCCGGGTCGGACGCTGCGAAGATGGCGTTGCCGGCAACCAGGACGTCGGCTCCTGCTTGCTTCAGCTGCCTTGCAGTCTCGAGGTTTACGCCTCCATCAACTTCGATGAGGGCTTGGCTGCCAGTGCGGTCCAGCAGTTTGCGCAAGGCCTTGACCTTCTCCAGAGTGTGCGGGATGAACTTCTGCCCGCCAAAACCTGGGTTGACGCTCATCAGCAGAACCAGGTCCACATCGGCAGCTATGTCCTCGAGGACAGAGACGGGTGTGGCAGGATTCAGGGTGACGCCAGCCTTCATGCCGGCTTCGTGGATCTGACTGACGACGCGATGCAGGTGAGGACATGCCTCGTAGTGAACATTCATCAGATAGGCTCCGAGGGCTTTGACCTCCTGCACGAACTTCTCGGGCTGCACAATCATGAGGTGCACGTCGAGTGGCTTCCGGCAGATGCGGGCAACGTGTTTCAGCACAGGAAAGCCGAAGGAAATGTTGGGCACAAAGACACCGTCCATGACGTCGATGTGCAGCCAGTCGGCACTGCTTTGGTTGAACCACTTCATCTCGGCTTCGAGATTGGCGAAGTTGGCGGAAAGCAACGATGGGGAAAGCTTCATGTCAGGCAAGAGCTATGTTATAGGGTTGCGGCCTGAAGGTGCGGGCAAACTCCCGAATCTTGGCCAGGACGGCCGGACTTGGCTGAAAAAGTTGAAGGGGTAATGGTTGTTCCATAGGCGGGGAAGAAATGAATTAAAGTTTGCAGAATGAGATGGTTTTGTCATGTTTCTAATTATAAAACGAAAATATGTGGCATTTTATTGTGGAAATTGTGCATGTTTTTCTTTTTATTCGATATTCTTCTCTATTTAGACTTTCATGAAATAGACATTGAACAGAAGTTGTTATTTGAGAGTCCTACTAACTTCATAGAATTGCGAAAGTTAAGAATGGTACATAGATAGCCAAAAGTCAGTAAAATCAAACTGTAATATATTGAGTTTAAGATTATTGTAAATATGCAAGAGCAGAAAAGCGTGGCAAAAGAGGCATTTTTGTAGCGTCGGTTGAAATACAGAAAGTTAAGCATTTGAGCACTTTTTGGAGATAGCAAAAAAGTTTGGCGGTTCGGATAAAATGTAGTACCTTTGCAGACGAATTCGCCTAAAAATATATGCGGGTTCAAAGGAACATGTGTTCCCCCCTGAGCCATATACATTATTATAATATATATATGCGCGTAAGAAGTAACTGATGAAAGAGAAGAGAGAACAGATATTATGGCAACGTTGCATGGAGATGTTCCGTAGCAACGTGAGCGAGCAGCAGTACCAGACTTGGTTCTCTCCGATGAGCCTCAAGTCCTATGATGCTGTGAAGAAAGAGCTGACGGTGTCCACGCCGACGCAGTTCTTCTTCGAATATCTGGAGGAGCACTTCCGCCGTCTCATTCATGTTACCATCAGCCGTTTCTTTGGAGAAGATGTAGCTCTGTACTATCAGATAGAGGTGGCCGACAATGTGACCGTCAGCCAAGAGAGCGACGGCAGTATGGCAGTGGAGTCTGCTCCAAGTGCCTTTGCCGCCAATCAGTCGCCTACGCTGGCTCAGGCTGTAGGTCTTCCCGAAGACCTTGACTCGCAGCTCAATGTTCATCAGAATTTCGGCAACTTCATCGAAGGCACGAGCAACAAACTGCCCCGCAGCGTCGGTCAGGCTATTGCCGAGCATCCAGAGCAGCAGACATTCAATCCGCTCTTCATCTATGGTCCGAGCGGAGTGGGCAAGACACACCTGGTGAATGCCATCGGCTTGCGTACGAAGGAACTGCATCCCGACAAACGCGTCCTCTACCTGAGCGCACATCTCTTCATGGTACAGTTCACGGATGCCAGGAAGAACAATGTCTTCAACGACTTCATGCACTTCTACCAGAGCATCGACATGCTCATCGTGGACGACATGCAGGAACTGGCAGGCATGACGGCTACACAGAATGCTTTCTTCCACATCTTCGACCACCTTCGTCGCAACGGCAAGCAGATCATCATGACCTGCGACCGCCCGCCAGTCTCATTGCAAGGCATGGAAGATAGGCTCATCACACGTTTCAAGAGCGGACTGATGGCCGAGATGGAAAAGCCCGAAGAGAGTTTGCGTCGCAGCATTCTGCATAGCATCGTAAAGCATGACGGCCTGAACATCCCCGACGATGTGCTGGATTACATCTCGAGCAATGTCAGCAACAGCGTCCGTGAACTGGAAGGCATCATCCATAGTTTGCTGGCATATTCCGTTGTCTATGGTAAGGACATAGACCTGGAGTTCGCACAGAGGATACTGGCAGGCAGGACAAAGGTTGAGAAGAAGGTTGTCACCATCGACCAAATCATCTCATGCACATGCGAGCACTTCAATGTGAAGGAAGAGGAAATCTTCGGCAAGAGCCGCAAGGCCGATATCGTAACCGTCCGCCAGATGAGTATGTATCTGGCTCATAAGCACACGAAACTGACAGCAAGCAAAATAGGAATATACGTTGGCAACAGAGACCATGCCACCGTCTTGCATGGCATAAAAACCATAGACGGGAGGCTGAAAGTGGACAAAGGGTTGCAACGCCACCTTGAAGAGCTGGAAGAGAAACTAACAGGAAAGGCATTATGAACATCAAGCAGAGAAGAACCATCCGCAAATACACTCAGCAGCCCGTCAGCGACGAGCTGCTGAATCGCTTAATAGAGGAAGCCTCCCGTACGCAAACGATGGGCAACCTGCAACTCTACAGCGTCATCGTTACCCGTTCGGAGGAAAAGAAGGAGCAGTTGGCTCCAGCCCACTTCTTCCAGCCAATGGTGACACAGGCTCCTGTCGTGCTGACCATCTGTGCCGACTTTCGCCGTGTGACCGACTGGTGCCTGCAGCGCGAGGCAAGTCCGGGCTACGACAATGCCCTTAGCTTCATTAATGCCGCAACCGATGCCTTGCTCTTCACCCAGACATTCTGCTGCCTGGCAGAGGAAGTGGGGCTCGGCATCTGTTTCCTCGGTACGACGGTCTATCAGCCTCAGACCATCATTGCGACCTTGGAATTACCCGAGCTCGTCTTCCCTGTCGCTACACTGACCGTGGGCTGGCCTGCAGAGAAGCCAAGACAGACAGACCGCTTGCCTCTCCAGGCTATCGTGCATCAGGAGACCTATAATCCTTTCACCCCCGAGCGCATCGATGCCTGTTACAAGAAGCGCGAGTCGCTGGCCGTGAACAAGCACTTCGTGGAAATTAACGATAAGCAGACGCTTGCTCAGGTCTTTACCGACATTCGTTATACGAGAAAGGATAACGAGGCAATGTCAGAGGTTCTCCTCTCCATGCTTGCCCAGCAGAAGTTCATGAAGATAGAAGGCTTCCCTGGCGGCATCATCCCGTCGGTTGTAGAGCGCAGGCCGGAAGTGTTGGAGTGCGATGTGGTTCGCTTCCAGAACAAGAAAGAGAAGTGGGTGGCTTTCGTCGGAAAACTCGATGGTGTGCCTTATGAAATCTTCACCGGTCTGCAGGACGACGACGAAGGCATTGCTATCCCGAAGAGCGTGATGAATGGCTTCATCATCAAACACTACGACCGCGAGGGGCAGAAGCGCTATGACTTCCAGTTTGTCAACAAACGTGGCTACAAGACCACTATCGAAGGTCTTAGCGAACGCTTCAACCCGAAATACTGGGACTATGCAAAGCTCATCAGCGGCGTGCTGCGCTACCGCATGCCCATCGACCATGTCATCCGCTTGATTACCTCTTTGCAATTGGAGAACGACACGATGAACTCATGGACAGCAGGTGTGGCAAGGGTGCTGAAGAGATATCTGCCCGACTCTTCGCAAATCCTCGAGGAGGAGGAAACGGAGTGAAACGCATTGTCGGGATAAGCGTCAACCATATCAAGCTTTATGCCTATCATGGTTGCGAGCCACAGGAACGAACGGTCGGCTGCGAGTTCTATGTAAGCATCTCTGCACAGGTGGAGGTGGAAGCCTCGGCGTGGCAGTATGATCAGTTGGAAGGCACAGCCGACTATTCCCGCTTTGTCAGCATCGCAAAAAGGGAGATGGCTGTCCCCTCGAACCTTCTGGAGCATGTGGCGGCAAGGATAGCTGCGGCTATTCTCGAGGAATGTCCCACTGTCATGAAGGTAAGTGTGACGATTGACAAGGAGAATCCTCCTCTTGGTGTCACTTGTCAAGGTGTAAGCATCAAATTTGAGCAAACAAGATAAGAAATTTGCCTTCGGGGTTCGCAAAGTGAAGAAAATGTCGTACCTTTGCGGTCAATTAGTAATCACGCATATATTCAGAGATAACATAATGAAAAAGAAAGTACGTTTCAGTCTCGTATATAGAGACATGTGGCAGAGCAGCGGCAAGTTCCAGCCGCGCAAGGATCAGTTGGCGCGCATCGCACCTGTCATCATCGAGATGGGTTGCTTCGACCGCGTAGAGACCAATGGCGGAGCCTTCGAGCAGGTGAACCTCTTGGCAGGCGAGAACCCCAATGAGGCAGTCCGTGCCTTCTGTAAGCCTTTCAACGAAGCAGGCATCAAGACGCATATGCTCGACCGCGGCCTCAATGCCTTGCGCATGTACCCCGTTCCTGATGATGTGCGACAGCTCATGTACAAGGTGAAGAAGAAGCAGGGCACCGACATCACCCGCATCTTCTGCGGCCTGAACGATGTCAGGAACATCATTCCCAGCATCAAGTGGGCCAAGGAGGGCGGCATGATTCCGCAGGCAACCCTTTGTATCACGACGAGTCCCATTCACACTGCAGAGTACTACTCAGCAATTGCCGACCAGCTGATAGAGGCTGGTGCCGCTGAGATATGCTTGAAGGACATGGCCGGCATTGGTCAGCCTGCAATGCTCGGCAAACTCACGGGCATGATAAAGAAGAACCATCCCGACATCATCATTCAGTATCATGGTCACAGCGGTCCGGGTCTCTCCATGGCAAGCATCCTCGAGGTCTGCAACAATGGAGCCGACATCATTGATACAGCCATCGAACCTCTCTCTTGGGGAAAGGTGCATCCGGACATTATCTCTGTGCAGTCGATGCTGAAGAACGAAGGTTTCGATGTGCCAGAAATCAATATGAACGCTTACATGAAGGCTCGCTCCCTCACGCAGGAGTTCATCGACGACTGGCTTGGCTACTTCATTAACCCTGCCAACAAACACATGTCGAGCTTGCTGTTGGGCAGCGGCCTGCCTGGTGGCATGATGGGTTCCATGATGGCCGACCTGGGAGGCATCCAGGCTGCCATCAACAGTCTGCGCAAGCAGAAGGGAGAGCCCGAACTGAATACTGACGACATGCTTGTTGCCCTCTTCAACGAGGTAGAGTATGTATGGCCGATGGTCGGCTATCCTCCATTGGTAACACCCTTCAGCCAGTACACCAAGAACATTGCCCTGATGAACCTGCTCACGATGGCTCAGGGGAAGGGGCGCTTCGTGATGATGGACGACGCCATGTGGGGCATGATACTTGGCAAAAGCGGCAAGGTGCCCGGCACGATTGCTCCCGAACTTGTGGAGCTTGCAAAGCAGAAAGGCAAGGAGTTCACCGATACCGATCCCCATACCCTTTATCCCAATGCACTCGACGATTTCCGCAAGGAGATGGACGAGAACGGCTGGGACTACGGGCAGGACGACGAAGAGCTGTTCGAACTTGCGATGCACCCAGAGCAGTACCGCAACTTCAAGAGCGGGCAGGCTAAGAAGAACTTCCTCGCAGACCTCCAGAAAGCTAAGGAAGCAAAACTGAGCAAATCCATTAAGCCAGAGGAACTGGCAGCCTTTAAGCATGCCAAGGCCGACGCAGTGGTCTGCCCCGTCGACGGCCAAGTATTCTACGAATTCCATGGCGACGGCGAAGGCATCCCCTGCCTTGAGCCCGCCATCGGTCAGAAGTACGAAGAAGGCGATATACTGTGCTACGTCCAGGCAACGTGGGGCGAGTTCATTCCCATTCCTGCCGGCATAGGCGGCAAACTTGTCGACATCTCTGCCAAAAAGGCTTCCCATGTGCGTCGTGGCGACACTCTGGCTTGGATAGAAAGGGAGGCATAATCAGTACTTACACAAAGGCAAAACCGATAATCAACGTGCGCTTCCCAACCGGAGGCACACGTTTTTATTACCAACCTTTTATATGGGGGTGATTCACTCCCCTATAGGGGAAGAGCCATTCCCCTATGGAGGAAGTGTCGCTCCCCTATGGAGGAATGAGCATTCCCCTATAGGGCGTTTCAAGTTCCCCTTAACAGATTGAATTCTAATTCCTCGATGAACCGGATGATGCTAGAAGTGTTGTGATGTCACAAATTTGGTCGAAAGACGTACATCTTTACACAATTTATCGCCTTCTGTATGCCAAAATGTTAAAAAATAGCATTTTTTGTGACTAATAATGCTAATAATTCAAAAAAACTTCATACCTTTGCCGCTCGAATTGTCGAGTTATGTGTGATGCTACACATTATATATAATATAATAAGCGAACCAGAACCCGACGGGAATGTATTAGAGATTAATTATTTTAAGATGTTTTTATATAAGAAGATTAGTTTAGTCTTAGCGCTGCTATTCCTGTCAGTAGGGGTGACGATAGCGCAGCAGACAGTATCCGGAACTGTATTTTCTGCCGACGACAATGAGCCTCTGATGGGCGTGAATGTCTTGGTGGAAGGTACACAGAACAGAGCCATTACTGACCTTGACGGCAAATTCACGTTGAAGGATGTCAAGTCGAATGCCACTCTGGTAGTGTCAATGATTGGTATGCGCACCGAGAAAGTGAAGGCAAAGAACGACATGCGCATCATGATGCATGGTGAAGACGTGCAGATGACTGAGGTCGTCGTGAACGGTCAGCAACAGATTGACAAGCGCCTCTTCACCGGTGCAGCAACAACCGTGGATGCCGAGAAGATAAAACTCTCGGGTATGGCCGACGTGAGCCGCTCGCTGGAAGGACGTGTGGCAGGTGTGCAGGTGACGAACGTGACTGGCACTTTCGGTGCCTCTCCCAAGATTCGCGTCCGTGGCGCGACGTCCATCTACGGCAACTCCAAGCCCCTCTGGGTTGTGGATGGCGTCATCTATGAGGACAACGTTGACGTGAGTGCCGACGACCTGGCTTCAGGTGATGCCAAGACCCTTATCTCTTCAGCCGTCGCAGGTCTGAACTCCGACGACATAGAGTCCTTCACGATTCTGAAGGACGGCTCGGCAACCTCCATCTATGGCGCACGAGCTATGGGCGGCGTGATAGTAGTAACCACCAAGAGAGGCTCCAAGGGACGTGCCAGCGTAAATTACACAGGTGAGTTCACCACGCGCCTCAAGCCCAGCTACAAGGATTACAACATCATGAACTCGCAAGAAGTGATGGGCGTCTATAAGGAAATGTATGACAAAGGCTGGCTGCAGCTCGACAACATGGTCAACGCCCAAAACACCGGTGTCTATGGCTATATGTTCCAGCAACTCCGTTCCTACGACCCTGCCACTGGCGAGTACGGTCTGCTGAATACTGAAGCCGCACGCAATGCATATCTGCAGGCTGCCGAGTTCCGCAATACAGACTGGTTCGACCTTCTCTTCACTAACAAGGTGCAGCAGAACCATTCTCTCAGCATCTCTGGCGGTACAGATCGCTCGCAGAACTACTTCTCTATGTCCGTTCTTAGCGACCCCGGCCAGTTCGTCAACCGTAGCAGCGTGAGCCGTTACACATTCAACGGCAATACCTCCTACGACATACTGAAAGGCAGGAAGGGTGCAGAACTGCTCACAGTGAAGCTGGCTGCCCAGGGAAGCTACCGTAAGCAAGAAGCTCCAGGTTCACTCAACCGCACGACAGACGTCGTGACTGGCGAGGTGAAGCGTGACTTCGACATCAACCCCTTCAGCTACGCTCTCAACACGAGCCGCTGCCTTGACCCCAACATCAACTACACTCGATTCTATACAGGCTTCAACATCTTCGATGAGCTGGAGTATAACTACAACGACATTAATGTCACCGAATTGATGTTCCGTGGAGAACTGGAGTACAAGCCCATCAAGGCGGTTAGTCTGAACGGACTTATCTCCTCCCGTATATCGCATACTAAGCGTCAGCACAACGTTATGGACAAAGCCAACCAGGCCAATGCCTATCGTGCCGGCGTGGATGCACAAGACGATAACTCCACCATACGCGACAATAACAGCTTGCTCTATACCGACCCCGACAACGAGTTGGCTCTGCCAGAGTCAATCCTTCCAACAGGCGGCATCAAGTATCAGTACGACGACAACATGAGGTCCAATACCTTCCGTTTCATGGCCAGCTATAACAATGTGTTCAATGACTTGCATACCCTCAACGGCATGGTCGGAACGGAGTACTCAAGCGTACGCCGCACGGCTACTACATGGACAGGCTGGGGCTATCAGTTCGACAATGGTGGCATCACCTATACTCCGTACCTCTGGCTCAAGCAGATGAACGAAGAGAATACAGAATACTTTGGTGAGTCATACACCCTGACCAACACTTTGGCCTACTATGGTCAGGTAAACTACAACTTCGACCAACGTTACACCCTGAATGGAACCTTCCGTTACGAAGGTACCAACCGTCTCGGCAAGAGTCGTCAGAGCCGTTGGCTGCCTACATGGAACGTATCCGGTTCTTATGACATGACTAACGAGAAGTTCATGCAGCGCACAAAGTCATGGCTCTCGCAGCTCAAGTTCCGCGCAAGTTACTCTCTGACTGCCGATACCGGCCCATCATGGGTGACGAACGCTGAGGCTATCTTCATGACGAAGAATTCTTGGCGTCCCTTCACGTCAGCCGCAGAAACTCAGATATACATCTCTTCTCTCGGAAACTCCGAGCTGACTTACGAGAAGAAGCATGAATGGAACGTCGGTCTTGACATGAGTTTCCTGAAGGACCGCATAGCATTGACCTTCGACGTCTATGGACGTAACAACTACGACCTGATTGGCCGTACCTATACTCAAGGTGCCGGTGGCGAGATTGCCAAGTATGCCAATGTGGCAGACATGGAGTCGCACGGCGTAGAACTGGGACTCTCTACAGTCAATATCGACAAAGCTGGGTTCAAGTGGACTTCCGACTTTATCTTCTCCAAGGCTACCAACAAGATTACCTCCCTTGAAGTGGCCAGCCGTGCCGTTGACCTCGTGACAGGCCAGGGCTATGCCATCGAAGGCTATCCCGTCCGTTCTATCTTCAGTTACCAGTTTGCAGGGCTCAACTCGGAAGGTCTGCCACAGGTATATAATGAGGCAGGACAGAAGACCGTGGGCGACGTGAACTTCCAGGAGACCGAGAACCTGAAGGACTTCCTCGTCTATGAAGGTCCGTCCGACCCCACATGGTATGGTTCATTCAACAACACCTTCAGCTATAAGAACAAGAATTGGGGCACTCTCTCGCTCGACGTATTCTTTACCTATGCGGGGGGCAACGTCGTTCGTCTCGACCCCGTCTTCTCTTATGCTTACAGTGACCTCTCGGCAATGCCACGCGAGTTTAAGAACCGCTGGATGATGGCTGGTGATGAGGCTCTGACAAACATCCCCACAATCGCATCTCGTAACCAGATTGACCGTTACGGAGGCACTACGATGCGCACCGCTTACAATGCATACAATTACTCTACGGAGCGTATCGCTATTGGCGACTTCATTCGTTTGAAGGAAATGGCCCTTACATACGTTCTGCCCGACAAGTGGCTTCAGAAGACAACGTTCATCAACCGCGCTTCCTTAAAGGTAGCCGCAACGAACCTCTTCTTGCTATATGCTGACAAAAAACTGAATGGACAGGACCCGGAATTCATCAACTCCGGCGGTGTGGCTGCTCCTATCTCTAAGCAATTCACTGCGACCGTGCGTTTGGGCTTTTAATGAAAGAATATAGAAATATGAATGATATGAAAAGAAATATATACAGCTTTTTTGCCATAAGCATGATATGCACAATCAGTGTATGCTCATGCACCGCACTTGACGAGGCTCCTGATAATCGCACGGAGATTACTTCTTCTCCTGAGAAAATCCAGCAGTTGCTCACTTCTGGTTATCCTGTCTCCGTCCCTGCTGTCATCTGTGAACTCAGTGGCGACAACCTCGTTGACAACAATGTGGTCGTCCCCGCCACTCATAACGATGCCTATGCTCTTTTCCACGAACAGGCATACAAATGGGAAGACATCGACAACTATAGTACAGGTGAGGATGATACCCCTTACACCGTTTGGGAGTCATACTATCAGGGTATAGCTGTAGCCAACCATGCTATTGAAGCCATGTGTGAGATGAGTGAAGACCCTGCACACGACCCTCAACTTTCACATTCTTGGGGTGAGGCTCACCTTCTGCGTGCTTATCTCCATTTCGTACTTGTTAACGTCTTTGCCGAGGCTTACAAGGATGAGACACAGAGCGCCAATGATGTTGGCATTCCCTATGTTAGCGAAGTCGAAAAGACAGTCACCGTTGATTATAGCGATCCGAAGTATCGCAAGAGTGTGGCAGAAGTATATAGCCTTATAGAAAAGGATATCCTAGAAGGTATCGACCTCGTGGACGATGCTAAGTATAAGGTGCCTGCCTACCACTTCAATCGTAATGCAGCCAATGCTCTTGCCGCACGTTTCTATCTCTTCAAGCGCGACTATGAGAACTGCGTGAAGTATGCAACGGCAGCCCTCGGAACCAATCCCGCTTCTTCTCTCCGTAAGTGGGCGACGATGAGTTCAAACACCATCAACACCCTGCTCAACGACTTCAACGACGAGACGGCTCCCTGCAACTATCTGCTGCAGGCCACCTATTCGTTGTTCGACCGTATGCTCTCCGCCTGCCGTTACGCAATCAACAGCGGCAGTACAGCTGAAAGAGTCGATGCCACGAAGGACATCCTCTATGAAGGAGGCGGCCCCAACTGGAGTAGCCGCCTTAAGGCTTTCGACGGTAAGATTTACCGTTGGGGCGCAGGTTCGGAATATGGCTCTTGGCTGTTCCGCGTCTACGAATACTTTGAATATACCGACAAGATTGCAGGTATCGGTTATGTCCATATCATCTATCAGCCATTCACTGCCGAGGAGACGTTGCTTTGCCGAGCCGAGGCAGAGGTTTATCTCGGTCAGACAGACAAGGCTATTGCCGATCTGGGTTCCTGGACTGCATCACACATGGTTGACGAACCTCTCACGCAGGCCGACATTAACAGATTCTATAAGGGAGAGCCCTCGAAGAACATTTATGTCAGCGAGCTGCATCCCATGGAGATGAGTCCCGAATGGACCTACGACAACCTTTCCGACGACGGAAAGCGACTGATTGACTGCATTCTCCACTTCCGTCGTATCGAGACGATGTTCGAGGGACTCCGCTGGTTTGACATCAAGCGTTACGGTATCACCGTACATCATGCTTACCGTGACCCCCATGAAGATGATGTTCACCACGACAATCTCCGTTGGGACGATCCTCGCCGCGTCCTCCAGATTCCGCAGAATGTCATCGAGGCAGGATATCCTTCCAACAACCGTACTAACTCGTTGAACAATCAGAGCGACGGACTGAAGTCTGTGCCTGTTCCTGTTGATTATGAGCCTGAAGACAACGGTATGGACAACAAAGACGGTAACGTTAAACTATAATTTATAGAAAGAAGATGAGAAAGACATTATATATATTTGGTATGACAGCAGTGATTGCTGTATTCTCCTCATGCCGTGGTGGAGATGATTTCACGGACTCTATTTTTGATACATCAGTGCCCGTCGTTGACGAGACAAAGGCCACTTATCCCTTCGACCAATGGCTTTACGAAAACTTTGTCTTACCATACAATGTTGACGTGAAGTATCACTTTGATCTGTCAGCATCCGACCTGAACTTCCAGTTGACGCCTGCCGACTACAATCGCTCGCAGCTCCTGGCTCACTTCATCAGACACTTGTTCTATGACGTATATACCAAATATGCTGGCGAAGATTTCATGAAGAAGTACGGACCGCGCATCTTCCACTTTATCGGTTCGTCAGGCTACAGCCCCACTACAGGAACCGAAGTGCTGGGTACTGCATCCGGCGGCGTGAAGATCACGCTCTATAAGATTAACGAGATGAAGCCCTACAGCGAAGGCGTTACTTATAGTGGCGAGGATGTGAATGTCCTCAACGAGAACTACTTTCACACCATGCACCACGAATTCTCGCACGTTCTGCACCAGACAAAGTCCTATCCCGTAACCTTCGGACAGGTCACTTCCAGTAGCTATGATCCCATCAACTGGCAGGACCGTGACTCCGTCTGGACACACCAACATGGCTATGTCACCCACTATGCGTCTTCTGCCAGTTACGAGGATTTCGTGGAGACACTTTCCTGCATCATCACCGATACCAAGCATCGTTGGATGAACCGCATCATCAATGCCGCTGCTATGGGTGTCCGTCAGGGCGACAAGGAAGACATTCTCGAACTTATCGACTCCCTCGACATCAACCTCGATGCTCCCAGGTCCCATTGGAACAATTTCACGTTGTATGAAGAATCGGAGTACAACGACCAGACTGGTGAATATGACCCCACGGACCGCTATGTGCTCGACGAACATCGTCTCCTTGGCGACCCGACGACGCGTGCATATCAGGTTGTTAACAAGGAAGCAACGGCCTATGTTGACCAGTACAAGTACAAGGAACTGCGCAAGTTCACTTCGTTTAGGAACGACTTCCTGCCTTGGGTGAAGATTTCTGCCGATGATGACTTGACAGGCATCAATGCTTTGCTGAAGAAACTTGACATCGCTACAAAGTGGTACACTGAGAACTGGGGACTTTATGCCTTTACGCTTCGTCGTGAAGTCGTGGATCGCCAGGACAAGATTAACGATTACCTCAAGACGATTACCATTTACGAGCTCAAATAAATTAGGACTATGATGAAGAAAGAGTTAAGATATATCACAATGTGCGTGGCTTCTGTTGCCTTTGCACTTGTAGGCTGTTCTCATTTCGAAGAGGACGACATCTTTGAAGAGAGTGCAGCCCTGCGTATTGAGCACAATGCTGAGAAACTGCAGGACATTCTTGTGAATGCCCCCCAAGGTTGGGTCGTGCAGTATCATGTCGGTGATGGTCTGGCTGTGTTCGAAGGCTTTAACCTGTTTGCTAGATTCGAGAAGAGTGGAAAGGTGACGATTGCCGGAGACCATCGCTATCTTCGTGACGGCAGACAGAACACATATACCGAGGCTACAAGCCTTTACGAACTGATTCGCGAGGATGGTCTTGTACTGGCCTTCAATACATGGAACGATGTGCTTACGCCTTTCGTCGACCCTGTCGCTTATTGGGCTGCTCCCGACTATCTGATTAAGGACGGAGCCGGTATGCAGGGCGACCAGAACCTTGTGGTGATGTCCATGAAGGAAGACGAGATTACCTTCCGTGGCGAACGCTACGATGCTATGATTCGCATGGTGAAAGCTGACCGTGACTGGCAGACATATATCAGCGACACAAAGGCAATGAGGGACCGCATCACGAGCGATGCCATCAGTTCCTATTACATTACTGCCGGCGACAAGACAATGTACTGCGTAGGCTTGCGCGACGGACGCTATCGCATCTCAGAGCGCATCAAGAACCCACTGACGGTTGACTCCCTGTCCTGCTGCTTCACACCGACTGGTTTCCGCAACGAAGTGCCCGACACGCTTGCAGGTCACGTCTTCCAGGAGTTCAAGTTGAACGAGGACGGTACGGCTCTTGTCAACGAGGACGGCACCGTACGCATCATTGCCACTTGGGACACCTATTTGGCAGAAAGCGACGATATCTTGTGGTTCGACGGCGAGTCTGTGACAGGCAATGTCAAGGCGAAGTATGATGAACTGATGGCTGCATTGAATGCAGCCGATAAGGTGTATGAGCCGCGCATCGGCTTGGGACGTTCCGCAGTAGCTACAGGTAGCAACAGTGTGTCGGGCCTTGTCATTGAGTGGTACACGAACAAGCGTAAGACGAAGGCTTCCTTGACGAGAGGCGGTCTGACCATGAAACGCAGCGTGCCTGCTATGGGACAGATGACGATTGCATACGATGAGAATGCAACCTCCGACAACGACTTCAAGTCGCTCAGCGCTTCAGTCCAGACGCTCGTGCGTGAGTTTTCTGCTGCCTTGGTAGGCACATATCAGATGACAGCTAACAGCAACTTCGTGCCGACGGAGGTTACGATGCAAGCCATTGGCGGTGACTCTTCCTTCCGTCTGACAAAGGGCGAAGAGTAGTGAATTAAAATGCTCAGAGAACTTAGGAAAAAAGAAGTGAAAAACATATTTATTTATTAACTAACTTAAATTTACTTATTATGAGGATCAAGAATTTTACTCTTATGCTGATGGCAGTCCTCTTCTCGGCAGTAGGCTTTGCACAGAAGTCGTTCCCCGTGGGAAAGGACATTGCCTTCAAACGTCAGACAACGGTTCAGACGTTGACGAAGCAGAACACAATTGGATCTGCTCTTGCCGTGAAAGCAAATGGCACCACTACGCAGGGTACCGTAGCCGGTCGCGCCAAAGCTCGTGCCAAGGCTCCCGATCTTGTTACTCCTCCTGAAAGAGGAGATGTGGAGTACTACACGCTTAGTGGTACTAACAGCAAGGATGGTGCTGCAACCCGTCAGGTGAAGGTTGTATGGGATGACGAGGACGAGGACGTCCTGTATGTTTCTGGCTTGAGCTACTACATGCCAAGCTCCTATGTGAAAGGCACTTTCACAAGCGACGACAAGGTAGTCTTTGCAGCCGGTCAGTATGTCGGCAATCCTGGCGTTGACCTTTATTTCGGCGGCTATGGCGACGGCACTGCTCTGGCAGATGTGGAGGCTACTTTCAACGAAAAGGAAGGCACCTTCACATTCTTGGATTATCTGCTTGACAATGGCGATCCGACGACGCTTGGCTATTTCGCTTATTGGCAGGCGGGTGTAGTTCTCACTCCGCTTGATGGTGATCCTGAGATTCCCGTTGAGATTCCCAGCGACCTTGAGTATGAGAAGTACGCTTATTCTGCTTATGATTACTTCGATGAAGTAGATGTATCCGGTAACGTGAATATCGGAATCTATGGCGAGGATGTCTATATTCAGGGTATGTCAACCGACTATCCCAATGCATGGATTAAGGGTACGTTCGAGAACGACACTACCGTCGTGTTCCCCTCGGGTCAGCTGTTGACAACAGAGAGGAGCCTCTACTTCGTAGCCATCAATGATAACTTCGACCCGGTAGACCAATATACTCTGATTTACGATCCTGTGACAGGCGTGTTCGAGGAAGGTCCTGAGGCTCCTATTATTAACAGCTACAAGGACAAGATAGATGCGTCCGTATGGCAGTTCTGTTATGGATATGTATTTAAGCCCATCACTGAGCAGGCCGCTGTTCCCGCCAAGTCTGCCATTTCCAGCATGAACTTCAAGGTGACGGGCGACGACGTTCTCGAGTTTGCTCTTGCAACGGTTGACGTTGACGGCGAAGGCATGGTGACAGATAAGTTGGCCTACAAGCTTTGGTATGTGACGGCAGAAGGTGACACACTTGCTGCCACGTTCACGACGAGCGACTATCCCGCTCTCGAGGAAGACCTTGACGAGATTCCTGCCTCTTTCACAGACGGTGCATACATCCAGAGCGGTGCTCTTGCCATCAATATGGAAGGTCACACCACATGGAAGTCTCTCGGCATCCAGTGCGTCTACTACGGTGGCGAGGAGCGCAACGAAGGCGAGATTGCCTGGTACACTCCCACTTGGCCGTCCGTTGTCACTCTGCCTGAGGGCCTGACAGTGACTGAGCATAGCTTCAATGGTACGAACAATAGAAGCGGTGCTGCTATCGAAAGGACAGTTGGCGTTGCCTTCAACGGTGACGATATGTACATCCGCGGCCTTGGCCAGACGAACGAAACTGCATGGGTGAAGGGCACGAAAAATGCCGACGGCAACTATGTATTCCCCGCAGGTCAGGACCTCGGCGTATACTACGACGAGGATCGCCTCTTCTTCCTTGGTTATGCTGATTCCAAGGTGACGGACGCTATCCTGACAGTCGACGCAGCAGGCGGCGTATATACGTTCACCACTGGTATTGTGGAGAATGCTGACTATACAGACAGAATGTATTATGTGCTCAACATAGCTTCCGGCGCTACCATTAGCATCGCTGAAATCGTGCCTGAAGTTCCCACGCTCGTTGAGCTTCCCGAAGGATTGGAAACAGAGACTTGGATATTCTCTGGCACCGACTACTTCGACAAGACTCTTGCAGCACGCAGCGTGAAGATTGCCTTCGACGTGGACACCGTCTATGTTCAGGGTCTTTCCGAGAATGTTCCCAATGCATGGGTTAAGGGTGTGAGCGAGGGCGACCAGGTTACGTTCGCTTCCGGCCAGTATCTCGGCGCAGTCCGCGGACAGGATGTATGGTTCATCGGCTACAATCTTAACACCGGCATCACGGACTATGTGATGACATTCAATGAGGACGCCAGCAAGCTTGTCAACACGAGCACCAATGAAGTGTTTGGCGTAAATGCTTACAAGAACAAGGTACAGGCTTCTGTGTATGAGTTCTACTATTCTACGAAGATTGCCAAGATTGTGGAGCAGGCTGCCACTCCTGCCACTCCTGCCATTAACACGATTGGCTTCACTCCTTATGGCGACAAAGTAGAGTTCAACATTCCTCTGCTCGACACCAACACCGAGGGTCTCGTGGACGCTCTGGTTTCCTACAAGCTCTACTACGACGAGGGCGACGGCGAGGCTAAGGAAGTGACCTTCACCACCGACTCCTACGAGTACCTCACCGAGGATATGACCGTCATTCCTTACGGCTTCCTCGACTATGTCGACGAAGATGGCAACGCCAGTTCCTATGACTTCGGCACTGCATTCGTATATCTGAACATGGACTACAGCACCTGGGAGCGCGTCGGCATCCAGAGCATCTACGCCGGCGGCGGCGAGACCAACGCTTCGGAAATCGGCTGGTACACCATCACGCGTCCCAGCGTTACCGAACTGCCCGAAGACGCTGTGGTTGCTCCTTACAGCTTTGTCGGCACTGACTCCGACGGCAGCTTCTCAAGGACAGTCAAGGTTGCCAAGGTGGGCGACGATGTATATGTCCAGGGCATCGGCACAATCAGCGAAACCTCTTGGGTGAAGGGTACGAAGAATGCTTCGACTGGTGTCTACACCTTCTCTAAGGGTCAGACTCTGGGTCAGTTCAGAGGCACAAGCGTTGCTTATAACATCTACTTGATGGGCTACAACAGCACGCTCGGCGTGATGGATGTCATGATGACCTATGACGAGGAGAACGACATCTTCACCACTACCAACATCCTGGTAGAGAATGCCGACTATGTGGACAACCTTTATAGCTACAACCGCATCAGCGCTGGTGCTCAGATCATGCCTATTCCCAATGTGGCTGCAGTTCCTGCTCAGCCTTCTGTCGACGACATGGCTTATTCTCCCTATGGTGCATTCATCGACTTCACCATCCCCGTTGAGGATGTCGACGGCAATGCAGTCATTGACACTCTGCTCTCCTACAAGCTCTACTATATGGACGCTGAAGGCATGCAGAACGAAGTGACCTTCACCACCGACCTCTACGAGAAGATCGAGGCCGACATGACAGAGGTTCCCTACGGCTTCACCGAAGAGTATGACTTCTATGCAGGTCGTGTTTACCTGAACATGGACATCAGCAGCTGGACAGCCATCGGCATCCAGAGCATCTATGCAGGCGGCGACGAGACTAATACCTCCGACATTACTTGGTATGATGTTATCCAGCCTCAGGTTGTCTCCATGCCCGAAGATGCCGAAGTTATCTTCTATGAATTCAATGGTACGGACTTTGATACTCGCTCGGATTACACCATCAAGAGTGTGAAAGTTGCCTTTGATGGCGACGACGTATACATCAAGGGCCTCAGCACCGTCAACAGCGATGCTTGCATCAAGGGTACCAAGGACGAGGATGGCAACTATGTATTCGCCCTCGGTCAGTTCCTTGGTCAGACTCAGAATTCAAGAGGCCAAGAAGTCTATGCCTTCCTGGCTGGCTTCGATGCTTCTGTAGGACTGACAGAGTTCAAGATGTCGTATGACGAGGAGACTGGTACTTTCACTATGCTCACATACATGATTGAGAACTCCAACTTCGTCGATGCAATGAACTATCTGGCTGCCTTCCTCAGCGGCGGACAGCTCACGATTTCTACCGATCCCGATGCAATATCCGCAGTCGAGGCTCAGGCCGGGAACGACGGTGCCCGCTATAACATGGCTGGCCAGCTCGTCGGCAAGAGCTACAAGGGTATTGTAGTGAAGGACGGCAAGAAGGTTCTTGTTAAATAAATAGGAGATTAGAGTTTGCCGGGTACTTCCGTAACGGGAAGTACCTGGGCAAAATCCCTAACAGAATCATAAATGCGAAGATTAACAACAACGATAATGGCGATGCTCTTGGGCATCGCCATTTTCTATGGCCGACCGGCTTACCGTGGCACGACGCGTGTGCTTCAGCCGGATGGCTCCAGCGTTACAATCCGTCTGGTTGGGGATGAGTATCTCCATTACAATACTACCGACGACGGCTATTCGCTGGTACGCCGTGATGACGGCGCCTATGTCTATGCCAAGAAAAGCAATGAGGGACAGCTTGAGCCCACGACCCTGCTTGCTCATGATGTCGATGAGCGTACGGCCGAAGAACGCTCGTATGTCGAGAGGACTGGCCGCCTGACGCCTCAGCCTACGGAACGGATGGCGCAGATGCATCGGCTGAACCGTGCCGCCCGTGCGCGTCAGCTCAGCCAGCGCCGTGAGTCGCGTTATGACTATTCGAAGTTCCGCGGCTTGGTGATACTCGTGGAGTATAGTGATTGTCCTTTCCGCTACGATGACTATGCCGACATCATGGATGAAATGATCAATGCTGACAACTATACCGGTGACAGCCGTACCAACATCAGTGGCCAGGGCATCCGTTGCACGGGCAGCATCCGCGACTACTACCGCGACAATTCCAATGGCATCTTCATTCCCACCTTCGATGTAGTAGGACCCGTGAAGATAAGTCGCAGCCAGTACTATGTGGAAGCTACGGATAATGCAACCCAGTTGATGATAGATGCCTGCACGGCTGCCGACTCGCAGGTTAACTTCAGAGACTACGACGTCGATGGCGACGGAAAGGTGGACATGATCTATTTCATCTTCTCCGGCCTGGGCTCCTATATCCAGGGCAACGACAGCCGCTTGCTATGGCCTCACCAATATGACATCAGCTATGAGCGCAATGTCCGTAAGGACGGTGTCTATCTGGGCCGCTATGCCTGCTCCACGGAGCTCTTCGGCAATGACAGCTGGAGTGTGCTTGAGGGCATCGGCACGATGTGTCATGAGTTCAGCCATGTGCTTGGTTTGCCTGACTTCTACGATACAGGCAACCGGTACTCGGGCCAGTGCGTGACTCCCGATGGATGGTCGCTCATGGCGAGCGGTTCCGACTACAATTACGGACGCACGCCATGCGGCTTCTCTCTCTTCGAGCGCTACGCCCTGGGCTTTGCCTCTCCTGAGGTTATCAGCGAGGCAGGTTCGTACAGCATCGATGCTCTCCATGCAAGCAACACAGGCTACCGCCTGAACACTCAGGAGAAGAAGGAGGCGTTCTACATCGAGAACCGTCAGAACGTGAAGTGGGACAGCGAGCTGCCGGGCCATGGCATGCTCATCTTCCGGGTCGATTCGACCAATACTGCGGCCTGGACTAACTACAATACGGTGAACGACAATCCCGACCATCCCTACTATGAGCTGTTGCGCGCCGGCGGCACCAAGTCGGGAGCTACTGCCAGCGACCCGTTCCCCGGCACTCGCAATGTGACTTTAATCAATAATGAGACTACACCCAGCCTAAAGACCTGGACCGGCAAGCCGTCAGACTTCGGGCTTCGCAACATAAAGGAGAGTGGCGGCGTCATCACGTTTGAGGCCTACGACGTGAACGTGCTGTCGTCCATCGCCTTCAGCAGTGATACTTACAGGCTCGGCGTGGGAATTAAGATGCAGCTGACCACTGTTCAGGATCCTGAGTCTGCCACCTGTGTGCTGAGCTTTGCCAGCGACAACGAGCAGGTGGCCACGGTCAGCCAGGAAGGCGTCGTCACGGCACAGTCGGTAGGCGAGGCACACATCACCGTCACAGCCAATGAGCAGCTGACAGCCACCTGCACCGTGATTGTCACCGAGGTAGGTGAGTTCCCAGACATTGCCACCTTCCGTTCCATGGAAGATGGGACGAGCGGCACCCTCAGGCTGACGGATGCCCAAGTGCTCTATGCCACCAGCGCCGACATCTACCTCCGCGATGCCACCGGATGCATAGTACTCAGAGGCTCAGGGCTCGAGGTCAAGCAGAACGATGTGCTCAATGGCACGGTGTTCGGAAGTCTGTCCTTTGCCAACCGTATGCCACAGCTTATCGGTGTCAGCACGCCGTCGGGCTCTGCGGATGTGTCGGTGCAGAGCGGCAGTCCTGCACAGCCCGTTGAGCTCTTCAGCGAGGATCTCTCAGCCGCACACTATGCCAACCTTGTCCTGGTGAGAGGCGCAAGGCTGGAGCGTAACGGCGGTGTGTTCGTTGTGGCTGGAGACCACAGAATGCGTATCCTGAACTACTTGCAGGTCAAGTCGCCCGTCATTATCATTCCGCCAAGCATCACGGGCAAGTACTTCGACATAACGGCCATCTATGGCACGGACGTCCTCAACGGCGAGGTGATAGACGAGCTCTATCTGCTTAAGTCGCCCACTACAGGTCAGGACCCCGACGGCATCGGAACGCCCGAGGCTCAGCAGACGCCGTCTGAAGCCCTGTACAACCTGCAAGGCCAGCGCGTGAGCAGCGGCTACAAGGGCATCGTCGTAAGGGACGGCAGGAAGGTACTTCAGAAGTAAGTCGGTGCGGCCTTTGTGCCTGCATACGGATCCGATAACGGGGCGGTTCAATGCGAGCCGCCCCGTTTTCGTATCCAGCAATGCGCATGGTTCACTCCATGAATGCGCATGGTTCACTCCATGAATGCGTATTGTTCATTCCGGCACCGTTCATGGATGATTTTGAATTATTGCTGTCCGGGGAAATTTGTGTGTACCTCGATTTATTCCATCGGCTTTCCTGACGAAAAGCAGATAAAGGGGGCTTAGCCTAAAGTCTCGAAGAGACGAAAGACTACAGACGGGGGGATAACCCCCTGTAAATGTTGAGCGAGAAAGGAAGTCCTGAAAGGACGACAGAGGCATAAGCAAGTAAGAATGAGGTAAATTGTATGTTCTGTCACCCTATCAAGGTTTTGTTTTGATGATGACCCTATCCCGGGGCTTTGCATCCCCGTCTGTGTTCTTTCGCACCTTGACTTCCGTCGACCTTTGGTTCGGTGCTTCCCCCGGACAGCAATAATACCTTTTCCGTCAAAGACCTATACCTTTTTCTTCAAAGACCTATACCTTTTTCTTCAAAGAGCTATACCTTTTTCTTCAAAGAGCTATACCTCTTTTGCACCAGTGCTGTAGCTCTCATTCAGGCGCGGCTAAACATTCGTCCGGGCATGCTAATAGCTTGAATGGATATGACGGTATGCAAAAAAACAGCCCCCTGCAGAGCGTGTCTGCAAGGGGCTTGCGTTATGCGGAACAGTCCTCTTGTTTAGAAGAAGATGTAGCGACGGTCGTTGATGTCGGCCTTCTCCATGAGTTCGCCCTGGAAGTTGCCGAGGTTGCGCGAGATGCTCTGCTGGAGTCTCTGCTCTTCCTCCTTCTGGTCGAACTTGGCGTCGGTCTTCTTCTGGTCGAGCACCTGGTAGGCATAGATGGCAGACTTGCCCTTCACCCCAGTCTTGAAGTCGCCCTTCTTGGCCTTGCTTACAGAGCCGCTCAGGGCAGGCTCGCTGGCACCAATCTTAGAGACGAAGGCGCTGCTCATGAAGGTGATGTGGTGGATGGTGTCGGTGACTGCGCCTTCCAGCTTGGCCACGTCGGCCACGCTCTTCACGGCCTTCATCTTCTCCTGCAGCATGGCAGCCTTCTTGTCCTTCCTTACTTCGCTGGTCAGGAAGTCGCGGATTTGTTCGTCGTCCCAAGCGAGGTAGCCCTTCTTGTGGATGCCAGCCAGAGAGAGGACAAGCATGTGGTCGTTCTCGCCGCACTCATAGAGGGGAGAAACGTCGCCCACCTTGGTCTTCTCGTCGAAGATCCAACGCAGAGCGTCGCGAGTGCTGCGGACATTGACAACGTTGTGTTCCGTGCTGCGCACGTTGTTGCGGGTCTGTACGGTGTAGCCAGCCTGTGCAGCATTGGCCTCGATGTCCTCAGCCTTGGGATTGCCGGCCAGGAAACTGCTGAAGTCGTTGTATGCCTTGCCGTAAGTGTCCTTGCTGAAGTCAATGGTGCGCTTGATGACAGCCACGTCATACTTTGTGATGACGTTGCGGCGGTCTGTAACTTGTGCAATAATGGCACCTTGTCCGTCGAGGACAATTTTGCTGTTGCTGCCAACGGCTGCATTGCTGATAGTGCTCAGGAACTTGCGGTTGTTCTCGTCGATGGCCTGACCCTCGTACTGGCTGCTCGTAATCCAAGTCTTGGTGGCGGGCTGGTCATACTTCTTGGCGATGGTGTCGAAGTTGGCACCTGCAGCCAGGGCATTCATGATGCTGTCAGCCGTCTTCTCGATGGCAGCCATGTCGTTGCCCGGAGCCACAATCTGACGAACCTCGACAGAGTCGGGCAGGCTGACTTTGTTGATGAGGCGGACGATGTTGATGGTGTTGTCGTGCTCATGGATAAAGGGACCCACCTGCTGTCCCACCGTCATAGAGTCGAGCTTCTCGGCAATGTCGTGAGGCAGACTCTTGGCGCTGACGGGCAGCACACTGTAGGGCACTTGGCTTGCAGCCTCGCGGACAGTCTTGGCAGCATCGGCACCTTCTGCCAGTGCCTGAGCATAGCCTTCCATCTCCTTCTGCAGGTTAGCCTTGTCGGCATCGCTGGCTGTGACGTTGATATCGATGTACTTGATGTCGCGAGTCTCCTCGTCTGTGCGGAACAATTCCTTCATCTCCTCGTACTTAGCCTTGAGCTCGCTGTCCTCAACCTTCACGTCGTCGTCCTTGATGCTCGAGAAGGGCAGGGCTGCCATGTAGATGTCGGTCTCGTTGGTGCGGCCCTCGAAGCTTGCCTTGGCAGCCACAGGGTTGCTGACCATCAGACCGTTGAGCAGAGCCTGGTACTTGTTCTGCAAAGTCTGGCGACGGATAGTCTTCTCGATGAACTTCCAGTAGTTGTTCATCTGCTGGAACTGCTCCTTGATTTCGCTGCTCAGGTTGGGATTCGTCATCGCCTCGTTGTACTGGTTCAGGAACTGCTTCAGTGCGTTCACGTCGAATGTACCCTGCTGCGTGCGGAAAGGAGTCTGTGTAAGCAACGGGCTGCGTCCGTTGTTGATGATGTCTTGCATCTCGGCATCGGTCACAGAGATGCCAAGCTTCTCGCACTCGTGCTGCATGACCTTGTCGCTGACAATCGTCTGCCATACCTGGTCGCGCATCATGGAGAGCTGGTCGTCGCTCAAGGTGTTAACACCCTGTGTGAACTTCACGACATCGGTGTACTCCTCGACCTGTGAGTTGAAATCCTGTACGTTGATTTTGTCTCCGTAGATTTTGCCGACACGCTGGTGACGCTCAGACTGGGTGTAGGAGAGAGAGCGTACGAACTCCTCGGCAATGAAAGCAAACAGAGCAAGGCCGACCGTAAAGATGAGGATCTTGCCTCTGTTGCGAATTTTTTGTAATGTTGCCATTTGTTATTTAGTTTTATTTATTTATTGTTGGCTTAAAAAGCGCACAAAGGTACGCATTTTTTTTCATATAACAGGTATTTACATGAAGAAAATGTGTATTCCTGTGGCGTTTTTTGCTTTGCAGGCGTCACAACGGCGTTGCTGTTTGCCCGCTCAGTTCTCCAGCAGTTGCTTCAGGAAGGCGTCGAGGTCATCCTCAAGCCCGTCGAGCAGTGTGCTGTCGAGCATCACCGTCTCTTCGTTGTCGATGATGACCAGGTCCTGCAGCGTCTCGTGGTCCTCATCGATGAGCACGAAGCTGAAGGGCTGCATGATGCTCATCTGTTCAATGTTCGGGCGCATGTCCTCGATACATTTGCGCAGGATGGGCACAATGTCCTCGTAGAACTCCTCGTCGGAACTCTTTATCCATTCTTCTACAACGCAACGGTCGAGCTCCTCGTCATCGTCATTGTATGTGCGTATCTCGCCGGTGTAGTTGCTTACCAGGAGGTGGATGTCTGTCATGACAGGCTCAGCCTCAGGCGGGAACTTGGCGATGACCTTGCGCAGTGTGCGCTCAATCTGCTGGATTGTCTGTTTGCTTGCTTCCATAAATTAATAGAGTTTTTATAGTAGCTGTAGTTTAATCAAAGGTTCTTCCCATGACACTGCTTGAACTTCTTGCCGCTGCCACAGGGACAAGGGTCGTTGCGGCCGGGCAAGTTCTCGCGACGAATGGGCTGCACGGGCTGGCGGTCGCGCGTGTCGCGAGCCGCAGCTTGCTGCATTCCTGCATCGGTCAACTCTCCGCGCGACTCCTGCAGGCGAGGTTGCTCCCTGCGAGGCATCTCTTGCTGAGGTGCACCCTGTATCTGCAATTCCGGTATCATGGCACGCATGATGATGGATACGGTGCGGTCGTTTATCTGATTGATCATGTCGTCGAAGAGCTTGGCACTCTCCAGCTTGAAGATGAGCAAGGGGTCTTTCTGCTCGTAGCTGGCATTGTGTACGCTGTGCTTCAACTCATCGAGCAGTCGCAGGTTCTCCTTCCATGCATCGTCGATGATGTGCAGGATGATGGCCTTATGGAAGGCGGTGACTACAGAACGTGACTGCGTCTCGTAAGCTTCCTTAAGGTTCGAAGGGATGTTGTACTGGCGGTTGCCTGCGATGACGGGCACCATAAGGTTCTCATACATGCTGCCCTGCGGACTCTCATAGATGGTCGTCACTACCTTGTTGGCGTTGTTTCTCATGATTTCGGTCTTCTGCTGGAAGCGTTCCAGCACCTTCTGGTATGCCAGTTCTGCCACGTCGTCGAGCTTCATTGTCTCGAACTGCTCGGCTGTGAAGGGGACTTCCATTGCCATGATTTCGAGGAAGCGAAGGCGGCAACCTTCATAGTCATTGTTCTCGAGGATATTGCAGACGCGGTCCCAAATCATATTGCTGATGTCCATGCCAAGACGCTCGCCGATGAGTGCATGGCGACGCTTCTCATAGATGACCGTACGTTGCTTGTTCATCACGTCGTCGTATTCGAGCAAGTTCTTGCGGACGCCGAAGTGATTCTCCTCTACCTTCTTCTGGGCATTCTCGATGCTTCGGGTAATCATGCTGTGCTCAATCATCTCTCCGTCCTTGAAGCCAAGGCTGTCCATCACTTTGGCGATGCGCTCGCTGGCAAAGAGGCGCATCAGCTTGTCCTCGATGCTGACGAAGAAGACGCTACTGCCTGGGTCGCCTTGACGACCTGAACGTCCGCGAAGCTGACGGTCCACGCGGCGGCTCTCGTGGCGTTCTGTGCCAACGATGGCCAGACCGCCTGCTGCCTTTACTTCCGGCGAGAGCTTGATATCCGTACCACGACCTGCCATGTTGGTGGCAATGGTTACGGTGCCCAGCATACGCTCTTCGGTCTTGAGGAGTTCGGCTGCTTCGCGAGGCTCACGCTTCTCCTTCTTGGCTGCTTCTGCCTCGATGCGTGTCTGATAGTTGACAGCTGTGCTCTTCTCGTTGAAGGCTCTGCCGTCTGTAGCAACATAGACGGTGCCCATAGCACTTTGACCAGCCAATGCCACGATGTCGGCTTCCTTCTGGTGAAGCTTGGCATTCAATACCTGATGAGGTATCTTGCGCATCTGCAGCATCTTGGAGAGCATCTCGGAAATCTCGACGCTTGTTGTGCCGACCAGTACGGGACGGCCGCTGGTGCGCATCAGCTCAACCTCCTCGATGACGGCCTTGTACTTCTCACGTTGTGTACGATAGACGCGGTCGTTCATGTCGATGCGGACAACGGGACGATTGGTTGGCACTTCCACTACGTCGAGCTTATAGATGTCCCAGAACTCGCCAGCTTCGGTGACAGCTGTGCCTGTCATACCGGCAAGTTTGTGGTACATGCGGAAGTAGTTCTGGAGGGTGATGGTGGCATAGGTCTGCGTGGCAGCCTGCACCTTTACATGTTCTTTTGCCTCGACAGCTTGATGCAAGCCGTCGCTCCATCGGCGTCCTTCCATGATACGACCTGTCTGCTCGTCCACAATCTTGACTTCACCGTCTTGGATGACATACTCGTCATTGAGGTTGAACATCGTGTAGGCCTTCAGCAATTGCTGTATGGTGTGTACTCGCTCGCTCTTGGTTGCGTAGTCGTTGAAGATGCGGTCCTTTTCCTCGAGCTTTTCCTCGTCGGTCTTGTCTGAATGGTCGATTTGCGAGAGCACGGTGGCAATGTCAGGCAGGACGAAGAGTTCGGGGTCGTTGACTTGCGAAGCCAGCCATTCGTTGCCCTTATCGGTCAGGTCCACGCTGTTCAGTTTCTCATCGACTACGAAATAGAGTGGGTCTGTAGCCTCGGGCATACGCCTGTTGTTGTTCTCCATGTAAATCTCTTCTGTGGAGAGCATGCCAGCTTTGATGCCTGGTTCAGAAAGGAACTTGATGAGGGGTTTGTTCTTGGGCAGAGCCTTATGGCTGCGGAAGAGGGCGAGGAAGCCTTCGGCTGTCTTCTGCTTGTCGCCAGCCTCTGTGCCTTCGGTTATCTGCTTCTTTGCGTCAGCAAGGTATTGCGTTGCAAGCTGTCTTTGCACACCTACCAGCCTTTCCACCAGAGGTTGGTATTGCTCGAACTGCTGGTCGTCGCCTTTAGGGACGGGACCGGAGATGATGAGCGGCGTGCGGGCATCATCGATGAGGACTGAGTCCACCTCGTCGACGATGGCATAGTTGTGAGCACGTTGCACGAGGTCCTTCGGGTCTTGTGCCATGTTGTCGCGCAGGTAGTCGAAGCCGAATTCATTGTTCGTGCCGAATGTGATGTCGGCGAGGTATGCCTTGCGACGTTCCTCGCTATTGGGTTGATGCTTATCGATGCAATCGACGCTCAGGCCGTGGAACATATAGATGGGTCCCATCCATTCCGAGTCACGCTTTGCCAGATAGTCGTTGACGGTGACGACGTGTACGCCGTTGCCTGTGAGGGCGTTGAGGAAGACGGGCAGGGTTGCGGTGAGGGTCTTGCCTTCACCCGTGAACATCTCGGCAATCTTGCCTTGATGCAGAACGGTGCCACCGAAGAGCTGCACGTCGAAGTGTATCATGTCCCACTTCAAGTCGTTGCCTCCTGCTACCCAGTGGTTGTAGTAGATGGCTTTGTCGCCTTCGATGTCAACAAAGTCATGCGATGCGGCAAGGTTGCGGTCGAAGTCTGTTGCTGTGACTTCCACGGTCTCGTTCGTGGCGAATAGTTCTGCTGTTCGCTTCACGATGGCGAAGACCTCAGCGCGTTCCCTGTCGAGAGCCTTTTCGAAGGTTTCGAGCACGTCCTTCTCAAGTTTGTCTATTTGTGCGAAGATGGGCGCACGGTCTTGGATGTCGGTAGAAGGAATCTTGTCCTTCAGGGTTTGTATCTCTGCGCGCAGGTCTGCTGCAGAGTCTTGTATGCGCTGTTTGATAGCTTTGGAGCGAGCTCGGAGCTCGTCGTTAGAGAGGGCTTGTATCTCGGGATAGACCTTCAGCACAGCCTCTACCAGAGGTTGGTAGGCTTTCAGGTCGCGGCTTTTCTTGTCGCCGAAGAGTTTTACTAAGAACTTTGATATGTCCATATATTATATAATGTGTTGTGCGTTATTAGTGTCGTTTATCAGTAGTTGAGGGGTGCTTGCGGACAGGCATTCGGTGCTCGGATGCGCAGGGCTTGTGCAATGGTGGGCGCTATCTGGTCTATGCTGACGGGGATGCGCACCTTTTCGGGCACGATGCCTGCACCGAGGAAGAAGAGCGGGAAGCTCATGTACGACTCGCGGCTAAGCGATTGCTCGTGCGTGTCTTCGTTTTTGAGGACCCACCCTGGCGATACTTGTATGATGATGTCGCCCGAGCACTTTGGGTTGTATGCGTTGCGCAGTTTGCTGATGCCTGGTGTCCATGCTCCGAGGGAGAGTCGCTGACTCGTATAGACATCCTTAACGCCGCTGAGTTGAATGAGGAAAGCGCTGCAGCGGTCGAGTACTTCCGTCAGGTTGAGGTTGCGGTTCTCGATGAGCTTGAGGTTTAGGTAGAGTTGGTTGTCGATGGCTGTCTCGACATAATTGCCCTGGCCGTAGACGGCGATGAGGTACATGTTGAGCAGAGCCTGAGCTTTCGTGATGGAGAAGACGCCCGTAGGGATGCGGTACTTGCTCAGGTCCATCATTTCTTCGGAGTCGAAGTAGCCTGTGCTTGTGACGATGAAGAGTGTCTTGTCCAGGCCCACTTTCTCCTCTATGAAGCTGAAGATGTTCTCAAGCTGGCGGTCGAGGCGGGCATAGGTGTCCTGCATCTCCATGCCGTAACTGACGGCCGACTGGTGGTCGTACGTGCCGGCGTAATAGGTGAGTGTCAGCATGTCGGTGACGGCATCCGTGCCGAGCCCAGCCTTTTCGATGGCTTGCTTGGCGAAAAGGCTTACTTCCTCATTGACCAGCGCTGTGGCTTTGAGCTCGCGGTACTTGCGAGGCGTCTTGAATTTGTGGCTGAAGGGTTTGGCTTTTGCATCAGTCGAGACAAAGTAGTGGAAGTTAGCCACCTGCTCGTTCAGCGGTTCGTAATGTATGTCGCCAATGCGGTCTTCGAGCGAAGACAGCTTGTCGTATTCGGTAGCCCATTCGGGATAGTTGTCGTAGTAGCAGGTTGTAGCCCATCTTCCTGTCCAGTCGTCGAGCCAGAAGGCTCCGTTGCCGGCATGCCCGGCACCGAGGATAGCCGCTTCGCGAGTTGGGGCGATGGAGTAGACGAGGCTCTTTCCTTCGGAAGAAACTTTCAGTTCGTCGCCGATGGTGGAGACGGCGAGGTGCTTGGGCGAGGACTTCTCATCGGTATGGATGCCTGGATAGGTGTCGTCGTCCACGCAGAGGACGGGCCGCAAGGTCTGTCGGTCGAGCCAACGGTCTCCCACGATGCCGTTGGCGTAAGGGCTGGTGCCTGTCATCAGGCAGGCCATGGCGGATGCCTGGTCGGGCGAGCTGAAGGGGTATTCTGCCTGCGAGTAGAAGCGACCCTGTTCCTTGAGCCGCAGGAAGCCTCCCTGCCCGTAGAGGGGGGCGAAGGCGTCCATGTAGTCGCTTCGCAGCTGGTCGATGACGATGTTCACCACCAGCGACGGCATGCCGGGCGCGTTCTCGGCGCCTGCACCGGTCACGGCAAGCAACGCGATGAGCGATGATATCAGTCGGTACTTATTTGCGTTCATGTCTGTTCTTTCTGCGGCAGAAGTAGTAGTAGCTCAATGGCCTTGTGAGCAAACACAATGCCAAAGGTACGGTTATTTTTGCAAATACCTGTGGTATCCATGGAGAAAATAACAAGAATAGTGCCAAAACGACAAAATAGAAGGCGTACCAGGGTGTTTGCTTATGCCCTGTGGCAGCTTTTATGACAAGCGGGATGCCAATGAAGTAGATGGGATTGAGCAGCCAAACCTGCCAGTTGCTGCCCACGCCCGGGTGTTCCGAGAAGAGGAACATGAAGGTGAGCAACGTTCCTGCGATGCCTTGAAGCAGCAGAATCAGCACGTCCCAAAGCCAGAAGAGACGCTTTGTCCATATTTCAAGCATCAGGATGAGGAGGCAGATGGCTGCGAAGACGAGCATGGCCTGCGTGGGGGAGAGCGGAAATTCTGGCTCCACGGCCTGGGGCTTTGCCTCGAGAATTACTTTCTTGCTCCTGACGAGGGGGCGCATGTCGCCATTTCTGCTTAGGATGTATGCTCCGTCGAAAGCCTGCATCATGTTTTCGGGGATGAACATCGCAGCCCGTTCGGACATAATGGTGTCCATCTCTGCACCAAGCAAGAGGTCGTTGCCTTCCTGAGCCCAGGGATGCTGAGCCGTATATTTATGGAGTATCTGGCGAGCCGTCTGGTGGGGTAGAGAGTCGGGATATTGGACGCTGCCCATGATGATGTCTTCCACCATGTCGCGCACCTTCGTCGTGCAGTTATTGTAGAGGAAGTTGTATCGGTATTCACGGTTCTCCGGCCGACAGTTCTCGGCGAGCGCTGAGAGCAGGCATCTTGCCTCGGAGGGCGTCAGGTTCAGTTCCTGCTCTGTAATGCTGGAGCCGCGCCTCTCATAGTCGACGATAAAGTACCGCCAGGGGAGTGGCTCCACCATGTAGTCCGTCTGCCCGAGCACAAAGTGCCAGGTGAAGTGAGGCTTGCGGAAATCGAAGACACCGTAGTTGAATACCTCGTCGAGGCTGTCCTTCGGCGCTTGCACGCGGATAGCGGTATGTCCGTAGAGGGAATAGACCTCCTGGCCTGGCGAGCATGTGAGGACCGACACGCGCAGGCTGTCCTGCTGAGCAAACAATTGTGCCCAGACACTCAGAAAGAGCAGAAGTATGACTATTTTTCTAAACACGGGCGCAAAGATACGAATAAGCGAGCACAATACAAAAGGAAAGCGAAAGTTTTTCTTTTTATTGTCGAACGAAAGTATCTTTGACGGTCAAAGGCATAACTTTTTTCCTAAACTCGCAGGAATATCCTGTTCTTATACAATAGATAAAGGATAATGAAGAGGATAGTGCAGTTGCTTCGACCGCAGGTCAAAGATACGAAGAAGATTTGAGCAGCGAGCCAAACGACTGCCCCTAAAAGTGTTCAAATAACCTTGAGACGGAAGAGCTGTTGTTTGACAATATGTAAGTAAATACCTTGATTTGCTTACATCTTGATTTTGCGAGAATCTCGTAAAACCGTCGAAATTGTCTTCGGACGATGTTTTACTCATTTTTCAGGAGAAATGAGCTTAGAATGAATTTGCGGTGATAATCAATGTGTTACAAATTGAAATTTCTGACAAAAAGTGCTGGATTGACAACTCTACTTGCCAAAATCAACCGTTTTGACTGCGTTTTTGCCCAATTTTACTACAGAAGAGTTACTCAATGAATACTGCCGATTTTGTCAATCCACTATAGTGCGTTTGCCATTCCCCTATAATGCGTTGAGGAATCCTCCCTGGTGAATTGGCAAATTCGGCCTGTTTTAGGCCCTTTTTTGGCACTGCGGAATGTGACAGAAAGAAAGCAAAAGTCGAAAATCTGTAACAATCTGTATTTCTGGAATGAGTGTCCCGCTTGGTGGCCTTTCAATCTAATGACTTGCGCCGATATGGTTAAAATAACAAAATTCTTAATTCTTCATTCTTCATTCTTAATTTTATTTCGTACCTTTGCACCCGTGAAACTGATAATGGACATAGGGAACACTGTCATCAAGATGGTGGCTTTCCGTGGCGATGAGCCTGTTGACGAGGCTCGTGTGGAGAATGGCGACTGCTCGGGGATAGCGGCTTTCACCGGTAAATACAGCTTCAGCCGTGGCATCGTGGGTTCCGTCCGCGACCTGACCGCCAGCGAGCAGGCAGCACTCTCCGCACTGCCGTTCCCCATTCTCCGTTTCTCTTCCGACACGCCAGTGCCCATCACCTGCCGCTATCGCACGCCCGAGACGCTGGGCAGCGACCGTCTGGCAGCCGTCGTGGGCGCCAGCTCGCTGAAGCCCGCCACGGACCTCCTCATCATCGATGCAGGCACGTGCATCACCTATGAGGTCATCGATGCCCGCGGTAACTACTGGGGCGGCAACATCGCTCCAGGCATGCAGATGCGGCTCAGAGCCTTGCACGAGTTCACGGCCCGCTTGCCCCTGGTCGATGCCGAGGGCGAAGTGCCTGGCATGGGCTACAGCACCGAGACAGCCATCCGCAGCGGTGTGCTGCGAGGCATGAAGTATGAGATAGAGGGATACATCAAGTCCATGCGCTCGAAGTTCCCGCGTCTGCAGGTCTTCCTGACAGGCGGCAATCGCATCAACTTCGACGAGGACATCAAGAGCCTCGTGCATACAGACAAATACATCGTCCCCAGAGGACTCAACAAGATACTCGACTACAATGAAGAATTAAGAGTTGAAAGTTGAAAGTTGAAAGTTAAGAGTTAATGAATAATGAAGTATCTTAAGTTACTTGCACTTCTCTTGCTCCTCGCCCCTTGCTCCTTGCTCCTTGCTCCATGCTCCTTGCATGCCCAGGTGGCAGGAACACTCTCCTCGTATTCCCGCTTCGGCCTGGGATTGCCGCATGACCAGTCGCAAGGCTTCAACAAGTCGATGGGCGGCGTCGGCTTAGGCTTCCGCATAGGTAACCGCGTCAACGTGGCCAATCCGGCCTCCTATTCCGCCATCGACTCCCTGAGCCTCATCCTGGACGTGGGCATGAGCGGCTCCTTCGGACGCATGACGCAAGGAGCAAAGAGCGTAGGCATCAACAATGCAACGCTCGACTATGTGCACGCAGGAATGCATGTGGCGAAGAACCTCGGCCTCGCCATCGGCTACATGCCCTATACGAGCATCGGCTACGACTTCTCGTCGCCCGACCAGTCCATCTCCTCCGACGTCAACACCACACTGCCCATCACAAGCAGCAACAGCTATAACGGCAGCGGCGGACTCAACGTGGCATACGTGGGCCTGGGATGGAGAACGTTCAAGAACATCTCCATAGGAGCCAACGTCGGCTTTGTGTGGGGCAAGTACTATCACCTCATGATGCCGTTGTTCAAAGAAGGAGGCATCAGCAGCGCGTCATACAATAGCACCCTCAAGAGCTATACGGCAACGCTGAGAACCTTCAAGATAGACTTGGGCGCACAATACCCCATCCGCCTCACGCGACAAGACTGGCTGAACCTCGGCTTCACGGTCGGCATAGGACACAAGATAGCGCAGGATGCAACGCTCGTACACTATACCACCGTCGGCGACTCTACATCCTTCACGGCTCCGTCGCCTTTTGACCTGCCCACCACCTTCGGTTTCGGTGCTGCATGGCAACACAAGAACACCCTGCTGGTGGGTGCCGACGTGCACTACGAACGCTGGGGGAAATGCCGCATGCCCATCGAGACGGCTAACGGATACGAACCGATGGAAGGCCTCTACAGGAACATGACACGAATCGCCCTGGGCTCTCAGTGGACTCCCAACCCATACGGTAAGTTCTGGGAACGCATCCAGTACCGAGCCGGTATCAACTACTCCACACCCTACCTCAAGATAAACGAACAGGACGGCCCCATGGAGCTCAAGCTCAGCATGGGAGCCGGAATTCCCATCATAAACAAAATCAACAACCGCTCAGTGGTAAATGTCGGCGTCGGCTGGCTGAGACGCTCGGCCAGCGCAGCGGGCATGATTAAGGAAGACTATTTCGTCGTCAGCCTCGGCGTGACATTCAACGAGCGCTGGTTCATGAGGTACAAGATTGAATAATGAGGAATACGCTTCTCCCTTACCACGTTTTGCTCCTTCTGCTTCTTCTCCTCTCCTTCGGCTGCTCGAATGAGACGGAACATCTTGCAGACCCCATCCCGGCAAAAGACTCGCTCCTCTTCATGCACTCCAAAGGCATCAACACCTTCATAAGCGACAGCGGCATGATGCGCTATCATCTCGTGGTCGAGGAATGGGACATCTATAATGGCGTGGGCGGAGAGGCTCCCACATGGAAGTTCATGAAAGGCCTGCTCATGGAACGCTTCGACGAGAAGTTCCACACCGACCTCTTCGTGCAAGCCGACACAGCCTACCTGCACAAGCAACAGCTCTGGGAACTGAGGGGCAGAGTACTGGTGCGCAACGTGAACGGCGACGTCTTCCGGACAGAAGAACTCTTCTGGGACCTGAATGCCCACGAGATATGGAACTCCACATACATGCACATCACGACTCCCGAACGTGAACTCGAAGGAGATGAGTTCCACAGCAACGAGCAGATGACACGCTACACGGTATTCAACTCCGTCGGAACCTTCCCCGTCTCAGAAACAGAACCAACCCGTCAATGATAGACACTTCAACCATAATAGCCACAATCGTTATCCTCCTGCTCTCGGGCTTCTTCTCGGGAATGGAGATAGCATTCGTCTCAAGCAGTAAGCTGCGCTTTGAGATGGACAGGGAAGAACAAGGCTTCTCGTCACGCCTCATAGACACCTTCTATCGTCACCCCAACAGCTTCATCTCCACCCTTCTGGTGGGAAACAACATTGCTCTGGTCGTCTATGGCATCCTGATGGCAAGGATAGTCAATGCCCTCCTCCTTATTCCCTTGGGCGTTCATCATCCTGACGGCGACTGCCCCAACGAAGCCCTCTGCCTCTTCCTGCAAACCATTCTCGCCACCTTCATCGTGCTCGTCACGGGCGAGTTCCTGCCAAAGACACTCTTCCGCATCAATCCCAACAAAATGATGCGCATCTTCGCCCTGCCTGCCTACTTCTTCTATATTATCCTCTGGCCCATCAGCAAGTTCACCAGCTCGCTCGGCAAGCTCCTGCTCTGGATGCTGGGCGAGAAGGTAAAGAAGCAAGCACAGGAGAAGACGTTTACCCGCGAGGACCTCGACTACCTCATCCAAAGCAACATTGATAAGGCGACGGATGACGAAGACATCGAGGACGAGGTGAAGATATTCCAGAATGCCCTCGACTTCAGTTCCGTCAAGGTGCGCGACTGCATCGTGCCGCGAACAGAGATAATTGCCGTGGCAGTTGGCACTTCCTTGCAAGACCTGCGCACGCAGTTCGTCGAGAGCGGTCATAGCAAGATTATCGTCTATAAGGAAGATATTGACGACATTGTCGGCTACATCCATACGGTCGAACTGTTCCGCCTTGCCGAAGATGAAGACTGGACGGAACATATTCGCGAAGTGCCTATCGTGCCCGAGACGATGAATGCCCAGAAGCTGCTCGGCATATTCATTAGCCAGAAACGTTCGCTTGCCGTTATTGTCGATGAGTTTGGCGGCACAAGCGGAATCGTCACGATGGAAGACCTCGTGGAAGAGATTTTCGGTGAGATAGAAGACGAACATGACAGCAAGAACTACACGGCAAGACAGACGGCTCCAGGCGAATACCTTCTTTCCGGACGTCTCGAGATAGCACAAGCCAATGAACTTCTTGACCTCGATTTGCCTGAAAGCGACGAATATCTGACCGTCGGAGGCCTTATCCTTCATGAGTTCCAGAACTTCCCCAAGCTTAACGAACCTGTCAGGATTGGTAAATGGGAGTTCAAAGTCACCAAAAAGACCACTACCAAAATTGAGCTCGTTCAACTCCGCATACTCGACAAATAATGAGAAATATGCAGGTTGAATGATACCTTATGCAGAAAAAGTACAAGGAAGTGCATATTATGCACGAAATTTTATGGTGTTTTGCATAAAATGTTGTACCTTTGCAGCTGCAAACATATAAAAGTATAAGAATATGCAAAAGAAAACAGATAAGCAAGACAAGAAAGCAAGACTGCAGACAATCCGCAAGATTGTCAGTATGAACAGCCTGGAGAGTCAGGAGGAATTGCTTGCTGCGCTTAAAGAGGAAGGCTTCGTCAGCACTCAAACCACACTGAGCCGAGACCTCAAGCAGTTGCGCATCAGTAAAGTCAGAGTGCGTAGTGGTCTCAGTGTCTATGCATTGCCTCGCGAGGGACAGTTCGAACCCGTGCCTACGTTGGAGGAGATAAACCAGACGAAGTGGCGTCTGAACTTCTCCGGCAACCTGATGGTCGTGCACACACCGCCCGGTCATGCCAGCATGGTTGCCTATGATGTGGACAACCTGAAGCATCCCTACTTCCTTGGCACAGTGGCAGGCGACGACACAGTCATCGTGGTTCTGGCAGAGGGAGTGGAGCGGGAAGCTGCTGGCATGATTGTCCGTGACATGTTTCCCAAGTTAGGATGAAGAATATATACATTATTATATATAGGGAAGACTATAGGAAATGAGTGATATAAAGGGAGAAGACATACGGGTGCTTGTGGCTGATGCCGAGCACGAGAAGTATGTCGATACAATTATAGAAACCATCCGGGAGGCAGCACGCAAACGTGGTACGGGCATTGCCGAGCGAACCCATGATTATGTGGCAACGAAGATGAAGGAGGGCAAGGCAGTCCTGGCTTTGGACGGCGATAAGTTCGTGGGCTTCAGCTATATCGAGACGTGGGGCAACAAGCATTATGTTACCACTTCAGGCTTGATTGTTCATCCCGATTATCAGGGCTTAGGCGTCGCCAAGCGCATTAAGGATTACACATTTACGCTGGCTCGCCTGCGTTGGCCTCATGCCAAGATATTCAGCTTGACGAGTGGCGATGCCGTGATGAAGATGAATACGGCGCTGGGTTACGTGCCTGTCAGCTTCAACCAGCTTACCGACGACGACGCCTTCTGGCACGGATGTCAGGGTTGCATCAATCACGATATCCTCGAAGCGAAGAATCGTAAGTTCTGTGTCTGCACTGGAATGTTGTGGGACCCCGACAAGCATAAGGGTGAACCGACGTCGCTCGAGGTCATCAAGGATGTGATGCGGACGCTGGTCTTGCGTGGGATAGAATAAGAAACGACATAATACATATATGGAAAAGAAGAAAGTAGTTGTCGCCTTCAGCGGCGGTTTGGATACCAGCTACACGGTGATGTATCTGGCAAAGGAGAAAGGTTACGAGGTATATGCTGCATGTGCCAACACGGGCGGCTTCAGTGCAGAGCAGCTCAAGGCTAATGAAGAGAACGCCTACAAGCTGGGTGCCAAGCAGTATGTCACGCTCGACGTGACGCAGGAATACTATGAGAAGTCCTTGAAGTACATGGTCTTCGGCAACGTCCTGCGTAACAACTGTTATCCCATTTCAGTAAGCAGCGAGCGTATCTTCCAGGCTCTCGCCATCGCGAGATACGCCAAGGAGATTGGTGCCACAGCCATTGCTCACGGCTCAACCGGTGCCGGTAACGACCAGATACGTTTCGACATGACCTTCCTGGTGATGTGTCCGGGCGTGGAAATCATTACGCTGACGCGCGACGGAAACCTTTCTCGACAGGAAGAGGTGGATTATCTCAACCGAAACGGCTATTTTGCCGACTTCACGAAACTGAAATACAGCTACAACGTGGGCCTTTGGGGAACCAGCATCTGCGGCGGTGAAATCCTCGATTCAAAGCAAGGACTGCCCGAAAGCGCCTATCTGAAGCACCCGACAGAAGAGGGTCCAGAGCTGCTGAAAATCGGCTTCGAGAAGGGCGAGATATGCAGCGTCAACGGAGAACACTTCGAGGACAAGATAAAGGCCATACAGAAAGTCGAAGAGATAGGTGCCCGTTACGGCATCGGTCGCGACTGTCATGTGGGCGACACCATCATTGGAATCAAGGGAAGGGTTGGTTTCGAAGCCGCTGCTCCCATGCTGATCATTGGTGCGCATCGTTATCTGGAGAAGTTCACCCTGTCGAAGTGGCAGCAATACTGGAAGGAGCAAGTGGCCAACTGGTACGGTATGTTCCTTCACGAGAGCCAATATCTGGAGCCTGTCATGCCGGACATCGAGGCGATGCTCACGAGCAGTCAGAGGAACGTGACGGGCGAAGTGACGCTTGAACTGCGGCCGCTCTGCTTCCAGACAGTCGGCGTGGACAGTCCCAACGACCTTGTCAAGAACAAGCTCGGCGAGTATGGCGAGACGGCAAAGGCTTGGACGAGCGAAGACGCAAAGGGCTTCATCAAGGTGACATCTACGGCCTTGCGTGCATATTATCTGGCTCATCCGGACGAAAGGAAGTAGGTGGCTCTCCGGCAAGACACGTGAAGTCGGCCAACTTCACGTGTGTAAATCGCCAACTTCACGTGTGTAAATTGCCAACTTCACGTGTGAAGTTTCCTGCCGACTCTAATGAAATGATAAAACTATGGTAAGAGTAGGAATACTTGGAGCTGCCGGATATACCGGTGGCGAACTGATACGGGTGCTTTTGGGACACCCCGAGGCGGAGATTGTCTTTGCCCATAGCGAGTCGAACGCCGGCAACCTCGTCAGCGATGTCCACGAAGGACTGGTCGGCGACTGTGGGTTGAGGTTCAGCCTCAACCTCCCCTTCGACCAAGTGGACGTCGTCTTCTTCTGCTTCGGGCACGGCAAGAGCGAGCAGTTCCTGAGGGAGCATGAGATTCCTCAGCACGTCAAGATTATCGACTTGGCGCAGGACTTCCGCATTCGAGGCGAGCATGACTTCGTATATGGACTGCCCGAGACACATCGCGAGGCGATACGCGGCTGCCGTTGTCTCGCCAATCCTGGCTGCTTTGCCACAGCCATCCAACTCGCTCTGCTGCCTGCCTTGAAGGCTGGCATCATCAGTGGAGACATTCATGTCAACGGTATAACGGGCAGTACGGGCGCAGGGCAGAAGCCTGGAGCCACGACACATTTCTCGTGGCGAAACGATAACATCTCCGTCTACAAGACCTTCACGCACCAGCACTTGCTGGAGATTAACCAGACGGTGCAGGAACTTTGTCCTGGTTACGAAGGTCGAGTCCTCTTCATTCCTCAGCGAGGATGCTTCGCGCGGGGCATCTTCGTGACAGCTTATGCCAAGTGTGACCTCCCTCTCGAAGAGGTTCAACAGGTCTATGAGGACTATTACAAGGACGCTGCCTTCACCCACTTCGTCACGAAGAGCCCTGATATGAAGCAGGTTGTAAACACCAACAAAGCCCTGGTCTACGTGGAGAAGTACGAGGACCAACTGCTCATGATATCCTGCATAGACAATCTCCTGAAGGGAGCCGTCGGGCAGGCAGTACAGAATATGAACCTTATGTTCGGTCTTGACGAGAAGGCTGGACTTGAGTTAAAGGCGAGCGCTTTCTAAGTGAAAAGTGAAGAGTGAAAAATTGGCTGCCATATTTTCTGCTACTGTTTCCTGCGATTGTACAGGGTAATCAGAATACTCCTTTAAGTACGAAGGAGGGGGCGGTGTGCCCTATGGTAAAGATAGACGCCGTGCGTTTACCCGATTTGAACATACCCCGTTGCGGTCATAGTTTCTATTGTGTGAATGGTCAGCCTACAGTCATTGGTGGTCACACCTCTGGCTTTGTGCTTACTCCCACCATCGAATATTTCAGTGAAGGGCAATGGCATGTTGTTCCTATGGTCTATCCTCATGATTCAGGTGGTAGCCTATTGATGAAGTCTGGCAAGATACTCCTGTTTGGCAGCCACGAGAAGAATCTGGGTATCGGGCAAACCTTTGAAGTTGAGATGTACAATCCCACAAACCATTCAACAGAAGGTTTTGGCTGCCTTGACATAAAGCGTGTTATGCCATCGGCAGTAGAAACAGATGATGGAAAGGTCATTATTGTCGGTAACTGGTATCATGATGATGCCATTGAGATATTCGATGGAGAAAGTCAGTTTACGAAGGTTAAGGATGTTGCCTTGCAGCGCGTACACCCCTATATGCTTCCTATTTCTAATGGTGATGTGCTTATCTTCGGCTCCCATGACACGCATGGCGAAATCATCACCAGCACGCTGGTAGATCGTCTGCATGGTGAAGCTTTCAATGTTCCGCTGTTCGAGGAGTGGTTACCGCTTCCCCTTGATATCACATCTCCTTGTGCTGCAGATTGTATTATTGGTAATCTAGAGGATAAAACTTATCTGATACCAGTTCTTAATAGGAATCAATCTCAGGTAGCTATAGCCCAGGTCTGCGATACCATATTCTCGCTCATTCCCACGGAGGTGCCCATACCTATGGTATCACAATGGGATTCTATCAGTTATCGCACCCCCATTGTTGTTAATCGTCAGGTTAGGCGTGCCTATATGGCAGGATTCGACAAGAAGCAGCATCTTTGCATCCTTTCCATTGAATACGACAAATCACCCTGCCCGGTCACCCTCTATTATACAGACCCTTTGCCACACATGGGGCTCAATCATTTTGCGCTCACTCCGCAGGGCAACTTTCTTATTGCCGGTGGTACCAATGGCGTAGACAACAACAATTTCTCGCCCAGCAACCAGGTGTGGCTTATTCCTTTGGACGATAGCAGTAGTCAGGAGTTCTGTTCAACATCTGCCTCTTCATTCCCTTGGCTGCTTTTGGCAATCGTTATCATAATCTTGATTGTCATTCTTACTTTGTTGCTATGGTGGCGGCATAATCATAAGAAACCGTCAGAGTTGGAAGAATCCGAGCCTGTTGCCGAAAAGGATGATGCACATTTGTGGCAGCGTATCTGCCAGTTGATGGAAGAAGATAGACCTTATCTTGACAGTAACTTCCGTGTTACGGATGTTGCACGAAAGTTGGGGGTCAACCGTAGTACGCTGTCGGCATGTATCAATGCACAGGCAGGCTGTACCTTCAACCAGTACATAAACCGTTACCGTGTGGAATACGCTAAGGATTTGATGCTCAAACAGCCTGATATCAAGATGGTTACCATTTGCACTGAATCAGGATTCAATAACGAGACTTCCTTCTTCCGTGCCTTCAAGGCTCATACAGGCAAAACGCCTCGTGAGTGGATGAGTTCGCTGTAAGAGGGAATCCTGCCTAACATAGAAATCGGCTAACAAAAACGCTTTTGTTAGTCGTTTTTCTTTTTTGTTAGTCCCTGTAATCAAAAAACTTTTATATATTTGCAGCAGAGAAAACAATTGTGATGAAAACTAATAATCTTTTTTACCTATGAAAATAAAGAGCATTCTTGCAGCCATGTTTCTTTTGTTGACAGGCGTGCAGACGGGTTGGGCACAGAATATGACTGTCCGTATGACAAACAACGAGACCCATGTGTATAAGGTGCCGCAAGTGGCAGAACTTACTTTTTCGGATGATGAAACAGTCTACGAGTGGGTCGACCTCGGGTTGCCCAGCGGCACGCTTTGGGCTACCCGCAACGTTGGTGCAGAAAAGCCCGAAGACCCAGGTAACTATTTCGCCTGGGGCGAGACGATAGAGAAAACGTTCTACAGTTGGGTGACTTATAAATTTGCTGGCGGAACGGACAAGACGATGAAAAAGTATTGTACGAACAGCAACTATGGCACGGTGGATAACCTGACATCTCTTCAAGCAGAGGATGATGCGGCATCCGTCAACTGGAATAACGACTGGCAGACACCAAACAAAGACCAGTGGCAGGAGCTTCTTTACAGTGGCGTCACAAAAGTGGAGTTCCTGACACAAAACGAGGTTAATGGAATTAAAGTGACAAGCCTGATAAACGGTGCAAGCATTTTCTTGCCGGCTGCTGGATATTTTAATAATGTGGGCACACAGACGGGTATTCTTTATACAGGCACCTTTTGCTTGTATTGGACGCGGACACTAAAAGAGGATAGAAGTAATAGTGCACATTATATGTTTTACCAATCATCTGGTGGGGAAGTAACCTATAGCGAACGATATGTGGGCTTTTCCGTCCGTCCCGTCCGTCGCAAGATTCAACTTGTGACAGGCATCAACCTCTCTCCCACGCGGATAAGCCTTCAGGTAAATGCCTCAAAGCAGCTCAAAGCTACTGTGCTTCCTGTAGATGCCGACAACAGAAGTGTCCACTGGGGTAGCAGCAATCCAGCAGTGGCAACGGTCGATGTCGACGGAAAAGTAACAGGCAAGAGCAAGGGCACCACCACGATAACGTGTCGGTCTTTGGACGGAAGTGATGTATCTGCCGTATGCGAAGTGACTGTAGGTGGAGCACCGACGCACAGCGTCACCAGCGGCCGTGAATGGGTTGACCTTGGATTGCCCAGCCAGACAAAGTGGGCGACACACAACATCGGCGCCAATAGTGTAGAGGAGTACGGCTACTACTTCGCTTGGGGTGAGACGACAACAAAGGACGAGTACAATTGGCACAATTATTATTTCTCCAACGACGGCTCCAGCACCCTTATGACAAAGTATGTCACCAACGCTACCTACGGCACTATCGATAACCTGAATCTGCTTGAGCGTGCCGACGATGCTGCTTCTGTCCTTTGGGGCGCAAGCTGGCAGATGCCGACCGCCGACCAGTGGCGTGAACTTTATGATGATGAAAACACTACTTATGAATGGACTTCTGTAAACGGTTGTGCGGGCATCATGTTCACGAGCATAAGGAATGGCGAAAGCATATTCTTCCCTGCCGCAGGTTACCATCAAGATGAGAAAGCCGCTGGCTTTGGCACTTCTTGTCATTACTGGACACGTACGCTCAACAAGAGCAACAACTCCAAGGCAACCAGATTTACGAAGAATTCTAACAGTATGGCTCCCCAGTTGAATAGCGAATATGGTCGTAACTATGGCTTCCCCATCCGTGCCGTGCTCGCGCAAGGCATGATTATCCCGACGCAATATGTGACGAACATAACGCTTAGCGCATCATCCCTGAGCCTTCAGGTAGGCAAGGCACAGGCAATTACTGCCACTGTGCTCCCTGCAAATGCTGACATACAAGAGGTGGTTTGGGAAAGCAGCGACGAGAATGTGGCAGATGTGACTCAGAATGGCCGCGTTGTAGGCATAGCTAATGGCACCTGCACCATTATTTGCCGCGCTACGGACGGCAGCGACGTCTTTGCCGAATGTAAGGTAACAGTTGCGGCAGGCGATACCGATGTTCATGAGTTCGTTGATCTCGGTCTGCCAAGCGGTACGCTATGGGCAACCTGTAACATCGGCGCCAATACGCCAGAAGAGTTTGGCGACTACTTTGCTTGGGGCGAGACAACTCCGAAGGGCACCTACGCCTGGAATACATACAAGTGGTGCAATGGCACATCAAATTCAATAACGAAGTACTGCTTCCAGAGCAGTAACGGTTACAACGGCTATACAGATACTTTGATTGAATTACAGCCAGAGGACGATGCAGCAGTAGCGAATTGGGGTGAAGATTGGCAAATGCCAAGTAATGAGCAGTGCGCAGAATTGTGCAACAGGAAATACACCACGGTGACATGGACGACACAGAACGGCACTTTGGGATTAGAAGTAACGAGCCTAAACAATGGCAATTCTATTTTCTTGCCTGCAGGAGGTTTTCTGGCTGATGAAGGCGCTACTTCTGCGCCAGGCACCGATGGCCATTACTGGACGCGTACGTTAACCAAGAACAATACTGGAGACACTTGGCAGGCGAGAGGTATATATTTCAATGATGAAGAATCGTTCTATACAGGTATGGACGTTCGCCTCCGAGGTTGTTCCGTCCGCCCTGTTCGCAAAAAATAAATGTTAAAAATGCCACGTGTCGAAAAGGCAAAGTCGACGCGTCGTCTTGGCAAAGTTCACGTGTAGTCTTTGCCGAGTCGACGCGTCGCGTTTTTGAAAGGTTGTCGCCGAAGTTACTGACGCTCGGATTTTCCTCAAATATATTTGGTTTTTCTCTCGCTTATTCGTAACTTTGGCTATCGCCGAAGTTACTTGCGTTCGGAAAAGAAAAGAAAAACAAGCTTTTCTTTTGCTTTTCTCTCACTTAATCGTAACTTTGCAGTCCAAAAGCAATAAAGACGTAAGAAAATGCAATTATTTGACGTTTATCCACTATTTGATATAGTAATTGATCACGGCAAGGGATGCCGTGTTTGGGACACAGAAGGTAATGAGTATCTGGACCTCTATGGCGGACATGCCGTGATAAGTGTGGGGCATTCTCATCCCCATTACGTAGAGGCAATCAGCAATCAGGTTGCTAAGTTGGGCTTTTACAGCAATTCGGTGCAGAACCCCTTGCAAAAGGAGTTGGCACGCCGTTTGGGCAAGGTTTGTGGCTATGATGATTACTTCCTGTTCCTTATCAACTCGGGAGCCGAGGCTAATGAGAATGCGCTAAAGCTTTCATCTTTCTATAACGGACGTACCCGTGTGCTGAGTTTGGAGAAAGCTTTCCACGGTCGTACCTCGCTGGCTGTTGAGGCAACCAACAATCCCAAGATTATTGCGCCCATCAACGCCAATGGACATGTAACATATCTCCCCCTCAATGATATCGAGGCTTGGAAGAAAGAGATAGAGAAGGATGATGTCTGCGCCTGTATCATAGAATGTATACAAGGTGTGGGTGGCATCCGTATGGTAAGTGCCGATTTCCTGCAGGCATTGCGTAAGCTTTGCGACGAGCATAACACGGTGCTCATTTGCGATGAGATTCAGTGTGGCTACGGCCGTAGCGGTAAATTCTTTGCCCATCAGCATCTGGGTGTGAAGCCTGATATTATCACGGTGGCGAAAGGCATTTGCAACGGCTTTCCGATGAGTGCCGTTCTCATCAGCCCCAAGTTCAAACCTGTTTATGGACAGCTTGGAACGACCTTCGGAGGCAACCATCTTGCCTGTGCTGGCGCGCTTGCAGTCCTCGATATCATAGAGAAGGAGAGACTTGTGGAGAATGCCGCCGAGGTGGGAGACTACCTGATGCAGGCCATTCGAAACGCCAATTTGCCTCATGTCGTTGAGGTTCGCGGTCGAGGTCTCATGATAGGAATCGAGTTGGACATCCCTTACAAAGAGCCCAGGCAACGTCTCGTCAGCGAACAACATTGCTTTACGGGTTGCTCAGGCACTAATGTCCTTCGTCTCTTGCCACCCCTTTGCCTCACAAAAGCCGAGGCAAAGAGTTTCGTTGAACGACTTAAAACCGTACTTACATCATTATGAAGATAGCAATCATAGGTGCCGGAAACATGGGCGGAGCCCTGGTGAAGGGGTTTACGAAGGCAGGCATGGCAGCCGACATCACTGCCTCTGCTCATACACAACAGACGCTTGATCGTCTTGTTGAGGCTTGCCCTGGCATCAACGTAACACTCGATAACAGGAAAGCAGTCGAGGGTGCCGATGTCGTTGTGCTTGCCGTAAAGCCTTGGCTCATAGGTCAAGTCATGCAGAAGATAATGCCGGAACTGAAGGAGCAACTCGTCGTCTCTGTCGCCGCAGGCATCCGTCATGAGCGCATCGACGTGTATGCCATGCCCAACATCGCAGCCGAGTTTGGCGAGAGTATGACCTTCATCGAGGAGGCACCGCAGGCGGAAAAGGCGGCAAAGCTCTTTGAAAGGGTAGGGGAGAGCAGGATTGTTCCCCAGCGACTCATGGAGGCCGGCATGATGATGGCTGGCTGCGGCATCGCTTACGTGATGCGTTTCCTCCGAGCCATGATGGAGGGAGGCGTCGAGATGGGCTTCTATCCCGACGACGCAAAGCAGATTGCCATGCAGACCATGCAGGGTGCAGTGTCGTTGCTCCGCGAGACGGGACTTCACCCGGAAGCAGCCATCGACAAAGTCACGACGCCGGGCGGCATCACGATAAAGGGCCTGAACGAGCTCGACCATGCCGGCTTCAACTCGGCAGTCATCCGATGTCTTAAAGCGGGAGTGCAAAATGAATAAAAGAATTGTAGTGAAGGTGGGCAGCAACGTGCTCACCACGGACAGCGGCAAGCTGGACATCACCCGCATGTCGGCGCTTGTGGACCAGATTGCATGGTTGCGCGGGAACGGTTACGACGTGGTGCTCGTCACGAGCGGGGCTGTTGCGTGCGGTCGGAACGAGTTGCGCGTGGACCATTCCCTCGACTCTGTGGAGCAGCGGCAACTCTTTTCGGCAATGGGACAGGTGAAGCTCACGGGCCTTTACTACGACCTGTTCCGCGAATATAGCATCCATATCGGACAGGTCTTGACGACCAAAGAGAACTTCCAAAGCGAGCGGAGCTACCAGAACCAGCGTGCCTGCATGGAGGTGATGCTGGCTAACGGCGTCTTGCCCATCGTGAATGAGAACGACACGGTAAGCATTGAGGAACTGATGTTCACAGATAACGACGAGCTTTCCGGCCTGATAGCCAAGATGGTGGGGGCTGAGATGCTGGTCTTGCTGACGGGTGTGGACGGCCTCTACAACGGCAATCCGACGGACGCGGGGAGCGAAGTCATCCGTCAGGTGAAAGCCGGCGACGACGTGAGCCGCTACATCCTGCCGAGCAAGAGCAGTGCCGGCCGAGGCGGCATGACGTCGAAGTTCCGCACGGCCCTCTCGGTGGCAGAGGCAGGCATCCGCGTCATCATTGCCAACGGCAACCGCGACGGCATCCTGCCTGCCCTCATACAGACCCCGTCGGATACTGTTCACACTGAATTTCTGCCAGCATGAATGAAGTTTTTCAAAAGGCCAAAGAAGCAAGCAGGAAACTGATGCTTCTCTCGGACGAAGAGCGGAACGACATCCTCCTGCGTGTTGCCGACCGCGCCGAGGCTGAGGCTGCGAGGTTGCTCGCCGCGAATGCCCTCGACTTGCAAAAGCTCGAGCGGGACAATCCATTGTATGACCGCCTGCTTCTCACGCCGGAGCGCATCCGAAGCATTGCTGCCGACATCCGCAACGTCGCCAGTCTGCCGTCGCCTCTCGGCATGATAAGCAAGGAGCGCACCCTTGCCAACGGACTCCATCTCCGCCGCGTGAGCGCGTGTTAGATTCTTCTCGATGCGACGTTTGCGGAAGTCATCAGCCATCCACTTGGCAATGTCATCAGCATTATCAAGTGTATAGTCGTCAAGAATAGACAATATATTATTTGTTTCTGTCATATTGTTATGGATAAGAATAATATCTTATCAGTTGCAAAATTACATAATTATATTCATATCCCCAAGGAAAATCAAGTTTTTTGTTAGTTAAGCAGATGTAAAATAGGTTTTTTGTCGATTAAGTGCTTGAAATTAGGAATTATTGTCGATTAAGCGTTGTCCCGCAGTATTTTTTTAATGGGATATAAACTTGCGTTGAATATATCATTATTCAAAGTTAAGTGTAACACATGTAACACACAACAAATACCCGTCGTGATCCAGAAATAGGTACGTTCAACCTACCTCAAATCACTAAAAATGCGCGTTTTCAGCTATCCTTTACGTTTTTTAAGCAACTTCTTTTGGCGGTATGTTCATTTTTGTGTAACTTTGCACCCACGTAAGAAGACTACTGCGGTGGTCAAGTCGTGGTCAACGCGACTAACAGAAAAGTGTTACATTTTGTGTTACAGAAAGACATTGGCTGATTGCCAACTACCTGAGAATAAAGGCGGTTTGAATAGAGGTTCACAATCCTCTCCCTCCGCTTTAAAAGTCAGGCAAAAGATAAGTAGTTGAATATCAGTCTAATACAAGTCGGGTAAAAACCACTTGGTGACAAAAGTGTTACACTGACAACTTGAAAGAGAAGATTAAGACTGAAAATCAACGCATTAGAGGGTAGGTTCACAAGCCTCTCTCTCCGCCAGAGAAGGCAACCTTTTGAGAGGTTGCCTTCTTGCTTTTTATGGCTGCTTTGTCAGGCTGAAGTCGATGATGGCGGAGGCTTCTTGGTCGAGGGAGAGGGAGATGATGGTGCCTGTCTCGGTCGGGAAGAGGGTGGGGGTGAGCTGGTCGCCGAGCTTGGCTGCCACTCGGTATTCTACCCGGAGGCCTTTCACTTCGCTTCCTTCGGGCAGCAGCTCTATTGCCATGCGGACGTAGTTGGCATTGTTCATGTGGCGATTATAATCAATGTCGGCACGCAAAACCTTGACGGGTTCAAGAACCTTGCCACCTTCATGGGGCAGGATGATGCGTCGGTCGCCGTAGTTCATGTCGAGCTGAGGCTCAAGGGTCATGGAGGCGATGGTGGCGTCGTCCACACGTTTCAGCTTGCCGGTCGCTTTGTCCACGAAGGCTCCCATGCTCCAGGTCTTGTAGCAAGGCTTGCCCTCGGTATCGTAGATGAAGGTGTTGCGGAAGCCGAACATCGGTTTCATGCCGTAGACGGAGGACGTGACGGTGAGTTCTTCCTTGTAGCGGGGCACGCGAACGACCTCCACTTGTCGGGAGGCGAGCAGTTGTGCCATGTTCTGACTGGCGAAGTACTCCCTGACGCCCGGTTCGCTGTCTATCCACATCTCGGAGCAGTCCTGCATCATCTGGAGGGCGGAGTAGAGCTTGAGCCGCCCGTCGCTGTCGCAGGTGCTGGTGGTTACTTTGTATTTCAGGGTATACATATATATAATGTAGTTTTCAGCGTTTCTTTTGGTAGAAGATGCCGCAAAGGAGTGTGAGATACTCGGGGATGGTGTCGCCTTTGCTCCACTTTATGTCGAGTCCGAGCAGTTCTTTTGCCGTCAGAGTCATGTCGAAGCCGAAAGCCTCGAGGGAGGGTCGCACCTTGTCGGGATGCTTGCAAGGCTTGCCTTCCGTGCGTGCGCAGGGTTTCCCTTCGCAGTAGGGACACGAGCCGACGAAGCCACAGCAGTAGCCGCCGAGCTGTTTCTCAGTCTCCAACAGCTCCTTGTTGAGGCTGACGATTACTGGTTCCATCAGTTCGCCGGCAAACGAGAGAGGCAGCCCGCTGTCGTGGGGCGTAATCTTGACGCCTATGATGCGGACGCGTTCGTAGCCTTCGATGATGGAAAGCGGGTCGTAGGGGAAGGGCGGACATCCGTAGCGACGATCGTAGTTCCCGCATTGCTGGCAGAAGGAGAGGAAGTAGTCCGCCTTGCGGAAACGCTCGACGTAGGTCTTCGTATCGATGTCTGCCGTGAAGCGTTCCGTAGTGATGTCGAGCATTCCCTCCATTCTCTCCACGGCCTCGGCAATGTCCTGAGCGAAGCGACTGTGCTCGCGCAGGAAGTCCTGGCGCCCTGCTGCGAGGAGGTCGTAGAGCTCCGGGTTCATGTCGTCGGCATAGGAGGCGATGGCGAGCTCAATGTCGTCCCTCTGCCATTCGAGTTGGGAGTGGACATAGACATTCTGCTTCTGGTGGAGGAAGCTGTAGGCGGTCTCGATAGCGTCGCGTGTTATCATGCGTCGAAGCCGACAGGGCGGAACTGCTTTTGCTGCTCGCTCCAGACGAATCCCTCGCCGAGCAGGTATTTCTTCACTTCTTCGGGCTCACGGCCGAAGGCATAGCAGAGCGACTCCAGCGTGTCGTATTCGTCGTCGCGCAGGAGCATGTTGACGGTGGAGACCAGTATGGCGGGGTCACTTGGCAGATGGTCCATCGTCTTCTTTCTTTTGATTGGGGTCGGGAAAGAGTTTGTTGCCGTTGCTGACTTCTTCTTCCCAAGGCTTGAGAGTCTTAGCCTCGCCTGTCTGGTCGTCTTTCCTCACCCAGTAGCTTCCTATTCCCATAATATTCTTATTTCCGTACGCAAAGGTAGGGAAAAATACCTATTCAGTCAAGTCGAATGGGGTAAAAGTGAAGAAAAACACATGGGGGATGTGTTTTTTTATATAAAAAGTGTTGCAGATTTGTAAATAAGTTGTAATTTTGCAAGTGATTGTTTAACCCTAATTACTAATTTAAACATTTTTATTATGAAAGCAATCAAGTTTCTTATTGCCGCAATGGCAGTGTCGTTTGCAATGAGTGCAAATGCAAAAGTCTTTGACGAGAACTACTTTGCCGTTAATCTGAACGTCGGTTCCTATGCTCCCAGCACTGCCGGCTTCGGCCTGGGCGTCGGCTTCCAGACTGAGCTTCTCACCACCAATTGGGTGACGCTGAACTGGGACGTACTGCATTTCCAGTGGAGCGCTCCCTTTAACTCCCCCGGTGATTTCGACGACCTGAGCTTCAAGACTGGTCTCCGTGCCTTCAGCCCCACTTTTGCCAACGACCACCTGCGTGCATACACGAACCTGGACATGGGTTATGTGCTGGGTCTGGCTAACTTTGATGGAGTGACCACAAGCCACTACTTCGGCCTGACCTATGGCATTGGCCTGCAGCTGAACAAGAAATGGTCGCTGGGCTACTCGCTGGAGTTCGTCAAGAACGGTGATGTTAAGGGCAAGAGCCACTACGCATCTTTGGCTTATACCTTCTAAGCTGACGGGTTTGATAAAATAACACATCGGGGATTGTCCTATGGGCAGTCCCCGATTTTCGTATAAATAAGGCATATTTTAATCAGGAAAAATCTTTACAAGATTTTGTGTTTTCGGCTCGTCGTCCAACGTCGAATTGGTCGACGCATACGGGGGCGTTGGTCAAAGAAGGCAGTCGATTTTGCAAAAGAATACTAATGCGTTGACTCAAGACCTATGCTTCGTTGGGCGACAAAACAGGCCGATTTTGTTACCTAAATAGGAAGTATTTGTTCTATTTCCGTACTTCTCAAAATTGATTGAAATTATAACTCGCTGAAACATGTGTAGTTGCAAAAATGCAAAAAACGGAGCCTCGGGTGCCCTCGGGCTGTTCGGAGGCCGTTTTTCGCATCCGGATGAGTAAATATTTGAGAAAATCTTTACAAAATAGGGGATTTACAGACACAGAAGAAGTGAGGTTCTCCCACTACCGAGGCAGAGGAGGGCGAAGTCATGAAATCAGGATATATCGTCAAGTAAAGAGCCGAGAATTTGCAAATATAAGATTTTTATCTTATCTTTGCACGCAAAAACGAAGAGACAGAGTACAATTATGAGTAATCAACGCTATATGATGCGCGGCGTGAGCGCTGCAAAAGAGGACGTTCACAACGCCATCAAGAACATTGACAAGGGTATCTTCCCGCAGGCCTTCTGCAAGATAATCCCCGACATCCTGGGCGGCGATCCGGACTATTGCAACATCATGCACGCCGACGGAGCCGGTACGAAGTCGAGCCTCGCCTATATGTATTGGAAGGAGACGGGCGACCTCTCCGTCTGGAAAGGCATTGCGCAGGACGCGCTCATCATGAACACCGACGACCTGCTCTGCGTGGGCGCCGTCGATAACATACTGGTTTCCTCCACGATAGGGCGCAACAAGATGCTCATTCCGGGTGAGGTCATCTCCGCCATCATCAATGGAACCGACGAGCTGATGCAGGAGCTTCGCGACATGGGAATAGGCATCTACGGCACAGGAGGCGAGACGGCCGACGTGGGAGACCTCGTCAGGACCATCATCGTGGACTCGACTGTCACCTGTCGCATGCGGCGGGCCGACGTCATCAACAACGCCAACATCCGTCCCGGCGACGTCATCGTGGGCCTTTCCTCCTCAGGTCAAGCCACTTACGAGAAGGAGTATAACGGCGGTATGGGCTCGAACGGCCTCACCTCCGCCCGTCACGACGTCTTCGCAAAGTATTTGGCCGAGAAGTATCCCGAGAGCTACGACCACGCCGTCCCAGAGGAGCTGGTGTACAGCGGACGCTATCGCTTAAATGAAGAATTAAGAATGAAGAATGAAGAATTTGCTGCCGGACAGAAGAACAACGCAGAAAATAACACGGCGGCAGCAAATTCTTCATTCTTCATTCTTAATTCTTCATTGCCCACCATGGGCAAGCTCGTCCTCTCCCCCACACGCACCTACGCCCCCGTCGTCAGGCGGATGCTCGACGAGATGCGTCCTCGCATCCACGGCATGGTGCATTGCACGGGCGGAGCACAAACGAAGGTGCTCCACTTCGTAGGCGAGAATTGCCGCGTCATAAAGGACAACATGTTCCCCGTGCCGCCGCTCTTCCGCATCATACAGGAGCAGAGCCAGACCGACTGGGCCGAGATGTACAAGGTGTTCAACATGGGCCATCGCCTCGAGGTCTATGTCGCTCCCCAGGACGCAGAACGCGTCATCGCCATCAGCAAAAGCTTCAACATCGACGCACAAATCGTCGGCCGCATCGAAGAAGGCAAGCGCAGCCTCACCATCAGAAGCGAGTTCGGCGAGTTCAACTACTGAGTGCCTCCAAAAAGAAACAAATAGTAAATGGTAAATGGCTAAATGGTAAATGCAAGATGAAAGAGATAAAAATCACCAACTACACGACGATGGACTGGCTCAAGCAGATGGGCAGCATCTTTTGCTTTATCTTCCTTGGGCAATGGGCCATTCGTGCATTCATGGAGAGCGACTGGTTTCACGGCTTGATGAACAGCCTCGGCGCCCTCGGATGGCTGCTGATTTACCTCCGCATCAACAGAGAAATAGACAAAAAGAACCCCCGGGAAGAGGTCCTGAATAAAGAATAAGAACAATGGAAATGATGGAATACATCCTATTGGCAGCACTACTTGTCGTCATGGTCTTCGCCTGGCGGCAGTTCTACCTTACCCACAAGAAAAAGAACAACAGGCATGGCAGACACAGCAAGACCCCGAAACAATAATAATATGACTGAGAAGCAAATTATAGAAAACATTAGGAAGATAGCCTCCAGGACGCTCCCGGCGGGTGCACATCTTTATCTCTATGGTTCCCGGGCACGAGGCAATGCACACAGCGCATCGGACTGGGACTTGCTGATTCTCCTCGATAAGGAGAAGATGGAGGCAACAGACTATGACATCACATATCCTTTCCGGGAGTTTGGATGGGATCATGGTGAGGACATCATGCCACATATCAGCACGATAAGCCAATGGCAAGCACAGGACTTCTCCCCCTTCTATAAGAATGTGGAACACGATAAAATAGTATTGATATGAGTTTACAGGCAGACGACAGGAACAGCCTTGTGCAACTGGAATTGGAGAAAGCGCGACGTACCTTCTCTGAAGTAGCTAAACTGAAGGATCTTGGCTATTGGGAGACGCTGGCCAACAGGCTTTACTATGCCGTCTTTCATGCAGTTTCGGCTCTGCTGGTAAGCGACGGACACAAGGTAGGCACACACCACGGCAGCATTGCTGTGTTTAGTTTGCATTATGTGAAGACAGGAAAGTTCTCTCCCGAAGAGGGCAGGCTTTACTCACAACTGGAGACTATGAGGGAACGTGGAGACTATGACATAATCTTCCACGTTACTCCAGAAGAGGTGGCCCCCCGTATCATCCCCGCAGGGGAGATGATAGACCACATAGAACAATATATCGTACAACGACATGGCAGATAATAATACATTGCTCGATAAACTCGACGGTCTCGTGAGCCGCTTCGAAGAGGTCAGCACCCTCATCACCGACCCTGCGGTCATTGCCGACCAGAAGCGTTACGTCAAGCTCACAAAGGAATACAAGGACCTCGGCAAAATCGTTGAGGCCCGAAAGGAATACATCGGCTGTCTGCAAAACGTGGCCGACGCCAAGGAGATGCTCGCCCTTGAGGACGATGCAGAGACGAAGGAGATGCTTCGCGAAGAGCTTGCCCAAAGCGAGAAACGCATCCCTGAGCTGGAGGAAGAAATAAAACTTCTGCTCGTGCCCGCCGACCCCGAGGACGACAAGAACATCGTGCTGGAGATACGCGGAGGCACAGGCGGCGACGAGGCAGCACTCTTCGCAGGCGACCTCTTCCGCATGTACTCCAAGTTCTTCGAAATGAAAGGCTGGAAGATGGCGGTCAGCAGCTACAGCGAAGGAGCCGTGGGTGGTTTCAAGGAAATCGTGTGTTCTGTGACGGGCGACGGCGTCTACGGCATCATGAAGTACGAGAGCGGCGTGCATCGCGTCCAGCGTGTGCCGGTTACCGAAACACAGGGCCGCGTCCACACCTCAGCAGCAACCGTGGCCGTTCTGCCTGAGGCAGAGGAGTTCGACGTTGAGATAAACGAAGGTGCCATCAAGTGGGACACGTTCCGAAGCAGTGGTGCCGGCGGTCAGAACGTCAATAAGGTGGAGTCAGGTGTCCGTGCCCGTTACGTCTGGAGGAACCCCTTTACGAACCAAGACGAAGAGATTCTCGTGGAATGCACCGAGACGCGCGACCAACCGAAGAACAAGGAACGCGCCCTCGCACGCCTTCGCACGTTCATCTACGATAAGGAACATCAGAAGTACCTGGACGACATCGCGAGCCGACGCAAAACGATGGTCTCGACCGGAGACCGTTCCGCAAAGATTCGCACCTACAATTATCCCCAAGGACGTATTACAGATCATCGCATTGGCTACACCATATATAATCTGCCCGCCTTCATGGACGGCAATATCCAAGACTGCATCGACCACCTCATCGTGGCAGAAAATGCAGAAAGACTAAAAGAATCGGAATTGTAAACATTAAACACTATAAGAGATATGGGACTATGGAATGACATCAAACAAGAATGGACGTGGGAAGGTTTCAAGGCCTCCCTGCGCGAGGATTGGGACAGTCTGCTGGCAATTTTCCTGGCAGCGATGCTGACGAAGCCCATGATGAGGTGGATGGGGATGGACGACAGCGGCTGGCTCTTCTTCCTGACCTCCCCGCTGATTGCCATCGCCTTTGCCGTCGTGATAGGAATTGCCAAACGAATAATGAAAAGATACAACAGATGAACAGACAAGAACTCGTGGCAAACATACGAAGGAAGCAGTCGTTCCTTTGCGTCGGCCTTGACACCGACATGGAGAAGCTGCCTCGGCACCTGCTCTCGGAGGCTGACCCGATATTCGCTTTCAACAAGGCTATCATTGATGCCACAGCGCCCTATTGTGTGGCTTTCAAGCCGAATCTGGCTTTCTACGAAGCCGCCGGCGTGAAAGGCCTCGTGGCGTTCGAGAAGACGGTGAAGTACCTGAAGCAGCACTATCCCGACCAATTCATCATTGCCGACGCCAAGCGAGGCGACATAGGCAACACGAGCAAGATGTACGCCCGCACCTTTTTCGGCGAGTACGACGTGGATGCCTTGACCGTGGCGCCTTATATGGGAGAGGACAGCGTGACGCCGTTCATAGACAGCCCCCTCCCAGCCTCCCCAAAGGGAGGTGCCTTTTCCTCCCCTTTGGGGGAGACAGAGGGGGGCTGTACCAGGAACCATTGGGTCATTCTGCTTGCGCTGACGAGCAACAAGGGGTCGCTCGACTTCCAGTTGATGGAAGACAAGAACGGCGAGCGGCTTTTCGAAAAAGTTATCCGCAAGAGCCGCGAGTGGGGAAACGACGAGAACATGATGTACGTCGTGGGCGCTACGCGTGGCGAGCTGTTCCGCGACATTCGTCGGGCTGCGCCGAATGCCTTCCTGCTCGTTCCGGGTATCGGTGCCCAGGGCGGCAGTCTGGAGGAAGTATGCAGGTATGGCATGACGGAGGACATCGGGTTGCTGGTCAACAGCAGCCGCGCCATCATCTACGCCGATGGGACGGAGCGTTTCGCACAGGTGGCAGGCGAGAAAGCAAAAGAGGTGGCCGAGCAGATGGCCGGGTTAATTCATAATTCATAATTCACAATTCATAATTCATAATTCAGACAAGTGGAATTTACAGCACAAATGATAGCCGGACTGATAGGCGGCACTGTGGTTGGCGACCCCGAAGCCAAGGTGAGCGACTTCGCCCGCATCGAGGAGGGACGTCCCGGCTGCATCAGTTTCCTTTACAACGATAAGTACCTCCAGCATCTCTACGACACCGAGAGCAGCATCGTGCTGATTAGCGAGAATATCGAAGTCAAGCAAGATGTCAAGGCAACCCTCATCAAGGTACACGATGCCCGCGAGGCCGTAGCCAAGCTCCTCCAGATATACGAGAGCATGAAGCCCAAGAGAGAAGGCATCAGCGAACTGGCCTTCATCGACCCCAGCGCGAAGATAGGCGAGCGGTGCTACATCGGGCCGTTTGTCGCCATTGGCGAGGGCGTGGAGATAGGCGAAGGCTGCATCCTGCATCCGCACGTCACGATTGGTCGCAACGCTAAGGTAGGAGCCAACACCGAGATATATAGTAATGCCGTTATCTACCACGATTGCCTGGTCGGACAGCGTTGTGTGCTCCATGCCGGCTGTGTGATCGGTGCCGACGGCTTCGGCTTCCAGCCTACCGAGACGGGCTACGAGAAGATTCCTCAAATAGGCATCGCCATCATAGAGGACGACGTGGAGATTGGTGCCAACTCGTGCGTGGACCGCGCCATGATGGGAGCTACCATCATTCACAGCGGCGTGAAGATTGACAACCTGGTGCAGATCGGTCACAACGACGAGATAGGCAGCCACACGGTCATGTCGGCACAAGTCGGCATAGCAGGCAGCACGAAGGTAGGCGAGTGGTGTATGTTTGGCGGACAGGTGGGCATAGCCGACCACGCCGTGATAGCCAATCGTGTGATGGCCGGTGCTCAGGCAGGCATCCCGAATAGCATAAAGAAAGAAGGTGCAGCCGTGCAAGGTGCACCCGCCATTGATGCCCGCAACTTCTGGAAGAGTAGCGCCATCTTCAAGGCACTCCCCGACATGTGGGCCGACATGAATCAGATGAAGAAGGAAATCAGGTTGCTTAAGGAGCAACTCGCAGCCAAGCAGTAACCCTTAAGCCCCATAAGAATAAGGAACATGTTAAAGCAGAATACAATCAAAGACAGCTTCTCGCTCAGCGGTAAAGGTCTCCATACCGGACTCAAGTTGACGGTTAAATTCCTGCCTGCGCCAGAAGGCCACGGCTACAAGATACAGCGAGTGGATATGCCTGGACAGCCCGTTATGGATGCCGTGGCAGAGAACGTCGTCGATACGCAAAGAGGTACTGTCCTGGGCAAGGGTGAGATGCGATGCAGCACAGTAGAGCATGCATTGGCTGCCCTTTATGCTTTGGGCATTGACAATGTAATGATGCAGGTCGATGGCCCTGAGTTCCCAATCCTTGACGGCAGCGCAGAGCCTTTTGTTCGAGAGATATTGCGCGTTGGTATAGTGGAGCAGGATGCACCGAAAGACTATTACTACATCACCAAGAAGATGGAGTTCCGCGATGATAAGACCGGTGCTTGCATCACATTGCTTCCCGATGATGACTTCTCCATAACAAGCATGATAGCCTTTGATGGCAAGGTGCTCAGCAGTCAGTTTGCCACACTTGACAGCATGGATAAGTTTGTCACAGAAGTTGCAGCAGCACGTACCTTCGTCTTCGTTCGTGAGATAGAGCAATTGCTATTGGCAGGTCTCATAAAAGGTGGCGACCTTGACAATGCCATTGTTATCTATGAGCAACAGACGACGCAGGAGAACCTCGACAAGCTTTGTAAGCTGACAGGTGCAGAGCACCACGATGCCAACGTCCTCGGTTACATCCAGCATAAGCCTCTTGTTTGGGACAATGAACCGGCACGCCATAAGCTGCTTGACATCATAGGCGACATGGCACTCATAGGCAAGCCCATCAAGGGGCGCATCATTGCCACTCGTCCCGGACATACTATAAATAATATGTTCGCACGCATGATGCGCAAGGAAATACGCAAGCATGAGGTGCAGGCTCCAAAGTATGACCCCAACCAGACGCCTCTGATGGATGTGAACCAGATAAAGCGGCTGTTGCCTCACCGCTACCCGATGCTCTTGGTCGATAAAGTCATTGACATAAAGGAGAACTACATTGTAGCTGTCAAGAATGTCACAAACGACGAGCCTTTCTTCCAAGGTCACTTCCCCGACGAGCCTGTCATGCCTGGCGTACTGTTGATAGAGGCCTTGTCGCAGACGGGAGGCTTGTTTGTCTTGCATGACAAGCAGCCCAATACTTACAGCACCTACATCCTTCGGATAGACGATGTCAAGTTCCGTCAGAAAGTTTCCCCTGGCGATACCCTGATATTCCGAGTGGAGATCGTTGCTCCCCTTCGCCATAATATAGGCACGATGCAGGGCTATGCTTTCATAGGAGAGAACTGTGTGGCGGAGGCAACCTTCACGGCTCAAGTAATTAATAATAAGAGCCTCCCCTAAATCCTCCCTTGAAGGGAAGGACTTAATAGTGTAAAAATGGTAATGATTAATAGTAAATGCAACAATGATTAGTCCTTTAGCATACATTCACCCAGATGCCGTAATTGGCGAGAACTGCGAGATAGGTCCATTCTGTTATATTGATAAAGGTGTCGTAATAGGCGACAACAACACATTGATGAATAGTGTGACGGTGCTCTATGGCGCCCGCATTGGCAATGGGAACATATTCTTCCCCGGCGCAGTCATCAGTGCCATTCCGCAAGACCTCAAGTTCCGAGGCGAAGAGAGTACGGCAGAGATTGGTAACAACAACAAGATACGCGAGAATGTCACCATCAATAGGGGCACGGCAGCCAAGGGACGTACCATCGTAGGTGATGGCAATCTTCTCATGGAAAGCGTGCATGTTGCCCACGATGCATATGTCGGAAACGATTGTATCATAGGCAACGGCACGAAGTTGGCAGGCGAGATTGTCATCGACGACCATGCCATCCTGAGTGCCAATGTGCTGATGCATCAGTTCTGCCGTGTGGGAAGCTATACGATGGTGGGCGGCGGGACACGTTTCTCTCAGAATGTCCTGCCCTTCAGCCTCGTGGCCCGAGAGCCTGCTACGTTCTGCGGACTGAATACCATCGGGCTTCGTCGCAGAGGGTTCGACCGCGACCTCATCAACAACATACACATGGCTTACCAAATCATCCTGCAGGGAACGGGCAAGCTGAATGAGCTCCTGGCCCGCGTGGAGCAGGAGATTCCCATGAGTCCTGAGATAGAATACATCCTCGACTTCATCCGAAACAGTGACCGAGGCTTCATCAGGTAAAAGTTTAAAAGTTCAAAAATTAAAGAGTTAAAACTTTTTTTCGCCTTTTCAACCTTTCACCTTTTTACTTTTCATCATGACACTTAAGCTTACATTATTCAGTCAAGAGAAGGAAGACTTCGTAAGGGAGATATTAATCGATAGTGATGCCAAGTTCTCGGAGTTGCACCGACTTATATTGACAGACTGCCAGTATGGTGAACATCAAAGGCAGTGTTTCCTTATCTGCGATGAGGACTGGCGCGTCAAGCAGCGCATTTCTCTCCACGACAGCGAGGAGATGAGCTACGACCAGGACCTCAACCTGATGTCCGATACGAGCGTTGGCGACTTTCTCGAAGAGGAGGGACAGCGACTGGCATACGTCTTCGACCCCGAAGGCAAACGCTTCTTCCTGATGGAACTTACGGAGAATGTCTTCGGCAGGACAGAGAAGGAGGCTATCGTAAACCGCCGTCATGGCCTGCCTCCCGTGCAATCCCTCGTTGAGGAGGAAGAGCAGGCGAGCGAACAGGCTGAGAGCCCCGAGGAGATAGAAGAGGGTTTCTATGGCGACGAGGGCTTCGAGGCAGAGGAACTCGACATGGAAGGCTACGAGATAGACGAGTAATGACGCTATATGTTCTGTTAGGTCCTACGGCTGTCGGTAAGACAGAACTTGCCTTGCAGATAGCCGAGAAGCTCGGGAGCCCTATCCTGAACTGCGACAGTCGGCAGATATATCGTGGCATGGAGATAGGCACTGCGGCCCCTACAGCAGAGCAGCAACGCATCAGGCATTACTTCGTCGGTACGCACGACATAGGCGATTATTACAGTGCTGCCCAATATGAGCAGGACGTCCTTGCGCTTATAGAAGAGCTGAAAGTCAGCCATCATTCCCTATTGCTCACTGGAGGTAGCATGATGTACCTCGATGCCGTATGCAATGGTATTGACGACATCCCGTCGGTCGATACAGAGGTTCGCGAGACATTGCGTACGAGATTGGCAGACGGGGGCATTGACGAGATGCGTAGCGAACTGCGTCTGCTTGACCCCGAATACTATCACACAGCCGATACGCGCAACCCGAAGCGTGTCGTTCATGCTTTGGAAGTATGCTATACCACGGGCCGCCCCTATTCTTCCTTTCTGACGAAGCAGCGAAAGCAGCGGCCTTTCCGTATTGTCAAGATAGGGTTGAGGCGTGAGCGTCAGGAGCTCTTCGACCGCATCAACAAGCGTGTGGATGACATGATGGAGGCGGGATTGCTCGATGAGGCTCGCCGGCTCCTTCCCCTTCGGCATGAGAATGCGCTCAATACGGTTGGCTACAAAGAGCTGTTCCGCTACCTCGACGGCGAATGGGAACTGCCTTTTGCCGTCGAGAAGATAAAGAAGAACACGCGAGACTATGCCAAGAAGCAGATGACTTGGTTTGCTCACGACGATGAGATAAACTGGTTCCATCCCGACCAAAGGGAGGAAATATTTCAATTGCTAAAATAGAGAACGATGAACTTCAAAGCCTTTACAGTTTCGTTCAGAAACATTCTCCGCAAGATATATTCAGGTCCTTGGTACAAGAAGCTTGCCGTCTGGTTTGCGACCTTTGTGTTAGCCGTCATCCTGTTCTTCATGGCTGTCGATTTCAACTTCTGCTATCTCTTCGGCCGCTCCCCAGGTATCGACGACATCAAGGACCCTGTCACCAACGAGGCGTCGGAGGTCTATACATGCGACAGCGTGCTGATGGGGCGCTTCTTCAACGAGAACCGTACGCCCGTGGCATACGGAGAGATATCGCCCATCCTGATACGTACGCTCGTTGACACGGAGGACGAGCGTTTCTACCGGCACAACGGCATCGACATCGTCGGCCTTTTTGCTGCCGGCAAGGACATCGTGCAGGGCAATGCACGCGGTGCCAGCACCATCACACAGCAGCTGGCAAAGAACCTCTTCCGTGTCCGCACGAAGTATTCGACGGGCTTGCTCGGCCGCATCCCTGGCATTAAGATACTGGTGATGAAGGCCAAGGAGTGGATCGTGGCATTGAAGCTCGAGTGGGTCTTCACGAAGGAAGAGATACTGACGATGTATTTGAATACCGTCGACTTCGGCAGCAATGCCTATGGCATCAAGACGGCAGCACGAACTTATTTCGGTACGACGCCCGATGCCCTTACCTACGAGCAGGCGGCAACGCTGGTGGGACTGCTCAAGGCCACCAGTTACTATAATCCCCGACTCAACCCCAGGAACAGTCTTCAGCGCCGGAACACCGTCTTGCAGCTTGTCTATGACCATCACCATATCTTCTTCGACGGCCAGGAGGCAACGCCTCGGCAGCTCGACTCCCTGATGTCGTTGCCCGTTGCAATGCGCGTGCGTGTCACGGAAAGCTATCAGGACGGCATGGCGCCCTACTTCCGGGAGGCTCTCAAGATATACATCGACTCCTTGTGTAGCGATGGTTATGTGCCGGGCTATGATGCCATCAACAAGCTCGACCTTGATGCCGACGGCCTGCGCATCTATACTTCCATCGACTCGCGGATGCAGGCATATGCCGAGGCGGCTGTGATGAAGCAGATGCAGACCATACAGAAACGCTTCAACGAGCACTGGGGACGCACTAACCCTTGGCAGAATGCCCGTAGGCAGGAGATACCTAACTTTGCCGAGGACATTGCCCGACGCAGCGATTATGGCCGATATCTCAAGGCGAAGTATCAGGGAAATGCCGATTCCATCGACTATTACCTCAACCTGCCCCATACGGTGCGCCTGTTCAGCTATGATGGTCCTGTGGAGCAGGAAATGAGCACCATCGACTCGGTCCGCCACATGCTTCGCTTCATGCACACAGGCTTTGTCGCCATCGAGCCTGACACCCGTTTCGTGCGTGCTTGGGTGGGCGACATCGATTTCCACAGCTGGCAGGTCGACAACGTGCGGGCCGTCCATCAGCCTGGCTCTACGTTCAAGCTCTTTGTCTATACCGAAGCGATGAATCAGGGACTGAATCCGATGGACCACCGGCTGGATGCTTATATATCCTACACGGATACGGTTGCCGGCAAGCCCAAGGTATGGGCTCCACATAACGCAAACGGTGTATTTACAAACTGCGAGCTCTCCCTCAAGAGTGCCTTTGCGATGAGCGTCAACACGGTGGCTGTGCGCGTCGGCATGGAGTGCGGCATTCACAATATTGCCAAGACGGCTTATGCGATGGGCATCAGGACAAAGCTCAACGAGACGCGCTCCCTGACGTTGGGCAGCAGCGAGGTCAACCTGCTGGAGCTGGTGAACAGCTATTGTACGGTTGCCAACGACGGGCGATACAACATGCCTCTGCTCGTGGAGCGCATCGAGGACCGCGACGGCAACCTCATCTATCAGGCTAAGAAAAAAGAGAAGAAAGCCATCCCGTACCGCTCTGCCTATCTCATGCAGAAGATGCTTATGGGCGGACTCTCCGGCACTTCGAGCAGCCTGTGGCAGTACATCCGGCCTTTCTATGCCGACACCGAGTTCGGTGGCAAAACGGGAACCAGCAACAACCATGCCGATGCGTGGTTCGTCGGCGTCACCCCCGGCCTCGTGGGCGGCGCGTGGGTCGGCGGCGAGTACCCAAGCATCCACTTCCGCACGGGACAGCTCGGACAGGGAAGCAGAACGGCTCTCCCCATCTTCGGCGAGTTCATACGGAGCGTCCTATCTGACGAAAAGTTCAGCCGCTACCGTATAAAGTTCCCGCCGGCCAAGGACTTGGACCCCCGCCTATGGACGGGCTACGGCTATTCCTACCAGCAGCCCGATACGACGTCTTACGATGATGACTACTCCGAATCTGACGACGTCGAGGAGTCCGACCCCTCTCCCTCATTAGGGGAACAGCCTGCGGAAGCGGCTCCGACAGAGAATAATTCCGAACAGACAGAAACGGGTGAGTAGGAGAGCACTACCTCCTTGCTCAACAAGCACTACCTCTTGAAGCAAAAAGGTATACCTCTTTGCTTCAAGAGGTATACCTTTTTATTGCTGTCCGGTAAATCCGCTGAGCCAAAAAGCCTGGAAGGCTTCACCTTGAGTAACCGGGGGCGAAGCCCTCGGACAAGATGCGAAGACCTCACGGCTCCTGCCTGGAAGGCAGTACCATGCTGTTCCGTAGTACTGCCTTCCAGGCAGAGGCTGGGCATATCGTTTTCCCATTCCGAGGGCTTCGCCCCCGGTTACTAATAGTGAAGCCTTCCAGGCTTTAGATGCCTACATGATTTCCCCCAGACAGCAATAATACCTTTTATACAAGGAGCTACAGGTCCTTGAAAAGCCCATAGCGAAGGGGTCGTCAACGCCCTATAGGGGAGTAGTCAACGCCCTATAGGGGGTGTAAAAACGCGGCGTGCCGCATCGGCCAACGCGGCACTCCATGTTTACAAAGACGGCGTGCCAAGTTTGCAAACGCGGCACGCCATCTTTGTATATGACCTGTAGCTCTTCGAAAGAGCCGTTATTTCTTCTTTGTGAGGTCGAGCACTCGGACGGCACGGAACTTGAGTCCGGCACCATGTCCGAGGAAGCCGATGTGGCCCGTCTTGTTGAACATGCCCGGGTGGTTCCGGTGGTCGACTGTGTAGGGATTGTTGTCCGAGCCGTCGGGAGCTACGTTGTGACCCTTGCAGGCCTCCTTGATGTCGCCGTCCACGATGACTTCGCCGTTAACTGTCACGGTGATGTGGTTGCCCTTCACACGTATTTCTTCCTCGCTCCACTCGCCCAGGGGCTTGTGCTTGATGCGCTTGGCCGGGATGACGCCATACACGCTGCCGTGCACCTGATACTCGCGCAGACCAGCATAGATGGGGTCGTCGTGGTCCAGAATCTGCACCTCGCACATGCCGTCGTAGGCAGCATCGACGCCCATCGGGGTGCGGATGCCGACACCGTTGTTCACGCCGGGGCGCAGGAAGCAGAACTCGAAGCGGAAGATGAAGTCGCGGTATTCCTTCGCGGTATAGAGGTTGCTCTCGTTGCCGTAGTTGGCTGTGACGTTGATGCAACCGTTGATGGGCACGTAGCCCACCTTATTGCCCACGAAGTTGTCGAGGTTCGTGCCGTCGAACAAAAGCTCGAAGCCCTGCTTCTTCTCCTCGTCGGAAAGGACATAGGGCTCAACAGGCTTCATCTCGGAAAGCTTCTGGCGGAGCGCATCCACAGCATAGCCGTCGTCGGCATCGCCTGTTGCCTTGAAGATGTTGATGCACTTCTCCAGGTTCTCCTTCACGACGTCATACTCGATGTCCTCGGTCGTCTTCGTGATAATCTCCTTTGCTGCCGTGGCAGCACTATAGCCGAGCTCCTTGTCGTCGAGTTGCTTGGAGGCCAGCAGGAAAGCGTTGCGTGTGGGAGTGCCTGCCAGTTTCGAGAGGATGCTCTTCTTGTCGCTGACAGACTTTGCCAGCGAGAAGGCCTCCGTCAGTTTGGCAGAACGGCTGTCGAGATTGCCCTCCTTGCTGCTCACGAGGTTGACGTAGCTCATCAAGGCCTGTCCGTTGCCCTTCTTTGCTGCAGCAAGCAGAGGCTTGGCAGCCTTGTAGTTGGTGCTCTTCCCGAGAGCCTCGATGGCAGCCTCGTCACCAATCTTCTCCAGGTCGGCCACGGATGCATCGGTTCCCGTGGCAGCCAGCAACGGATAGAGCAGCGCCCTCTTCGGCATCAAGGGCTGGCTTGTGAAGTAGGATATCTTCTTGTATTGCTCGTCGGCCGACAGCGTCTGCAGGGACGCGGAACATGCCTTCTGCCAAGCGGGAACGTGGTTCGGGTTCTCGTCGAGCACTGTCAGGGCACCGATGATGGCATTCGTCTGGGCAGGAGACACTACGCCGGGCAAGGCACTAAGTGCAGCCTCGCTGTACGTCGCATCCTTGGTGAGCTTCAGCATCTCATCGGCAGCCTCGGTGCAGCGGCGTGCTGAGGCAAGCTTCAGAAGCGAGAGCTTCTTGTCGCCCTCAGCAGTCTTCAGGGGCTCCAGCAGGTTCAACTTGCCGGGGAAGGAGCAGAGGGCGCGGAAGGCTTCCGCATTGTTCTCGCCGCCCAACTGGTCGATGAGCACCTTCTCAGCATCCTCTCCACCTATCTTGCCCAGTGCTTCGATGGCAGCCTTGGCAGGCTTGTCGCCCTTGGCAGCAACGCTGGCGAGCAAAGCCTTCTGGCTTGCTATCTTGTTGTCACCCAGCCAGTAGAGGACATCACTCTTAGCCTCTTCGTCCAGCGACTTGTATTTCTTTACGACAGCGGCAGCAAGGTCGTCCGTGGCAAGGCCTTTGGCTGTGGCAAACTTCAGTGCCTGCATGCGCAGAGCATGGTCCTTGCTCTTCACGGCCTTCACGATTTCCTGGCCCGCGTCACTGCCGAGGCTGACCAACTTGTCGTAAGCCTTAGCATAAGGCGTCGAAGCTTCCGGGGCGACGTAGGTAACGTCTTCTTCCTTCGAAAGCAGGCGAAGCTCGTTCTCCAGAAACTGTTTCGCATCCTTGTCGCTCTGTGCGGCGATGGCTTGCTTGAGGCCATCGCGTACGTTGGCTGCCCAGGTCTCGTTCGTCCCTGCAAAGGCAACGGCGCCATGAATGGCGTATTCCACCTTGGCATTCACCCTTTGGGCAGCAGGCTTCAGCATTGCGGCAAGAAGGGTGATTGACTTCGGAGCAGCCGCAACCAGCGGTTGCATCTCATTATTGAAGTCTGCCTGATTCTGTATAGGCATGAGTGCGAGCACATCCTGAACGATGGTCTCGGTAGCGCGACCGCGTGCATCCTGTCCAAAGGAAGGCAGGCTGAGCAACATCGCTGCTATAATAATATATAATGTACGTTTCATCTTTTTATAAATTAAAAATGAAGAATTAAGAATGAAGAATTTGCTACCGCCTTTAACTATGTTTTTCTTTATAATGAAGGGTGAGGGTGAAGAGTGAGAGCGGTAGCAAATTCTTCACTCTTCATTCTTCACTCTTCATTGTTTAGATGAGCTTTCCCCATTCGCCCCGCATCGGTTGGTTGACGAGGCGGTTGGCTTCGTCGTCATTGATAAACGTCTGCGTCTTCGGGTCAAAGTTGAGAGTTCGGTTGAGGCGGAGTGCACAAACGCCGATGTTGACGATGGTTGCGCTGTGATGCCCATTGCTTTCGTTGAGGGCGAACTGGCGTCTGTTGCGCACGCACTGCAGGAAGTCTGTGTTCCTCTCCTCGGGGTCTGGCAGCTCGTTGATGATTTGCTGGACGTTTGGAATAGTGCATTCGAAGCCCTTATATACCTTGCCTTTCGGCCCTTCGATGTATGGCACTTTGCCCTGACTCTCGAAGCCTTCGCCTTCGAGGATAATCTGGCAACCGTCGGCATAGGTGTATGTGATGTTGCGCCAGATGCCAACTGCGTCGGGATGCTGCTGAGGAGCGTCAATCTCAACCTTGATGGGGAACTCATCATCCTTGCCGAGGATGTACTGGACGGGGTCGATGTAGTGCTGTCCCATGTCGGCCAAGCCACCACCATCATAGTCGAAATAGCCACGGAAGGTTTGGTGTGTGCGATGGATGTTGTAGGGCTTGTAGGGAGCCGGACCGAGCCAGAGGTCGTAGTCGAGCTCTTTGGGAACCTGCTGAACCTCGAGGTTCTCCTTGCCCACCCAGAAGAATTTCCATGCAAAGCCTGTTGCGCCGGAGATGCGAACCTTGAGGGGCCATCCGAGCAGGCCGCTGTCCACGAGTTTCTTCAGTGGCTTGACTTCTGTGCCAAGCCCGTAGAAGGTGTCCTTAAAGCGGAACCATGTGTTCAGGCGGAATATCCTGCCGTTGCGCTTCACAGCCTCTTCCACGCGCTTACCCTCGCCGATGGTGCGCGTCATGGGTTTCTCGCAGAAGATGTCCTTGCCTGCATTGGCTGCTATAACCGACATGAGTCCGTGCCAATGGGGTGGAGTAGCGATGTGGACAATGTCCACGTTCGGGTCATTAATCAGGTCGCGGAAGTCATGATAAGACTTCAAGTCTTCGCCCCAATTCTTCTTTGCAGCAGCAAGAGCTGAGTCAAGATGCTTCTGGTCTACGTCGCAGAGGGCCACGAGACGGCAGTTCTGGTCGCTGACGAAGTGTGAACCAGAGCGGCCGATGCCACCTACTCCAATCAAGCCTCGTGTCAGTTGGTCGCTGGGAGCGATGATGTCGTTCTTGCTTCCCATCTTACCCATGACCTCTCGAGGCAAGATGCTGAAAAGCGCAGCACTGGCCGCACCTTTCGTAATAAAGGATCGTCTGTTCATTTTCAAGGTTAATTAATTAAGAATAGTTGCTTTTTCGCTCCAAAATTAGCTTTTTTTTCTGACAACGCAAAACTTTAAGGGATAAATCTTAAAGAGCAGGGCGAAAGATTTTGCCGAGTGAGGAAATATATGTACCTTTGTGTCGAAAAGTGAAGCGAAAAGGATATTATGATGACATTGCCAGAGGATTTTGTTCGTCTGATGCACGAACATTATGACGCAGACACGGCAGATTTGCTTTGCGAGGCGCTGGATACGACCGAACCGGAAGTCTCCATCCGCCTCAATCCCCGCAAAATCTCTGCCGAAGAGGCTTTGTCCCATAATCCTGACCTTGAGCCCGTGCCCTGGTGCCCCGATGCTTTCTACCTCAAGGAACGTCCTGCCTTCACCTTCGACCCCTTGCTTCATGCCGGAGCCTACTATGTGCAAGAGGCCTCGTCGATGTATGTAGCCCCCCTCCTGCTCCCCCAAAGGGGAGAGAATAAACCTTTGCTTGCCCTCGATCTCTGTGCCGCTCCAGGTGGCAAGAGCACGCTTCTGCAGAGCCTTTTGCCAGAGGGTTCGCTCCTGATAAGTAATGAACTGGTCGCCAAGCGCGCCCAGGTCCTTGCCGAGAACGTGCAGAAGTGGATGACGGGACAGCCTGAGACGGCTCCCGGATGCATCGTCACGCAGAACTTCCCTGCAGATTTCGCTGCCTTGACGGGCAGTGTGGATGTGCTCCTGACCGATGTCCCGTGCTCTGGAGAAGGTATGTTCCGCAAGGATGAAACAGCCAGACGAGAGTGGAGCCTGCAGAATGTCAGGATGTGTCAGCAGCGTCAGAGGGACATCCTTGCGGACATCTGGCACGTCCTGAAACCCGGCGGCTTGCTCATCTACAGCACTTGCACTTTCAATCGCTACGAGGATGAGGACAATACACGCTATTTATGCGATGAAATGGGCGGTTTTTGCATCACGGAGCGACACTTTCTTCCTGGTCGCGACCGCGGTGAAGGCTTCTATGTCGCCGCTATTCGGAAGGCGGGAGAATACGAGAAATCATCCCCGGCAGACATCCAAGATGCAGCGAAGAAAGTGCGCCGGACACTCAAAACGCTGTATGACTCGGCTAACACTCCCCAGCCTGAAGGTCCTCACATCGAGCTTACCTACCGAGAAGCCCTGCAATATCTGCGTCGCGAAGCCCTTCGGGTGGAGGCTCCCAAAGGTCCTGTCACGCTTTGCTATCATGGCTTCGTGCTCGGCCCGGGCAAGTGCGTGGGCTCCCGCATCAATAATCTCTATCCCGAGCAGTGGCGCATCCGGACCACTTATACTACGTCCTTTTCCTTGCTCGACAGGGTAGAAAACGTGCCGTAGAGAGACTCTGCGTGCATTTTCGTGCAATTAAGCATATTTTCCGCCGCTTTTCTTTGGCTGGACACGGCTAAAATGCTATCTTTGCAAATCTATTTTGTTAAATGGAGGAGTTGCTTATGGAAAATCATAACCACTTGGTGATAATGGCAGGCGGCGTAGGGAGTCGCTTCTGGCCGATGAGTACGCCGGACAAACCAAAGCAGTTCGTTGACGTCTTGGGCTGCGGACGTACCCTCATCCAGCTGACTTTCGACCGCTTCAAACCAGTCGTACCGGCTAACAATATGTGGGTAGTCACGTCGGTTTCGTACCTCAATATTGTTCGCGAACAACTGCCCGAGATACCCTGGAACCATGTCCTGCTTGAGCCTTGCCGCAGGAACACTGCTCCCTGCATTGCCTACGCCAGTTGGCGTATCAAGTCGCAGGACCCAAAAGCCAATGTCGTGGTAGCTCCCAGCGATGCCATCGTGATGGATGTGGCCGAGTTTCAGCGCGTCGTCAACTCGTGCTTGAAGTTCGTGGCTGAGAGCGATGCGATGGTCACACTTGGCATGAAACCTACCAGGCCCGAGACGGGATACGGCTACATTCAGGCCGACCTCTCCTTCTCAACTGCCCGAAATAAGGAGGTCTTCCGCGTGGACTCCTTCAAGGAAAAGCCCGACATCGACACAGCAAACCGCTATATCCAGAAAAACAACTACTTTTGGAACGCTGGCATCTTCATCTGGAATGTCGGTACCATTGCCAATGCCTTGCGCGTCTACCAGCCGACCCTCTCAAAGATATTCGAGGACCTGCTCCCCGTCTATGGCACTGAAAAGGAACAGGAAGCCATCAACAAGGCTTTCCCTCAGTGCGAGAACATCTCCATCGACTATGCCATTATGGAGAAAGCTGAGGAAATCTACGTCTTCCCTGCCAGTTTCGGATGGAGCGACCTTGGTACTTGGGGCTCGCTCCACGAGAATTCCGAACGCGACATATACGGCAACGCACTCATCGGCGACCATATTGATGTGTATGAGACCACCAACTGTATCGTCCATGCCACGCAGGAAAAGCGCGTCGTAGTGCAGGGTCTGGACGGCTACATCGTGGCAGAGTGCGATGATACATTACTTATATGCCGTCTCTCCGATGAACAACGTATCAAGCAGTTTAGCGAAGGGAATTGACAGAAGATGGTGAGATAAAAGAAGACAACAGTATTAAATTTAATTAAGGTAAATATGAATAGAAAGGTTGCTTTGATAACCGGCATCACGGGCCAGGATGGCTCGTTCCTTGCCGAGTTCTTGATTGAGAAAGGCTACGAGGTGCATGGCATTCTGCGCCGCAGCTCAAGCTTCAACACCAGCCGCATAGAGCACCTGTACCTCGACGAATGGGTGCGCGACATGAAGAAGAAGCGTCTGGTCAACCTCCACTGGGGAGACATGACAGACAGTTCGTCCCTCATCCGCATCATCAGCGAGACAAGGCCCGACGAGATATATAACCTTGCTGCACAAAGCCATGTGAAGGTCTCCTTCGACGTGCCGGAGTTTACAGCCGATGCTGATGCAATCGGCGTGCTGCGCCTGTTGGAAGCCGTGCGCATTGCAGGCCTGGCACAGACGTGCAGGATTTATCAGGCATCCACAAGCGAGTTGTACGGACTGGTGCAAGAGGTTCCGCAGAAGGAGACAACCCCCTTCTACCCGCGTAGCCCATACGGTGTGGCAAAGCTCTATGGCTTCTGGATTATAAAGAACTATCGCGAGAGCTACAACATGTATTGCTGCAACGGCATCCTCTTCAACCATGAGAGCGAACGCCGAGGCGAGACATTCGTCACCCGCAAGATAACGCTGGCCGCTGCACGCATTGCTCAGGGATTTCAGGACAAACTGTATTTGGGCAACCTCAATAGCTTGCGTGACTGGGGTTATGCAAAGGATTACGTGGAGTGCATGTGGCTCATCCTTCAGCAGCAGCAGCCCGAGGACTTCGTCATTGCCACAGGGCAGTACCACACCGTTCGCGAGTTTTGCACGCTTGCCTTCCGTGAGGTTGGCATCGAGTTGCGTTGGGAAGGTGAAGGCGTAGACGAGAAGGGCATCGACATCAATACTGGTAAGGTTCTGGTAGAGGTAGACCCAAAGTACTTCCGTCCTGCCGAGGTGGACCAACTGCTTGGAGACCCAAGCAAGGCAAAGAAACTGCTGGGATGGAACCCGCAGAAGACCAGTTTCGAGGAGTTGGTGAAGATTATGGTGGCCCACGACATGAAGAAGGTGAGGAAGTTGTATCTGCGTTCACAATTGGATGACTGATGGAAAAGGACAGTAAGATTTATGTTGCCGGTCACAGGGGCATGGTGGGCAGTGCCATCGTGCGGGAGCTGAAGAGGCAGGGATACACGAACATTATCACACGCACACATAAGGAGCTAGACCTTACGAGACAAGACAAGGTCGAGGCATTCTTTGCTGAGGAGAAGCCCGAGTACGTCTTCCTCGCAGCAGCCAAAGTGGGCGGTATCGTTGCCAACCAGAGCGCGCTGGCGGACTTCATGTACGACAACATGATACTGGAGATGAACGTCATTCATGCCGCATGGCAGAATGGCTGCAAGAAGCTTGAGTTCCTCGGCAGCTCGTGCATCTATCCTCGTATGGCGCCGCAGCCTATGCCTGAGAGTTGCCTCTTGACAGGTGCTTTGGAGAAGACCAACGAAGCGTATGCCCTGGCAAAGATAAGTGGCTTGAAGTACTGCGAGTTCCTGAACCGCCAGTATGGCACAGACTATATCTCCGTGATGCCTACGAACCTCTATGGGCCCAACGATAACTATCATCCCGAGCACAGCCACGTGTTGCCTGCCTTGATACGTCGTTTCCACGAGGCCAAGGAAGCCGGGCTGGAGAGTGTCACCTGCTGGGGCGACGGCAGTCCGCTGCGCGAGTTCCTCTATGTGGATGATCTGGCCAATCTTTGCGTCTTCCTGATGAACAACTACAGCGGAAACGAGACGGTGAATGCCGGCACGGGCAAGGAACTGACCATCAAGGCGCTGACGGAACTTGTGGCGAAGGTGGTCGGCTATGAGGGTCGTATCGAGTGGGACACGACGAGGCCCAACGGCACGCCCCGCAAGCTCTTGGACGTGAGCAAGGCTACGAAGCTGGGATGGACATACAAGACGGAGTTGGAGGACGGCATACGTCTGGCTTACGAAGACTTCTTGCACAATCCGATGAGGGCAGAGAGGTGATGATGCGTTTACTTCTGTTTCTGCTTTTGCCTGCCATGATGCTTCAGGCGTCTGCGCAAGGCTTGAAGGATGCATTCAAAGGAGATTTCCTTGTCGGTGTTTCTCTGAGCGGCAGGAATGTGCGTATCGAAGCTGAGCAGGACCTCATCCGCAGGCAGTTCAACAGCGTGACCTGTGAGAACGCCATGAAGCCTGCGTCGCTCCATCCAGCTCCGGGTGTCTGGCGATGGGAAGAGGCTGACCGCATAGCCAACTTTTGTCGTGAAAATGGCATCAAGATGAGGGGCCATTGCCTCGTCTGGCACAACCAGTTCTCCGACTGGATGTTTTACGATGAAATGGGCAATTTTGTGAGCAAGGACACCTTTTATGTCCGCCTGAGGGAGCATATCAAAACTGTCATAAACAGGTACAAGGATGTCGTCTATGCTTGGGATGTTGTGAATGAGGCTATGTCCGACGGTGGCGTGAACCCATATCGCGAGTCCAAACTCTACCAGCTTTGTGGCGACGAGTTCATTGCCAAGGTCTTCCAATTCGCACGCGAAGCTGACCCGAAAGCCATTCTTTTCTACAACGACTACAACGAGACGAACCCCCGAAAGAGCCGCAACATCTACAACATGGTGCTGAAGATGCGTGCTGCAGGCGTGCCCATCGACGGCATCGGGATGCAGGGGCACTACAACATCTTCGGCCCGAGCGTCAAGGAACTGGAGGACGCTTTGGCGCTCTATGCACCGCTTGTGGAGCATATTCATGTTACGGAACTCGACGTCCGTGCGAGCGAGGAGATGGGCGGACAGCTGAAGTTCGACAGAGAGGGTATTGCCATGTCGGACACCATTCAGACCCTTCACACCCAGCAGTATGAGCGTCTGTTCAAGACCTTCCGCAAGTATCGCGACAAGATAGACTGCGTGACGTTCTGGAACCTGCACGACGGCTGCTCATGGCTCGGCGAGAAGAACCATCCCCTGCTCTTCGACAAGGCTCTCCAACCCAAGCCTGCCTACTATCAGCTTATTAAATAGGAACAGACACAGGCAGAGGAAGTTACGCTGAAATCCTATTGCTCCTGCCAAGGAATACTAATGTGTCAGTCAAAGTATTACTAATACATCGGTCAAAGTATTACTAATACATTGGTCAAAGAATTACTAATGAGTTGGCCGAAGAATGCTAATACATCGGGCAAGGCATATTAGAATTGCAGGCTGAGCATGCATTTTTTTCGTTCTTCTCTTGCATGGTTGCATAAATAGTCGTAACTTTGCGGCGCAAATGGTGATACCCGAGCCTTCGTAGAGAGGGGTAGGGTAGAGAGGGAATCCGGTGGAAAGCCGGAGCAGTGCCCGCTACTGTATTTGCCTTCTGAGCGCAGCGCATGTATGTCACTGGGACAACTTCCTGGGAAGACGCGCTGCCGGGCAAGAGCCAGGAAACCTGCCATTTCGCATAACAAACGAGAACATCCTCGGGACAAGGATGATGCCAAAGCATGAAAGAAATGTACGAAGAAGGTCGCACCCTAATGCGTCCGTGTATATTTATGAAGCATAAGAATTACTATCTGCAAGTGATTCTGGCTACCGTATTGGCATTTGCTGTGACAGCAAGTGCCAGTGCGCAGAATCCGACGACCTTTCCTCTTTCCTCTCAGGAGATGGCGCGTCTTGACTCCATACAGCAATTGCATGAAGTGACGGTTGCTGCCAAGCATCCCGTCCGAACCATTGCCACGTCGCAGACCTTGAGCGGTGCCGACCTGCAGGCCCTGAGCACCACGTCCGTTGCCGATGCCTTGAAGTATTTCTCCGGCGTGCAGATAAAGGACTACGGCGGGTTGGGCGGACTGAAGACCATCAATGTCCGCTCCCTCGGAGCACAGCATGTGGGCGTCTACATCGACGGTATCCGCATCACGAACGCGCAGAACGGCACCGTCGACCTCGGCAAGTTCTCGCTCTCCTCGCTTGAGTCCGTCTCGCTCTACAATGCCAACAAACTCGACTACCTGCAGTCGGCCAGCGAATATGCCTCGGGTGCAACGGTCTATCTCCAGACCAGGAGGCCCACCAGCGACTCCCTCTCCGTGCAGCTCCGTAATGGTTCTTTCTTCACTTGGATGGCAAAGGCCAACGCCCAGTTCAACTGGAAAGGCTGGCAAGGATTCATCGACGGCGAGTACTGCTCCAGCCGAGGCGACTATCCCTTCCGCTATCATTCGGAATATGAAGACACCGTCGGACATCGCACCAACAGCGATATCCGCTACGGCCGTGTGGAAGCTGCTCTGTTCCGGGGCGGCTTCTCGTCGCACATATACTATTACGACTCCGAGCGCGGCTGCCCAGGCGGCATCGTGCGGCGCCTTACGGGCAAGTACACAAACGTGGGCCGCGAGTGGGACCGCGACTTCTTTGTGCAGGCAAGCTACCAAGAGACGCTCCTTAAGGGGCTTCGGTTCAAGGCAAACGCCAAGTATACTAACGAATATCTGCGTTATTGTACGGACTATCCGGAGAACCAGAACACGGCACGCGTCGATAATCATTTCCGTCAGCAGGACGCTTATGGCGCCCTTTGTGCTGCCTACTCGCCCTGGAGCTGGCTGTCGCTTTCCACGAGCTATGACATCAGGTACAGCATCATGAAAGCCGACCTGAAGCGCTTCGAAGACGTGAAGCGCGTGGACCAGAAGCTTGTCTTTGCCGCTCAAGCCAATTGGAGGGGCATACAGCTTGCCGCTTCGGCACTTCACCAACGCTACAGCGACTGGACATTCGTGCAGGCAGGAGCGGCCGACCCCCTGGACAGGTGGTCGCCGGCAGTATCGCTCGCCTACACATACAAAGGCCTTACCGTGCGAGGGTGGTACAAACAAATCTTCCGCGCACCGACCCTCAACGACCTCTACTATACGCAGGCCGGCAACAGGAACCTTAAGCCTGAGTACACCAAACAGTTGAACTTCGGTGCGGAATACCATCTTGCAAAGAACCACTGGCAGTTTGATGTTCAGGCAGACATCTACCAGAACAAGATAGAGAACCGCATTGTCTGCCTGCCCCTGAAGGGTACCTATACGTGGTCCATGATGAATTATGGCTACACGTTCTGTAGAGGTCTGAACTCCACAATCAAGGGGCATTACCACATCGGGCAGTGGAATTTCTCGCTGCTCAATTCCATCACGTGGCAAAGAGACGTCGACAGGACCGATCCCGAAGACGAAGATATGTACAACCAGCGCATTTGCTACTCGCCTTCCTTCTCGACCGGCGTCACGGGCATTGCTGCCTGGCGGTCGCTGCAGTTCACCACGTCGTATCTTTATGTGGGCGAAAGGATGTGGAGCAAAGCTGACCCCGAGGACATCCTGGAGCCTTACCACAACGTCGACATGAAGCTTTCCTACACTCATAACATAAAGAAAGTATCGCTGGGCCTTTGTCTGGAGGTCTGCGACGTGCTCGACGAGCAGTACGAACACATTCCGCGCTACCCAATGCCCGGGCGTAACTATAAACTAACCTTATCTTTCGGAATATGAAAAGACTCGTTACATTCCTCCTCCTTACATTATATATATATAACGCGCGCGCGGAGGAGAAGATTATCATCCTGAACGAAGGCATGTGGCAAAGCGACAACGGCCGCATCAGCTACTTCGAGAATGGCTCGATAGTGAGCAACCAATGGTTCCGCGACAAGAACAAGAAGAAGATAGGCGACACGCCGAACGACATCATCCGGGTAAACGACAACCTCTTCGCCATTGCCGTCAACTGGTCGAACATCGTGCAGTTCATCCGTGCGGACGGTAAAGCGGTGGCTGCCACGGAGGACATCCCGAACAACCGTCGCCTGTGTTCCGACGGCAAGTACGTCTATGTGACGAGCTACGGCCACGAGTGCGAGACCACAAAGGGAACGGTGTATTTCACGAAAGGCTATGTGGCGAAGATAGACCTGAGCAACTACAAGGTGGTGGCCACCTGCGAGGTGGGCTACGAGCCCGAGGGCATCGCGCTCTACGACGGACGCCTCTTCATCGCCAACACCGGCGGATATGCCGAGCAGGAGGGCGACCATGAGTTCGAGACGACGGTGAGCATCGTCAATGCCGGCACGATGAAGCTGGAGAAGAACATCGACACACACGTTGCCAACCTCTTCGGCGAGATGTCGCAGAGCGGCAAGTATCTCTGCATCAACTCGCCCGGCGACTACTACGAGACACCCCCCTGCGGCCTCATCTTCGACTGTGAGAAGGCCTTGAAGGGTGAAGACTGCTACGTCAGGTTCGATTACCCCGTCACTTACAACACGACGACCACCGACGGACACTTCTTTGCTGTGGGCTCTGCTTTCTCCTACATCACCGGCAGCTACGAGTTCTCTTGCCTCACCATCGAGCCCTGGACGGTGATGAAGACCAAGGGAAAGAGCGGAATCGAAGAGAAACTGCCGGGCACGCTGCAGGCCGACTTTGCCGACATGAGCCAGCCCTATGGCATCTACGTCAATCCCTATTCGGGCTACATCTACGGCTCGGATGCCGGCAGCTTCGAGGGTGCGGGCTATCTCTACCAGTGGTCGCCCGAAGGCAAACTGCTGGGCAAGCACAAGGTCTATATCAATCCCGGACACTTCCTTGCCATTCCGCCAGCCGACTGGGAGACCGAAGTCAGCCCACTCGTGCAGTCACCGTTGCCCTCAGGGCAGCCTGCCTTCGACCTCCAAGGCCGACGCATCGAAAATACATCACGCATAAAAAGTGGAAACATATACGTCAAAGATGGCAAGAAAGTGCTCCGCGTCAGATGACATCCCTCGCCGGATAGTTTGCTGCATCATGATGCAGCAATTGCACATACGCGTATGTGCAATTGCACGTACGCGTATGTGCAAACTCCCCTCCCTGCAAGATTGACTCGGCAGGGCAGAAGGATGAGGCAGAAAGGCGTGAAGCATCGAGCCGGATGACGCTGTTCGGAAACAGACACAAACAACATAATAACCAACATTAACAATTAACATCAATCATTATGAAGAGAAATCTACTTTCAGTAGCACTTTGCCTGACGGCACTCTTTGCCAGCGCACAGAGCTACGAAGTGAGGACACTCACTTTTGAAGATGCTGACTATCGTGGCTCAGGCAACGTCGTTGGCAACAAGGATTGGTCGTCCCTCATCGACGATGCCGAGTACAACGGCACACTCCTCTACGGCGACGGTAAGGACACTTATATGTGGTACGACGAGGGTAATACAGACCTTGTCTGGGACGGGCTGCAAGGCGTCGAGTACTGGAGCGGCGGCGCTGCCATCTCCAACTATTATGAACCGGACCTCACAAGCGGCGACTACACCCGCCAGCTGAGCATCCCCCTGGAGAAGAGCAACAATCAGTTCGTCGTAGTGTTCAGTAGCGAGAACCTCAAAGGCTATCCCTCCTACTGCCACTGCTCGCCGTTCTACTTCGCAGACGGCAAGGCGCGCGTCATCGAGTCTGTCGATGTCATCAACACCACCTATGCGCTCAACTCCCTCACCAATGGCGACGGCTTTGCTCCCGCAGCCACCGACGAGAGCCAGTTCGTCCTGCACTTCGTCGGCACCCACGAGGACGGCACCACCGCAGAAGTGACCTTCCTGCTGGCCGACGGCAGGAACTTCGTCTCGGAATGGACCAAGGTTGACCTCACGCCGCTCGGAAAGGTGAAAGACCTCAAGACGTATGTCACCGGAAGCGACGATTTGGAAGGCGAATGGGGACTCAACACGCCCGGATACGTCGCTCTGGACAACATCAAGGTACGCTTCGAGACCGTCGTCATCACCATGAATGCCAAGTCGAAACTCATCAAGAGCCTGGTCAACATGGCTACCGATGAGGCCGTAGAAGTGGGCGAACCCGGCAGCGGCAACAAATATACTCTCTACGACCTGCCCGAGGGCTCCTACATCCTGACAGCCACTGCCAGCGATGGCGAAACAGTCTCCGGCACCATCCAGCTCGACGTGGATGCCGACCACACAGCCTTCAGCATCTTCTCCCCCGAGGTGCGCGTCAAGAACACCGACTGGGTCTATGGCACAGACTACAGCCTCAACATCAAGGTAACAGATAAGGAAAGCAAGGTAGTGAACACCACGCTTGGCGACTACACCAGCGGTAACAAGATGTTCCTCGTCTTCAACGGCAACACATACTACGTCGACGTCATCCCCTCCGAAGCACATCAGGAGGAAGGCTACCTGCCCGTCACCTACACGGGCACCGTCAACTTCAACACCACCATACAGGCCGAAGCACCGATGAGCGCCCTCTATAGCATCACCATACCCGCCGGAGCAAACCTCTTCCTTGGCACCAAGACCGCCCACTTCGTGCCCTTCACGGAGGTGGAGCCGCAGAGCATCTCGGCCGACGGCAAGGTCTATACCTTCAAGCTTGCAGACAAGCAAGTCTACAACTACCGCATCACAGCCCCCGGCAAACTGACGCAAGCCGGCATCTTCACGATGAGCACGGACGAGACGAAGCGCCCCGAGCTCGTCATCACCAATGAGGACATGACGGATAAGAGTCCCAAGTACATCGACCACGACGTGACCTCGAACGGTGGCTACAATGTGGGCGACCTCTTCCTCAACATCAATCCTGCCGGCCACCTGCAGCTCGGCAGCGTAGGCGACACGTTCGACATCCTGCCCATGCGTAATTGGGAACTCACCAACAACGTCACCGCCAACTACTTCATCGAGCCGGATTTCCACTTCACCGTCGTTAATCTGGACGGACGGGAAGACAATTCCGTAGTGAAGGTTGAGGATGAACTTCTGACAGCCGTGGGCGAGGGAACCGCCATTGTGCTCGTCACCTACGACGCTATCCACCTGGATTACTACAACGGCAGCGCCACTTCGAGCAACTTCACAGGCGGCAACGATTGGGGTGCAATTTGGCCCGAGAACACGGGTGCTTTTGTTGTAACCGTCGGACAGGCTGCCTCCGACATCACACCCAACATTACTATCAACAAGGATTACCTCACCACCGTGACGCCTTGGGGCGGCGGCGACCCCATCGACACCAAGCTCTCCATGGAGAACGTCGATGCTGAGTTCGACGTGCTATACTACCTCGACACAGAGGACGGCTATGACTATACCTTCACGCCCGAAGGCGTCAGCAGCGTCACCCTTGCCCGTCCCGTCATCGGCGCCAATGCGGCTTCCTATGCAGGCTTCTCCGCAGAAGGCGTAACAGCCAATGCCGACGGCAGCTACACCCTGCACCTCACCGAAGGACGCAACATCGTCTGCCTCACCAACGCAGCAGGCCAGAGCCTCTATCAAGTGATGACAGCCAAGCCTTGCCATCGTGACATCATGGTCGGAGGCAAGGTCGTGAACTATGTCAAGCCAGGTGATGCTGTGACTGTGCAGTATTCCGGCCTCTATCACCCGGCAAACAAGATGGCAGGCATCCATAACTTCAGCGCTTACCTCTCTTATAAGAAGGCCAGCGAAGGCGTGACCGTGAAGAACGGCAAAAACAATCAGTACACCTTTGGCTCTAATGCAGCAGCTCAGGCCGTTACCTTCACCGTGCCCGCCGACTGGGCGGGTGGCGACATCCAGCTCAGCGACGGCGTCGTAGGCATTGGTGGCTTCGGCGATCCCGTCGGCAACCATCGCAACACGTCCAAGGTGACAGGCCGTGCTCCCAACTTCACCGCCATCTCGCAGACAGCAGTCTTCGGCCGCGTGCCTGCCGTGACGGTTGAAGTATATCAACCCGCCGACGTCGCCACCTTCGAGGATGTCACCGACATCACCGAGCCTGTGGACGGTCACATGAGCGTTTCGACAGAGGACGACGACGAGCGTGAGTTCTTCACGAGCGGCGGTTATGCCTTCAACAGCGGCTGCATGCACGACTGGGGCTACTGGTATTGGTTCGGCTATGCAAGCAGCACGGAGACGAAGTACGAGAGCCTCGACGACCAATGGAACAATGTTGTCGGCGGCGGCTACAACGGCTCTGCAACCTATGGCGTTGCCTTCGCAGCAGCCTTCAACGGTCCTTGCTACGTCGAGATGCTTGGCGAACCGACCATCGTGCCTGGCTTCTACATCACCAACAGCAGTTATGCCTACACTTCGATGACGCAGGGCGACGCTTCTGCAAAGAAGTTCGAAAAGGGAGATTGGTTTAAGCTCACCATCACAGGCTACGATGCCGACGACAAGGTGACGCAGACCAAGGACTACTACCTCGCTGATCTGCGCGACGAGAAGACTGCCTACATCATCAACGACTGGCGCTATGTTGACCTCTCCTGCCTTGGTAAGGTTGCCAAGATTGGCTTCGAGCTGACCAGCACAGACAACGGTACCTACGGCATGAACACGCCTGCTTACTTCTGCTTCGACGACTTCGGAGCCGAAGGCACAGAGGTTCTGCCCGAATGCAACATGGCATTCATCTCCGAAGCAGGCTATGCCACCTACGTTGCCACTAAGGATGTGGACTTCACGAACTCTGGTGTTGAGGCCTTCTCCGTGACGGAATCGACAGAGGAAGGCTATGTTCATCTGACTCCCGTCACAGCTGCTCCTAAGGACGAGGTTGTCGTTCTGAAGGGTGCCGAAGGTGCTTACGTCATGGAGGCTGCTGCCACGACGCCTGCCGCCCTGGAGGGCAACTTGCTCAAGGCAGCCAAGGAAGACGTCACAGCCGATGGCTCTCAGTACATCCTGGCCAGCCGCGATGAGACTGGCATTGGCTTCTACCATGTGACCTTAGGCACCGTCATCCCCGCCGGCAAGGGCTATCTCGAGATGAATGGTGCTGACGTGAAGGCCTTCTTCTTCGACAACGATGCAACCGGTATAAATGAAGAATTAAGAATTAAGAATGAAGAATCTTCAATCTACAACATCGCCGGTCAGCGCCTGACGAAGATGCAGAAGGGCATTAACATTATTGGTAACAAGAAAATCCTGAAGTAATGAACTACATCAAGCCAACAATCAAAGTCAGCGAGGCTGAGGCAGCTCAGATACTTGCCGAGAGCCTGAACATCAGTGACTCGACCGTCGACGGCAGCCAAGCCCTCACGAAAGAGAACAACGACTGGAACATCTGGGGCGAGGAATAAGCCCACGCTCTGTATGACAGAACAAGAGGGGGAGAGCAAATCTGCTCTCCCCCTCTCTTTGGAATACTACCTCTTTGTTCAAGGAGTACTACCTCTTTGTCCAAGGAGTACTACCTCTTTGTCCAAGGAATACTAATACTTTGTCCAAGGAATGCTAATACTTTAGCCAAGGAATACTAATACTTTAGCCAAGGAATACTAATTCCTTCTGTGATGCCCTATATTCGTGTGAAGTTGCCGCTGTGCCACTCCTCCATCGTCCTGACTATCTCGAGGGATACCTTCTCGCGGATGTATGCCAGCTTGTTGCGCGTGACGGACCCCACGAAGGAGGCTATCATGCCCCGGATGCCCTCTCCTTCCAGCTGGTAGAAGAAGCGTTTGTTCTGTGCAGGATTCTCGAAGCGGACCTCGAAGTAGTCCGTTTTCCACCATGGGGCAGGCACATAGATGTAGCCTTTCGTGCCGCCGATGATGAGCTGGCCTTCTGCCTTCACGCCCTTGCCCACCTTGATGGAGGCGACGGCATTGGGGTAAGTCCAGTCTATCTTGGTGAAGGTGTCGAAGTCGTCGCCAGTGGGAAGGAGTCTGGAGACGATGTGCTTCTCCACGCATTCAGTGCCCAGCAGCTGGAAGACGGGCAGCATGGCCGTTGGGCCCCAGGCGGTGATGCTGTTCCACATGTGCTGCATCTCGGGTTTTGTAAGGTCGTCTTCCAGGCTTGTGCATACGGCATCAACGCTGACGATGTCGCCTATCTTGCCTGTCTTTGCCATGAGTATCATGCGGGCGTATGCGGTGCTGTAGGCCGTCTTGATGCCTGCATAGAGGATGCATCCACTCCTGTCGGCCATCTCGAAAAGCTCCTTTGCCTGGGCGTGGTTGAGTGTCAGGGGCGACTCGTAGAGCACGTGTTTCTTCTGCCCGAGGGCGTACTTTATCTGCTCGTAGTGCTTGGTGGGATGCGACCGAATGTAGAGGGCGTCGCAGTCGTGCACGAGGTCTTCGAAGGAGGTATAGGCTGCGGCGCCTTCCAGACCTTCTTTCCCGAGCATGGGGTTCAGGGAAAGGTAGCCGGTGACTTCCGTGCCGTTGACGTTCCTGCACTCTATGGCGAACTTGTTGATGACGTCTGTATCGCCCACCAGACCAAAGCGGATGGCGTTCTCCTTGCTGCGAATCTCTGTGCTCGATACGCCTTTGGTGCGGTCGAGATATACCACCTCGCAATATTCCTTGAGGTAGTCGAAGACGCCTACCCAGTCGGAACCTACCGTAAAAATATCGACGCCATACTTCTGTATGTCGTCTATCTTCTGGCCCTCGTATTGTTCTATGACAATCTCGTCGGCCAGCCCCGTGGCACGCACAGCTTCTATGCGTTCCATGAGCGACTGCTGAACATTAATCTTCCCACGGGAGATGTCGAAGTCGTCGCTCGTGACGCCCACGATGAGGTAGTCGCCCAGTGCTTTTGCACGCTGGAGGAGCCGTATGTGCCCGTAGTGTAGCAGGTCGTAGGTTCCGTAGGTAATGACTTTCTTCATAGAAGTCCTCTCTTTTGTAAATCCTTGAATGCGTTCAGGAGGGTGGTGTTGTCATCCTTGGTGAGACATCCCATGTGTCCGACGCGGAATATCTTCTCGGCCATGTCTCCACCGTTGGGACATATCCAGATGCGGTACTCATCTTTCAAAATCTTGAATATTTCGTAGGCGTTGGCATGCAGGGGATGGAGTGGCGTGACGCCATTGGCAGGGCTTTCGGAGACGAATTCAAAGGGAAGCTCGCTGACGCGGCTGCGGAAGTCTTGTGCCAGTTCTGCGCATCGCTTCACCTCTGCATCGACACCTCCGTTTGCCTCAATCTCGCGAAGGCGGGCGTTGATTTGTATGAGGGTCTGTACGGCGGGGGTGAAAGGAGTCTGTCCGCGCTCTCCATTCTTGAGGGCCAGCTTCAGGTCCAGGTACATGCACATGGGGCTGTGACTATAGACGCGCTCCACAGCTTCAGGTGAGAGTACGACGAGCGATACTCCCGGCGGGCAGGCTAAAGCCTTCTGCGAGCCTGTTATCATAGCACCCACGTTCCATTCCTTCATGTTGAAAGGGTCACACATAAAGGAGCTGATGGTGTCGGCCACAAGGAAGATATGGTTGCGACGGCAGAAGTCGGAAATCATGGGCATGTCGTAGAGCACGCCGGTAGAGGTTTCGTGCATGTTGACGAGGAACCCTGTAAAGCCTTTCCCTTCGAAAGGAGCCAGATGTTCTTGCCTGAGGGCCTGGCCATGTTCGAGTTTGATGGTGGCATGCTCAATGCGATAGAGTTCGGCCAATTGCTCGAAACGCTCGCCGAAGCTGCCTCCGTTCACGACTATCAGCTTGTCTTCCTGCGAGAAGCAATTGATGAGTGCTGCCTCCATCGAACCTGTTCCCGAGGTGGTCATGAAGCAGACGCGTGCATTCTCGTCGGCCTTAGCGAATTTCTTCACCAGCCTTTCGTTCTCCAGCATCAGCTCAGAGAATTCCGGTGTGCGGAAGTAGGGCACTTGTTGCTTGCCTATGGCACGTACCTGCTCAGACGACTGAACGGGTCCCACGGTAAAGTTTAAAAAAGTCGTATCAATCATTGTCTATTCTTAAAGTATATTTGTCCTTATTCGTATTTGCCTTTATACTTAACTTTCATCAGGGCGATGCCAATGGCAGCCCAGACGATTTGTCGCACGCGAGCTATGATGCTCACGAAGAAGCCTATTTCACCAGTCAGTCCCAATGCTGTGGTTGAGACTGCATAGCCCAGTTCCTGCACGCCCAGTTGCAGGGGCAGGAAGCCGATGATGTTGGCGCACCATGACGTGATGGCCTCCACCAGGACGCAATGGAGGAAGAGAAGCATGTATCCGCCGAAGCCGCCTCCGCCGTCTTTGCCGAAGAGGATGAGCATGAACATCACCTCCAGTCCGAGCATGAGGCGTGCCACGTATTCCAAAATGAGCGAACGATAGAAGGCCTTGCTGTTCTGGCTTTGCAGGGCTGCTATCTGCAGGTCGACGTTCCTGAGTGTGTCGATGTGCCGTTCCAGGAAATGCGTACTCCAATTCTTGAGTCCCGGAATCTTTCCTATCCATCCGATGACCTTTACCGTCAGCCCGTTGCGGTAGCCTAAGGAGAAGAAGTAGAATCCAGCCAGACAGAACAGGGCCAGCAGCAGGAGGGCCAGACCTATTCCCCAGTTCATGGGCAAGTGGTCGCCTGCCAGCACAAGGCCGATGTAGAGGAAGATGGATGTGAACCAAAACCAGAAGTGCGAATAGATGTGCATCATCGAATAGAGGATGACCGACGATGTAGCTTGTGCCTTGGATGTGTCCTTCGTCAGCTCGATGATGCGGTAGGGCTCTCCTCCGAGTCCTCCCATAGGCGTCGTGTTGTTGAGCGCATATCCGCTGATGGTGAGGCGGTAGATGCGCCAGAGGCTGACATGCTCATCGGGGCTGAGGTTGTTCTTGATTATCTCCCGCCAAGCCAAGGCATTGACGAAATAGATGAGTATCCATACAGCCAGGATGGGAATCATCCAGTAGCCTGCCTTGAGAATCATGCCCCACAGGTCGCGGAAGTCCACGTCGAAGGTGAAAATCATGATGACGACCATCACGATTCCCAAGAGGAACAGGAAGTTGTTGATATGCTGTTTGGTGATTCTCATAACTCGCGGGTAACTTTTTCACAGAAGGCTTCGTGCTTCTTTATGGTGTAGAGCGTTCCGAGGCCGAGTACAACCGACTCGAAAAGGAAATGGCCCAGGGGGAAGTCTATCAAGACAAAGAAGGCGAGCGAGAGGGCTCTGTACGAGAATCCCGTGAAGTCCAAGTGGATGATGGGCAGGGAGTAGTCGTGCAGTTGCTGCCGTATGTCTTCTGGAATATCGCTCAAGCTGCCGTATTTCTCTTTCAGCTTTGCGAGAAGAGCCTGGAGCTTAGGCGTGGTGCGTTCCTGTGTCTTTGTGTAGTTGATGTAGTTCTTCATGAACAGCCGTTCCCACCACTTGGCATCCTTCGGCAGTTGGTCGTAGGCCTGTTGCTGCTGCTCAGAGCTGTCAAGTTCCGTTCCGTTGGCTTCTCTCGAGAAGAGCAGGTGGACCTGCATGTAATAGTCGCCCACGCGTTGCTGCCCTCCGCATCCTGCGAATCCGGAATAGAAGGTCAGCGCCAGTACAGCCAGCCCGTAGATGAGGGCATTCCTGGGCGAGTCTTCTATGCCGAACCATCCGAACTCCATGCCGTGGTGCTGATAGATGCGCCATGCCAGGCCGAGGTAGATGGGAATCATCCAGACGAAGCCAGCCGCCCCGTCCAGTATGCGACCTATGCGCGACCTCTTTCCCGAGAGACGAGCCAGCTGACCGTCGGTATTGTCGAACACGTCGGCCCAGAAGAGCATGCCTATTGCTATGACGTTGAAGAGCACGCCCATCATCTTGTCGCCCTGCACTCCATATCCGTAGTACCAGCTTCCGCTCATGAAGAACCATGTGCTGCCGGCACCCAGAATCATAGAGAGAATGGTGATGGTGTTGGGATGGATGCCCAGCTTGTTGAAGAACCACGCCAGATAGAAACCGGTACGGCGCATCACGTTCAGTTCAAACCACGAGCACACTTCGGTGGACTTCATCGAAGCCAGGAACATATCATTCATTGATTTCTTCGATGCCATAAAAACCAGAATAATTTACTATTTGACGTTTTACTATTTATTTACAATTTAGCCATTTGGTAGTTTATATCTTTTTAACCTTCTACCTTTTAGCCTTTTTAATTTTGGCAAAAGCTATAGTCGGAGCATGGGGCATTCGATTGCCGATCTGCCAAGGGCGGCGGCGTCATGAAGTCGGGACCATAGCTCCAAGCTAACGAGGCGGCATAGTCCCTCGGACCATAGAACATGTGCCCTTCGAACTCATATTCCGCCAGGTCCGTAAGCCACTCCTTGCGCCAGCCGTAACGTTCCTCCGGACGATTCTGGCTCACTCCCAGCCCGTCGGGCCTGATGAACATCATGTGGGCACGGTTGGGTGTCTGGTTGTTATGGCGACGCTGCAGTAGCCTGCTCACGCCATGCACCCACCGGGTGGGGACGAACGAGAGCAGTTTGTACCACCCCCGCCATAGGGCAGAGGACTCCGAGACCCACCCCACCTGGGCATAGGTCAGCTTGCGCAGGACAAAGCAGATGCCGTAGAAAAGCCTCTGCCCCAGGACAGACCTCGGCAGGTCGTCCATTGGGAAGACATCCATCATGAAGCCCGTGCGATGCTTCAGGTGCTCCTGGCCCACCCGGATATACCTCGTTCCGGTACGCCTTATCTTGCCATATCCCCAAGGATAGGAAGCCTCCGTGCCATTGTCCTGGAAGAAGCAGATGTCGGGGTTGAGCTGGTCTGCCACACGGGTGAACTTCTCGTATTCCTCGCGTGTCATCACCACGTCGGCATCATCGTCCCAAGGTATGAACCCCTTGTGCCGAACGGCTCCCAGAAGCGTCCCGTATGCGATGCAGTAGCGGATGCCGTTCGCACGACACACCCTGTCCACCTCCACCAAGCAGTCCAGCAGCATCAGCTGCAACCTGCGAAGCTCGTCGCCCGTGATGTATTTCACACTTTGCATTGCAGTAGCACCTTTGCAAATGCAAAAATACTCATTTTAACAGAAATAACCAAAATATAAAGGGAAAAAGAAGGAAAAGATGTCAAAAATGTCCGATGCAGTGCCTCAGCCTGCCTGTGGGAGAGGCTAAAAGACCGACAGAAACTCTGACGGAGGAAAACTCATACCCCAGCCGAATTCAGGTTAAAGAAGGTCATGTTAGGGTCATGTCAAACTCATATCGAACTCATATCAAACTCTAACAGAACTCTATCCGAACTCTAACAGAACTCTATCCTAAGAGTACTTAATGCCTTATACCTTAGTCCTAGATAAGAAAGTTATATAGGAGGAATAAAGGAGGAATAAAGGAGAACCAAAGGGGGAACTCTGAAAGAGTAGCGATGGAACTACCTCTTTCGGGATAAGCCCCGCCGCTACCGCAAGGCTCTGCAGGGATACTACATCCAGGACGCCTAACAACTCATGCTTTACTAAATGGCTTATCCCGAACTGAGGTAATCTTAAAATTCTACACAGATTTATAAGTCCATGTTGAACAATTCAGAGCTCCACCTTCTAATGCAACATCGTTATAATTTAAAACCTCAATAATTTTGTTTGGGAATATCCGTTTAAAGGCTGCAATTGCCTCGGCATCCTTATTCCCCTCAACCTCGAAGACTGGAAGGACTATCAGATTGCGAACTTCAAGATAATTAACGTAAACCCCGATGGCATGGTCAGGATGTCTTGAGTCCTTATATCCGTAGAAGAACGGCACATCAACATATTTGAGGTTATAATCCTTCAGAACTTTTTCTATGCCATTCGCCCAATACTTGTATTCATCAGAGCGGTTGTTTCCCAATATAGTGTCATGGTCTATAAAGCGAACCATACCGTCTGCGTGTCCCGTCATGTCACTGTTTTGGGCCGGAATTATGATTACCTCTGCCTCAAGCAATTCGGAAAGGTCTTTGACCAACTGGTCTTTGTCTGTATATTCAGGATTCTCCGTGAAGATTCTGTCTGAAACGATTGCTCTGCCAGAGCAAAGCAAAACATTTCCACCGTCAAGGTTGATATTCGAAAATACAGGCTCAAATCCATTCAGCCGACACACTTCTCTCACGTCAGAGCGCGAATCTTCCCATTCCTTATTGCCTTTTATTGCTGTCCGGGGAAAAGCACCGACGGTGCGAAAGGCCACAGACAGCAATAATTTCAAGAGCACTACCTCTTTAGCTCAAGAGCACTACCTCTTTGGCTCAAGAGGTATACCTCTTTGACTCAAAAGGTATTTAGCGGTATTGCTGTCCGCTGAAAACAGCCTGTAAGGCTGACTGCTTCTTGCCCCTTTGGGGCGTTCTTCGGCTGTTGCCTCAGGCGCAGGCGGATGCCAAGCCCCCAATAGGGAAGGTTGGTTCCAAATGCCCATGTAATCAAAGAAGCAAAGGAATCATGATTCAATTTCCCCGGACAGCAATAATTTTTTCATGTGCTTTTATGTCCGTTTTTACCCTGTTGACCCTTCAGTTTTATAATATTTATAATACAAGAGGCGCAGACTTTCGCCATACGTCTCACGGCTCACCACAAGCCACTCCTATATATGGGGAAAGCTGCGCCCGTATGGGTTGCAGTCCCAATAATAGGAGTTTGCTCTTTTCACGTGGTGATTGTGAGACTATCGAGCAATATGTCTTGCACTCTTTGCTGAATGCGTTGCAAAATTACAAAAAAGTCTTCAAACTGCGGCCTCGGAAGTGTGAAAAATGCTTAATTTGGTTTCAAATGGAGTTGATTTCGTAAAAATCTGATGAATGCGTTCTGAATTGCAAGATAAAGGTGTTTAATCTGGAGTTATACAGAATGCTTTTTTCTTCTCCCCTATTTGGTTCCGAGTTGTGAGGCTCTGGGCTTTATATCTTCCCCAGAATGCGGTCCATCACCCAGTTGACGCTGGTGGCACTGATGCTGTCGGCGGTGCAGATGCTGCTTTGCTGCAGGTGTTCCACGACACTCTGGATGAGGGGCAACTGGACGTGTTCGGGGTTTTCGATGATGAACTCCTGCCGACCTCCTTCGTTGCGCAGGACGATGGGTTCGTAGGTGAAGACGGAGAAGTGCAGCTGGCCTCGGTCGCCGATGAGTTCGATGCGGTCGGTGCGGGCACTCTCATGGCTGATGAAGCACCATGAGCCGCTGCCGGGTAATCCGTCGGCAAACTGGAAAGCGGCGCTGACGGTGTCTTCCGTCTCATAAAGTCCGCCTCTGTTGCTGCTGAAGCCCTTTGCCCTGACAATTGGGCCGAAGATTTCCTGAAGCAGGTCAATCTGGTGAGGTGCGAGGTCGTAGAAGTATCCTCCACCTGCTATGTCGCGCTGCACACGCCAGGGAAGGGCTGTGCTGTTGTAGTCGAGGTCGCGAGGCGGGCAGGCAAAGCGTATCTGCACAGACGTCACTTTGCCGATGGCTCCTTTCTCTACAAGCTCCTTCACTTTCTGGAAGTACGGCAGATAGCGCCTGTAGTATGCCACGAAGCATGGCACGCGTGTCTGCTCGCTGATGCGGTTGATGCGCTGACAGTCGAGATAACTGCTGGCGAGGGGTTTCTCTACATAGACAGGCTTACCTGCCTTCATGGCCATGATGGCGTAAGTGGCATGGGAGGATGGCGGCGTAGCGATATAGATGGCATTCACGTCGGAGTCGTTGATGAGTTGCAGCGCATCGGTGTACCAGCGCGGGATGTTGTGCCGCTCCGCATAGGACGAGGCTTTCTCCTTGCTGCGACTCATCACAGCTTGTATCTTCGAGCCGGGCACAAGATTGAATGCAGGGCCGCTCTTCTTCTCTGTTACTTCACCGCAACCGATGAAGCCCCAACGAATTTCTTTATAATAATTCAAAATTCAAAATTTATAAATTAAAAATTGTTTTAGCAGGGGCTTCTAATTGAAAAAGTTCCAGCTCAGGCCGAAGTGGATAGTCATGGGGTTGATGGGGTAGTGAGGCACGAGGAAGGAATGTCCCGAGCCAGCGTTGACGTGCCGTGCCGAGACATAGATTCGGCAGTGCTTGAGGTGCATGTTGACGTATGCCCCCACGATGGGATAACCGCCTATCTTGACGCGCTCGTGGTTTGCGTCTTGAGTGGCAAACTGCTGAATGGCAGGGCTGTAATCGGGGGCATAGTATGAGGTGAAGAAACGCATGTCGCCGCCTATCTGCACGCGCAGTATCTTGTTGATGCCTATGCGGAAGAGGAGGTAGAGGTTGGTGTATGCATTGAATTTGGGCAGCGGCAGTGCGTCCTGGTCTGTGCTTGTCTGGAAACTCAGGTGATTGTCCCAATGGATGACCTTCCAGCTGAGGTCTTGTGACAGTGTAGCTCCGAACACTTGTACGCTGCTTGCCTGCTTGACGCCCACGGAATGGCTGTAGTATGTGGGGATGATGCTCGATGTGCTTTTGCCTTCGAGCAGTGTGTTCTGCATGCCGAAGTAGGTATAGTTCGAGACGTTCTCGAAGCCTACCTGCAACTTCGTCCCGAACTTCTTCAGACGAAGCGTGCCGTCTATCTTGAATCGAACCTCTCTGCTGAGGTCGTCGTTGTCCCACCATACGCTTCCCGAATGATAGTGTCGGAAGAAGAAGGTGGGCTTCCGATGCATGAAGTTGGCATGCAGGTCGCATGTCAGGGTGTCGCGTCTGCCGAGGCGGAACTGGAGGTCTGTCTTGCCGTCGATGTTCAGGTCGCCGACATGTTCGCCGATGAGCCATACCTCGGCGGATGCGTTGAAGTGGAAGCGTGAGCCTTGTGTGCGTGCCAGTTCGCCGCCCACTGAGATGTCGTTTTCCGTGTAGCGCACCATGTTCTTCTTGTCTTCCATCAGTTGATAGGTGCGCAGTTTGTGGGTGCCGAAGAGTGTGATGCCCATCTGTGCCCATTTATTGAAGCCTTCGCGGAGTGCAATTCCGAAGGTGTTGCGCACGGAGAGGGCTCTCGTCAGGTCCTTCATCTTGTCTCCGTCGCCATAGAAGCAGTCGGTGTAGTAGTTTTGTGTGGTGTTGTGGGCCAGGTATTCATGTTTGAGGTTGCTCAGTTCGAAGGTGTGTATGAGGCTGGTGACGGGAACGAACTCCTGGGGAACTTCTTGCTTGTCCTTCCAAGCCTGCAGGAGCGAATCGAGGGCAATCCTTCGTGCCAAGGTGTCTTCTCGGAGCACCACCTGGATGCTGTCGGGCAGGTCGGACATAAGTTCGGCGGCAGACGGCGGGGTGGGTTTCAGGGAGTCGGGCACTTCGAGGATACGCGTAAAGCCGAGGTTGTAGCGATGGGAGAGATAGGCATGTTGCTCGTGGTTCCTGTTCCATGTTTGGTCGAGCATGGTTGGGATGTTCTTCGAGTCGTAGGATTGTCCCATGCTGAATGGGTCCTCGATATAGCGGTCGTCCTCGATGCCGCCGTTCTCGCCCATTTTCATGTGGTTGATGCCGATGTAGGCATGTATGTTGTAGCGGTCGCCTCGGTAATAGCCGTAGAACGTACTGCCGAACATGCTGCTTGGCTGTGCATAATAATAGCCTACGCCGTAGCTGTAGTCTATCTTGAAACCCAGTCCTGCGAGCTTGTTGATGTTTGTGGCGAAGTATGCACGGACGCGGTCTTCGCCCGTCTGACGGTTGCCGCAGGAGTGGTAGGCGAGGTTGGTGATGGGGCTTTTTGTGTTGGTGAAGCGGAAGTCCTGCAGCGAGCCGCGGAAGAAGCTGAGTGGCTGCAGGAAGATGAACTCGTCGGAGGTGTTGTCGCGATTGAAGTAGAGGCGGCTCAGGCGTGGAGACGAGATGTTGGCCAGGTAGTTGTATTCGCCGGTATATCCGTCGGTGGCGTTCCACTTCTGGAAATCGTGGACGACGGTATCATTGTTTTCTGCATCGATGACAGTGCCGAGCCGAGGCTCCAGCACCCATTGGAACTGCCCGATGGGGATGGGTTTCTCGCGTTTGTGTTTTGTCGTGTCGCGTCCCCACGTGGTTCGATTGCCTGCTCCGTCGGTGTATGAGCCGTATTCGTCATCCCTCACGATGTATGTGTCGCCGTCATCGTAGAGGGCAGCGTTGCTGCCGTTCTGGTTGACGCGATGTGTCTGGGCACCTGCTGTCAGCAGGCAGGTGATGGAGGTGAGCAGGATGAGGAGTCTTTTCACGTCTTTTGGCTATTTGCCTGCAAAAGTATGGAAAAAATGTCAGACATCGGGGTCATGTGGGCAGAAAATGTGTGAATAATAAGATTTTTTAAGTTTCGGGGTCGGTAAGGTGGGGGCTTGTTCCGGAGAGCTTGCTGCCTGCTCCGTGCGGAAACGCCGCGTGCGGCGATGGCCATCGTCGCAGGCGAAGTTTCGGCTTCCGTGCTGGGGGTGCTCTCCCGGGGGCTTCGGCGGGCGCTGCCGGGGAGTGATTTCGGTACAAAAGTGCCTTTCTGCATTTTTGGATGCCGTTTCTGCATTTATGGGATATGGCATGGCATTTTTGCTTCGTATCTTTGCGACGGAAACATAAAATGTGTGAAAAACAACTGTGTTTTATTAAACATTATTATTAATTCTTAAATCAAAAGCACTATGAAGAAAATCCTTTTGACGGTGCTCCTGCTTTCGGGCATGAGTGTGATGCAGGCTCAGGAGAGCAAGTTCTACGTTGGCGGAACCTTCGGTTTCACCTGGAGCAAGATGAACAACGGCGGCGGCAGCTCGTCTGGCGCCTCGTTCAAGCTGATGCCCGAGGTGGGCTACAACCTGAGCTCGAAGTGGGCTGTGGGCGTCTCGCTGGGCTATTCCCACGGCTATGCTGCTTTCGGGGGCATCGATTTCAACGACGTGAAGTCGATGGCCAACACGGTGGTGAGCACGGCGGCTGACGTGGCCAACGACGGCGTGGCCAAGCTGAACAGCTTCCGCCTGGCTCCCTACGTTCGTTACACGTTCTGGCAGACGAACCGCCTGAAGTTCTTCGTCGACGGCAGTGTGGGATACATCCACGTCGGGGTCAGCGGCGACGCCGTGGAAGAGCGTTTCGGCGCCAAGCCCGCTATAAACGTCATCGAGCTGAACATCCGTCCGGGCCTCTCCTTCGACATAACCAAGCACTTCACCGTGCTGGCCAAGGTGGGAAGCCTCGGCTTCGTGCACGGACGCGAGAAGGAAAGCGAAGTGAAAATCAACCGGTTCGGACTGGATGTCGACTCCTACAACATCCTGCTCGGCATGAACTACAACTTCTGACACCCTCGGAAGGCATGAACACTGCCTTTACTTTTTCCCGACGATGCTGCCGGCACCTGCTGGCGCTGGCAGCATCGTCCCTGCTCATCGCCTGCAGCGAAAGCACCGAACTCGTGCCGCCCGAGCAGCAGGTGCTCACCGAAGTGGTCGGCACCCAGACCGTCACGCTCCAGGAGATAGTGGACTTCCTCTACAAAGACTACGGCATCCCGCCCGAGCAGCAAGCCGCCTTCGAACAGGAACTTGCGCCAATGCGCAAGGTGGCGTGCGACCTGACCGCCCACTCCGTGCGCTACCGCACCACCGCCCCCGACGGGTCTTCCGTCACAGCCTCCGGCGTGGTATACTACCCCCATCGCGCCATCCCCCGCGGTGTGCTCGAAATCATGCCCATCAACAAGAGCAAACGCGACTGCGTGTCGCGATGCCTCCACACCGCCGAAGCCATCGTCGCCTGCCTCGGCTACATCTGCATCATCCCCGACCTGATAGGATGCGGAGCATCCGATGCCCTGCCCATCAGCTACATGCAGCACGACAACGCAGCCCAGGTGGCAGCCGACCTGCGACAGGCCGCCGCAGAACTCATCCCGAAACTCTACGGACGCCAGCTCCCCTCATCTTCCATCATCGGAGGCTACTCGCTGGGAGGCTCCGTCAGCTGGGCCCTGGCACGGCACTATGCGCTGCATCCAGAACTCGGCGTCACCGTAAAAGAAATCTGGAGCGGAGGCGGAGCATACGACCCCTCCGTCGCCATCAGCGCATTCACCGCAAATCCCTACTCGGAGTACGCCATCCTGCCCAACATCATCTACTCGATGGACTACTACGACCACCTCGGACTTGACTTCTCGGAAGTCTTCCAAGGCAACCTGCTGGAGCATTACCGCGAATGGTGCACCGGAGAACTGCCCATCTGGGAGCTCACTCCACTGCTCGGCTACGACATGCAGGCATATCTCCGCATGGACTTCTTCTCCCCGGGCAACCCGGACTTCCAAAGGCTGATGGACGTCGTGAAGTCGAAAGCCATCCCCAACGACTGGAAACCCACGGCACGGGTGCACCTGGCGCATTCGCGGGAAGACACTTACGTGCCCCGCGCTTGCGGAGACCAGCTGTATGCCTACCTGCAATCCGTGGGCGCAAACGTCGAGTACACACTCATGGACGAAGGACACGTCATGGGCGGACTCGTCTGGGGGCAGACGCTCATCAAGGAGCTGGGCAGCAGAATCATCATCCCCTAAGCTTCACGGGCAAAGTATTCGGCGGGCGAACAACCTTTGTAAAGCCTGAAGCAACGATAGAACGTCGTGGCAGATGTGAAGCCGCACCTCTGCCATGTATCGTCGGCAGCATGCTGAGGATTCTGCCCCGCAAGGCGGATGTAGTGGTCGATGCGACGGCGGTTCACCAGCTCGGAAAACGAAATGCCCATTCCCTCGTTGACAGCATGCCAGATGTAGTTCCGGTTGCTGCCCAGATGGAGGGCCAAGTCGCTTATCTTTATGTTGGGTCGCAAGTAGAGCTTCTCCTCGTCCATTGCTCTCAGCACGTCGCGCTGCAGCTGCGCAAAGTGGTCTCCTTGGTCATCCCCCTCGCCTGACAGCAGACTCTCGCCTTGCTCACCGTGGCCGCTGTCTGCCGAGAGACAGGTGCCGACCTCGTCCACCTCATCTTCGACGGCCGTCACTATGGGCAGCAGACGGACGGACTCGTAGCCCAGCATGAAGATGAAGGCAGAGAAAAGCACGGAGGGCACGGCCAGCATGGCAACGGAGGAAACGAAACGTTCGCGTCCCAGAAGATTGGCGGTAAACGATGCCAGCGTTGTAAGAAAAAGGAAGAGGAGCAGACCTCGCAGGGGACGAAGCGAGTAGGCTTCCGTGTCGGCATAAGAGGAGGCTATGGCTGTCTCATAGCTTCGCAGCATTCGCCATCCCAGTATGAAGACCGATATGACTTGTCCGGCAAACACTATCCTTGCTGCTACTTGTGCTTCGCTCCACATCAGCTGTGCCGGCGCAAGCAGAACTGCGGGCATGAGCCACAGGAACTGCTCTCGGCGACTAAGACGATGCAGCGTCAGTCTGCACAGATAGAAGTGCCAGAGAGGAAAGACTGCCAGGTTGCAGTAGCGATATAACAGGTCGACAGGCCACGGCGCATGGCCCGAGAGGCTGAAGTAGATGAAGTGGCAGAGGTAGAGCACCGCCGTGGTAATCATGAAGCAGAGCAGGCTTAGTCGAGGCGCGCTCGGGTGTGTCCTGTAATCCAGCCCAAGCCATAATGACCAAAATGCTGCGACAAAAAACGGTGCGGAAAAGATGATGTGCTCTGCCATGCTCAGATGATGCGCAATATGAATTCTATCACCTTCAGCACCATGCCGACGGCAATGACGCAGAGTGCCGGCACATGATTGGCGCTGCCAAAGAAGTACATGGCAAGCCCGACGGCAGCCAGGGCGAGGAACAGTGTGTTGAGCACGGTCCTTGCCTTAGCCTTGTCGAGTCCGCCGGCACGCTTCCTGCGGATGCGTTCCACCTGTTCTTCGAGGGAGAGGTCTTCGAAATCTCCTTTAAGGGGAGACTTCTTGCCAACTCCGTCGAGCGTTGCTTCATCTTTCTTCATCCCTTTCACTTTTTCACTTTTTTACCTCCTTACTTTTTCACCTTTTTATCGGCTCAATGACGAAGCCGTAGCTATAGCTCTTCTCCTGAAGCTCGTATTTGGGCAGCGGGCCCGGGCCGCAGCTGGCGTTGCCGAGACCGCGCATGGCAGCGTCGAGGTGCAGGATGATCTCGGGGCGGTGTATCCCAGCGAGTTCGTGCTTATATTTCGTCTGCCAGAGGTCTTCGTCCGTATAGTGGAGGGCACTGAAGCTGAGGTTTCCTTCCGTCGTGGCAATGCGGACGCCTTCGCCCTTGTCGTCGGTGAAGGTCACCCACTTCACGTCGCAGCGTTCGCCCATGCTCTGAGGCTTCTCGTATTCCTCAGTCATGCCGTTCACCGTGCCGTCCCATACGCCCACAAATGCTGATGTCTTGCGGTCGGGATAGTTCTCGTGAGGGCCGCGGCCAAGCCACTGCACGTTGCCCAGGCGCGGCTCGAGAGCCATGATGAGACCAAGGCGGCTGAAGTCCTGATTGCTTTCGTTGCCGAAGTTGCTCTTGACGCCGATGCTGCCGTCGTTGTAAACGGTATAGGTTGTCTCGACAGGTATGGTGGTTCGATTCTCGCGGCCTGACTTGACGTCATACTTGACGTTGATGATTGCGTCGCCGTCTTCCTGCTTCAGCGTTACTTTGGGAGCCACGATGTCGCTCTTGAAGTTGCCGCGGCGGTCGTTGCTGATGCTGCGGAATCCGTTGAAGGTGAGGTTGCCGAAAGGTATCTTGTCGCCCGTCACGATGATGGGCTTTCCATTATACGACAGCTCGGTCACGGCGCCGCTCTGCTTGCTGACGGCAAACGCAAAGCCATCGCCCTTGACGCTCACCTGCTGAGCATTCTCCTCGACTTTGAGGGCGCCGCCCACCTTGACAGCATCCATGAGCGTGGGCTCGCCATACTTCAGACAAAGCTGTTCGCAGGCAACCTCATGTCCTGCCTCTGCCCAGCGCGTCGCTTCCTTGAGTTTCAGCGAGACGTTGAGGTGGTAGAGTCCTTCTCCGGCAGGCACTTCGCAGGGCAGGTCGATAAAGCAACTGTCGCCTGGCAGCACTTCGGGCAGCGCGGCTGTGCCTGCCTTGATCATCTTGCCGTCGCGCAGGAGGCTGTAGGAGAAGGTGAAGTCGCTGAGGGGCGTGAAGCAGTAGCGGTTGCGGATGCGGAGCTTGCCCTCTTGCGTCAGCTTGAAGTCGACGTACTGATACACCTTCTTGACCTCGAGGAGCTTTGGCGTGACGTGGCGGTCGGCGGTGATGATGCCGTTGCAGCAGAAATCCTGGTCGTTGGGATAGTCGCCGAAGCCACCGCCGTAGTACATGTTTGTGGTCGGCTCGCCCCATTTGCAGAGGCTCTGGTCCACCCAGTCCCAGATGCAGCCACCTATCATGCGCTTGCTCTCGAACTCAATGTAGTCCCAGTATTCCTGCAGGTTGCCGATGGCGTTGCCCATGGCGTGGGCGTATTCGCAGAGGAAGAAGGGACGCTCCTTCAGGTTCTCGTCCTTGTCGAGTCTGATCATGTTGGGCAGGTTGGGGTACATGCGGCTGTCCATGTCTGCCACTTCGTTCATGCCTTCATAGTGTATGAGTCGGTCGTCGAGCTCTTGGATGGCCTTCTTGCTTGCGACGAAGTTCTCGCCGCCGCCGCATTCGTTGCCCATGCTCCAGAAGATGACGCTGGGGTGGTTACGGTCGCGCAGTACCATGCGAACCTGACGGTCCACGTACTGCGCCTCCCACTTCGGGTTGCGGCTAAGGCTGTGATTGCCATGGCACTCCACGTCGGCCTCGTCCATCACGTAGATGCCATAGTAATCATATAGGGCATACATGCGCGGGTCGTTGGGATAGTGGCTCGTACGGACCGTGTTGAGGTTGTAGCGTTTCATCAGGAGGATGTCCTCGATCATGCTTTCCACGGGGATGGCCTTGCCGTAGATGGGGTGCGTGTCGTGGCGGTCGGCGCCCTTGAACATGACACGCTTGCCGTTGATGAACACGCGGCCGTCGCGGTTCTCTATCTTGCGGAAGCCGTACTTCTGCGTATAGACGTCGCCGCCCACGCTGATGTTGACGGTGTAGAGATTGGGCGTCTCGGCCGTCCACAGCTTTGGGTTCTGCACTTCAAGGTTGAGCTGTGCGTCCTTCTTGCCGGTCTCTATGCCGCTGACTTGCAGGATAGCAGTCTGGATGGTCTTGCCTGCAGGGTTCACGAGTTCTACGTCAACACGTGCATCAGCCTTTTTGCCGAGGTTCTGCAGGGCAAGGTCTATGCCGAGGAAAGCACGGCCTGGCTGCCACTCGCCATTAACCATTGACCGTTGACCATTGTCTCTGCCGCGGCCGCCCATCATCGAGCGGAGTCGGACGTCCTGCACATGCAGTTTCTGACGCGCTTCGAGATAGACGTCGCGATGTATGCCGCTCAGTCGGAACATGTCCTGGTCTTCGATGTATGAGCCGTCGCTCCAGCGATAGACTTCAACGCAGACGAGGTTCTCGATGCCTGGCTTGATGTACTTCGTCACGTCGAACTCGGCATCCACATTGGGAGCCTGCGTGTAGCCCACCTTTTGTCCGTTCACCCAGACATAGGCTGCGCTGTAGATGCCATTGAAGTGGAGGTAGATTTCCCTGCCTTTCCACGAGGCGGGCACCGTGATGGTGCGGCGGTAGCTGCCCACGGCATTGGGCTCGTTCACGACGGTGTATCCCTCCTGCCCCTTGATGAACGGGGGCTGGTTCTTGAAGGGATAGGTCACGTTGGTGTAGATGGGTGTGCCGTATCCTTGCATCTCCATGCACGAGGGCACGGGGATGGTCTTCCACGCGGAAGCGTCGAAGCTCGTCTTATAAAAGTCGATGGGGCGGTCTTCTGGTTTCGGAACCCAATTGAACTGCCACTGCCCGTTCAGCATCAGCCTGAGGGAAGAGTTCGGCCAAAGCCACGGCTTCTGGTACGCCTCGTCGCCCTTCATCTCCTGACTGTTGGCGTAGAGGAGCATAGTAGCGCGTCCGGGCTCTTTGTTGATGCCGAAGACGGCCTCGTTTTCCCAATCGTTCTTCGACTTCTGAGCTTCGCCGAGCGTCTCCACCTTGAGGTTCGTCTTGACGAGTCGCCACTGGAGATACTCGCTTTGGTTCGTTCCCTTGAGCTGCCAGACGTGTCCGCCGGGCTGACAGGTATCGTTCCATCCGAGCTTCAGTCCGCCTGCAAAGCATGTTAATGTGACTGTTTCTCCCTCTCCTTTAGGGGAGGGCTGGGGTGAGGCTTCGATGAGCCATTGCTGGTTGGCGTTTCTTGTCTCGAGCGGCCAAGTGAGCACCTCGCCCTCTTGCGAGCCGTGGTTGCCGTTGTCGAGCGCTACTTCGGACAGCGGGCTGTAGAGACAGTAGTAGCCTTGACGGTCGGACTTGATGAATCGCCACACTTGCGAGGGCGATTTCTTGTTCGACGGTGAGAAAGTGATGGTGCCGCTCTGGCAGTCGAGTGCCAGCCCGTCGCCAATCTCGAGGCGGTAACCCTGGTTGGGATCAAAGTCCTGAGCCATGAGGCAGAGTGTGCTTGCTGCAAAGAAGGCGAGCAAAGCGGAGAGAATTCTTCTTGTCATAGTGGTTAGATTATAGTTATTTGCGTGCAAAGATACGAATTTTTCGTCAATCCGTCAAACTTTTCGTGGCAAGATGCCATTTGAGACGGGAAAAAAGTTGTAACGTTGCCAAGGAGTAAGGGAAAGTTTGTCTCGTCGCAATCCTCACGTCGATATCCCAGTACCTACGTAAGAAAACTCCAGTACTCACACGAGAGTACTGGAGTTTTCACACGTGAGTACTGGCTTAGTCACAGTAGTTGATTTGTTCTTCGTAACGGTCGAAGGGCAGGTCTTCCGTGATGCCGACTTTCCGGAGTGCCGAGATGACGGTCTCTTGATACTGGGGCGAGAGGGGCGTCTCGCCGCGACGATAGGCGAAGTATTCGTTCCGGCCGAACTCCATGATGAGACTGTTCATGAAAGTCTTGTATTGTGCCGGGTACATTCTTTTCTGGAACCCGGTGAATCCGTAGGCGTACTTCACTGGTTTCGAGTCGCGGTGGTGCTGGCATGTGCTGTTCTTCGTGCACTCCGACGGGTTGATGAGTTTCAGGAATCTCTCGCTCTTCTGCAAAGCGGAAAAGGCGATTTGATGCAGACATGTTGCTGCCATGGGGCAGTCTGCGTGCAGGCAGACGGTGTAGTCTGACGGCAAGGTGGTGTAGCTTTTTCTTGGCAAGGTGATGTGCGATTAGTCGTTATTATTAAGTTCGTTGATGTATTGAATAATTTGTTGGTGGAGTGGTGGCAGATCCTTTGTGTATGTCTCCCAAATGAATTGCGCGCTGGTGGTGAAATAACTGTGAACGAGCACATTGCGCATATCAATAATCTGCCGCCAAGGCACTTCGGGATGTTTCTCCCTGAAGTCCTTTGTCAGCAGGTTTGCTGCTTCGCCGATGACCATGATGTTATAGACGACGGCATGATAGCGCATGACGTCGGACTTCATGTCCTCAATGGTTTTGCCTTCAAGGAACGACATCACGTTGCGGATGCTGTTGTCAATGTGCCGTAGCCGCTCTATGTCCCTTAGTTTTTCTCTCATAGATGAGTCTCTTGTCTCGGTTTGCACTCTCTAAGGCAAACGGCAGGAGGGTTCCGTCTTCCACCAAATCCACTTTCTTGCCCAGCCGTTCTTCTATCTCACGCCATATCCTTGCGTAGGCAAATAGACCGATGGGTGAACTATGGTCAAACTCTACGAGCAAGTCCACATCGCTGTCCGGCTGTTCCTCCCCGCGGGCGAATGAGCCAAAAAGCCATGCCCTCACGACGGGTTGCGTCTTGAAGTAGTCGGCAATCTCCTGTGTCATTGTCTGCGTGTTCATGTCTTTTTTGCATAAATGCCATGACAAAGGTAGCAAAAAATAAGTAAAGAAAACAATAAAAAGGCGAAAAACTTTCCCCAATGATGCTAAATAAAGATAAATGTGTGTGTTGAAGGTCGCGTCTCACTCTCCTGGTGTCCATTCCTCGGCAGGCTTGACGACGCTCTTGTACTGACCGTCCTGAAGGCTTCGCTTGGCTGGGGCCGATGTGCTGCCAGTGCTGAAAGAACGGGCACTGCCGCGATACTGGTCCCATCGGTTCATGATAAGGCGGACGTAAGCCTCTGTCTCGCTTCCACGCATGTAGCCGCATTTGACGTCTGGGTCACGGTAATATTGTGGCTCGGCGAGGTGCAGGATGTAGGGCGCCACTTCTTGCCAGACCTGGTGGTTCCGACCATACTTCCGTGCCAATGTCTGTGCGTCGCGAACGTGTCCACTACCGCCATTGTAGGCGGCCAACGTAAATTTGATGCGCTCCTCGGCGTCCCTGATGTCGGAAAACGACTGGCTGACCTTCCTGATGTAACGTGCTGAGGCTGCGATGTTCTGCTCCGGGTCGAAGCGTTTATCCCGTGGAACTCCCATGGCATCGGCCGTGAAAGGCATCAGCTGCATGAGTCCCATTGCTCCCATCGACGAGACGGCCTGCGGGTCAAACCCTGACTCCTGATAGCACATGGCAGCCAGAAGTCGCCAGTCCCAGCCGGCTGTCGAACTGTAGTGACGAAAGAGTTCGTCGTACGGGGAGATGATGCCGTGGGCAGCATCCTGCATGACAGGTCGCATGTGGCGTCGAACGACGTTCTCCACCTTTAAAGGGGATTTAGAGAGAGACTTGATGCGTTCGGGCTGCCACCATTCCGCGATGGCTTGCCTCAAGAGCGATTCGTCATCGCGTGTCTGCCATGTTGGCATCTCGAGGGCAATGAAGTCAATCTCGCCAGCTTCCAGTCTCTTCAAAAGTGTAGCGGTGTCTGGTGAGATTTCCATTTGCACGACGACGCCGATGCTCTGTGCAAAGGCTTCGGCAAGCAGGAACTGAGGTCCCATATCTTTGCCGTGGTACTCATAGTAGGTGTCCGGGCCGCTCAGCGTTCCTGCGATGATTGTGCCGCTGGCCTGTATCTCGTGCAGGTCGTAGGAGGTCTTCTCCGCCTCGCTCCAAAGGGGAGAGGAAGGCGGAAGCTTCTCCTGCTTGCCCGTACAAGCGACAAGGAGAAAAAGTAGAATAAGGAGAAAAAGGTGAGATTTCAAGGCTTAATCCTATGAATAATATAGGTGCGCATAATCTCGATGGCTTGCTGGTTGTTGCCTCCTTGCGGGATGATGAGGTCGGCATATCGCTTGGTAGGCTCGATGAACTCTTCGTGCATGGGCTTCAAGACGTCGAGGTAGCGGTCGAGCACCATCTGTGTGGTCCTGCCGCGCTCTACCGTGTCGCGTTGGATGACGCGAATCAGACGCTCGTCTGGGTCGGCATCGACGAAGATCTTCAAGTCCATGAGGTCGCGCATCTGTTTCTTCCAGAGCGCCATAATGCCTTCGATGATGATGACCTCGCAAGGCTCCACGTGTACCGTCTCGGGCAGTCGGTTGCTGATCAGGTAGCTGTAGGTGGGTTGCTCGATGCTCTTTCCTTGTCGCAAGGCCTGTATCTGCTGGGTGAGCAGCTTCCAGTCGAAAGCGTCGGGATGGTCGAAGTTGATGCGTTTGCGCTCCTCGGGTGTGAGGTGCGACGTGTCGTTGTAGTAGGAATCCTGTGGAATGAGCGCCACCCTGTCTGTGGGAAGCGTCTCAAGAATCTTTTTTACTACTGTTGTCTTGCCGGAACCGGTGCCGCCGGCGATGCCGATGATATACATAATGTCACTATTTAAGGACCCTCTCTAACTCCCCCCTTAAAGGGGGAGAAGCATTTGTCTGGGGATTTTAACCCCCTCCCTTTAAGAGAGGGCTGGGGAGGGTCTGGGTCTTTATTTCATTGTTGCCCGCAGGATGCAGTCAACTGTCTTGGGCAGTTCGGGCAGATAAATGCGGTAACCTTCCTTTTCGCGTTTGAACTTTAGCTTAGTGTCGTCTGCAAACATCGTGACCTTCGTGAGCTTCTGCTCCGTGAGGGGCAGGAAGATTTGTCCGTCCTCTACATTATATAATATATGTATATAGAGCGTCTTCCCTGTTTGAGTCGTGACGCCCCAACTTTGTGGAGGAATACATCCGCCACGAGTGCCGTAGATGGCTGGGCCGTTGGCTTTCATGAAACTGCCGATGTGCTTCAGTATCTCGACTGCCTGGTCGGGCAGTTTTCCATCAGGACGAGGACCGATGTTGAGCAGGAAGTTGGCATTCAAACCTGCCGCCGTGACGAGACGACGAATGAGTTCGTCGCCATCTTTATAGTTTCTGTCGGTGATGCTGTAACCCCATGTGTTGTTCATCGTCATGCAGGTCTCGAGGGGGAGGCGTGATACCTTTTGTTCTCCGGAGAAGCCTGCCGTATTCTGTCCCGGCAGATCTTGCTCAAAGAGCTGAAAGTCTTCGAGTCCTATTGGCGAGCCGTGATGGTTGTTGCCTATGAGGCAGTTGGGTTGCAGATGCTTGATGAGTGCATATTGTTCCTCGAGTCGCCAGTCGAACTCCTTCTCCTTGTGGTCCCACATGCCGTCGAACCAGATGGCTCCAATCGGGCCGTAGTTGGTCAGGAGCTCAGTCAACTGACGATTCATGAAAGCATAATAGGTGTCCCAATTCGTGGTGGAAGGGTCGTGAGGGCAGTTCTGGCAAGCTCCCGTCGGGTAGTCCGTGCGCTGCCAATCCATGTGGCTGTAGTAGAAATGGAGTTTGAGGTCTTGTTCCCTGCAAGCCTGTGCGAGTTCACCAATGATGTCGCGCTTGAAGGGAGTGGCATCCATGATGTTGTAAGGGCTTGCCTTCGTTGCCCACATCGAAAAGCCATCATGATGCCTGGAGGTAAAGGTGACGTACTGAGCGCCTGCCTCCTTGAAGAGATTTGTCCATTCGCGAGCGTCGAAGAGGGAAGGGTAGAAGCCTCCCGCAAGCTTGGCATACTCGTCGCGGTCAAGGCCTCGGTTGTGCATCACCCATTCGCCGTCGGCCAACATGGAATAGATGCCCCAATGAAGGAAAATGCCGAACTTGCGGTCCTGAAACTCCTCGCGGATGCGACGGGTATTGTCCGAGATGTCTTGCGCCGCAGATGTCAAAGCAAGCAGAAACAGAAGAAAAGGTAAGGCAAAGCGTTTCATGACATTAATAAGAGAATGTCTTTTAACCACGAATTACACGAATTGCACGAATTAATAACTGCGAGTTGGTTGGCGTCAGGAATAATTCGTGCAATTCGTGCAATTCGTGGTTAGAGAATTAGAACATTTGTGCGGGATATTGACCAGCTTCATGAAGTGCAGCAAGCTTTGCCACAACCTCAGGACGGTCTTCAGGATAGGTCACGCCAAACCATTTGCTGGTCGTGTCGAGCACCTCGCAAGTGGCTTGCCCCGTTTTGATGAGGTGGTCGACCATCAGAGGAATGAAGAACTCGCTCTTGAGGTTGGCCTGATTCTTCGGGTCGGAGAGGAACTTCTTGAAGAAGTCTTCGCTGTACTCGAAGTAGTCCGGGGTGAATCCCCAGAAGTTCATGCTGACGGGAGTGGTGTCGGGAATGCTTACCCACTCGTCGTTCTCGTCGAGATACTGCACGACGCCGTTGTGACGTTCTATCTTCGTGCGCTCAACGACGCCGGTAAGCAGATGCGTCTGCTCATCGTTCTCGCAGATGCCGCGGCTCACCGTTCCGCTTTCGCTCAAGGTGTTGTCGACGCGGAAGCCCACCATGGCGTACTTGCCTTTGCTGCCTTCTGGGAGTTCGCTCAAGAACTTCGCCATCACGCGGAAAGCGTCGCGGTCATAGAAGTCGTCGCAGTTGAGGACTGCAAAGGGCTCCTTGATGACGTCCTTACCCATCATGACTGCGTGGTTGGTGCCCCAAGGCTTTTGTCTTCCTTCGGGGACTGTGAAGCCTTCTGGCAGGGCGTCGAGGCTCTGGAAGCACAGTTCGCAGGGAATGTGTCCCTCGTACTTCGACAGAATCTGCGTGCGGAACTGCTCCTCGAAGTCGTGACGGATGACCCAGACGACCTTTCCGAAGCCTGCCTGGATAGCGTCGTATATGCTATAGTCCATGATGCTCTGACCCTGAGGACCGAGCGTGTCGAGCTGCTTCAGGCCGCCGTAACGGCTACCCATACCTGCAGCAAGAAGGAATAATGTTGGTTTCATCTTGTTATTTACCATTTAATCATTTACCATTTACCATTTAGCACTTGCTCCCCCTAAAGGGACTTAGGGGGACAGTACCATTTGTTCCCCCTAAAGGGGGTTTGGGGGTCTTTACAGAGCGTTAACAGTCAGGATGAGCACGAGTAGGCCGAGGATGGCGTAGAGCTCAGGGAAGACGGCGAGCACCATAGTGGTACCGAAGGCATTGTGACCGGCGCCGATGGCGCTGATGCCGTTTGCGCAGACCTTAGCCTGACGGATGGCGCTGAAGAGAGCCACGAGGCCGAGAGCCAGACCAACGCCGAAGATGGCGCAAGCAGCGGGCATTGCGAGGTCGGGCGTCACTTTGTTGTTGAGCATGAAGAAGCCGACGAAGCCGTACAGGCCCTGTGAAGAGGGCAGGGCAGCAAGGCCCATGTAGGAGCCGCTGGCTGTGGGGTTCTTCTTGAAAGCACCGATGGCGGCGTTACCACAAATGGTTACGCCGTAGGCGCTACCAATTCCTGAGAGGGCTACGCAAAGCGCAATGCCCAGATAAGCAAGTAAAATTTCCATAATGTTTTGTTTGTTTTTTGTTATTTAGATGTTTTGAGTTTTCTGTTTCTTTATCTTCTGAAGGGCATGTACTCCTTGCCTCCGCCGCTGAAGTCTGCGTTCTTGAAGAACTCGACAAACGTCAGTCGCATCGGATGAACGAATGCGCTTATCAAGCTCAACGCGAAGGTGATGCCGTGACCTGCAAGCAAGATGAGCACCATGGGCAGCCAGCGGATGAACCACGGCAGACTGGAGGTGAGGTCGAAGGCAAGGGAGTTGAACACGCCGCCGAGTACGCCGCCTGTCAGACCGAGGGCGAAGAGGCGGATGTAGCTCAGCAAGTCGCCCAGCAAGCCTGTTGCCATTCCGTAAGTAGCCCAGACGCCTCCGCCGATGTTCAACAGCGGACCGGTAATTGGGTTCTTGTAGGCCGACGGATTATTATAGAGGAATATGCCGACGACACTAATCGCGATGAGTCCGTAGAGCAGATAGACGACGGCTTGTGGCAGTACGACTCCGCAGGCGGGCAAGCCGAAGAGGGCGATTGCCGAGAGCAGCGCCACCACCCACGAGAAGGTGCCGATGGAGTAGCCGAAGCCGTAGTTCTTCCACGCCTTACATGCCTTGAGCACCATACCCAAGAGGACTTGCACCAAGCCGATGATGACGGAGATGACCATCATAGGTGAGTAGCCGAAGATAGGGCCGACGCCGTTGTCGTTGAGGAAGTATGGCTTGACTGGAGCAAGGAATGCCCAGTCCTGTTTCGACAGATCGATGCCGAAGAAGGTGCCTGTCAGCAGACCGCAGACGGTTGTTGCCAAGCCGAGCCAAATGCCGAGGCGTCCATAGCTCTTGACGTCGTCGCTGCCTTTCAAGGCCAGGTAGATGCCGCCCAGCAACACAATGAGTCCGTAGCCGCCGTCGCCCAGACAGAGTCCGAAGAAGAGCATGAAGAACGGCGCAAAGAAGAGGCTCGGGTCGATGTCGTGATAGTTGGGAAGCGAGTACATGCGGAGAATCGGCTCGAAGAGGCTGGTGTAGCTGTCGTTGGTTATCTTGACGGGCACGTCGTCCTCGTAGGCCGGGTCCTCCAGCTCATAGTATATATGTTGTTCGTCGAGCCATTTGCTGAGTGCTTCGGCCTTTTCCTCGAGCGTCCATCCCACCATGAGTCGGACGGCGCCGTCTGCGATGCCTTCGTCCGAAAGCTCCACTTGGCGCAGTTGTATCTCGCTCTGAGCCTGCTTGAGGCCAGCTTCGAGTGCTTGACGCTTCTGGCGTGCAAGTTCACAGGTCGTGTCGTGGTTCTTCTGGAGTGCTTCCTTGGCGGCTGCCAGCTCCTGCCGATAGCCTTCGAGCGACCCGCTGGGCAGCTCGAGACGCTCGGCTTTGATGTCAGGCTCGACGTCGGAGAATGCCAGGAAGTAAGTGCGCTTGCGGTAGTCGTCGATGGGTGTGGCGAAGTATTTCTCTGCCCATTCAGCCTGGAACGACTTGGTTCCGCAGGCATAGAAGAACACTTGGAGGCCTGTCTTTTCCTGAAGTTCCTTCACTTTCTGCCAGTCAAAGTTGCCCCAGGGCTCCAGTTTCTCGATGTTTTTCTCTGCCTCGTCGATGTCGTGACGCAGGGAGACTTCCTCGGCTTTAAGCGTTTCGACGAACTCCAACAAGTTCTTTCCTTCAGTTCCCTTTAGGGCGTGGTTCTCCTGTAAGCCTCCCTTTGGGGAGGTTTGGAGGGGGCTGTAGGCCTTCAGCGAGATGTCGAGATAGTCCAAAGCCTGCTGGTAGCGGACTCTCTCGTCGAGTGCTTTCTGCAAAGCCGGGCTGGTCTGTCCTGCCTTCAGTTGCTGGACGTGAACCACTCCTTGCTCGCGCAAGCCGGCGATAAATGCGTCGTATTCCTTCTGAGTCACCAGGAAGGTGAGCTTTTTCATTCTCTCAATCATGCCACGTCCTCCTTTCTCTTCTCTTGAAGGGACTTCAGTATCTTCTGCGACGACTTGGAGAGGTTCTCCTCGTCCTCCATGAAACGCTTAATCTTCCTTACCGCCTCCTGATAACCAGGTATTTGAACTTTCTCGAAGAGGTTCACCTTCTGGGTCGTCTTCTTGCGTGCATGTTCCAAGAGATGCAGTTTGGCGGAGACGAATTCGCGCTCGACGGCGGTCTTTGCCAACCCTTGCAGGAGCTTGATACCATCGAAGTACCACTTCGGGGCACTGAACAGTCCGAAGGGTTTCACCTTGAGGCTGATGTTGTTCAGAACGGGGACGCGCACGCCGGCAATCTTCTTGACGCCCAATTCCACGTCGTCCAAGCTGACGAGCGAAGCGTCGAACTCGCCCCAGAGGGCGTACATCCGCTCATATCCCTCGATTTGGCTCTGCAGCTTCCGCTCGAGCTCGTCGGCCTCCTCCTTGCATTTCTTCACTTCCAGTCGCAGCGCCGTTTCCTTGCTCTTGATGATGGGAAGGGTGCGCTGACGCATCTTCAGAGCCTTCTCAATCTGCTGCAACGAGGTTTTATTATATTGAAACTTTATAGCCATCTGTTTTATGTCTGTAGCTTCTCCGTTTTTCGATTTCGGCCACAAAGGTACAACTTTTAATTCAAAATACAAAATTCGGATTTCAAAAATACGCTGTCCGCGTGCATTTATAGTATAGATGTATGGAAATGCATGTTTTGCGACAGCTTTCTATTTGATTGACAAAATGCAACAAAAAGTGTCGTTTTTCTTACATCTTGACTTTCTGAATGCTCGCGAGAATTGTGAAATTCGAAGTAGAGAGCTGCTTTGGCTGAAATTTTGAAGTTTTCCGTCTGTTTTTACTCTTCTCTGAAAGTCAGACAGTTCTGTTTATACTAAACATAATCTATCTGTTGAAATGTCATCTAAGCATGACAAAAATGCCCCATTTCACCGCAAGAATCGCCTTTTTTGACCTGCTTTTCCATCCAACTCCTACTGAGGAAGAAGTCAACGCGACGTGTCGAGTTTGCAATATCGACGTGTCGAGTTGGGGGAATCGACGTGCCGCGTTGGCAAAACCACCCTTTCGAGACCCCTGATTCGACGTATTTCATCCTCCATTGCACCATTTTGGGAAATAACAAACTGCAAGGAATATGGCCGAACTACTAACATTATGTCAATTTCAACCTTTAGATAGACAAGACCCCATAAAGTCTTTTTTGAAGGGTTTATTCCTGTTAATTATTATTTTATTCGTACCTTTGCAGAGCGATGGAACAGAAATCTCTAAAGGAAAGAGCGGCGGGCGGGATGCTTTGGGGCGGGTTGTCCAACGGCTTGATGCAGCTCATTGGGGCTGTGTTCGGGTTGGTCTTGCTCCGTTACCTCACGCCTCAGGACTACGGCAAGGTGGCGATGCTGAACATCTTCGCAGCCCTCGCCAGCGCTCTCCAAGAGAGTGGTTTCATCGCGGCTCTGTGCAACCGGCGCGAACCGACGCACGAAGAGTACAACTCCGTCTTTTGGTTCAACCTCCTGGTCAGCGGCTCACTCTACGTCATACTGTGGTTCTGCGCCCCGCTCATCGCTGATTTCTACGGCGACCCCGACCTCGTTCCGCTTGCCCGGGTGCTCTTCCTGGGCTTCCTCTTCTCGGGTCTCGGCACGGTGCAGAGAGCCTACCTCTTCGGACACCTGATGGTCAGGCAGGCCAGCATCTGCTCCCTGACGGCGATGCTCCTCTCCGGCATCGTCGGCATCGTGATGGCTGTCAAGGGCTTTGCCTCGTGGGCCATCGTGACGCAGGCAGTCTGCTTCGTGCTCGTCACGCAGGTCATGAACTGGTTCTTCTCGCCCTGGCGACCGACACTCCCTGCCTACCCCCATCCCCTCCCTAAAAGGAGGGGGGAAGTCTCTCCCTTTAGGGGGAGATTTAGAGGAGGCTTTCTTGCCCCCGCCTGGCAGATGTTCGGCTTCAGCAGCAAGCTGATGCTCACGAACATCATCAATATTCTGAACCTTCATGCCTTTTCCGTCCTGCTTGGCAAGTTTTTTGGCGACCACACGGCCGGTGTCTATTCGAACGCAAGGAAGTGGAACGACATGGCCTCCGGCACGATAAACGGCATGGTGACGAGCACCAGTCAACCCACCTTGGCACAGGTCACGGACGACATCGGCCGCTATCGGCAGGTCTTCCGCAAGATGCTTCGCTTCATTTCCTTTGTCAGCTTCCCCGCCATGCTCGGGCTGGGACTGGTGGCGCAAGAGTTCATCTTGCTTGCCGGAGGCGAGAAGTGGAGGGAGAGCGGCGTGATTCTCTCGCTGCTGTGCCTGCATGGAGCCTTCGTCCCCATTACCACTCTCTACAGCAACCTCACGATAAGCAGGGGCAGAAGCGACGTCAACATGGCTTGCACGATAGGCCAATGCCTGGCCGTCTGGACAGGTCTCATCCTGCTTTACCCTTATGGATTCCTTCCGATGGTAGTCTATTTCGTCGCCCTCAACATATCGTGGCTCCTCATCTGGCAGTGGTTTGCATGGCGACTGACAGGCCTTACCTTCCTGGAAGCCCTAAAGGACACGGTGCCGTTCCTCGTCTTTACGCTCATCGTGCTTGGCATCACCTGGTGGCTCACAAGGAGCATCGAGAACCTGTGGCTGCTCATGCTGAGCCGCATCGCCATAGCCGCCGCCCTTTACGCCGGCGTGATGTGGCTGAGCGGGGCAAGGATTATGCGCGAAGCTATACATTATATATTTAAGTTAAGAGTTAAGAATTAAGAGTTAAGAATTAGATGAAGAAGCGAAACAATGCATTTGACTTGCTCTGCGGACTTTGCATCCTGAGGATGGTGACGCTCCATGCCGTCTGTCAGACGCAGTTGCGGCAGGCTCCGTGGTGGAAGGCAACGATGCTCTGGACGTTCTTCTTCATGAGCTTCTTCTTTTTTAAGGCAGGCTACTTCAACAAGGGCATCACCGGCGAGACGCTTCCCTACCTGCGCGACCGTGTGCGGCGGCTCTTCGTGCCGTACCTCTCGTGGGGCATCATCGGCTTCGTCGTGGCCTTCTTCTGGCTGTCGCTCTTCCCCGAAGGCATCGCCAAGGCAATCGGAAAGGTGCAGACATTCACCTGGCTCGAAAGCGGTCTCACCTTCGGGAACGGTCCTCTTTGGTTCCTCCTGTCGTTCTTCGTCACCTACATCATCGTGTATTTCATCGAGCGCATCCGTTATCTTCATTGGGTCGTGCTGTTCTTCCCGGCCATCGGCTACTGGCTCTTCAAGCACGGCAACCCCTTGTGGTTTTTCCTCGACAACGTCTTCTGCGGCACCTTCTTCTTTTATATCGGCAAGACGTGGCACTTTGCTCTCGACCGCATGACGAAGCCTCTTGCCCTCCTCGTCAGCATTCTGCTCTTTCTGGGGTTCGTCTTTGCCAACATCTACCTGCACGGCGAGTACGAGATGAAAACGAACCTCTGGGTCGGGTCCTTCTGGAAAGTGCTGCTCATCATGCCCCTCTCGCTGCTGGGCATCTCGGGCATCCTGCTCTCGCTGCCCACGCCTCGAGTACCTGTCATCAATTACATTGGCGAGCACAGCATGGTCTTCTTCGTGATGCACTACCCGATAGTGCTCAGCTATGCCTATGCCAGCATCCTTCTCGGTCATCCTTTCCGCAAAAGCATCCCCGACTTGATAATCATCACGACAATAACCTTTGTGCTCTGCTACCTTGCTGTTCCCTTCGTGGAACGTGTGCCGTGGCTGAGCGGAAGATGGAGGAACAAATGAAACTTTACTTCTATCATACCCAAGACACGGAGCGCATTGTGCGAGAATGGCAGGAGGGCAAGTTCCCGTCGCATTTCCTTTATGGTGCTTTGCAACTGAGGGACTACGGGGTCGACATTGTCTGGCATCACCAGAGGCACACCTATAAACGTTTTCGGGACATGCTCGTCGCCACTTGGAAAGTGCTCTCTTGCCGCCAGCACTACGATGTTCTCTATGCCACACACACGCTCGGCATCGAACCCATCATTCTGCTCCGGGCGTTGCGGCTCTACAGACATCCCATCGTCGTGTGGCACCATCAGCCCATCGTCAAGGCGAAGAACCCGATTCGGGAAGCCTTGGCACGCCTCTTCTACCGTGGTATGGACCATTTAATCTTTTTCTCCGAGAGGTTGATGCAGGACAGCCTGGCCTCCGAGAAAGCAGACCCGAGCCGCATGAGCATGGTGCATTGGGGAGCGGACCTGGAGTATTACGGAGCAGACCCAGTAGGTTCGGGTGGGTCTTTCTTCATTTCTACCGGCAAAGAACTGCGGGACTTCGAGACGCTGATTGAGGCTTTCCGGGAGACTGGGCTGCCCCTTGTGCTCTTTGCCGAGCGGAAGCGGCAGACTTACTTCGAGAGCCTCCATCCCTCGGAGAACGTCGAGATGCACTACGGCGACCGCCCCATCCCGCACGAGATAGCACAATATGTGGCACGGAGCCGTTGCGTCTGCATCTGTTGCCAGCGGAGCAACTACACGGTCGGACTTACGACGGTCGTCGAGGCCCTTGCCCTCGGGCTGCCCATCCTATGCACCCGCAACCCGCAGATGCCGATGGACATCGAGGCAGAGGGCTGTGGCTTCTGGCTTGAACCAGGGGATGTGGAGGGTTGGAAAGAGAAGCTTCAATACATTGCTGAGCACCCCGACGAGGCCGTGGAGATGGGCAAGCGGGGACGAGCCTTGGCGGAATGCCTCTACAATGCCAATCAATGTGGCAAAGAAGTCTTTGACATCATCAAACGCTATGAAACATAATCGTCTATTCCCCATCATCGTTGCCTTCCTCCTGCTCGGCATCATGTCTGCCGAAGCCAAGCGGAAAGAGAAGCGCCACATCGTCCGCATCGAGACAAACATGGGCAACATCCGTGTCGCCCTCTCGGACGATACGCCGCTGCACCGTGACAATTTCCTCAAGCTCGCACGCGAGGGCTTCTACGAAGGCACGCTCTTCCACCGCTGCATCAAGGACTTCATGATACAGGGAGGCGACCCAGACAGCCGAGGTGCCGAGCCGGGGCAGATGCTTGGCAACGGGGGCACGGGCTATCTCATTCCCGCTGAATTCGATTTGCCTTACCTTTATCATTGGCGGGGTGCGTTGGCGGCAGCAAGAGAGCCCGATGATGTCAACCCCGAGCAGGCAAGCAGCGGCTGCCAGTTCTATATTGTCTATGGCAAGAAGCAGACGGAATACGACCTTGACAAGGTACGCGCCATATTGGCAGAGAAGGGCATCGGGCTGTCGTCGCAGATGATTAATGACTACATCATACGTGGCGGCACTCCTCATCTCGATGGGCAGTACACAGTCTTTGGCGAGGTCATCGAGGGAATGGAGGTCGTCAAGACCATTCAGGGAGTGGAGACCGACAAGAACGATCGTCCCTTGGAAGATGTCGTTATCAAGCGTATGATAGTAGAGCAATAGGTAAAAAATATGGTAGAAATGAATATTTGTACCGCAATTAAGCCTCTTATTTGTTAAAAGTTCGTATCTTTGCACCCGATTTACGAAAACACATCACTGATATGAACAAAACAACCATTGCGTCACTTGCAGCCCTGCCCATCCTTTTGGCCTCTTGTATAGCGGCAGAGCAGCCGAACACAGAGTGCGACATTGAGGCTGTTTCTTTGCGCCTTGAAACCCCTACCGATTTCTTCTATCACGACTATGATACGCTAAGGACTGTCATATCGGCGGAGACGGACATCGTTTTCATCATCCGCAGCTATGCAAACATGCAGAGCGTTCCCCTTTCACTTCGCATTACTGATGGCGCGTCAGTCTTCATCAAGTCGGACGACGGCACAGAAACTCCTTTCCTCAACGGCTCGGATGTCGATTTCTCGGAGGAGAGGGTGCATCATTTCCGAGTTGTGTCGGAAGCTGGTGCATGGAGTCGCAGCTACACAATCTCTGTCGTGCATGATGTCCCGAGCGAGGGCAATCTCTTCATTGACTTCGAAAGCTATCGCCTGGATGCTTCCGGTAAGTATTATATATGGGATGCTCCTGAGGTGTTTACCGATGGTCTGTGGAAGAACGGCAACCCAGGTTTCAAGATTAGCCGGTCGTCGGCAAAGCCGATGGAATATCCCTCTACGCCTGTGGCTGGCGGAGGACCTGACGGCAGTGCCTGCCTCAAGCTGGAGACGTGCGACACCGGTCCTTTCGGCCGTATGGCAAACATGCGTCTTGCTTCCGGCTCCATGTTCAATGGCATCTTTGACGTGGGCAATGCGCTGAAGGATGCGCTGAAGGCCACTCAGTTCGGTTCGCCTTTCGTGCACAAGCCGGTGCAGATGCGTGCATGGCTCAGGTTCGAGCCAGGTGCTACCTTCCAGGACTTCGATGGCAAGACGGTCTCTGGTGTCACCGACGAACCCGACGCATACGTCGTGCTTTACCGTAATGAGGATGCCGAAGGGAACAGAGTTCAGCTCGACGGCAACGATGTCCTCTCCAGCCCCTATATTGTTGCCTTGGGACGCCTGCCGCATCATTACAACGAGGATGGCAGCGACCGTCTTTCCAACAACCCCATTCATGGCATTACGAACGAGTGGCAGGAGGTGACGATTCCTGTGGAATACAGGGCAGAGATTGACGATGACGTATTGGAGAACAGGGGCTACAGCCTCATCATAGGCTTTGCCAGCAGCTGGGGCGGCGCCCATTTCATGGGAGCCATCGGCAGCAAGCTGCTTGTTGATAATGTCAGACTCTTCTGCGAATAACACTTACAGACATGAAACATATTTCATACACCTTTGTCGCACTCTTGTTTCTTGCGGTTTCAGTAGAAGCTCAGGCTGAGGATTCATGGGAGAAGTGGGGACCGACATCTGGCCTGAAGGGCGGTGGCTTCATTGCCCGAGTGGGCTATGTCATTGGCGGAACCTCGCCGCTTCCTCTGCCTGCCGAGATTCGGAAAATCAACTCTTTCAGCCCTCGCGGGGGCGTCAGTGTGGGAATCGATGGCTACAAGATGCTGAGCAAGCGCTGGGGTGTGTCGGCCGGAGCCCACTTCTTCTGGGAGGGATTCCATACGAGTGCCGACGTCAAGAACTACTATGTCTGGCTCGAACAGGAGGGTGAAATCACGAAGGGCTACTTCACTGGCACCAACATCACAAACACCGAGATGTGGGGCGTCTCGCTTCCCCTGCTTGCCACCTTCCGCATGAGTCCGAGGTGGAACGTCAGCTTCGGTCCATACCTGAGCCTTTATTTCAAGCAGACCTTTACGGGCGAGGTCTATGACAACGACGAGGGCGTCGGCTACCTGCGCGAGGATACGCCGACCGGCATAAAGATACTCATGGACCGCGAGAACCCAACACCCTATCCCGACAACTTTGCCGACAACATGCTGCCCCTAAACCTTGGCATGGAGCTCGCCTTCGACTGGAAGGCCATGCGCCACATGAATGTATTCGGCCTGCTCGACTGGGGACTGACCAATATCTGGGACCGCAAGTTCGAGGCCATCTCCTTCCGCATGTACCCTATCTACGGTACTTTAGGCGTAGCCTACAGGTATTGAAAAGAAGGAATAGTAATGCCTTGCCCAAAGAATACTAATTCTTGGGGCAAGGAACTACTACCTCTTTGCCCCAAGAATTAGTATTCCTTGGGCAAAGAGGTATAGGTGTTGACAGCAGGAACCTTGTGGCCTGCTGTCAGCACCTTAGTTTTTCTTGACGGGATCGCTTGTCAGGTCGACTCCAAGCTTCTTGAAAATCTTGCGGTCCACCTCGCCCAGCATGATGGTGGTGTGTGCCTGCAAGCCGGCCAAGGCAGGCAGTTGTGCCAGTGCACGACGGCAGTTCTCGTCCTGACGGCTCAGCACGCTGAGTGCCACGAGCACTTCATCGGTGTGCAGGCGGGGGTTGTGCCCGCCCAGATACTCTATCTTCGTGTGCTGGATGGGCTCAATGAAGTCTTGCGAGATAAGCTTCAGCCCGTGGTCGATGCCAGCCAGATGCTTGGTGGCATTGAGCAGAAGCGAAGCCGCAGTGCCGAGCAACGGCGACGAGGCAGCCGTGATGATGGTGCCGTCCTCCAGCTCGATGGCTGACGACGGAACGCCCGACTCCTCCTTCCTCCGGCGAGCTTCGACGGTGACGCGGCGGTCGTCCGTGCTGATTTTTGCTTGCTTGAGCAGCAGGGATATCTTGCTGACCTCTGTGTCGTTGAGGGCTCCGTTGGCCATCTGATTGAGTGCTGTGTAGTAGCGGCGGATGACCTCGTCCTTGCCCGCCTGCTGGCACACCTCGTCGTCGCAAATGCAGAAGCCCACCATGTTCACGCCCATGTCCGTCGGCGACTTGTAGGGGCACTCGCCGTAGATGCTCTCGAAGAGGGTGTTGAGGACGGGGAAGATTTCCACATCCCTGTTGTAGTTGATGGCCACCTTATTGTATGCATCCATGTGGAAAGGGTCGATCATGTTGACGTCTCCCAGGTCAGCCGTGGCAGCCTCGTATGCAATGTTGACCGGATGTTTCAGGGGGAGGTTCCAGACGGGGAAGGTTTCGAACTTGGCATAGCCAGCCTCCTTGCCCCTCTTTCGCTCGGCATAGAGCTGGCTCAGGCAGACGGCCATCTTTCCGCTGCCAGGTCCTGGTGCCGTCACGATGACCAGCGGCCGTGTCGTCTCGACGTAGTCGTTGCGGCCGAAGCCTTCTTCGGAGTTGATGAGAGGCACGTTGCTGGGATAGCCCTCGATGTTGTAGTGGTAATAGGCCCGTATGCCGAGGTGCTCCAAGCGCCGGCGGTAGATGGCGGCACTGCTTTGGCCGTTGTAGTGGGTAATGACGACGCCGTTCACCATGAAGCCTCGCTTCTGGAACTCATTGCGCAGGCGCAGCACATCCTCATCGTAAGTAATGCCCAAGTCTTGGCGCACCTTGTTCTTCTCAATGTCGAGGGCGCTGATGACGATCACTATCTCGGCACTCGAACTCAGCTGCTGGAACATCCTGAGCTTGCTGTCGGGCTGGAAGCCGGGCAACACTCGGCTGGCATGATGGTCGTCGAAAAGTTTGCCGCCCAACTCCAGATAAAGTTTTCCGGAGAACTGAGCAATGCGCTCCTGAATGTGCCTGGACTGGATGGAAATGTATTTGTCGTTGTCAAAACCGTACTTCATCTTTGTTACCTCCTTTGCTCTTTCCGGGTGCAAAGATACAAAGAAAATAAGAATTAAAGATGAAGAATTAAGAATTATTTCGTAATTTTGCACAAGAAACGACAAGATATGGTCAATGAATTAATTCGAAAGTATTGCAACGGCAACAAGTTGCTGGAGCATATATTGCTGAGGCACAGCACGGACGTGGCCAGTCGCGCCTTGAAAATAGCCCGCAAGCATCCGGAGTTGCAGGCAGACGAGACGTTCCTCTGGGAAGCGTCCATGCTGCACGACATCGGCATAGTCCGTGTCTATGCACCTACTATCCAGTGCTACGGAACAGAGCCCTACATCCGTCACGGCATCCTCGGAGGCGAGATACTGCGCGGCGAGGGACTGCCTCTTCATGCCCGGGTGGCAGAACGTCACACGGGGACAGGCCTCACGGCTGCAGAAATCCAGCGCCAGAACCTGCCTCTCCCGCATCAGGACTTCACGCCGCAGAGCATCGAGGAACAGATTGTCTGCTATGCCGACAAGTTCTACTCCAAGACGCGCCTCGACGAGGAGAAGACCCCGGAACAGGCCATGCGCAGCCTGGAGAAGTTTGGGGCCGACGGTATTGCCGTGTTCAAGGCGTGGATGACACGCTTTGAGTGAAAAAATCATAATAATAACGTTAAAACGCACAAAGTGTCGGAAAATAGTCTTACCTTTGCAAATTGGAATAATTGTATAGGCATTTGAAGGCAAGACTATTATCGGTACTGACGGCGTGCTACGTCCTGGCGGCACTGGCACTGGCACGTCCTGCGGGGAAGATGGCATTCTTGGGGAGTGGCGCCGACTCGTTGCTGCGCGACAGCATCCCTTTGCGCGCCTATACCATCTTGCCTGACACTGTGCCTGAGGACACCGTGCCGGCCGATACGACGCCCCGGAGCAAGAATGCTCTCGACATGCCTGTCAACTACTCTGCCGAGGACTCTATCACCTTCGACTATGGGCGCTCGCGTGCTCACCTTTATGGCGATAGCAAGGTGCAGTATCAGAACCTGGAGCTCGAGGCTGCCATCATCAATATAGCCATTGACAGCAGCCTTGTCCACGCCACGGGCCGTACGGACTCCACTGGTACCGTCGAGGGCAAGCCGCTTTTCCGCCAGGGTTCTGACGAGTATGAGCCGGACAGCATCAGCTATAACTTCAAGACGCGCAAGGCTTACATCTCCAATGTCTACACGCAGCAGGGCGAGGGCTACATGAAGAGCCTCGACGGCAAGCGCGACAGCAGCGGCACGATGTACGTCAAGAAGGCTTTCTATTCGACTTGCGATGCCGAGCATCCCCACTTCTACCTGAACATGACGCGGGCCAAGATGCGTCCGGGCAAGGACGTGGTGTTCGGCCCGACCTATCTCGTGGTCTGTGATGTGCCTTTGCCGCTGGCTATTCCTTACGGCTTCTTCCCCTTTAAGGAAAAATACAGCAGCGGCTTCATCATGCCGAGCTATGGCGACGAGACGACGCGAGGCTTCTATCTGCGTGAAGGCGGATATTATTTTGCCTTCAACGACTATGTGGACGCCAAGTTGCTGGCCGACATCTACACGAAGGGCTCCTGGGCGCTGACGGAGCAGACCACCTACAAGAAGCGTTACCGATACAGCGGAAACCTTTACCTCAGCTACCAGTACACGCAGACGGGCGAGAAGAACATGCCTGACTTTGTCACTTCGAAGAGCTTCAAGGTGGCGTGGACGCACCGGCAGGACCCGAAGGCCAACCCGACGCAGAGCTTCTCGGCAAGCGTCAACTTCGCCACGAGCAGCTACGAGCGCAACAACCTCGTCAGTATGTACAATCCGGAGAGCTATACGCAGAGCACCCGAACCAGCAGTATCTCCTACAGCAAGTCGTTCCCGAATATCGGACTGACGCTGAGCGGCACGTTCAACCTTGCCCAGCAGGTCAGGGACAGCAGCATTGCCCTCACCTTGCCAAACCTCACCATCCAGCTCAACCGCTTCTATCCCTTCAAGCGAAAGAAGATGGCGGGCAAGGAGCGATGGTACGAGAAGATTGCCATGAGCTATTCCGGTACGCTTACGAACAGCATCAACACCAAGGAGAACCTGCTCTTCAAGAGCAGCCTCATCAAGGACTGGCGGAACGGCATGCGTCACCAGATTCCCATCAACGCCAGCTTCAGCATCCTGAAGTATATCAACGTGACGCCCAACTTCACGTTCACCGACCGCATGTACTCGAAGAAGGTCATGCAGTCGTGGGACGAGGAGACGATGAAGGTGAAGCGCGACACGGTGAACGGCTTCTACAATGTCTATAACTTCTCTATGGGCATCAGTGCCAACACGAAGCTGTACGGCTACTATACGCCTCTGCCTTGGTTCGGAGGAAAGAAGATAAAGGCCATCCGACACATGCTAACGCCCAGCGTCTCGTTCAACTATGCGCCGGACTTCAGCAAGCCGATGTGGGGAATGTACGACTCCTACATCCGCACGGACAGGGACGGCAACGTCTCCACCGTCACCTATTCTCCCTTCAGCGGCAACGTCTACGGCACGGCTCCCAGCAGCATGAACGGCAGCGTCCAGCTGGACATCTCCAACAACCTCGAGATGAAGCTGCGGTCCAACCGAGACTCGACGGGAGAGAAGAAGATAAGTCTCATCGACGAGCTGGGTATGTCCATGAGCTATAACATGGCAGCCAAGACGAAGCCGTGGAGCGACCTCAATATGCACGTCCGCCTCAAGCTCACCAAGAGCTATACATTCTCCATGGCGGCTGTCTTCGCCACCTATGCCTACGAGTTCGACAAGAACGGCAACGTCTATGTGGGCGACCACACGGAGTGGGGCAAGGGCCGCTTCGGCCGCTTCCAGGGCATGAGCCAGAACTTGTCCTACACCTTCAACAACCAGACGCTCAAGAAGCTCTTCGGCATGAAGGACAAAGTGACGAAGCGCTTCTCCAGCCGTGGCGGCGAGGACGACGACGAGGACGACTATGACGACGACGACGAGGCTGACCCCACCATGCAGAACGTCGACCCGGACCGCAGGAAAGGCAGGGAGGCCGTGATGGATCAAAACTCAGGAGACATCGACAAGGACGGTTACCTCAAGTTCCAGATACCGTGGAACCTCACCGTCAGCTACGGTGTCTCCATGAGGGAAAACACTGCAGCAGAAATCAATCCCAAGCGAATGCGCTATCCCTACAAGTTCACCCAGACGCTCAACTTCTCGGGAAACGTCGGCATCGCGCAAGGCTGGAACATCAGCTTCTCCTCCGGCTACGACTTCAACTACAAGAAGCTCTCCATGACGACTGTCTCCCTGGCCCGCGACCTGCATTGCTTCTCCATGTCCTGCAGCATGGTCATCTCGCCTTATACCAGCTTCAACTTCCTCTTTGCCTGCAAGGCCAGCACCCTGACCGATGCTCTCCGATGGAAGAAGCAGAGTTCCTACAGCAGCAACGTCGAGTGGTACTGATGCCGAAGGCTCGCTGCAAGACCAGTGGCGGAAGGCATGTGCCGCTGCAACACTGTTGAAGCGGAAATGCAACACGCCAGAAACAGCTTTATAACGTGTTGCAAGTCCTGTTTCAACGCGTTGCGTCTGTCCTTCCTGTCAGTTGTGCACTTTCGGCTCGATTTGGCACCTGTTTGTTCGATTTTTTGCAAATAAGCAAATTTTTCCTGCCCCTGGGGTTAAAAAAACGGGGGGTGGGGTGTATATCTTAGTAGGGGGGAATAAAGGGGGGTGAAGCTTAATGGAGGATATATCTCCATGGAGAATATATTCCACTAAGCAATATCTTCCATAAAGCCTATATTCCACAAAGCAGATATGTCCATAAAGCCTATTCTCCACAAAGCCTTCCGGCAGTCGGCCTTGAGCTGGAGCCTTCAGACCTGCCCCAGGATGATGTCCTCGATGTAGCCGAGCAGCTCCTCCTTGCCCTGTCGCGTCTCGCTGCTGGTGACGAAGTGTGGCGGCAGCTCCTCCCACTGCTTCGAGAGCTCGGCGAGGTAGTGCTTGACATTGGCTGCGAGCTTTCCCTTCGAGAGTTTGTCGGCCTTCGTGAAGACGATGCTGAAGGGAATACCGTTCTCGCCGAGCCACTCGATGAACTCCATGTCGATGCGTTGGGGGTGCCTTTTGGCGTCATTGGCATCATCTTCGAGGCACGTCCCAACGTCTGCTTCGACGTCTTTTCTCTCTGCTTCAAAAGCGGTAACGCCTGCATCCTAAAGGGCAGCCATAGCGCCGACGAAAGCAACCGAGCCATCGTCGCCCTTATTCACGATGTCCTCCCCCTAGAGGGGGAGTTAGAGGGGGTCTGTTCTCTTTTGCCTCCCACCCACGAGGCCACGGCCGAGCTGCTGGGTGCGGTCGGCTACGTGGACCTTTGCATCCCCAGAGGCGGCCGCAAGCTCATCGACTTTGTCCGCGACAACGCCCGCGTTCCGGTGATTGAGACAGGAGCCGGCGTCGTGCATGCCTACTTCGACAAGGACGGCGACCTGGAGAAAGGCCGACGCATCATCGCCAATGCCAAGATGCGTCGCGTCAGCGTCTGCAACGCCCTCGACTGCCTGCTCGTACATCGCGACCGCCTGAGCGACCTGCCTGCCTTGCTCGAGCCTATGGAAGGGAAGGTGGAAATCATTACCGACGAGGCTTCGATGGGCACGGAGTGGATGGACTACAAACTCTCCTTGAAGGTCGTTGACAGCCTTGACGAGGCCCTCGCCCACATCGCGCATTACGGTTCGGGACACAGCGAATGCATCATCACGGAGTGCAGCGAGACCGCCCGCCACTTCCAACAGATGGTGGATGCCGCTTGTGTTTATGTCAACGCACCCACCAGCTTCACCGACGGAGCGCAGTTCGGTATGGGTGCCGAGATAGGTATCTCCACCCAGAAGCTCGGCCCGCGCGGACCAATGGCCCTCGAAGAGATGACCACCTATAAGTGGCTCATCGATGGCAACGGCCAGACGCGCGATTAGCCGTCACACGCTTCAAGAGTTTTCGCTCTGTTATTAGTGTCCGCTAAAAACGGCCTGAAAGGCCATTAAGCAGTCAGCCCAGGGCATCGCCCTGGGTGGTTGAAGGCGGAGCGAATAACGCCCCATCGGGGCAAAAGCGTTGTATGTCAATCTTTTGCCCCTGCGGGGCGCATCATGCATTTGCCATTTTTCCCCAGGGCGATGCCCTGGGCTGACATCTTGTTGCCCCTTTGGGGCGTTCTTAACGGGCAGCAATAACCGTTTTCCTTCATTGAATCTGCAGGTCTTCAAAAAGCCTGCCGACGGCCTTTCCATGCGTGTTGCGAAGGGACGCAACCTGTGCCTCCGCCATGTCATACGTGGGAGAGGAGTTTGTCTCACGTGTGAGACAATAATTTCTCATGCATGAGACAATGTTTTCTCACGTGTGAGACAAGCCTTCGCCGCGTGTGGCGTCAGCCGACGCCATTGCTTCCTCCTCCCCTCTTATCGTGGTATGTCCCCTCCGTGATGCTGTTAAATAATCCTAATACTTGGGTAGAAACTTGCACGGGTCAGGGAAAAGAACGACGCGTTGCCTTTAATTTTTTCACGCATTACTTCTCCCTTTTCCTTTTTTTCGTACCTTTGACCTGCGGTCGAAGGCACTCCCGCTCGGCAATAAAAAGAAAAACTTCTGTTTTCCTTTTGTATTTCGCTCGCTTATTCGTACCTTTGCAGCCGGATAACAACCCAATCAGATACAGACATGGACGACCTAAAACAGATTTCGCAACGGCTCAAGGGTCTTCGCGAGATATTTGATATCCCCGTGGAAAAGATGGCGGAGGTGGGCGAAACGACTGTCGAGCACTACCGCCGCATCGAGAACGGCGAGGCAGACCCTGGCGTTTACCTGCTCTCACGCATCTCCAAGCAGTACGGCATCGCCCTCGATGTGCTGCTCTATGGCGAAGAGCCGCGCATGAACGGCTACTTCGTGACGCGTCGTGGGCAGGGACTCGAGGTGGACCGCCACAATGACTATAAGTATAAATCGCTTGCCAGCGGCTTCAAGGGAAGAGTCATGGAACCGTTCTTCACCGAGATTGAGCCTTTGCCAGACGGTAAAAACCACGCCAAGAACGTCCACGACGGGCAGGAGTTCATTATCGTCTTCGACGGCGTGCTGGAGGTCACCATCGAGGATAAGGTTATAGTGCTCAGACAGGGCGATAGCATCTACTTCGACACGACGCGTCCCCACTGCATGAGAGCTTTAGAGAACAAAACTGTTAAGTTCCTAACTGTAATAATATAGGACCCTCTAACCCCCTTTTTGGGGGGACAAATGTTCAATGTTCAATGGAAAACAATCCTATATTGAGTCGCTTCCTGAGGCAGACAAGCTTTGTCTCGGAGGAAGACTACAGGGAGAACCTTGAGTTCATCATCCCTAAGAACTTCAACTTTGCCTACGACGTCGTGGACGCATGGGCAGAAGTCGCTCCCGACAAGATGGCCCTTCTGTGGACGAACGACGAGGGAGCAGAGCGCAGGCTGTCCTTTGCCGACCTCAGGAGGCAGAGTGATCAGGCCGCATCATACCTTAAGAGCCTCGGCATAGGGCGTGGCGACATGGTGATGCTCATCGAGAAACGTCGCTTGGAATGGTGGATAACGATGCTTGCCTTGCACAAGCTCGGAGCCGTTCCTATCCCTGCAACGCACATGCTCACCAGTCACGACATCGTCTATCGCAACAATGCTGCCAGCGTGAAAGCCATCATCTGCGTGGGCGAGCCGTATGTCCTCGGTGAGGTTAAGAAGGCTCTGCCCGAAAGCCCAACCGTTGACCTGCTTATCTCTATTGGTCCCGACGTGCCCGAAGGCTTCCACGACTGGCACGCAGAGGTGGAGAAGGCTCCTGCCTTCCGCCGTCCGCGCTTCGTGAATGCCAATGGCGACACCATGATACTGTACTTCACCTCCGGCACCAGCGGCGAGCCCAAGATGGTGGCGCACGACTTCCTCTACGCCCTGGGGCACCTCACGACCGGCGTCTTCTGGCATAACCTCACGCCCGACAGCATCCACCTCACCGTGGCAGACACCGGCTGGGGCAAAGCAGTGTGGGGAAAGTTCTACGGACAGTGGTTCGCCGGAGCCTGCGTCTTCGTGTTCGACCACGAGAAGTTCACTGCAGAGAAGATTCTAAGGCAAATGGAGAAGTACCGCATCACGAGCTTCTGTGCGCCGCCAACCGTCTATCGCTTCCTCGTCCGCGAAGACTTCAGCCGCTACGACCTCTCAGCCCTCCGCTACTGCACGACGGCCGGCGAGGCACTTAACGCTGCGGTCTATGAGAAGTTCTTCCAACTGACGGGTTTACGCCTCATGGAAGGCTTTGGACAGACAGAGACAACGATGACGCTGGGCACTTTCCCCTGGATGCAACCCAAGCCGGGCAGCATGGGCAAGCCGAATGCTCAGTACGAGATAGCTCTCCTTCGCCCCGACCTCACGCCTTGCGAGGACGGAGAGAAAGGTGAGATTGCCGTCCGCCTCAACGAGGGCAGGAAGGCCATCGGCCTCTTCAAGGAATACTATCGCGACAGCAACATCACCTTCGAGGCTTGCCACGACGGCTACTACTTCACGGGCGACATGGCGTGGCGCGACAAGGACGGCTACTACTGGTTCGAGGGACGTGCCGACGACGTCATAAAGAGTTCGGGCTATCGCATTGGACCGTTCGAAGTGGAGAGTGCCCTCATGACCCATCCCGCCGTGGTGGAGTGCGCCATTACTGGAGTGCCCGACGAGACGAGAGGTATGGTGGTGAAGGCCACCGTCGTGCTCGGCAAGGAATGGAAGGACAAAGCCGGCGACGCCCTTGCCCAGGAACTTCAGGCACACGTCAAGCGCGAGACGGCTCCCTACAAGTACCCGCGCATCATCGAGTTTGTGGACGAGCTGCCAAAGACCATCAGCGGCAAGATACGGCGCGTGGAGATAAGGGAGAAAAGCCTCACCCCTAACCCCTCTCCCAAGTGAGAGGGGAAAAAATAACATAATAACGACATAACGACATAACGTTATAACGAAAAGATAACGATAAGAGATGAGAAGTTTCCTCAACGTACAGGACCTGGGCGACCTCAAGGAGGCGCTCAGGGAAGCAGCCGAGATAAAGGCTGACCGCTATAAATACGACACGCTCGGCAAGAATAAAACCCTGCTGATGGTGTTCTTCAACAACAGTCTGCGCACTCGCCTCTCGACGCAGAAGGCGGCGATGAACCTCGGCATGAACGTCATCGTGCTCGACGTCAACGCCGGTGCCTGGAAGCTCGAGACGGAGCGGGGCGTCATCATGGACGGCGACAAGAGCGAGCATCTGCTTGAGGCCATTCCCGTGATGGGTTGCTACTGCGACGTCATCGGCATACGCTCCTTCGCTGGCCTGTCGGACCGCGAGTATGATTACGCCGAGACGGTTTATCATCAGTTTGAGAAATACAGCGGCAAGCCCGTGTTCGCCATGGAGACGGCAACCGTGCATCCTCTGCAGGCCTTTGCCGACTTGATAACCATCCAGGAACACAGCCAGGAGAAGCAGCGTCCGAAGGTCGTGCTGACGTGGGCTCCGCATCCCAAAGCCTTGCCGCAGGCAGTGCCCAACAGCTTTGCGCAATGGATGGTGGCTGCCGACGTGGACTTCGTCATCACGCATCCCGAGGGCTACGAGCTCGACCCCAGGTTCACCCAGGGCGCCCGCATCGAGTACGACCAGCGCAAGGCCTTCGAGGGGGCAGACTTCATCTATGCCAAGAACTGGAGTTGCCCGGGTGTGACACGCCCCGAGGACTATGGGAAGGTGCTGTCGAGGGACATGAGTTGGACCGTCGACGCAGAGCACATGAGCTGGACCAACGACGCCCGCTTCATGCATTGCCTGCCCGTGCGACGCGGCATGATCGTCACCGACGACGTCATAGAGGCTCCCACTTCGCTCGTCATACCCGAGGCTGCCAACAGGGAAATCTCCGCAACCGTCGTCTTGAAGCGAATTTTGCAAGCCTTATAGAAAAAAAAGTTAAAATCCTTTGTTCGTATAGGTAAAATTCGTATCTTTGCGACATAGTTCACCTAAAATGTACTGTTATGATGAAGAAGTTTACTCTTTCACTGTTGGCTCTTTTCGTAGCAACAGCAATGCAGGCTGAGACAGCCCTTTTCGTTCACCAGAAGGCGGGCGACGTCATCGAGATCTCATTCGCCGAGAAGCCTGTCGTAACGTATCAGGACGGCTATGTAGTCGTGTCGGCTGCCGAAGCCTCAGTCATGTGTCCTCTTGCCGGATTGCAGAAGTTCACCTTCGGCGAGGTGGATGAGAACGTGACGCGTGTGGTAGCGCCCGAGACAGCTATCCCTCAGCCCACTATGATCTACAGCATCGACGGTAAGCTCGTGCGTACCTATCAGCCGGGTGAGGGCCGTGCCACCTCTGCCTCCCTCGACGGACTGCCAGCCGGCACATACGTCATCAAGAACGGCAAGACATCCTTCAAGATGCTGAAGAACTAAGCCTTGGAACGTCTTCTCGACATCATCCGTAGCCGCCACAGCTGTCGCAGCTATCTCGACAAGCCTGTGGAGGAGGAGAAGCTGGCATACCTCGAGGAGTGTATGCGCCTGGCTCCGTCGGCTGTCAACAAGCAGCCCTGGAAGTTCCGGGTGGTACGCAGCCAGAAGGGTAGGGCAAAGCTCCAAGCGTGCTACGCCCGTCCGTGGTTCGAGGAAGCACCGCTCTACATCCTCTGCTCCGTGCTCCACGACCAGGAATGGGTTAGGGAGGACGGCAAGCCACATGGCAACATCGACGTCGCCATTGCTGTGGAGCATCTTTGTCTGGCTGCAACGGAGCAAGGCCTTGCCTCCTGCTGGGTTTGCAACTTCGATGCCCAGCGCTGCCACGAGCTCTTCGGGATGCCGGAAACAGAAGAACCCGTCGTCATCGTGCCCATAGGCTATGCTTCCTTCTCGGGAGCGGCTCCAAGGCCACGCAAGGCCAGGGAGGAAATCTTCTGCGAGGAGTAACGGCTCAAGAGCAAGAAATCACCAATACGAAGCGTGCTGTCCGAAATCCACGGGCAGCACGCTTCTCTTATGTCTGCGCCCCACCGCATCCGCAACACGCTTGCATCTGACATTGCAACGCCTTGCAAATCCCCTCCAACATGCTTGCAGACTCATTTCCAACACGCTTGCAGCTTCATCCCAACACGATGCAGGCTCACGGCTTGCCCTTGAATCAAGTCTTCCGAACTGTTAAATCTTCTTAAATCTTTAGGCTTGGGGTTAAAAAAAAGGGGGGTGCCGTGTATATATATACGGGAGCGGGAGAAAGAGAGGGACCTCCAAGGGGGGATAAAAGGGGGGATATAGGGGGAATATAAGAGGGTGGAAGTTATGGCTTTATAGGGGGGAATATCTTAAAAGAAGCATTCCTCTACAAAGCCTTATACATTCCTACGGCGTAAGTCAAAGCCCGTCAGGGCTGACCTGGCAGGCCGCGTTCAGTCCTCGCTGAGCTTTGCCAGTCCGCCCTCGGCAGTCTCCTTGTAGAGCGAAGGCAGGTCCTTGCCGGTCTGCTTCATGACGCGTACCACGCGGTCGAAGCTGACACGGTGCTGTCCATCGGACATCGAGGCGTAGAAGTTGGCGTCGAGGGCACGGGCGGCGGCAAAGGCATTGCGCTCGATGCAAGGTATCTGCACCAGGCCACAGACGGGGTCGCACGTCATGCCAAGGTGATGCTCCAGCCCCATCTCGGCCGCGTATTCAATCTGCGCCACGCTGCCGCCGAAGAGCTGGCACGCCGCAGCCGAGGCCATGGCACTGGCCACGCCCACTTCCCCCTGGCAGCCCACGTCGGCGCCCGATATGCTGGCGTTGCACTTTACGAGGTTCCCGATGAGGCCCGCCGTGGCGAGAGCATGGAGGATGCGCTCCTCGCTGAACGAATGGTTGTGCCCCAGGTGATAGAGCACGGCGGGCAGCACGCCGCAGGAACCGCAGGTGGGAGCCGTCACGATGAGTCCTCCGGAAGCGTTCTCCTCGCTCACGGCAAGGGCATAGGCATAGACGAGGCCAGAGCTCTGCAGGTTCGCCTTGTAGCCCTTGGCCTTGGTGAAATAGACAGGCGCCTTGCGCTGCAGGCCAAGCGGTCCGGGCAGCACGCCCTCGTGGTCGATGCCACGCTCCACGGCTTCTTGCATCACGCGCCATATCTCCCGCAGGTAGTCCCATATCTCCTTGCCCTCGCACTGCTCCACGTATTCCCAGAAGGCACGACCCGTCTCCTGGCACCACGCCTTGATTTCCTTCATGGTGTTCAGCGGGTAGAGCGACGTGCTGTCGGCAGCCTTTGTCTGCTCCTCCTCGCCCTCCGAGAGCGCCCCGCCGCCGATGCTGTAGACCGTCCATTCGTCGAGGAGCGAGCCGTCGGGCTGCCTCACGGCAAACTTCATCCCGTTGGGATGGAAGGGCAGGAAGATGCTTGGCTCCCAGTGGATGGTGACGCTGCCTTGAGGCTCCAGCGAGCGGAGAATGGCAACGTCGGTCAGGTGGCCCTTGCCAGTGGCGGCAAGCGAGCCGTAGAGCGTCACGTCGAAAGCCGTAGCCTCGGGATGGCGCTTGAGGTACTGGATGGCAGCAGCCTGGGGACCCATCGTGTGACTGCTCGACGGGCCGTAGCCGATGCGGAAGAGTTCTTTCAAAGATTCCATATGGGAAGTGATTTTAGTGGGTTTATGGTTGTTGGAGACTTCTCACGACGGCGCGTACAATCTCGGCATCAGTGTGTCCGTCCCTGCGCAAGGAGCCGTGTATCTCGTTGGCACCCGTCTCGCGGAGGATGCGACGTGCGTTGCCTGCATTGACGCCAGCCCCCGGCATGATGATGAGCCTGCCGGCAGCTTGCTCCACAAGTTTCTTAATCAGAGGAATGCCCTGCTCCGCCGATGGCGCCTGGCCGGAAGTGAGCAGACGGTGGCAGCCCAAAGCGATGATTTGCTCCAGAGCCTCCATCGGACGGGCGCAGACGTCGAAGGCCCGATGGAACGTGATGCTCAGTCCCTCAGCCTCCTCCACAAGCAGGCCGACAGCCTCCTCGTCGATGTCACCGTCGGACCTCAAAGCACCTATCACCACGCCGTTCGCCCCGAGACGCTTCGCCCGGCGGACGCCATGCTTCATCCGCGCCACCTCCTCCTTGCCATAGACAAAGTTCCCCTCCCTGGGGCGGATGAGTACCTGCACAGGAATGCCCATGCCGATGGCTTGCTCCATCATCTCCTCGGATGGTGTCAGGCCGTCCACGTCAAGAGCCTCGCACAGCTCAACGCGTTGCGCTCCACCCTCTATCGCTGCGCGCACACTCTGCAAGTCGCCGCAGCATACCTCCAGTCTCAATTCATCGTCCATCGTTCGATGTCATACTTTATTTTGCATCACTCAGCCCGCCCAAGGCAGACCAGTGAAACGAGTCCTTACATACGAAAGAAAGAGAGTGGCTTCACAGCTGCTCTCTTTCACTTGGTATTAGCTTTGTTTAAGGTAAAAAGATTGTTTTCAGGATAACGAGTGCAAAGATAGAGCATTTTTATGCATTGTGCAAGGTTTTTCAATATGTTGTTTAGCATATTTCTACGTTTTTCTGTAAAATCCGCAAGGTTTACCGACCTTTTGCGTGGAATTGCGCAATCGATGTCGCAGGTCTTCGCAGGATTTTGCCTATTTTCATACATTTTTTAGCAGCAGCCTCTGTAAGCTCTTCTTTGAACTGATATGCGATGCCTCCCACGCAGTTGACAGGCATCTCCTTGTGCCCGTAGCCGGCAATGTTGCGTTCGAGGAACAGGCAGAAGGCGTCGGTCAGCATGGCGTGGACGGCAGGCTCTGCCCTGTGCTCGGCGATGAACGGCACCAGCGAGGCAAGGAAGGCATTGGCTGCAGGCTGCCGGTAGGTGCGCTCTATGATGTCGGGCAAGGTCAGGCTGAACCTTTTGCAGAACTCTTCCTTGAGCGACGCGGGAAGCGTCCCCTTGAAGAGACCGTTGAGCAAGGCCTTGCCCAGGAAGGAGCCACTGCCCTCGTCGCCCAGGATGAAGCCCAGTGGCGGCGTGTGCATAGCGATGTTCTTTCCGTCGTAGAGGCAACTGTTGGACCCTGTTCCCAGTATGCAGGCAATGCCCGGCTCGTTTCCGCACAAGGCACGGGCAGCTCCAAGCAGGTCGCTCTCTACCTCAACGGCGCATCCAGGGAATAGCTCCTCGATGGCCTCCCTCACGGCCTGGCTGAACGGCTCGATGCATCCGGCTCCGTAAAAGTGGACGGATTGCGGCTTTGCAGGTTGCGGAAGGAAGGGCAGCAGTTCGTGGTACAACACATTATATATAATATCGCGCGCGTCGCGCGTAGGATTGATGCCGCTGGTGTGCAGTTCGGTCTGCGTCCCGTCGTTGCCGATGAAAAGCCAATCCGTTTTGGTCGAGCCGCTGTCGGCTATAAGTAGCGTCTTCTTCATAACAAAAAACCTCCCCAGGGAGGGAGGTTTAGTTGGGGTCATTAGTCTTGGTTACTCGGCAGGCGTCTCAGCCGGAGCATCAGTAGCAGCCGGCTGCTCCATAGCGGGTACGTTGCCAGGATTTGTGGCAGCCTGCTCAATGGCTTGCTGCTGCATGACAGAGTCGTCGTGGCCTGCACTGGGCAGGAATGCAACACTGATGACGCTGAGGAAAATCATTGCGCCGGCAAGAAACCAAGTAGCCTTCTCGATGAAGTTGGTTGTCTTTGGGGCACCCAGAATCTGGTTGTTGTTTGAGTAGTCGGCAGCAAGACCGCCGCCCTTTGACTCCTGGATGAGTACGATAAGGCACATAAGAAGTGAGGCCAACACGACCAGGATTACGATAGATGTGTACATGTTATTTGTTTTTATTGTTTATGATAAGTTTCTCAAGATATCGAATTTGGTCTGCAAAGTAACGATTTTTTTTTGGATAATTCAAGGAAAGTTGCCGGATAATTTTCACTGCGTTCTCATATTTGCCTTGTTTGATGTAAATTCCGGCCATTATTTCAGTGAGAATCTCGCTGTTTTCTTCGTTTTGTGGCGTTTCTTGTTCTTCTGGGAGACTCTCTTCCGGCTCCGTCTCGATGTCCTCAAGGACAATTCTGCCAGTTCCTTTCTCGAGGAAATCCTCTACTACGCCGCCTCCGTTCATGGGGAGAGCCTCTTGTCGTCTGCCTCCTTGCCTGCTTTCCTGCTGTAGGAGATAGCCGATGTAGTCCTGTGCGGCATCGATGGGATGGCCAGCAGGCGTGGTGGGAGTCTGTGCCTCGAGGAAGTTATCGATGAGGCTGACCGTGCGCGACTCTGCGTCGTCGGCAGTATCTTCGTATCGTTTGTGCTCCTCAGCCTGCGTGTAGTGTGGCTCCTCGGTAAGGCGGAAGATGGCATCACGGCTTGGCACAAGGACGGCGGTACGCCGCAAGGTCTCGTCATAGGCAGGGGCGTGCTTCTTGTAAAGCGCCTCGAGAAGCAGGATGCGGGCAACGTGGAAGTATGGATGCTTCTCCACGAGCCTTTGCAGCTGGGCAATCGCATCGTTGTCGATGGTGTCGGGCCGGCGGATGTAGTCTATGATGTGTTGTTGCATAGCGTTGGATGTTTACCAGTTGGCGACTGTAGCGTTGAAGATTTGGTCGACGATGTCTCTTGTCATCTGCGTGACGAGTTCCTCCTGAACGGCATTGAGCTGCTGCGAGGCATCGTATTCGGTGGTTGCCGAGAACTGTCGCTCGAAGTCGTCGGTGTGTTTCTTGTTGTTGACAAAGCGTACGTTGACGGTCATCTTGAGCTGCACCTGGCTGCTATAGCCGTCGCTTGAGATGCCTTTATTGAATTGGTCGAAGGCTACAATCTCTCCCGCCAGTTGCAGGTCGCCGTTCTTCTTGACCTGGCGAAGCTTTGTCTGGTTGGAATAGACGTCTGTCAGGCGGTTCTGGAAGATGCTCTGCATAGGCGCCCAAACGTAAGCGCTTCGGATGGGGAAGTTGTCTATTTGGATGGTCTTCGTCGTGGTATAGTCGATGCTGGCTCCGTTGAATTTGTAGCTGACGGTACAAGATGACAGGAGCAAGGCCATGAGGCAGAGCATGCAGAGGCATCTTCTATTCGTCGATTCCATAGGCTTTTATCTTTCGGTAGAGTGTGCGTTCGCTGATGCCAAGCTCCTCGGCAGCCAGCTTGCGTTTGTAGTGGTTGCGCTGAAGGGCGAGCAGGATGTTGCGTTTCTCCATGTCGCCGATGTTGAGAGTGTCGTCGTCGACAATTTCTTCTGCCGTTGCGATGTCGAGGTTGTGTGGCAGCGAATGGTAGGAGCTGGAGGCGTTGTTCTTCTGCCCTGATACGGGGACGGGCAGGGCAGAACCTGAGGTGTTGTGCCACGTCTCGCTCCCTTGCATCTTTTCCTTGAGTTCCTGCACCTCAGAGCGAAGCTCGAAAACGGCATGTGCCAGTATTTTTATCTCCTGCTCGTAGTCGTGCTGGGAGCCTGTGTTGCTTCCGCCGATGGTGGCAATGCCTGTGTCGTCATCAGAGTTAGGTGTGATGCCGTGCTTGGCGAGCATGTCCGGCGTGATGCTTCGACTCTCGGAGAGGATACTGAGTTGCTCTGTAATGTTGCGCAGCTGGCGGATGTTGCCGGGCCATTTGTAGGAGTTGACCACTGCTTCTGCCTCGGGCGTGAGACGGATGGGCTCTGGGATGTTGTAGCGCTGAGCCGTGTCGAGGGCAAACTTCTTAAAGAGGAGTACGGCATCTCCTTGTCGTTTGCGCAAAGGCGGAATCTTGATGTTGATGGTGCAGAGACGGTAGTAGAGGTCTTCGCGAAAGCGTCCCTGCTTGATGGCATTGGGGATGTCGACATTGGTGGCGGCTACGATGCGGACGTCGGTCTTGCGAGGAGTGCTGCTGCCAACTCGCAGGTATTCACCTGTCTCCAATACTCTGAGCAGGCGTGCCTGGGTGCTTAGCGGCAGCTCGCCCACTTCGTCGAGGAAGAGTGTCCCACCATCAGCAGCGCCGAAGTAGCCTTCGTGTTCGCCGATGGCGCTGGTGAAGGAACCTTTTTCGTGGCCGAAGAGTTCGCTGTCGATGGTGCCTTCGGGTATGGAGCCGCAGTTGATGGCTATGTATGTCTTGCCTCGGCGACGGCTGTGGTCGTGGATGATGCGCGGTATGACTTCCTTGCCCACGCCGCTTTCACCCTGGATGAGCACGGAGAGGTCTGTCGGAGCAACGAGTACGGCTGTGGCGAGAGCCTCGCGAAGTCCTTCGTTGCGGCCTACGATGCCGTAGCGGTTCATCAGCGTTTGCATGTCTGAACTGGTGGTCATGATGCTTTCTGTGTGTTGTCGTTGTTAGCGTTTGCCTGTGTCTGTTCGTTCCTCTTGCGCTCTTCTCGTCTGTCGTGGAAGAGTTTAGGCAGCGGGTTCTGCCGTGCTTCGTCGAAGAAGCTTCGGTTGCGCATGATGTCGATGGCTGTGTAGATGGGTTTCGTCAGGGCTGAGACGTCTGCCAATCCCTCCTCAGTCTCTTCCACTTGAATAGGCTCGCAGAGGGCTGTGATTACTGAGTCCAGACCTGCATAGAAACGTGCCGAAGCGTCTTGCGAAAGCCTGGTTGGAAGGTCGCTGCCTTCGGGGATGACGATGCCGTCGAAGTGGCAGGCAATGTTGTCGCTGAGTATCTGCTCGGAGGTATAGGGACCGTAGGTGTTGATGCCTTGTTCCGTCGTGACTTGGTTGGCGAGGTCTGGGTTCCGCATTGTGCTCTCCTGAACGATGGCGATGCGTGGCATTTGCTGGTCGAAGTCGCGTTGCAGGATGTCCCGGAACTTGACAATGTCTTCTGCGACGGGTTCATTCGGGAGGGGCATGAAGCAGGTCTTGCCCTTTACGATTATCTCGATGGACTCTGCGGGCTTTTTTGCCTTGCCTGTTGCAGGGTAGAGCACCAGGGCGTCTGCGTTCTCTTCGTCGAGTTCGCGATAAGCCTCATCCTCGTCGAAGAAGAGGGGTGAGCAGAGTTCAAGCGTCGCGGGGTCGTTAGCGACGCGTCGCATCAGGTCTAGGGACGTGTCGCTAAGACCGATTTGTGCTATGGCTATCTTGGGTTTCTCCATGTTCGGCTATTTTGTCGAGTTCTTCTTTGTCTTTTGGTTTGTAGTCTGGGATTTTTCTTCTTCAAGCCCGGTGTCGATGAGCGAGTACTGTTCCTGTGGAAGTTGCAGGGTGTAGAGCGAGCCTTCGAGCCGGCGGATGAGTCCGCGCTTCATCTTCTCGGGAGCATAGACAAAGCCTTCTACTACAACGACTCGGTTTGTCTCGATGTCCACGCGGGAGTGGCTGACGAAAGGACCGCCCATGCAGTCGTTCTCCATATACCAGAGGCCGCGCATCTCCATGGCGAAGCTGTTGTGGACGTTAACCGCTTTGACCATAGTGCAAAGCGAATCGGTCTTCATGTACATGCCGGGCTTCTCGCCGGGCAGGTTCTTCTTCATGGCAGAGTCGCGTTTTGCCACCATGTATTCCAGGTTGAACGTCTCGGGACCTTCGTATGGATAGCTGTACATTACGATGTTCTCCAGTCCGCTGGCCGTGTTGTTGCTGGTCCAGAAGAACTGCTCGCCTTTCTTGTAGGCGGTGAGTTCCTTGGGCGCATGGAGGCGGCAGGTGAAGATTTGCCAAGCCAGGTCGTACGTCACCTTAGAGTACTTCTGCTCCAGCTCCTTGATGAGGCGGTTCATCTCCGAGCGCGTCAGGAAGTCGATGACCTCTTGCTTGTGGTCGATGCAGAACTGCTGGAAGTCCTCCAGGCTGGGGCTGTTGATGGTCAGCACGATTTGGTCCATGGCATATTTGTTGCGCATGAAGCGCATGCCGGTGCGCGAGTACTGTGTCCGGTCGATGTTGACCTGGATGATGTTACGGAAGATGCTGAAGTTCGCATTGAGGTCCTTTGGCTCAATCTGCGTGATATGGAACGAGCGTTCGCTCTGCGGCAGGCATGGCACGTCGGTGTCCAGGATGTCGAACAACGCGCGGCCAGCAGGGGCGTTCCATGTTTTATTGTCGAGCACGACGAGTACCTCATACGGGCGTCCGCTGGCTCTGGGGAAGATTTGTTCCTTCGTGCAGCCCATCATAAGCAGCAGGCACCCTATCATCCACGTTAGTCTATAAATCATAAAGCCTTTCATAATACAGGTTACTATTATTTTTCACTCTTCACTTTTCACTTTGCTATGCAGCAGACCGCAGGCTGCGTAGATGTCCTGTCCGCGGCTGGCACGTATGGTGGTCGTTACGCCGTGATGCGTGAGGTAGTCTCTCAGCCAGAGCATCCTCTCCTCCGAAGCGCCCTTGAAGGGAGTATCGGGAATTTCATGGAATCGTATCAGGTTTACTCTGCACTCTATTGGCGAAAGCAGACGCACCAGCTCGCGTGCGTGACGCTCCGTATCGTTCAGGCCACCGAAGACGATGTACTCGAAGCTGAGCCTGCGCTGATGGCTCCAGTCGTTCTGCCTCAGCAGGCTCAGCAGTTCCTGCAATCCGAAAGCCTTCTCTGCCGGCATCATCTGGCTGCGTTCTTCGGGGAAGGGGTTGTGCAGGCTGATGGCAAGGTGGCAGTCGCTCTCCCTGAGGAAACGTTCTACGCCTTTCCTTACGCCCACTGTCGATACCGTGATGCGCTTCGGACTCCATGCCCAGCCATAGGGAGCGGTAAGCAGACTGGTGGCTTGAAGTACGGCATCCAGGTTGTCCATCGGTTCGCCCTGACCCATGAAGACGATGTTGGTGAGCTGTTCACAGCCAGGCACCGAGTAGACTTGGTTCAGGATGTCAGTCGCAGAGAGGTTTCCTCCGAAGCCTTGCCTGCCTGTCATGCAGAAGCGGCAGCCCATGCGGCAACCCACCTGACTGCTCACGCAGAGCGTCGCGCGGTCGTTGTCGGGGATGAACACGCTCTCCACCAGCTTCCCGTTTCCTGTCGGGAAGAGGTACTTTGCCGTGCCGTCAACGCTCTTCTGGATGTTGCTCGGCTCTTTGCATCCTATTTCGTAGCGTTCTGCCAGGGCTGACCTGCCACTCAGCGAGAGGTTGGTCATCTCGTCGATGCTGCGGACGTGTTTGCCGTAAATCCACTCAGCCATTTGTTTCGCGGCGAAACGCGGCAGCCCCACCTCCGTGGCGACAGCCTTCAGTTCCTCCATTGTCATGCCGAGCAGTTTGCTTTTCTCCATTTTGAGCCGTTTTATCTTGCAAAGATACATTATTATTATCTAATGGAAGGCCAATAAAGGGAAAAAGTTGCCTTTTTTCACTTCTTTTGTAGGAAAAGCGTGCGAGATTAGGAAACTTTTACTATCTTTGCCGTGCAAAATTGCTAAAACTAATAATAATGAACATCAAACATCTCTCTGCCGTCATAGTTGCGGCAACTCTTATCTGCGCTTCTTCCATGGCGCAAAGTCTCAGTCCCAGCACCAAGACGCACTGGGACAAAGGAACCCTTGTAGTTGAAACGCCGACTCGTCCTGCCGGTCAGCAGAATGTGCTTGGCCTGACGGCTCCCAAGATGGCGACGGTCCGCGTGGCTTTCGTCGGTCTGGGCATGCGTGGCCCAGGTGCTGTGGAGCGTTTCACGCACATCCCCGGCGTTCAGATTGTGGCCCTTTGCGACTATGTCGAGGCTCGCGCCGAGGGTTGCCAGAAGTATCTCCGCAAGGCAGGTCTGCCGCCAGCAGCCATCTATAGCGGCGAGAAAGGCTATGAGGAACTTTGCAAGCGCTCTGACATCGACCTCGTCTACGTGGCTACCGACTGGGACCATCACTTCCCCGTTGCCAAGTGTGCTCTTGAGAACGGCAAGCACACGGCCATCGAGGTGCCTTCTGCCATGAACCTCGAGCAGTGCTGGGAGCTTATCAACCTCAGTGAGAAGACGCGTCTCCACTGCATGATACTGGAGAACTGCTGCTACGACTGGTATGAGCTCAACACGCTCAACATGGCTCAGCAGGGCGTCTTCGGCGAAGTGCTGCGTGGCGAAGGTGCTTACATCCACAATCTCGACGACTTCTGGGACTACTACTGGAAGAACCCCGACGGCTCCGACCCTGATAAACTCGGCTGGCGCATGAAGTATAACATGGAGAACCGAGGCGATGTCTATGCTACTCATGGCCTTGGCCCCGTTGCTCTCGCCATGAACATCCATCGCGGTGACCGCTTTACGACGCTCGTTGCTATGGACACCAAGAGCGCCCACGGCAAGGAGTACGTGGAGAAGAAGACTGGAAAGCCTTGCACGAACTACCGCAACGGCGACCAGACAACTACCTTGATGCGTACCCAGGAAGGCAAGGTGGTGGAGATTCAGCACAATGTGATGAATCCGCAGCCTTATAACCGTCTCTACAAACTGACTGGCACGAAGGGTTACGCCACGAAGTACCCCGAGCAGCACTACGCTCTCGACAAGAGCCAACTCTCTGCAAGCGGCGTTGCTCCGAAGGTGGACGACCTCAGCTCGCACGGCTTCCTGCCGGCAGCGGAGCAGCAGGCGCTCGTGGAAAAGTATACGCACCCCATCATCAAGCGTTACGGCGAGATGGCACAGAAGGTGGGCGGCCACGGAGGCATGGACTTCTTTATGGACGCACGCCTTGTATATTGCCTGCAGAACGGTCTGCCTCTCGACATGGACGTCTATGACCTGGCCGAGTGGTGCTGTCTGGCCGAGCTGGGTTCGCTCTCGATGGACAACAACTGCTGCTCCGTGGCTTTCCCCGACTTCACGCGTGGCTTCTGGGACGTGCAGAAGGGCTTCCAGTTCGCTTGGGCAAATGCCGAGGACGAGGCTGCTGCCGAAGCTGCTGCCAAGGAGAGTACCGAGGCTCAGAAGGCTCTCTGCGCCAAGAAGAAGCTTTGGGAGAAGTACGACAAAGCTAAGGAGAAGGCAGCCAAGAAGAAATGAAAGAGGACCCGCCCCGTCTCTCCCTTAAAGGGAGGGAGGAAGTCTCCCCTTTGAGGGAGGGAGCAGGTGGGCCTTTCTCCCCCTTCAAGGGGGAGTCAGAGAGGGTCTCCAAATCCTCCCTACGCCAATACATACGTGCACAGAAAGGCAGGCATACTGCTGCCGAGCTGGCGGCGATGTCTGAACTGGCAATTGACGGAGTGCTTGCTTCTGCCTGGTGGCAGGAGGCAGGCACTCTGCTGCTTTATTACCCACTGGCCGACGAGGTGGACGTGAGGCTTCTGATACGTGTTGCCTTCGAGGGGGGCAAGCGCGTCCTGCTGCCTGTGGTGAGGGGCGATGCGCTTGAGCTGCGTCTCTACGAGGGCGAGGCGTCCCTGAAGGAGGGTGCTTTCGGCATCATGGAGCCGACGGGCCCTTTGTTTCCCTCGGAGCTGTACGGCGAGATAGAGCTGGCCATCATTCCCGGCATGGCGTTTGACAGGTCGGGGCACAGGCTTGGGCGCGGACGGGGCTACTACGACCGCCTGCTGCCCGCGCTGCCTGAGGTCCGTCTGGTGGGCATCTGCTTCCCGTTCCAGCTCCTCGATGAGGTTCCTGCCGACAGCCATGACGTCAGCATGCAGGAGGTTGTGGCAGGGCCGGACTGTCCTTAGTGTTCTGCCGAATCCAGTAGTCGGAGAAGTCCTTGCAGCCTTTTGGCAGTTCGTGGCGGACGAGCGGGATGCCTGCTTCCTTCGTCACGGAGAAGAGCCTGCGGAAGAGTTTCTCTCCTGCTTCGTCGCGGTCCGGATAGACGTGCAGCATGTTTCGGTTCTGCGGGATGCGTGCTGCGAGGAGTTCCTTTTGCAGTTGGTTCCTGTCGAGCATCGTTGCTGAGGAGATGGCGATGGCTTTGTGGCCTGCGGAGAGCATGGCCCAGCAGTCGCTTGGTCCCTCGGCGATGTAGAGGTCTTCCCTGGGTTGCAGCGTCCTGAGGACGGGCAAGTTGTAGAGCCGGCACTCCGAGCCTTTGTAGAAGAGGAAGCGTGGCCTGTTGCCGTCGTCTGCCATGTAGCGCCGCTGTGTGCCCACGAGCTGCCCGTCGCTGCTGTAGTAGGGAATCTGCAGCCAGTCGGCGAGCGAGTTCAGGCGGCAGTACCTGACGACGGCGGGGTTCAGCAGCCGCTCCTGGAAGAGGAAGTCGCGGGCTTTGGCGGAGAGTTGCGGATGCTCGAAGAAGCGGCTCTGGAACTGTGCGTCGAAGGGCACGGCTTCATGCTGCGTGGCGCTTGGTACGTGCTTTGTGGCTGTGGCTTCCAGGCTTTGCAGTGCGATGCCGTACTCCTGCGCAAGCCATTGGCAGACCTCGCGGAAGGATTTCTGGGGCATGAGCTTTCTGGCCAGCCCGATGACGTTGCCGTGTTCGCCGCAGGCAAAGCAGCGGTAGGTGTGGTTGCGGATGTTGTAGTAGAGGCTCGGAGTGTGGTCGTCGTGGAAGGGGCAACGGCTCTTGTGCAGATAGACGGAGAGTCCGAGTCGCTCTGCCACGTTCTCGATGGGGAGCTTGCGTAGCTGGTCAAGCTCCAACTGGCTGATGGAGTTTTTCATCATGTTGTTAGTTTTAAAATTAATAATGTTTTTGGAATGTATATAAGGCTTAGTAGGAGTATTCTTCTAAAGCTATTCCTCCATGAAGCCTTTGTCTTTATATACAGCAAAACCCCTATTTTTTAACCCCTGAGGCAAAAAAAAATAAAAAAAAGTTGCGTTTTAACATTATTTAACGCCCTTGGGGTTAAAAAAAAGGGGGGTGCCCTGTATATAATAGCGTGAGCCTCCTGAAGACGCAACACGTTAACCTGGCCAATTCAACGCGTTGCAGACTCCGCCCAAGCGTGTAGCGCTCACATTTCAAGCGTGTTGCATCCGCAGGTTAGACTGCAGTAGCCCGTCGGGACGACACCAGAGAGCAATCAACACAAAACATTAACTTCAAAACTAAAAAACTATGATTAACTACAGCATTTACATTGCAGGTTCAAAACCCGGCACCAAGAAGGCCGACATCAAAGAGACAAAAGCTTACGGCACCTCCCAGATCCACGAGGCTCTCAGCTTCGACGATTTCTGCCAGCACATTGCCGACCACAACTCACCCTTCTCCGCCGGAGCTATCTGCGGCATTCTGAAGGACGCCGTGGCTTGTCTGCGCGAGCAGCTTCTGGCTGGCAACAGCGTGCAGTTCGGCGACATGGGGCGTTTCCACGTGGAGCTCAACACCGTTGGGGCAAAGACCACCGACGACTTCACGGCCAACAACATCAAGGCCGTCAACGCCCGCTGGGTCCCCGGCAAGAAGTTCCGCAACCTGCGCGACGATGCCACCTTCCAGCTCGTAGCCAGCCGCGAGGCGCAGGCAGATGCCATCGAGGTCATACGCAACGAGGACACCATCCAGGGGCTTGAGTGAATGCCTCACTCCTGACCCCTCTCCAGCGCGAGAGGGGAAGGGAGGAGGAAATTCCGGCAGCAAGATTGTGGCGGACGCACAGCGTGTCCGCCACAATTTTTGTTTAAGTTTCGGGAGTTGTAAAATGGCGTTAAATAGGAAGTTATGCGAAGACAGCAAGGGGGCTTGCCCCCTTGTAACAAAAGCCGGGACATACCGTGCCGGACAAGGGGGCAAGCCCCCTTGCTACCTTCCTTCCATGAAGCTTTAGCTCGGCGAAGCCTGGGCATAGTGCTCCGCGACTACAATCGCACCATGGTGCTAGAGCATCCATGAATTAACGCCCCTTTTACTTCCTCTTTAACTTCAGAAACTTCATTTTTTCATCCTCCGCCTTCACGTTCTCGCTTTTATTTCGTATCTTTGCAAAGCAAAAAGATATTTACACAAACTATATGAAACACTACAGCACCGTCCGTCTGCTCCTCCTGTTAGGCTTTATCCTTGGCACAGAAAGTCTTACGGCACAAGATAAGACCGCCTCTGGCTCCTGGACCCCCTCCAACTCCCCCTTGCAGGGGGAGGGTATATACTCCTCTCCCTACA
>FLNY01000002.1_pt1 | contig 178159 bp, 135 predicted proteins | sample 1140381 | NCBI WGS metagenome assembly FLNY01 (sample SAMEA3878172, study PRJEB12797) | bioreactor metagenome | biome: Moose rumen | place: Sweden | collected 2011-10 | reverse complement strand
TTGTTGAACAATGGTGTGACGATGTTGCTGTAGTGTTCACCCATCTTATATACTTCCTTGGCCTTTGCTATATTGTCGGAACGGTCAACGGGGACTGCATAGCCAAAGGTAGAGTGTGCAGCCATCTGGTCTGACATCTCGATGCCCCAGAGGTGGTGGGTTTTATCGGAACCGCCGGCTTTCAGGTAGGCCATGATGCGTAGGGTGCCCGTATATTTGTTGTAGAAGCCGAGGTAGTTGCCGTTCTGCGTAGAGGTGTTGCCACATTGCATCATCACGAGTTTCCAGTTGTCGTGGTCATTTACCATTTCTTTCCATACGCTCTCAGGTATGTAGCAATAGCTCTTGGCATCATCACACCATGGAAGGTTCTTCAGCTGGAAGCCCTTTTTCTCGAAAAACAAACCTGGGGTTGTCTCTGCTTTCACCTGTGATGACTCGTTCAGGTCGCCAGTATGGAGGAAGATTGACTTCTCTGCCCACCATATCTCACGATTGAAGGCGTTGCAGGTTTTGTCATTGATTTTCACTCTATGGTCATTGATGTTGTAGTTGTTAGAAAAGATGGCGCGTGTGGTTGAATCCTCTGTGAGGGCTTCTGTCTCTGCATTTAGTTCGTCACTGCATGAAGTGAAACCGACTGTCGTAGCTGCGGTAAGCATGCTCATGAGCACTGCATTTACCATGAATGAATACTTTCTCATAATCTTTTATTTTTTATTGTTACTATTTCTTTTTCAGTGTCGCGGGTGGAAGTCTGTAAGGCTTCTTTGTTCCTTTTGACAATGCAAAGTTATAGAGATTTCCGCATCAGGAGAAAGAAAACAGTCTTTTTCGGTGCGGAAGCATGCGCACATGTGCTTGTTTTGCGACAGATGTGGCGACCCGTCGTCAAAACTGTCGCAAAGCATACTGTTATCTGGCCGTTTTCAGCCAGAAATAGCTATGCCTTTACCGGGTAATCGGATACAGATTACGGGGTAAAGGCATAGCTGTTGAAGTAGTGAGTGTAAAGTGCTGGAAATCAGTATCTCAGTCGGAACTTTGCGAACAATGGGAAGTGGTCGCCCAGAGGCTCCTTGCCACCGTCCTTATAGTAGGCCTTGCTCTTGTCGTAGGTGCAGCTGAGCAGTTCCACGCTGCGCCCTCCTGCGGGGTTGATGTAGAGAATCTTGTCGGGCATCTCACCGTGGATGGTCCATCCGGAGTATTTGCCGTCGTCCTTAATCTTTGTGTCGTCCTCCAACTGCGGATATACTCCGCCACGGCACTTCTCTATCCATGCGTCGCCACAGGTGGCACGTCCGGAGGCATTGATGACATCAATGAACTGCGCCTTCATGTCGTCGCGGCAGTAGTAAGTGTTGAAGTCGCCTATTACGAGTACCGGACGTGAGTCGAGATGGCTCATGATATGCTCCTTCAGCTGCAGCCATTGCTTGATGCGGCATTTGCGGTCGAGCGAGTCATTGCCGCTTACCTCGTCGTAATCCTCACTGGCTTCCATGTGCATGTTGTAGATGACGAGTTGGAAACCATTGGTTGTTGTCACTTCATAGCGGCGGAAGCCCTTTGTGGCAGCCTCGTCACGACAGTTTTTGGCGTAGCCGTAGCGGTCGTTCCAGCGAACGCTGTCAGTGCGCACGGTCTTCAGGTGGCTGTGCCACCATGCCTTGGTGCCGTCAGTATGGAACACGGCTACGTGCTTGCCATCGTTGAACATATTGTCAAGACTCATGCCTCCGGCCCAGTTGTCGTGGTCATAGTTGGCTATAAGGCAGCGACCGAGCTCCTTGTCGAAGTTGAAGTTCTCCTGCACTCCGATGAAGTCGAAATTCTTATCGGCGAGATAGCGGCTGATGACGGTAGAGTATTTCGTGTCAGGACCGTCGTCGTTGACGGCCTTGAAGGCAGGCAGACCATCTACGTTGAGCGTGCAGATGCTGAAGAGCATAGGGTCGAAATCACCCTGCGTGCGGAAGTTCTGGTTGATGAGAGCCTCGACGAGTTCCAGTCCGCTGGTCTCATATATTGTGTCACTGTCGTATGCAGGCGACTTCGTCATACCGGCATAGTCCATGTAGATGATACCCGTAGCGGCATTGTGCATGGGGTTCTTGAGATAGTCAACCATCAGTCTGTTGGTGCGCTCGGCATTCTCGCGGTAGCGGTCGGAGCGTGCTGCGCCCATATATCCGGCCGTGTAGTTGAACACCCATGCAGGAGAAGAAGCCGTGAGGTCGCGCTTTGCCGTCTCGTCAAGCATACGGCGTATTGCCTCGTCCTTGCCGGTCAGGTCCTTGCCTATCGAGTAGTAGTCCTGAGTCCATAGTGGGGTGGTAGTGCCGTCGGCAGCCATTATTGTGCCCTTTGTCTGCTTATCGAAAGTCTTGTCGTTGCTCCAGTCCTGGCAAAGTCCGCCTACGATAGAACCGGAATATTTATAACGTGAAAGCAGCAGCACCTTGCCTCGCATCTCGCCCACGGTCAGACGTGGATTGAAGCCAGCGAACAGACCTTTGAACTCAGCGTCGTTTATCAGTTCGGCAAACCTGCTGCCCCATGCGTTCTTATCCGTAGTTGCCGTAAGGTTGCAGGTCACGATGCACATCTCGGTAGGATGCTCGCGCAGGAAGTCGCGCATCTTGACGAAGAAGTCCTTTACCAGCAGGTTGGTCTGCAGTATGCCGTGGGTGCAGCGCAGCTCCATTTCTGCGGTTTTCGAACCCAGTTTCCACTCGGGGCGCAGGTCAAACACACGTATGCCAACCTTCAGCTGCTCGTCAATGGTCAAGTCCTGAGTCGTGGCTATGCCCTCGCCCGACATATTATCGAGATACCATCCCTCGGCAGTGCAGGCATTGTGGGCACCGGGAAGCGAGAGGTCTGCCACCAGTCTGCTGTCGTCGAGACCAGTCATCCAGTCGCTGTGGTCCACGCCCTTGGGCTTGTAGGCATCGGCGGCAGATATGCCTCCTCTTGTCATTGAGGTCTCGAACTCGTTGAATACATCCTCCTTCTCCATCATGGTGACATCGTCAGAGCAGGAAGTCATTGCGCACATAGCACTTAACACTAAGAATGGGAAAAACTTTTTCGTAGTCATTTTACTATATATTTTTATTTGTTATTGTTCTTGAATTACGATGCAAAGTTACGCAGATATTTGCATGGAGGCAATTATTGCCTCCTTTTTCAGTCGTGTTAGTAGCGACAGCGCATGATAATTGCGACAACCATGGCTAAGGCTTGTCATAACTGTCGCAATATGGCGGAAAAGCATAACCAAGAAAAAAGTTCCCGCAGTGCTGCGGGAACTTCTAAAACATACTGCTTATCGAGTTTACCAAGTGCCAAAGACTATATTTTTCATAAATGCCAAACACGAGCCGATATGACCGTCGCAACCCCGAGGTATGGTTTTGAGTGTTGCCATGCTGGGGAAGGCTTCCACAACAGCCTCTGCGTTGGCGTAGCTTACGATGAGGTCGCTCTTTCCGTGATAGAGATGGATGGGGTGGGTAGGAGTCCAGCCCTTGGTAAGGTCGTTCTTGTCTAAGCACTCAAAGAGTTTCTTGCATAACTCAGAGTTTCTGTCGAGAGCCTCCTTGCTGAGTATGTCGCTCAGCAGCACCTCTTCACCGCCTTTCACATTCTTGTCGCCCTCGTGGGGAAAGATGCTGAAGATGTATTCATTGATTTCGTTGGTAGCATATTCCTTGCTGTTTACCATCTGGTCAATCACCGCCTTGTGCTGAAGGAACGTCTTGCTGTAGAAGTCTTCCTCTTTCCACTTGCCGAGTATCTCAGGATATGCAGCCATCATAGCCTTCAGCGTCAGAGGCATCACCACGGGATATGTCAGCACCTTCTGCTCGAAGTACTTCTCAAAGGTGAGAGTGGGCTTGTACGGGCCGCTGCCGCAATAGCTGTAGTGGAAATTCCATCTCTTAGCGAAATCGGCATGTGTGTCGAGCCACTTGTGTATTGCCAGGGCATTGCCTCCGCCCTGAGAGACACCAGCCACGTAGAGCTTCCATCCATTGGCCATGTGGCATTTCGCATGGTCGCGGAATATCTTGAAACCGGCCTTCAGCGCATCAATGCAGTTGCGGGCGCACAGTTCGTGGTTGATGTATGGCTGCACATGGTCTTTTGTTACACCGAAGCCCAGATAGTCAGGCAGGATAAGCAACTTATCGCCTTTGAACATCAGATTGTCAAGGCAAGCACCTTGGGTAGGGCATGAGAAGTTATCGGCGATGGTGAAATGCGGAGCCAGCATGATATAGCAAGGGTTGATTTCATTAGCACCGATATATACGCCCCAGACAACTCGTGATGACAGCGTGATGCGCTGTCCGCGCTCGTCGATGCTCTCATAGGTATAGTCAATCGTGCGGAAGCCTGATGGAATCTCAGGAGCGGCGCAGCGGGTCAGCGAATTCTCCCTTTCCTCGTCGGCCTTCTTAGCCTCGTTGACGCATTGCTCCACCAATGGGTCTTTCTTTCCGCCGGCAAGAATATTAGCCATTACCTGGCCTTTGGCCTCGGTCACGTCTTTGGTTATCGTGTAGGTCACGCCTTCAAGGTCGGCATCGAGATCCTGATAACCATACTGTCCAGCTCTCGTAAGTACTTCGGCTTCTTCCGTTGCCTGAATGTTGTTTGTCAGAATGTCTTCGTCATTCGTACAAGATGTAATGGCAACCATTGCACCAAGCATCATCACTGAAAAAATCTTCTTAATCATAGTCTGTATCTTTACTTGTTTCAATTTTACTTATTTCTATTTTTCTTTGCCGACGTCGTTTCTTACTTTCGACGGTGCAAAGGTATGGAGATTTCTGATGCTGCCAAACAAAAACAAGCGTTTTCTCCTCAGAAGCCTGCGACACATATACAAGAATTGCGACAGCCACGGCAAAACGCTGCCGTGGCTGTCGCAAAAGACTATTTTTATCTCAGATTTTGCAAAATGGACATAAGATGGGTCACTGTATCATGGCACACGCCATTCAGCGATATATGTCAAAATGCATTGTTGCCAGATAACGGCATAGCGATGTGACAATACGTGTAATTTTAGTTCTATGAAGGGGGTAATATGTTTCTTTACGTGAGGAATGTTTTGGTGTATTGAAAGTTTTTCGTAACTTTGCATTGATGAAGGAGAAAAAAAGAATAACCAATAGAATCATACATATAACAACATGACTAATCTGAAGAAACTATTACTCGCCATGATGCTCGTGGGCGGTACCATGGCTGAGGCTCAGCAGCCCATACCTTATCTGGCGCAGAAAGAGGAGATGCTGCCCTACCAGAATCCACGTCTGTCATCGCTGAAGCGCGCTCGCGACCTCTGTTCGCGACTGACGCTGAAGGAGAAGGCACAAATCATGATGAACGGTTCGCAGGCTATAGACCGCCTGCATGTGCCTATGTACGAATGGTGGAGCGAGGGACTGCACGGCGTGGGACGCAACGGTTACTCAACCATCTTCCCCATCACGATGATGATGGCCTCTACATGGAATGACCAACTGGTATATCGCGTGTTTGATGCCGTAAGCGACGAGATGCGCGTGAAGAACACGCAGGCTCGCCACGCAGGAGTGGTCGGCCGCTATCAGGGCTCGTCGGTATGGACGCCTAACATCAATATATACCGTGACCCACGCTGGGGACGCGGACAGGAAACCTATGGCGAAGACCCATATCTGACGGAGAAGATGGGTCTGGCGGTGGTTGCCGGATTGCAGGGTACAGACCTCGCCACGGGCAAGCTCAACGGACGCTATTATAAACTACTGGCTTGTGCCAAGCACTATGCCGTACACTCGGGACCAGAGTGGAACCGCCACACCTTCGACGTGCAGCAACTGCCTGAGCGCGACCTATGGGAGACCTATATGCCGGCATTCAAAGCCTTGGTGCAGAAGGGCAACGTGCGCGAGGTGATGTGTGCCTATCAGCGCATTGACGGTGAACCATGCTGTGGCAATAACCGCTATCTGAATCAGATACTGAGAAACGAATGGAAGTTTGACGGCCTCGTAGTCAGCGACTGCGGTGCCATCGGCGATTTCTGGATAAAGGGTCGCCACGAGGTCAGCGAGGATGCCAAGGCGGCTTCGGCAAAAGGCGTGCTCTCGGGTACCGATGTGGAGTGTGGTGCAAACTACAAGCGACTGCCCGATGCCGTGGCTGCCGGACAAATCACAGAGGCTGACATCGACACCAGTGTTGTAAGACTGCTGAAGGCTCGTTTTGAAGTAGGTGACTTCGACAGCGACGACCTCGTGGTCTGGACGCATATCCCTGAAAACTGCGTAGCGTCAGAGAAGCATAAGAAGCTTGCTCTTGAGGCTGCGCGTCAGGGCATCGTATTGCTGCAGAATCGCAACAATATACTGCCGCTCAGGAAGGATGCCAAGGTGGCCGTGGTAGGACCTAATGCTAAGGATAGCCTGATGCTGTGGGGCAACTATTCGGGTTTTGCCACCAACACGGTAAACATACTGCAGGGCATACAGCAGAAGTCGAAGAACGTGAAATACATTGAGGGAGCAGGTTTCGTAAGCAACGACGTGCTCGTGAGCCGCTATGGTAACTTCACCACGCCTGACGGCAAACCGGGTTTGAGCGGCACCTATTATAATAATATAGAACTGAAAGGCGAACCTGTGGCTAAGGCTACATACAGTGCCCCTATCAGTCTTGACAACGGCGGTGCTACGGTGTTTGCGCCCGGCGTGAACCTGGAGTATTTCTCTGCACGCTATGAGGGTACATACCACTCAAAACAGGCTGAGACGCTGACCATGGAACTGTCGTGTGACGACGGTATGCGCGTAATCTGGGGTGGCGACACCATTTATAATCAGTATCGCTCGCGCGAGAAGATGCAGAAATTCGTGCGCAACTTGAAGGTTGAGGCGGGTCGTGACTATAAGCTCGTGATAGAATATATACAGCAGACGGCTGTGGCCAGAATGAAACTGGAACTTGGAGTAAAGACTACGTTGACGGAGAAGGATATAGTAAAGCAGACAAAAGACTGTGACTATGTAATCTTCGTCGGGGGTATCTCTCCGGCATTGGAGGGCGAAGAGATGAAGGTTAACCTGCCGGGCTTTAAGGGTGGCGACCGCACCAGCATTGAACTTCCAGCCAGCCAGCGTTCGCTCGTGAAGGCTCTGAGCGATGCAGGCAAGAAGATTATCTTCGTCAACTGCTCTGGTGGTGCAGTGGCTCTCACTCCAGAGGCAGAGCGTTGCGATGGTATGCTGCAGGCATGGTATGCCGGTGAGCAGGGCGGTACGGCCGTTGCTGACGTGCTTTTCGGTGTCTATAACCCTTCGGGCAAACTGCCGGTAACGTTCTATAAGGATGACTCTCAGTTGCCAGACTTCCTTGACTATACCATGACGGGACGCACGTATCGCTACTTCCGTGGCGAACCGCTTTTCCCATTCGGTCACGGACTGTCATATACCACGTTTGAGAAGAAACTCAACCGCGTCGGTCCTTACAAGGATGGATGCTACGTGGAGGTAGAGGTGAAGAATACCGGCAGTCGCGATGGCGAGGAAGTGATACAGGTATATCTGAAGAAACCATCTGATACTGCTGGTCCGGTGAAGACCTTGCGCTCCTACCAGCGTGTCAGTTTGAAGGCTGGAGAGATGCGCACAATCGCCATAAACCTTGAGGGCGACCAGCTCCTCTGGTGGGATGAGGCCAGCAACACCATGCAGCCGCTTACCCCAGGCGAGTATGAGGTGGAGATAAAATAAGTGGGATGAAAAAAATAAGTATCAGGGTAGTAAGTTGTATTACTTACTACCCTGATATTCATTTTTAAAAACAATTTTCAAGATACAAAGGAATAGTATATATAGCGTGACCTTAGTTAGCAAGCTTGCCTTTGGCGAGCTTAGCTACGTTCGGCATAGCCCAAGCAAGCGTGGCCTGCTCTTCGCCAAGGGCTACAACGACCGCATACTTCTCCGCCGAGGTCAGCTGCTCATCCTCGCCCCGTGGGAACATCACAACGAAAGACTAACGATAAAGCGAGGCCTGTGCCTGCAGCTCAACGACATGGCAAAAGCCATCTGCGAAAGCCCAACCTAAGGCTGTTACTGCTCGTCCTCTCCTTACCCTCCCCTCGTTCCTATATGTTGCTGCTCGTTCCACCCATTGTCCAGTCTCTTGCTGTATCACAGCAACTCACTCAACTAACAAACAAATGATGATGTTCGGTCTCAATATATAAATATCTTCCTTAAGGAAAGCCTCATCTCTTTCCAAAAAATCCGTATGCAGAGAATACCTGCATACGGATAAGACATCGTCTTGAAACAAGCCCTTTACTGTGGCCACTCTAACGGTTTGTCCACATGGAACACAAAAACGGGTCTTCCTGCCTGATACAGAGGCATCTCTATCTTGATTTCTTTTGATTTCTTACATCTCTCCATGAAATCCTTTTGATTGTTCAGGAAAACAGTTTCCGTGCTTCCGTCTTCAGAGTCATTAAAAGTGTACTTTTTTGGTGTTCCGCCATCAAATCGGACTGTTACATAGTTTGACCCATTAATACTGTTTCCTACTATTTGTCCTCTGTCAATAGTAAGCAGGACATCATAACCATATTTCTTCATGTACCTTACGGTTATTGTTGAATACGTGAGGCCTTGATACGGAAATTCCTGCTCTATATAATTATCGCTTTTTATCGCTGCCCATATATTCTTTGAGTCTGTCATCTCATCTTTTTCAACATTTATGTCCCACGTTACAGGATTATTTACTTTCTGAACAGACTTGTCTGTTATCACCTGTTGTGAGTCCCTTGAGTCAGAATCATTCTTTTCTGTACTATTTCCTCCAAATATACCAGACAAAACTCCTATAAGGCAGGGAACACCCAATATTATAAGAATCCATTTTACGCAACCATGCTTTTTCTTTGCTTCATTCATAATTCAGCTATAAATTAAAAAAGGGCGGAAACCGTTCATTACTTGTTTGAACTCTGGTTACCGCCAAGTGACCAATCACGAAAACAAGCACGAACAGTCCACGCCCATAGAGCGTGAACAATCTGCTTACTTGCTCGTTTCGTGATATGAATATTGGCGGTATTCGAGTTCACCGAACAAGAGCCGAAAGCTCAGTTATATCTTAAGAAATATGAACAGAAACGCTACCCTTACAGTGTAAATTTATTAATTTTGTTTATTGCCCAGACGTTTTCGCACTTACTGGCTCATAGCTCAGAAGGCGAGGGTTGCAGGCTGTCACCGTAGCGTTCTCTTCTTTTGTTTTATTTCATAGGCAAAAAGGGTTAAAGGGTTGTTATTTATTATAGTTTTCTTAATTCGGAATTATATTGATTATTCACCAGGTTTATTTGTCAATGAAACTGCTGTTTGGTCAAAATCTGCAGTGACATCAATTAACCTTGGATTACGATTCTCAACAATTATAGCAGCATAGAAACCTTGGTCTTCAATTACCGTACTTGCAGAGCGAATAGTAAACCTATCTGGCTGTGCAGACTGCTTGAACCACTTTATGAAAAGACGATTACGCGCAGCTTCACGATTATCACTTGTATCACATATATAAAGTAGCACATTAAGATTCTCACAGAAGAATTCATCAATAATAGCGAAAAGAGTGAAACGCACGTACGGATCTTCTGGCGTGACTGTATCCTCTGCCTTCGCAAAACTGAACTGCCATGTATCACAACCACCGATAGGCTGTTCTTCAAAGAATTTCACTTCATAGTGCAGACCATATTGTGTTTCAAACACTAATTGTTTACCTTCTTCCAGAACCTTGTATGGAGCTTTAGCATTTATTTTGTCAAGATTTAACTTATTCATAGCGAAATAGATGTTTTCGCTTGACGTTCTGCCCAGCGTTGCTTAACCTCTTGTTGCCAGTCTTGCTGTCGCTGCTGTGCAGCCAACAACCAAGTTGTTATTTGTTCTCTTGTTCTCTTAACTTTTTTCATTTCTCTTTACTGTCTATCCTCTATTCTCAAACAATCATTTTTCATCATTTCTGATGACTAAACATTTCCGCCTCTGCCCCCGTTGTCACAGGAACAGAGGCGGAATAGTATATATAGCGTGACCTTAGTCAGCAACTTGCCTTTGGCGAGCTTAGCTGCGCTCGGCATAGCCCAAGCTAGCTTGGCTCTGCTCTCACTAATCGCTAAGCTTTGCCTTGATTTTGGCCTAAGTTACGTTCTATAGCGAGAACGTTACCTTAGTCAGCAAGCTTTGCCTTGATGAACTCGCGGTTCAGGCGGGCGATGTTGGCGATTGACTCGTTCTTCGGACATACTGCCTCGCAGGCGCGGGTGTTGGTGCAGTTGCCGAAGCCAAGCTCATCCATGCGTGCTACCATTGCCTTGGCGCGCTTAGCAGCCTCCGGGCGACCCTGTGGCAGGAGTGCCAGCTGACTTACCTTTGAGCTTACGAAGAGCATTGCAGAACCGTTCTTGCAGGCTGCTACGCAGGCACCGCAACCAATGCAGGTAGCGCAGTCCATAGCCTCGTCGGCGTTCTGCTTTGGTATGAGGATGGCGTTGGCATCCTGCGCCTGTCCGGTACGGATAGAGGTGTAGCCGCCAGCCTGTATGATCTTGTCGAACGCAGAGCGGTCAACCATGCAGTCCTTGATGACTGGGAAGCCGGCAGAGCGCCATGGCTCTACGGTGATGACGTCGCCATCGTTGAACTTACGCATGTAGAGCTGACAGGTAGTAGCGCCGCGCTCTGTCTTGCCGTGTGGCGTACCGTTGATATAGAGCGAGCACATACCGCAGATACCCTCGCGGCAGTCGTGGTCAAACACGAAAGGCTCCTTGCCCTCGTTGATGAGCTCCTCATTGAGCATATCGAGCATTTCGAGGAAAGAAGTGTCGTCAGGCACGTTCTTCATCTCGTGTGAATCAAAATGTCCCTTCTCCTTAGGTCCATTCTGCTTCCAGTATTTTATTGTAAAGCTTATTGATTTTGCCATGGTAATTGGTCATTTGGGAGATTTGTCGTTTGGTTGTTTGGGAAAACTACCTATACTGTCACACGAAAGTCAACGTGCTCTGTTGTCGGTAATACCCCTAAACCACCAAACAACTAATTTCCTAATTACTAAATTAATTCTTATAGTTACGTGTTTGTACCTTGATTATCTCGTACTCGAGAGGCTCCTTGGTGAGCTCAGGTGCAACGTCGTCGCTGCCCTGGTACTCCCATGCGCCAACGTAGAAGAAGTTCTCGTCGTCACGCTTTGCCTCGCCTTCCTCGGTCTGGTGCTCCTCACGGAAGTGTCCGCCGCAAGACTCCTCACGGTGCAGTGCGTCGTAAGCCACGAGCTCGCCCATGAGGATGAAGTCGCGCAGGTGTATAGCCTTGTCGAGCTCTACGTTGAGACCTTCCTTTGAGCCAGGCACGAAGACGTTCTCGTCGAACTCCTTACGCAGCTTCTTGAGCAACTTCAAGCCTTCCTCCAGTCCTTCCTTGGTACGGCCCATGCCCACGTGCTCCCACATGATGTGTCCGAGCTCCTTGTGGATAGAGTCAACAGAGCGCTTACCCTGTATGCCCATGATACGGTCTATCTCAGCCTGTACGCCCTTCTCTGCCTCATCAAACTCTGGAAGGTCTGTAGAGAGACGTGGCCAGATAGACTGGTCAGCGAGGTAGTTCTGTATGGTGTAAGGCAGTACGAAATAACCGTCAGCCAAGCCCTGCATGAGGGCAGATGCACCGAGGCGGTTAGCGCCGTGGTCAGAGAAGTTACACTCACCGATGGCGAAGAGGCCAGGGATGGTGGTCTGCAGTTCATAGTCAACCCATATACCGCCCATGGTGTAGTGGATAGCCGGGAATATCATCATTGGCTTGTAATACTGTATGCCGTCCTTCTCGCATGCCAGTTCGCCTGGGTTAACGTCGGTAATCTCCTCATACATATCGAAGAGGTTGCCGTAGCGCTGACGAATCTCGTCGATGCCGAGGCGCTGAATAGACTCAGAGAAGTCGAGGAACACAGCCAGACCGGTGTTGTTAACGCCGAAGCCCTTGTCGCAGCGCTCCTTAGCAGCACGTGAAGCCACGTCACGAGGCACGAGGTTACCGAATGCAGGGTAGCGGCGCTCCAGGTAGTAGTCGCGGTCCTCTTCAGGAATCTCCCATCCCTGCTTTGTGCCAGCCTGCAGAGCCTTGGCATCCTCAATATTCTTTGGCACCCAGATACGGCCGTCGTTACGCAGTGACTCAGACATCAGCGTGAGCTTAGACTGGTTGTCGCCGTGCACAGGGATACATGTTGGGTGAATCTGCACGTATGATGGGTTAGCCATCATGGCACCCTTACGGAAAGCCTGAACGGCAGCGGTGCAGTTACATCCCATGGCGTTGGTAGAAAGGAAGTATGTGTTGCCGTAGCCGCCGGTAGCGATAACCACTGCATTTGCAGAGAAGCGCTCCAGCTTGCCGGTAACGAGGTTCTTTGCGATGATACCGCGAGCCTTGCCGTCGATAATCACTACGTCTTCCATCTCATAGCGAGTGTAGAGCTTTACCTTGCCAGCCTCTACCTGGCGTGAGAGAGAAGAGTAGGCGCCGAGCAGCAGCTGCTGACCTGTCTGTCCCTTAGCATAGAAGGTACGTGACACCTGTGCGCCACCGAATGAACGGTTGGCGAGCATGCCGCCGTACTCACGAGCGAAAGGCACGCCCTGTGCCACGCACTGGTCGATGATGTTGTTGCTGACCTCAGCAAGGCGATATACGTTAGCCTCGCGAGCGCGGTAGTCACCACCCTTCACGGTGTCGTAGAAGAGGCGATATACGGAGTCGCCGTCGTTCTGATAGTTCTTTGCTGCATTGATACCACCCTGCGCAGCGATAGAGTGAGCGCGGCGTGGTGAGTCCTGAATGCAGAAGTTAAGTACGTTGAAGCCCATCTCGCCGAGTGATGCAGCGGCACTGGCACCTGCCAGACCCGTACCTACGACGATGACGTCGAGCTTCAGTTTATTCTTTGGGTTAACCAGACGCTGGTGAGCCTTATAGTTGGTCCACTTCTCTGCTACTGGTCCCTCTGGTATTCTTGAATTTAATGTTTTCATGATTAACCGACCCCCCTCCTTGTGCCTCCCCCGAGAGGGGAGGAGAATATATGGCTAGAAGGTTTTTGTGGGGTAATTTCTAAGTTTTTGAAAATCTTTTTGTCTTATAAAATACGTGACTTCCCCCCAGTTCGAGGAGGGGTCCGCGTAGGGGTTGCATTTAACACAGGCTCTGTATGTAGAACCATACCACCACTGAGGCGAAACCTGCGCAGAGCAGTGTTACGTAAGCTATGCCGATAACCTTCCAGCGTGTGAACCATACCTTGCCGTTCAGACCCATTGTCTGCAGCATGCTCCAGAAGCCGTGAGAGAGGTGGAACCACAGAGCGCAGAGCCACAAGAGGTAGCATACTACGTGTCCGGCGTTAGAGAACACGTACTGAATCCAGTAAGCACCGTCAGCGCTGTGAGCAAAGTCGCCCTCGCCAAGAAGATCAACGAGCATCATCTTTGCCCAGAAGTCGTACAGGTGCATAGCCAGACCGAGCAATACGATGAGACCGAGCACCAGCATGTTCTGGCTTGCCCACTCTACCTTGCCGGGCTTCTCCGTTACGGCATAGCGCTCAGAGCCACGCGCCGCCCTGTTCTGCATCGTCAGGATGAAGGCGTAGATAATGTGAATGACCGCCAATGCTGCAAGACCCATAGTTGCCACCACTGCATACCAGTTGGCACCGAGCATCTCGCAAATCATGTTGTAGGCCTCGCCAGAGAACAGTGCCACAACATTCATTGACATGTGGAATGTCAGGAAAAGAACAAGCGCCATGCCCGTTACGGCCATGATTACTTTCTTTCCGATTGAAGAGTTAAATAACCACATAGTTTTTTGTTGTTAAGATAAATTATTATTGTTATAGTATTTTCTTGAATAAACGACTAAATACCCGAATAATCAGTTTTTTTCTGATTATCCAGATCAATTTTTGTTTTGCTTCACGTTACAAAATTAACCATTTTTCAGCAATCTGCAAAGAAAACGATGAATATTTTCCGTTTTATCCGTCACTTTTGCGCTGAAATCTTTACCTTTACTGTAGTTTTAGCACATTGACTTTACAAAAACGACTTGTGCGCTCGGACAATGGGCTTGTAAAGTAATCGCATTGCTATTGCCTCGTTATCAGATACGGATTATGCTGTAATATCACTGCTATTACATACCAATCACTATGCTATTGGCTTAAGGTGTCCATACACTGCTTTTCTACCGTCTGTCATAACGATGGAGATTGAACACCATATAATATAGTTAATTTTAATAGGACGGACAAATTTCTGGATTGTAAACTCCATATTGCAGTTTACCTTTTTTTAATAAAAATACGCAGATTTTTCATAAAAAAACATATCATTTTGTTTTGTTTTTAGTAATTTTGGGACGATTTTTCGTTTTTGGAGAAAAATCATAACTGACTAACAACACAATTACTAACAATACAATACAATTACTAACAAACCTACAAACAATGCGAAAACAATTAGTATTTTCCATGATGCTGCTTACGGGAGCAGTAGGGGGACTGACGTTGCCAGCCTCTGCCCGCACAGCCGTAGAGCAGACGCAGACCATTGAGACAGGTGGTCAGGTTGTTGACCAGAACGGCGAGCCGCTCATCGGCGTCACCGTGAAAGTCAAAGGAGCGCGAGAAGGCGTGGTAACTGATATTGACGGTAACTTCCGTATCAGCGTGCAGCCAGATGCCACACTCGTAATCTCTTACGTGGGCTACAAGGAACGCGAGGTGGCAGTACGCTCTCGCGCTACGCTCGGTCAGTTGCAAATCGAGTCAGACAACGTGCTTCTGGATCAGGTGGTCGTAGTGGGTTACGGTACGCAGAAGAAAGCCGACCTTACGGGTTCCGTGGCAGTGGTCAACGCTGACGAGCTGAAGCGCATCTCCAACTCCAACATCTCCACGATGCTCGAAGGTAAGGTGCCTGGCGTGCAGATCACCTCTGACGGACAGCCTGGTGCAGACCCTTCAGTACGCATACGTGGTCTGGGTACCTTCGGCAGCACGGCACCGCTCTACGTCATCGACGGTGTGCCAATGGGAACTACTATCCGTGACTTCTCTCCTAACGACATCGAGACCATACAGGTGTTGAAGGATGCTTCGGCAGGCGCTATCTATGGTTCGCGTGCGGCTAACGGTGTGATTATCATCACCACCAAGAATGGTAAGAAGGAACAGCCGCTGAAGGTAGATTACAAGGGCTACTTCGGCGTAGATAAGATTTCAAGCGGTGTATATGACGTGATGAACTCCGACCAGTACAGCCAGTACCTCGGTCAGGCTTGCACAAACTCTGGTATAGCTGCCCCTGGCGGCTACAGCGTCGGCGAGGACGGCAAGTGGCACTTCATGGACAATACCAACACCGACTGGTTCAAGGAAGTATTCAAGACCGGCATACGCCAGAACCACAACATCAATCTCAGCGGCGGCGGTGCAAACAATACATATAATGTAGGTCTCGACTACTTCAAGCAGAAGGGCACGATGGAAGGTGCAGGTCCTAACTATGAGCGTTTCACTGCACGCGTGAACAATACTATGGACACGAAGTTCATCAAGTTCCGCACGTCACTCGTGTATTCTCACTCCAACCAGGACAACATGTCCATATCCAATGCCAACGAGTACATACAGGGTCTGTACGGCAACCTGCCTAACGTGCTGCTCGGCACGCTGACCATGCAGCCTACAATACTTGCCTACGACCCAACGACATGGTGTCTTGACGACAAGGTGGGCGCAGCAAAAAACTGGCAGTATGACGCTTATGGCTACGGTGTGTACTACGACGACATACACGGCGATATCTCGGCTACAAACCCACTGCTGACCAACAATCTCTTCACGCGTAACACCATCGTTGACCGATTGGTGGCAACTGGCTCGGCTGACTTCGACATACTCAAGATGTTGGGCATCAACAGCAAGAACCACAAGCTCTCTTATAAGCTCAACCTGTCATACAGCGCTACGCACTGCAACGACAAGACATGGATTTCAGCTTGGATACAGAGTAACCGTGTATATCTGGCAAAGGACAACGAGCGCCTGACCAAGGCTCATCGTAAATATACTGATTTCCTTGCTGAGAACACAATCAACTACGACGGAACGTTCGGCCTGCACCACATTAACCTGCTCGGTGGTATCACCTACGAGGAGGAGAACACCAACACTCTGAGCGGATGGGGTCTGAACATGCCGGAGCCTTACTTCCTGCAGCTGCAGAACGCTACCGACCGTGATGCTGACTCTTACGAGTATAAGCACGCTATCAATTCTTACATCGGCCGACTGAACTACGACTACGGCGAGAAGTACCTCCTCTCTGCCGTTATCCGTCGCGACGGCAGCTCACGCCTGTCAAAGGACATACGCTGGGGCACCTTCCCTTCCGTTTCTCTCGGATGGCGCTTCGATAAGGAGAAGTTCTTCCCATTCAACAAGGACGTGGTCAACCTCTTCAAGCTCCGCGCCAGCTATGGTGAACTGGGTAACGAGAACATAGGCGAATACGTATATCAGGTTACCATGAGCCGTAACAATATGAAATACAGCTTAGGCAACAACGTGGTAAGCGGTTCGGCTGTCTCTACCTACGTTAACGAAAACCTCTCATGGGAGAAAAAATCTACAACCAATATCGGTATTGACGTTGCCATGTTCCGTAACAGACTGGAACTCTCTTTCGAGTGGTACAAGAATAAATCTACCGACCTGCTTTATAACGTGGCAGTGCCTCTCAACGCAGGTGTAAGTAACTCTACCGTGACGATGAACGCTGCCTCAATGCGCAATGCCGGCATAGAGTTCTCTGCTACATACCGCAACCACGACCACCCACTGAAGTATGACATATCTGCCAACCTGAGCACCGTGCGCAACAAGGTGCTTGCACTCTATAGTGGCAAGGACTATCAGGACGACGGCGACTACATCACATACGTAGGTCAGGAGGTAGGTCAGTTCTACGGTTACGTATATAAAGGCATCATCCGCACGCAGGAACAGCTCAACAATCTCAATGCCTACGCCGTAGAGCACGGTTCTGAGACCTTCCAGCCTGGCGCACAAGTAGGCGACTGCTACTATGAGGACGTAAACGGCGACGGACAGATTACCGCTGATGACCGCACCGTACTGGGCAGCGGTATGCCTGACGTGAACTTCGGTCTCAACGCTCACCTCGAGTGGAAGGGCTTCGACCTCAGCATTGCCACTTACGGTGCTTTGGGTTACCACGTTACTGACCATATCTACAACGCGCTGAACTCTTGCTATGGCTACGGCAACAAGGACGTGGCAATAGGCGATGCCAACCAGTGGAGTGCTGACGGACTGACATACATCTCTAACGTGCCACGCACCTACATCACACATCCAGGTGCCACGATGGGATGGAACGACCTCTTCAGTGAGCGCAAGATACAGAACGCTTCTTACTGGAAGATTGCCAACGTAGAACTGGGCTACAACTTCCCTAATAAGATATTTAACAACTACATAAGCAATGCACGCATCTACGTCTCAGCACAGAACCTCTGGACTATCTCAGGATACAAGGGCTACAACGTTGACTTCGCTCCAGGTACATTCACTCCTGGATACAACTACTGCTCTTATCCAAGCGCATTCAGCTTCATGTGCGGCGTTAACTTCTCATTCTAAATCAAGTAGTCAGTAGTTAAGTAATCAGTAGTTAAGAAATCAGTAGTTAAGTAGGAAGTAATTAAGTAGGCAGTAGTTAAGTAATCAGCAGTTAAGTAATCAGTAGTTAAGTAATCAGCAGTTAAATAATCAGTAGTTAAGACATTACGTTATTTCTTTATTAAGTTTCAACACATTTGTCTTAACTCCTTAACTCCATAACTTCATAACTCCTTAACTTCATAACTCCTTATCTCCTTAACTCCATAACTTCATAACTCCTTAACTTCTTAACTCCTAATATAAAATAGATATAATTATGAAACTATATAAATTATCATTAGCCTTGCTGCTTGGTGCCGCCGCACTGTCATCATGCAATGACAAACTGGAACTGGTCAACCCAAACCAGCAGACTACTAGCACATTCGGCAACACTGCCTCTGACTTGGAGGAGTGTGTGATTGCTGCTTACAACCATATACGTATGGAGGGTTCATACGCACGTGTGGGATATACCATCGACCTCTGCCGAGGCGACGAGGTATGGAACTGCTCTCAGGTATGGTATCTTGGTTTCGACGACCTCAACGTAGATGCAGGAACGGACATCCTCGAATGGTCGTGGCGTGAATGGTACTATACCATCAACGTGTGCAACTTCATAACATCACGCACCGAAGGCGAACTGACAGATGCCATGAAGCGCGTAAGGGGACAGGCTCTCTTCCTGCGCGGTCTGTCATACTATAACCTCGCTGGATACTACCAGAACCCACCGCTCATCACTGACTACAGCCAGTATAGTTCCATGAAAGGTCTGTATGCTTCAAGCTCGTCTTATGACGCTGTGCTCGAACAGTGCGAGGCTGACTTCAAGGAGGCTATGGAACTGCTGCCTAAGCGCGACGAAGGCGGCGAATGGGCAAAGGGACGCGCTACCTGCGGTGCCGCCGCCGGCTACTACGCACGCACTCTGATGCAGCGCCATAAGTACGAAGAGGCACTCGTAGTGCTGAAAGATATCATGAACTCTGCTGACGGAGGCAACCAGAAGTATGGTGCATACAAGTTGATGGCTAACTACGGCGACAACTTCCGTGAGGGTTCTGCATACGAGAACAACGACGAGAGCCTGTTTGAAGTACAGTTCCTTGACTATGGTACACAGGGTACCGACGAGGAGTGGACTCCTGTCAACACATCGTCTAACGCTACGCAGGGACATGCCGTGGAAAGCAACTGCTGTCCGGGCACATACGGCGGATGGGCTGACCTCGCAGCTTCACCATGGCTCTACCAGTTGTTCAAACAGGAGAAAACCACTGCAGGCAAACTCGACCCACGCCTCTACTGGACCATCGGTACATACGAGACTGACTGGGAAGGTTTCGAATATGGCAACGTTGCATACCAGAGCACAATGACAGCAAGCAACAACGTCATCGTCAACACCAACAATGGTGGTCTGCCAATAGCCAAGAACACGAACTTCCGCACGGGACTCTACAACTCCGTCACGCAAGGTCTGCACTGCGGTATCAACCTGCGCATGATGCGCTATGCCGACGTGTTGCTGCGCGCTGCAGAGTGTGAGAACGAAATCAACGGTCCCACACAGCAGGCTATCGACTGGATTAACAAGGTGCGTGCACGCGCCAACCTGGCAGGACTGCAGCTCTCTGACTTCGCTGACGCTGATGCCCTCTTCGAGCAGATTGCCAACGTGGAGCGTCCTAAGGAGTTCGGCTGTGAGTTCGGTCGTGGCTTCGACCTAATCCGCTGGGGTTTCTTCTATGACAATGACCGTCTGCAGCAACTTAAAGAGCACGGCACGTTCCGCCGCTCTGCCGATGCTTCTGTAGCCAAGGATGTCGTAAGCTATTCCGACATAGCAACTAACTCAGAGTTCAAGAGCTCGTATGACACCTACGTGAAAGGACATGAGTTCCTGCCTGTACGTCAGGCTGTGCTCAACGCTAACCCTAATCTCAGGGGCAACTCGGCAAACTACAACTCTGACAACAGTGTTTATTTCTTAGGTAAGGGCTGGACAGTACACCCAGTGGTTAAATAACGCATAATTCATAGTGCATAATTACAACAAAAGTAAAAAGACACGATTATGAAATATTTTAGAAAATTATTCAACGGCAGCCTTGCTGCTCTGCTGGGCATGGCAATGCTGACCAGCTGCGAGGGCTCCGACTTATATAACGTCTTGTCGCCAGACTGGCTGTCAGACAAGATTGACTCCATTGCCGACGCCAACAAGCAGGGCGACCTGGAGGGCATGATGGAGGATGTGTATACCATCGGTGCCACAGACTACTCCACAGGATGGTGGCAGAATTTCTCAAAGTACTATGTAGTACCCGCCGGACAAGTATGGTATGCACAGTTCAACCTCAATATCAATCCGGAAGCACCTGCCGTATATAAGAACTTTGCTCTTGTATTTACCAATGACAACTATGAGGTACGCAATGGAGACGGATATGCAGAGTATGGTGTTATTCGTTTTGACAACCGTCCTGACCCGGGTAACTCAGAGTGGGGCGACTACATCGACCGCAGCCTGGTGCTGAGCACCCTGACATTCGAGACCGACACCGACGAGGGCATCGAGAAGCTTGGTGGCAAGGTTACGCTCACCGTTGACCGCACCGACGGCGGCCTGAAAGTGACGATGGACAACGGCGTGGTGACAAAGACCTACAATCAGACCACCGCCTGGCCCACGGAGGCGGCGGCCGCGGAGAACGTACGCTGCTTCCTCGTACCGGAAGGTTCTTACATCGACTTCCTTGCTACCAACATAGAGCCTATCGGCGGATGCACGTCGGCAGAGGACAAACAGCCAGTATCAATGGTACTGGAGAATGTACCTGACGAGATTTCTATGGGTACAGACCTAAGCGAAGCCCTGGCTGACATGACCGCTACGGTGACCTATGATGAAGGCATTACCGCTACAGTAAGGTTCAGTGACCTCATCGTCGAGACAGTGCCTGATATGACTGAGCCAGGCGAGAAGACTCTCGTAGTGGTCTATAACAAGACGATGAAGGGCGAGACAGCCGATGCTCCTGTCATGGCATACGGCTCATTCAAGTTGATGCTGAAAATAACGGATCTCGAGGTTACGGCCCAGCCTACTCGCGACACATACTACTTCTATACCTCTGACGCTACTAAGAGCATGACCGACCGCACGCTGGCGTTCGACCCAACTGGCTTGGAGGTAACAGCAACGTATAGTGATGGTTCCAAGGCTGTGGTGAGCAACGATAAACTGACATTCTCTGCCGTAGCAGCCTCTGCTGGCAAGAAGAACGTTACTATTTCATGTGCTGACGGAGTTTCTACTTCCGTAAGCGTCAACGTACAGACTTCTACCGCAACTAAGGTTAATCCTACACCTACCGTTCTTGGTCCTGAGGACAATTCTGCCGGCTGGTGGTCATACTTCTCTAACGACATCAAGGTAGAAGGCGGAGAGACAAAGCAGGTGAACTTCATCAACTACGCCGGTGGTGCCAACTGGAACAACTGGCTCGTGATACTGCGTCAGGCATCAGGCACTGAGTATGCCGTAGTTCGTGCCGACAACTATGGATGGAGATATGCCGTTAATCCTGTGCCAGGGGCACGATACAGCGGCGGTCAAACGAACTGGAATACATGGCTCGCTGCCATGAACGGAGCACACTGTACTGCTTATATCACCAACTGTAACAATGGTACTGTTGACGTGCAGGTCGTAATGAATGGTACTGATGGTAATAAATACTACCAGTATTACCTTGGAACAAGCGACATCATTGTTGATGACTTCCAGTTTGCGTTTACCGTAGATGGTTGCCACCTGACATTTGAGTAATTCATAATGCATAATGCATAATTCATAATTATTTGCTAAAGTTTATCAAACTAAAGCAGTTATAATTTTATAAACGATATAAATATGAAGAAACTATCAAAGATATTTTGCTACACAGCAGCCGGTCTCGTACTGGCTGCATGTAGCGACGACTTCACACCGCCTGAGGACATCACCATGGAGGCTCCCACGCTGGGCGTGGTGACAGAGTCAACGGCTTCGTTCACTATGACTGCCTACGGTCGCAGCGTGCATGAGAATGCCGTGGGTATATGCTATGCCACGCATACGGAACCTACCATTACCGACAATAAGGCTACACGCTCTCGCGGTACTGGCGTTGGTCTGTCTATCAGCGGACTTGCAGAGGGCACTACATACTATGCCCGCACCTATGCCGAGACTGACTACGGAGTGAAATACTCTGACGAGGTGACATTCACCACCAGCACCACGGCGGCTACTCTCGACGCGTGGACAGCGCCTACATACGCAGATGACTATCGTGACATAGCGTCATGGGCACAGCGCGCACGGTGGAACCTCGCCAACGTACACGACCCTTCTGTGATGCTGGCTGACGATGGCTACTACTACATGTATCAGACCGATGCCTCTTACGGCAACGCACACACTGCCGGCGGACACTTCCATGCTCGTCGCTCACGCAACCTCGTTGACTGGGAATACCTCGGCGGCACCATGACCGATGCTCCTGCATGGGTACTCACCAAGCTTAACGAGATACGCGAGAAGCAGGGACTGCCAGCCGTCACCAACCCTCAGTATGGCTACTGGGCTCCTACGGTGCGCAAGGTCAAGGATGGTCTCTACCGTATGTACTACAGCATCGTGGTTGACAACTATATCAAGACTGGTAATCCTGCATCTGGAGCCTTCGACGGCTCATGGGGCGAGCGCGCCTTCATCGGTATGATGGAGACCAGCGACCCTGCCTCTAACCAGTGGGAGGACAAGGGTTTCGTGCTCTGCTCTTCTTCTGACAAAGGCAAGGACGGTTGGGCTCGCTCAGGCACTGACAACTGGGATGGTTATTTCTATTTCAATGCCATCGACCCATCGTTCATCATCACACCGGAAGGCGAGCACTGGCTCATCTACGGCTCTTGGCACAGTGGCTTCGCTGCCGTACAACTGAACGCTGAGACGGGTAAGACCATCACCGAACTGGGTGACCCATGGGCTGACAGTCCAGCCGGACTGGCTGCCAACGGCTATGGCAAGCGCATCTTCAGCCGCACAGCAGGCTCTCGCTGGCAGGGCTCTGAGGCTCCTGAGGTAATATACCATGACGGTTACTACTACCTCTTCATGGCTTACGACGGACTTGATGTGCCTTACAACACACGCGTGGTACGCTCAAAGAACGTTGACGGTCCTTACCTGAATGCCAACGGTACCGACTGCACCAATGGTGCTGACGCTATCACCGTGCTGACACATCCATACCAGTTCAACGACAACCAGGGTTGGGTAGGCATTGCCCACTGTGCAGTCTTCGACGACGGCAACGGCAACTACTACTACGCTTCGCAGCAGCGCTTCCCGACTACGGCAGGCGGCAATGCACCAAACGCAGTGATGCTTGGCGGCGTGCGCAGCATACAGTGGCTCTCCAACGGATGGCCTACGGTAATGCCGGAGCGCTATGCTGCCGTACCGAAGGTAGCCATAACTGCCAGCGAACTCTACGGCTCGTGGGAGGTTATAGATATGTCTTACAGCTACAACAACATGAAGACCTCTTCTATTGTCTCAGTTAATGCCAACGGCACTGTCAGCGGTGGCGCATGGAACGGCAAGTCATGGTCATTCGATGCTGAGAGCAATACCCTGACCATAGGTACAGCCGAACTGAAGGTACAGCGCGAATGTGACTGGGAGGCCAGTCCACGAAAGCACACCATCGTGTTCTCTGGTGTTGACTCCAACAAGACTTACTGGGGTAAAAAGAAGTAAAAGATTACATTTACGGATAACAAAGAACACCCGACTGCGTTGTTGCAGTCGGGTGTTTATTTTTCCATATTATTGCTGATTTTCACGGAAATGCTTTATTTATTGATTTATTTTTTGTACTTTTGCAGTCTGATAGCTGATAACAAGAAAACAAACAAAATAACTTACACTTATGAAGATAGCACTTATAGGATACGGAAAGATGGGCAAGATGATAGAGCAGATTGCCCTTTCGCGCGGTCATGAAATCGTTAGCATCATCGATATCGACAACCAGCAGGACTTCGACAGCCCTGAATTCCAGTCGGCCGACGTGGCCATTGAGTTCACTGCCCCCATGGTAGCATACGGCAATTACCTGAAATGCTGGGAGAAGGGCGTAAAGGTAGTCAGCGGTTCCACGGGATGGCTCAAGGAGCACGGCGATGATGTGCGCAAGGCTTGCACCGAACAGGGCAAGACCCTCTTCTGGGCTTCCAACTACTCCATCGGCGTGGCCATCTTCTCTGCCATAAACAAGTATCTGGCAAAGATAATGAACTCCTTCCCTCAGTATGACGTAGAGGAGACAGAGACCCACCACATCCACAAGCTCGACCACCCGTCAGGCACCGGCATCACGCTTGCTGAGCAGATTGTGGAGAACCTTGACCGCAAGACTGACTGGCAGATGGGCACACTGACGCAGCCTGACGGCACCGTGCTGCCGGCAGAGGGCACTGACGAAAACAAGCTCACCATCCATTCCATCCGTAAGGGCGAGGTGCCGGGCATCCACTCTATCACGTGGAACTCCGAGGCAGACCAGATTACCATCACCCACGATGCCCACTCACGTCAGGGCTTCGCCCTGGGCGCAGTGCTGGCGGCAGAATACACTGCAGAGCACGAGGGTCTGCTGACCATCGACGATATGTTCAAGTTCTAAATTCCTCGTTTCAGCCTTATAATTGGCAGCGTCATGCCATGGCTTCGTGAAAACTATCTGATTACGGTCTTATCGCTATGTGATTATGCAGCAATCTCTACCTGATTATAGGGTAAGAGTTATGCGATTAAAAATGTTACTCATGCACCGTATATTTTAGCGTGAATAATTCATGGTAAACAAAGCATAAATATACGTAGGTCTTTGATTTATAACACGAATTATCCGCGAATTATTCATAAATTATTTTTTAATGATAATTATATGTAAAACAGAATATTATCTTTAGCAAAAAAAAATTTGTGAATATGTAGGTTAGAACATAAAATATAAAAGCGAGACTACACACATCATGTAGTCTCGCTTTTTTATGGTTGTATTCTATTACGGTGGAAATTAGTAGTAGAACATATCTTAATAACCTCTGCCCTTATTCAACCTTGATTTCTATGGCTTTTGTGGCATTAGAAGAATTGCCGTAGATGAGTTCATAAGAGCCAGCCTTTGTGTGAACAGTGTTTGACTCCTCATCAAACCACTCGAAACTCTTGTCAGTGAGAGTAATCGTAGCGTTGACTGTCTGGCCGGCCTTTACATCCAAACGCTTAAAGGCGCGCAGCTGCATTATGGGACCATTGGCATCGCTTGGGTTCTTTACATACACCTGAACGACCTCTGCACCATCCTTCTTTCCCTTGTTGGTAACGGGGATAGTCATTGTAATTGTCTGTCCATTGCTAATCCTGTCAGCAGAGACTGTAGCATTGCCAATCTCGAAGTCTGTATAAGAAAGCCCATAGCCGAATGGGTAGAGAGGCTTGTCGTTCTTCATATAGCGATATGTGCGACCAGCCATGTTATAGTCCTCGAAATTGCCAAGCTGTTCTGAGTTTTTATAGAACGTGACAGGTAGCTTGCCGCTTGGGTTAACCTTGCCATAGAGTACGTCGGCCACTGCCTCACCGCCCTTCATGCCCGGATACCAGGCCTGAACGATAGCGTCGCATGACTCCGTTTCCGGCTGAAGAGCTATTGCAGAGCCAGAACAGTTGACGTAGATTACCGTCTTACCTGAAGCCTTGAGAGCCTTGAGGAAGTTACGCTGCACGGCAGGAAGCTCGATGTTAGTGCGGTCGCCACCCTTGAAACCGTCGATAGTAACAGGCATCTCCTCACCTTCGAGTGAAGGAGCAATGCCTCCTACGAATACAACCTTGTCATATCCGGCGAGTTTCTTGATTATGTCATCATAATTGATAACTGACTCTGTGCCTACATTCACGCGGATACTTGCGCCCCATGTAGGAACGTGTGCAAAGTGAATTTCAATCTTATACTCCTTGCCTGCTTCTACCTGAATGGGTGTGCGGGTAGGGGTTATACGCCATGTGTTGTGCTTCTGCTTAACCTCACCGTTAACGACGACGTCGAAATTAGAAACAGACTCTACGTTGATGACTACCTCGCCTGATGTCCTCGGGCGGAAGACTGTCTCATACTGAGCACTGAAATCCGTAAGGTTCACGCCGGGAGCCCACTGATAGTTGCCTGCCGTGGTCTTGAAGAAAGGTTTGTCGTGCCATAAGCTCGCAACGGGACTGCCCTCACGCTTTGCATTATTCCAGAAAGTACCCTTGAAGCCCTTCTTCCCTTCGAACGAGAGTTGGTCGAATACGTCGGTGACTATCTTGTTGTCTGTAAGGTCGCATCCCTGCATATACTTGGCATTTTTGTTGTAGAGACGAATACCATCAAGCACGGTCGATGTAGTTGTAGGAGTACCATTATAGTTACCCCACATCATCACTTTGTCATTAGCATTAGGACCTATAACTGCTATCTTTTCTGATTTTGCAAGAGGAAGCACGTTGTTTCTGTTCTGAAGAAGAACGATACACTGACGAGCCATGTCGAGGGCTATCTGTAGATGTTCCTTGCTCTCAAGCACCGAAGCAGGAATCTTGCTCCACTCCACGACAGAAGGATCATCCATCTCGCCAAGGTCAAAACGCCCTTCGAGAAGTCGGATGACGTGCTTGTCAACCTCAGCCTCCGTGATAAGGCCACGCTTCACGGCCTCTGGAATACTCTTGTAGGCATAGTTGAAACCACACTCCACGTCAGTACCAGCAAGTGTGGCACGGGCAGAAGAGTGTACGGCATCACTCGCCACCTTGTGACTTTCGTGAATATCGGAAACTGCTCCGCAGTCACTGACTACGAGATACTTGAACCCCCACTCGTTACGGAGGATATCCTGAAGCAGACGTGTGCTTGAACAGCAAGGCTCATTGTCGTAACGCTGATACGCACACATCACCTCACGTACCTTCGACTCCTCTACGAGATACTTGAAAGCCGGAAGATATGTCTCCCACAGGTCGCGTGCAGAGATGTTATTGATGTCTGCCGTGTGGCGGCTCCATTCCGGTCCTGAGTGTACGGCATAATGCTTTGCACAAGCCCAGAGCTTGCGGTATTTGGAGTCCTCAGGTCCCTGAAGACCACGAACCACAGCATCACCCATGAGAGAACTGAGGTATGGATCCTCACCATAGGTCTCCTGACCGCGTCCCCAGCGTGGATCACGGAATATGTTTACGTTAGGTGTCCAGACTGACAGAGCATGGAAACGCAGCACGTCATCGCCTGACCTCTGTAACTCGTTCCACTTCGCACGTGCCTCGGTGCTGACTGCATCAAACACCCTATATACCAAATCATTATTAAAGGAAGCAGCCATGCCGATAGGCTCAGGGAAGTTGGTCACATTCCCCATATTGGCATAGCCGTGAAGTGCCTCACTCCACCACTGCCAATGCTTTATGCCAAGGCGTGGTATGGCAGGAGAGTCATCGAGCATCAGCGAGGCCTTCTCCTCAAGCGTGAGACGTGAGCAAAGATCTACAGCACGCTCATGAGCAGAGAGTGACGTGTCTTGATAAGGATATTGCCGGGCATGGCAACCCATTTCTGCCTTACCTAAAGGCAGTAGTCCAGAGAATAGTAGGATAAATAATGTTTTCTTCATTTACTCTTGTAAGATAAATTTAATCAACTTGATTTACGAATAATAGTCTGTATATATCGTTTATTTTAGTATTCACTGGAGCAAAAATTATAGTAGATAAGCGCAATATGGATGCAAAGTTCGGAAAAATTATTGAAATATGCAAGTGATTTACAAGAAATCAAGCAAACGGAGTGAGGAAATGTCACTCGTTGCAGTGTCCTATCCATATAAAAAGCATAAGAATATGATTATCGAGGGATTCACTCACTGCTTTCTCTTTGTGCGCGTACACAAAGAGTTTAGCATCAAAAAAGTTCAGGAAAAATTTGCAAGTAAAAATAAAAATGTGTACATTTGCAACGTCTTCCATGTAATTACATGTTCTGTCAAGGATATGTGATACAGGAAGATGCATACATATTGGAAAAGCGTTTATCTTGCGCTTTGTCTTTGGCTATTCGGAACTTCGCAAACTCCAAGCTTACCAAACGACAAGGCAACGATAGATGCCTATCAGGGTGTATATATAGTCCACGCCTTAGGGGAAAGTTTGCCTGTTTAGGCAGATACTGTGGGTATTATAATACATTCGGCGTGGGCTTCTGCGTTGCTCGTTCTATGGTAAGTGGGCAATGCGAAGGCCTCGAATAGCGGGACGAGTAACGGATACAGTTGCCCCGCTTTTTTCATGTCTATGCCCAAGCACTAATCTGATACAGAAACCGTCCTCGTCTGGGCCGCTGCAGGGACACTATTAATGAGAGAAGACCATGAAAATTATTCTTTGTTATTATTCAAACAATATATTATTGTAGAAGACCTGTAAGGCAGAGTTGTCTGTCACGTGCTGTTGCTCCGTTGTATCGAAAGTGTAGGAAACTTTATTGATTGGAGCCGGAAGTACAGCAGTGATAGACATGTCTCCTACCCTCTTTCTTTCATCTGTATGGTATGGCAATAAATGTGCCAACAGCTATTGTTCACCCGAGATACCTGGCGACGGGTGTCTCACAAATGATAAATTAGTTATGGCTATTAATCGTATCTTCATCACTCTTATAGTGTTGTCATCATTAATCAGTACAAGTTTTTGTACTCAACTTTATGCACAAACCACAAACAAGACATCTAATGCTCTGACAGACCCTGATTATACTGGTGAGAAAGGGCAGCGTCTCTCCCCGGTAATAGCGTTCAAAGCAGGAAAAAGCCTGATTGACATGAACGGTATGGCCAGCGTGGAACAAGTAGCCAACTATCTGAAAAACCATTCCTCAACGAAAATCGTCATCGAAGGCTATGCCTCAGCTAACCTGGATGCCGAAACGAGCAAGAAACTGTCAGCGGACAGAGCTGCTTCCGTAAAAAAGACATTGACGGAAACCTATGGCATTCCTGCTTCAAGAATAGTGGCCAACGGCAAAGGCTCTGCCGACGAGGGAGTAATACAACTGCGAAAATCAGGAGATGCAGTACTTGTGTATGAACAGAAAACACACGAAGAGCCTCGCCCAGCTAAAAAAACATCTTCATACCAAGAGCAGGCAAGACGCACGGGGACAAGTTCTAAAAACGGTAACGGTGGAAAAGCCGATGGTTCCGGCAACATACTATATGACATACTTGCATATGCAATGATTAACACCATGACAAGTGACTACCAAACCTGTATCTACTGCGGGGGAACAGGATGTTCATATTGCAACAATGTTGGAGAGTATATAGTGACTAACCAAGGTTTAACAAATTCTATCTTTGGACTGTACAAAGATATTTCTGGCGGAAGTATGCAATCTCAAACTACCCACAATAGTATAAAAGATGGATACCAAAAAGTTGAAACGGAAAATGGGTTTACGATTGAAGGAAATTTCAAGAATGGAGTGCTAAACGGTCAAGGCAAAGCCTACGATGCAGACGGCACGATGTATGTAGGTAATTTCAAGAACAGTACAATAGATGGCAAGGGTACGATGACCTTCTCCTGGGGTGGCAAGTATGTCGGCGATTTCAAAGACAACGAAATAGAAGGTAAAGGGACTTTTACCCGTGATGACATCAAATATGTAGGCGATTTCAAGAATGGCAAGTTTAATGGTCATGGCACTATTTACATAAAAGAAGAAAAAACATTTATTAAGGGAATTTGGAAAGATAACGAACTAATCGAAGAAATTGAGCGCGGACAATGGAATCCGAACGCATCAAAAACACCAACAAAGAAAACTACAAGGAAAAAATAAGTTATCAATCATTCAGCCAATGGATGAAATTATTACATTAACCTCTTAAATTACAAAAAATCATGAAAAAAATCTATTCTATCGCAATGTTGCTGCTCATGGTATTCACTGTAGCCGCACAAGACAAACCAACCGTCTGTATTGAGAATTTCATAAACAATTCTGATTTAAACAATCAGTATGCAAAGCAACTGTACAACGAAATCGTCTCAGGTCTTTCGAAGAGTTCCCGTATAATCATAGTACAAACCTCTTCATTTGGCAAATTACCAAAAGATCCCACCGCGTATGAAGATGCCCTGATGGCTGAAGGAGTGAATTATCTTTTAAAGGGGACTGTCGACGGATATACAGCTGGCAGAGGCAAGGGGTTCTTGACTGATAAAATCTACGACCAGTGCGAGATTAAGTATACACTCACTTTGATTGATATTGAGACACATCAGACCTTGAGTTCTGAGGCTATGTCATGTTCATACACTTTGGGTTCCTCAGCATCTGAAGCAATCTCAAAGGCCATAGAAGAAGCCTCAGGAGATATGAAAAAGTATGTCAACAGACATTTCAAGGTAAATGCAAAGGTTAAAGCCATTGACCAAGTGGATTCCAAGCAACGAGCCAAAACCCTGTATGTAACTATGGGTTCGTCTTCTGGAGTCACGAAAGGGGATGTACTTGAAGTTTTTGCAGAAGTAAACATAGCAGGTGAGAAAGCCAAAAAGAAAATAGGAGAAGTCAAAGTGACAGAGATAATGAGTGCAACTCTCAGTCAGTGTGAAGTAAAGAGTGGAGGTGCAGAAATCAAGGTAGCATTTGATAAAGGGTCTACTCTTTCCGTTGTAACACGTGTAAAATAGAATAGGGAAATGTATAACCACTATCATTTAAGCAGTCAGCCTGTACAGCGGCGTAAAGAGGGTGATGTGCAACGTTGGCGTCAGGAGCCCACATGAATACGGCGACTATTTCGCATGGGGGGAGACCAAACCGAAGAAATCCTATAGCATAGATACTTATGTGTGGTATAATGAGAATCAGAAATATACTAAGTATAATTGTGACAGCAAACAAGGTGTGGTAGACAGCCTTACCGTCCTTGAACCTCAAGATCTATGATGGTGTAACTGTCCGCCCCGTCTGTCCATAAATTATGTAAACTAATGTTACATCTTAATTCTTGTAAACCATGAAGCATAAATACATTTTTATTATAGTTATAGCACTATGTTTTTTTGCAGACGTACAGTCCGCACCTATTTCGGAAGGTGAGGCACGAACGAAAGCCTTGGGCTTTATGAGAGAAAACTTGGGTATGGCAGAATCCGCAGGGGCAAAAGGAATTGGAAATATCACAGAGACAACGCTGACAACGGCAGAGGCTTGTGATGCCTATTACGTGTTCAACAATGAGAGCGATGGTGGGTATATTATAGTAAGCGGTGATGACAGGATGCCGACAGTGCTGGGTTACTCAAGAAACGGCAGATATGATATCAATGACATGCCCGAAAACATGCGGGTATGGATGCAGGGCTATGCAAAACAGTATGATTATTTGCAGAACAAGGGCAGTGCAGTGGCTGTTACCACTAACTCTGTTTTGGGAGAGAAGATATTGCCGCTGTTGAGCTGCCAATGGAATCAGAGTTATCCATTCAACATGCAATGCCCCAAGATTAAAGGGAAAAGAACACTTACAGGCTGTGTGGCCACCGCCATGGCGCAGATAATGTATTACTGGAAGTGGCCAAAGAAAACAGTCAAGGAAATCCCTGCCTATGATGATGTGCTTGCCATCGGTGTTACAACGATTAATTGGGAAGATATATTTCCTGTTTACTCCAGCAACGCAACAAGCGAACAGGCAGAGGCAATATCGAAATTGCTAAAAATTTGTGGTGCGTCAGTAAAGATGACATATGGTCTGGAGGCTAGTGGTGCATCTACTGAAAATGCCATGAAAGCTTTTTATGAATATTTTGATTACAACAGTCTGTTGATAAAAAAAGTTTATAGAGCGAAGTATTCTGCAGAATTGTGGAATCAGATGATTTATGACGAGCTCAGGGAAGGGAGGCCGGTGCTGTATGACGGTCAGTCTTCTCATGGCGGTCATGCCTTTGTCATTGACGGCTATGACGGCGACGACTATTTCCATGTAAACTGGGGATGGGGTGGATATGAAGATGATTATTTCCTGCTCAATGCGCTCAATGGCTATGACAGTGATCAGTCCGCCATCATCGGTATACAAGGCAAAAGTGCGGGAGACGATAGGCGCTTTTATATATCATTGGAAAATGGTGTGCTTACATTCCATTATGACAACAAACGGGAGGAGTGTACGGGCGAATTATATTCTAATGTCCCCACATGGTATGGAGATCAGTATTTAAACAGAGCTGAAGAAATAAAGACCGTTGTTTTCAATCCTTCGGTTGCTGACTGCCATTACATCAACAATGCCTCATATATGTTCTACAATATGAAGAACTTGTCTTCTATCCAAGGTTTGCAGTATTTTGACACACATAATGTCACGGACATGCGTAATATGTTCTATAACTGCATGTCCTTGTCATCACTTGACGTAAGCAATTTCAACACGCAGAATGTCACAGATATGAGTTATATGTTCTCTGGATGCTCTCTGCTCAATTCGCTTGACGTAAGTGGCTTTAATACTCAGAATGTCACGGACATGTGTTCGATGTTCTTTGGATGCTCTCTACTCAATTCGCTTGACGTAAGTGGCTTTAACACCCAGAATGTCACGGACATGCGTAATATGTTCTATAACTGCATGTCCCTGTCATCACTTGACGTAAGCGGCTTTAATACTCAGAATGTTACAAGTATGGGTTCGATGTTCTCAAACTGCATGTCCCTGTCATCACTTGACGTAAGCGGCTTTAACACACAAAATGTCACAAGCATGAGTTCGATGTTCTATAAATGCATGTCCCTGTCATCACTTGATGTAAGTAATTTCAACACGCAGAATGTCACGGACATGCGTAGTATGTTCTATAACTGCATGTCCCTGTCATCACTTGACATAAGCAATTTCAACACGCAGAATGTCACAGATATGAATTATATGTTCTCTGGATGCTCTCTGCTCAAATCTCTTGACGTAAGTGGCTTTAATACTCAGAATGTCACAGATATGAATTATATGTTCTCTGGATGCTCTCTACTCAATTCGCTTGACGTAAGTGGCTTTAATACTCAGAATGTCACGGACATGCGTAATATGTTCTATAACTGCGAGTCCTTGTTATCTCTTGACGTAAGCGGCTTTAATACTCAGAATGTCACAGATATGAATTATATGTTCTCAAACTGCATGTCCCTGTCATCACTTGACGTAAGCGACTTCAACACTCAGAATGTCACAAGCATGAGTTCGATGTTCTCAAACTGCATGTCCCTGTCATCTCTTGATGTAAGCAATTTCAACACGCAGAATGTCATGAGCATGGTTACGATGTTCTATAACTGCATGTCCCTGTCATCTCTTGATGTAAGCAATTTCAACACGCAGAATGTCACAGATATGAGTTATATGTTCTCTGGATGCTCTCTGCTCAAATCTCTTGACGTAAGTGGCTTTAATACTCAGAATGTTACAAGTATGGGTTCGATGTTCTCAAACTGCATGTCCCTGTCATCACTTGACGTAAGCAATTTCGACACGCAGAATGTCACATATATGAGTTATATGTTCTCTGGATGCTCTCTGCTCAAATCTCTTGACGTAAGCAACTTCAACACCCAGAATGTTACAAGTATGGTTTCGATGTTCTCTGGATGCTCTCTGCTCAAATCTCTTGACATAAGCGGCTTTAACACACAAAATGTCACAAGCATGAGTTCGATGTTCTATCAATGTCGTCTGTTGACAAGGATATATGCAGGAGAGCAGTGGAATTTGGGTAAAGTTGAAAACTCCTCGTACGTATTCTACAATTGCAATATGATTGTTGGAAATGATGGGACAAAATATGATAATAGAGCGACGGATGCAACAAAGGCTCATTATGGTGAAGGTGGGTATCTGACATTCAAGCCTGCAACGATACTGGGAGACATTAATGGCGACGGCAGCATAACCATGGCTGATGCCAACATGATAGTTAATGCTTTCCTCGGAGGGCAGAATTTGGAACTGAAGAAGGCAGATGTCAATGGTGATGGGCAGATTACCATGGCCGATGCTAATCAGGTGGTGAACATGTTTTTAGATAATAAGTAAAACAAAAGAAAATGTACATGAAAAAAATACTATTCTTGCTTGCCTTGTTCTCATTCCTGATTCCTAATGTAGAAGTTTGTGCCCAATTGCCAATAGTGAACCTAAAATACATAAACGGTCAGCCTGTGAGAATGGACACATTATCAAATGGAGGCAGACCTCTCATAATAGACTTCTTTGCATCATGGTGCAAACCTTGCAACCACGAACTTGATGCCATCAGCGAGGTGTATGCCGAGTGGCAGGAAGAGACAGGCGTCAGGCTCATTGCCGTAAGCATAGATAAGGCTCAAGATGCTAACAAGGTGAAGTTACTAACTGCCAATCATAATTGGGAATATGACATAATCATGGACACCAATAGTGAATTAAAGCGTATGCTTGGCGTACAAGTGATACCATACGTGTTAGTGATAGATGGGCAGGGAAGAATTACCTACAGACATAGCGGATACACGGACGGGGCAGAGACGGAACTTATAGAGGAAGTGCGCAAACTGGTTAGAAAGCAGTAGGAGTAATGAACCACCTGAATAGATACATATTATCCTCATTGATGGTGTCATGCTGTAGTTTTGCTGCTGCCACTTATGACGCTGCGGGTGGAGTCAGCATGTCTGGCAGTATAGAGAGTAATATGCTGATATCTCAAGGTGACGCAGAGACGGGAGCAAAGAAACAGGATGGATTACAGATGAACAGCTATGTCGAACTGATGGTTCAAAGCAGCCACGTGGATGCAGGAATTAGAATGGAGTATATGGAGAATCCGTTGCCAGGATATGAGAAAGACTTCAAAGGCTGGGGAGTACCACATTTCTGGATTACCGGGCGCGCGGGATGTGGTGAACTTACAGGAGGAACATTTTACGAGCAGTTCGGCTCTGGATTTGTACTGAGGACATACGAGGATCGCACACTCGGTATTGACAACTCGCTTCTAGGAGGACGCTTAGTCTTAAGGCCGACGAAAGGAATTACGCTAAAGGCACTTGCCGGCAGACAACGTCGTTACTGGGACTGGAGCAAAGGATTCGTAAGCGGTGTTGATGCAGAGGTAGACATGAGTGAATGGGTAAAGGCTCTCAAAAAGCATGGTACTGAACTGACATTGGGTGGCTCGTGGGTTAATAAATATGAAAAGCAGGAAGACATCTATGCTGATGCTACTCACAAATATAACCTTCCAGAGTTTGTAAACGCTTTTGACATAAGGGCGACAATGAATAGCGGACCGTGGACTGTCTTGGCAGAGTATGCACACAAGAGCCAAGACCCATCGTTTGATAACGAATACAGTTATCGTTCGGGGACAGTTCTGTTTCTTTCCTGCTCCTATGCGGAAAATGGTTTGGGACTATTGCTGCAGGGCAGGCGCAGCCAAAACATGGCTTTCCGCAGCCGACGCAATATGACAGGCACATCATCATACATCAACCACCTACCTGCTTTCACACAAGAACATACTTATGCGTTGGCATCCCTTTATCCCTATGCTACACAGTTTGTCAATGGCGAATGGGCATGGCAGGCAGAAGCAGGTTATAACTTCAAACGCAATACTGCATTTGGCGGCAGGTATGGCATGAGAGCAAAACTTGTGTTTTCACACGTAAGGTGGGAGGGTAAAACATATTATCAGGACATTGACGCACAAATCACCCGTAATGTGTCTCGCGATTTTAAAATGACACTGATGTATATGAACCAGTGCTATAATAAGACCATTGTCGAGGGGCATGGCGGCATGGTGCGATCAAACATATTCATAGCTGACGGACGTTATCAGTTGACCCCAAAGACCGTTTTACGTACAGAACTGCAGTACCTGTCAACACATGATGACGTGGGTGACTGGATCAACATATTGTTGGAACTTTCCTTGGCCTCACGATGGATGTTTTTCATAGGCGACATGTATAATGTAGGTGAAACACACATCCACTATTATCAAGGTGGAATAGTATTCAGCACTGCCGGACACAGACTTCAAGCAGGGTATCAGCGTACGCGCGCAGGGGATAATTGCGCTGGAGGAATATGCAGGTATGTTCCTGCCACACGTGGTTTCACAGTATCATATAACTATAGCTTTTGAAACGAAACATGAGAATTTATATTCACATATTGTCATGCGCAGCCTTTGTGTTGCTCTTAGCATGCAGCCATATAAGCGATGATGAGCGGCTTATATACGTGAAGCCTACAAAAGCTGTACGATGCGTACTTCTGGAAGATTTCACAGGCCAACGTTGTATAAACTGTCCGAAGGCAAGTGAGGAAATCCAATTGCTGCATACCGTTTACAGTGAAGAGTCTGTCGTTGCAGTTGCAATACATTCAGGTCCCTTAGGCTTTAGGACAAACGACAGGTTTATGGGACTGAGCACAGATATAGGCGACTCTTATTATGATTACTGGAATATAGAACATCAACCAGTGGGACTTGTAAACAGGGGTGGACTCTTAGAATATAAGGAGTGGAGCGCGAGAATTCGAGAAGAACTACAGAAATCATCTCCTGTGACAATATTACTAAAGTCAATACAAGAAGATGCCAACAAACTGACAATCCATGCCGAAGTGATGGCAACAGACAATGATATAAAAGGGAAATTTCAGTTGTGGGTGGTTGAAGACAGTGTATCAGCCTTCCAACTTATGCCTGATGGCACACGCAATGATTCCTATATACACAGGCATGTGTTCCGGACTTCCATCAATGGCTTGTGGGGAGATGAGATAAGCATTTCAGGTGGAGAAACCATTACGCGCAATTATTCTGTCAAACTGCGCGAAGAGTGGGTCATGGAAAACCTATCAGTTGTTGGTTTTATTTATAGTGATAAAGAAGTTCTACAGACCGTGAAAATTGATTTGTAATTAAAAAAAGAAAATAAAATGGGCAAGAACAAGATTCTGATTACTGCATTGTTGCTGCTTACTGCTAAGATAGTTGGGGCACAGACGTTTGAGTTTCAATATCATGATGAAAGTATAGTTGATGGAGGAACTATAGAAATTCATGCAACTGAGGATGAATTTGATTTCGAAGAATTATGTTGCGAGAGCAACCCTAGCAGCAATCCAAATTATGGTTTGATATTGAAACCCTTGGAAGATAATATATCCGTAGGAACAGCCACCATATGTATTAAACGTAACACTCTCGGCGCTTCTGTCATAAAATGGTGTATGGGAGGAAACTGTACTATGTTCAATGATAAAACAGAGTTGACAAAAACATTCAATATCAATAATGGAATAGTGCAAGTTCAGTTTGATGCAGAAAATATAAAGAATGAGGGCAGTTTGCTTGCCACTCTTACTGTTTCTGTAGAAAATGAAACTCATAACGTGAATATATTGTTTATCAATGGTGAGACATCAGGCATCATACCTCTTTCTGTTTCAGAACGTCATCTGCATAACTATTACACACCCGATGGGCGAAGAACAGCGAAATCTGTTAGTGGATTGTATATTACCAATGGCAACAAAATGATGGCAAAGTAAAAAAGATTAACAATTAAATAATAAATGACATGAAAAAAATAATACTAAGTCCCTTAATCTTCCTCGCAATCAATTGTTTGCATGTACATGCAGAAGAGGAAAAAATGTTTTTTGGAGAATTCACGTCTGTTCCTGTCGTTGAGGAATTTACTGGTACATGGTGCGGATGGTGCCCCATAGGGTATGACGGTATGGAGGATACTAAGGAGCAATATGGTGACAAAGTCATATTGATAGCAGTGCATGTAGGAGATGTAATGGAAACGGAAGACTATGCTCCTGTATCGGGTAAGGCTACGAGTTACCCCAGTTCTAATATAAACCGCTCAATAAGCACCTATCCAAATGCATCGATGTTGAAATATTATATAGACCAGTCATTAGCTAATGTCCCAATAGGCTGTATTGCAGCATCTGCCAGATGGACTGATGAGGAAATGTCGGAAATCAAAGCAGAAACCAAAACCATATTCTCTAATGACATTAGTGAAGGTAAATTCGGAATAGCATTTGTACTTGTTGAAGACGAAATGACGGGAACGACATCGGGATGGGCTCAGGCAAACTATCTGTCTGGGAATAGTTCTTATGCCTCTTCATATCCATATTGGTATAACAGTCCGTCTAAGGTAGTAGGGTTGGACTTTAATCATGTTGCTGTGGCTTCATGGGGAATAGCCGATGGCATAGACAGTTCAGTAAGTTCCGTCATCAAGGCAGGGGAAATTCAAACCTTCAGTTACACTGCAGACATAAAGTCGAATCAGCTTATTCAAGATAAATCGAAACTAAGCTTAGTGGCTATGCTGATAAACCAAGAAACTGGTAATATTGTCAATGCATCCAAAACATCAATCAGCGATTATGAATCAACCATTATAGGTGATGTGAATGGCGATGAAAGCATAACCATGGCTGATGCCAACATGATAGTCAATGCTTTCCTCGGAGGGCAGGACTTGAATCTGAAAGTTGCAGATGTTAACGGCGACGAACAGATTACCATGGCCGATGCCAATCAAATTGTGAATATGTATTTGCAGGGAAACAAATAGAAATAAAGTAATATGACGATTTAAGGAAACATTCAAGCGGATTAACAAGAGATAAACATTTATGGGCACACCTTACATCTTGCAGGGTGTACCCATAATGTTTTTTTTCATATGTTACACAATAAATCCGAGACTTCCAAACATTTTCGCCTTTATACGTTAATGCTGTGAATTTCATTCATTAATACCATTGGGGAACTTCTATTTATTATCGCCTTCGGCGAGAAGGTTTAGCTCGGCGGCCGAAGGGAAAGCCAAATCGTTCAAATCAACTCAAATCACTCAAAATAATGTTAATAAGAAAAACCGTAGAAAAAATCCCTTACAATCCCTTATCATCTGTGTGAGATTATTTCATTCTTCAATCCTTCAATCTTTCACTTTTCACCTTTCACTTTTCACTCTTCACTTTGAGCGTAGCGAAATCTGTGTGCGTACACACAAATTTCAACAATAAAAAGTGCACGCAAAATTTGCAAGGTAAGAATAAATTACGTAAATTTGCAACACCTTAGTATAGACCCTAATACCGTAACCTTATAATTAACTCATACTATGAAACACAGTAGTATTTATATAACCATTATGGTGCTGTGCGTCTTTTCTGATGTATATTCTGCTCCTATATCGGAAGATGCAGCACGCATGAAAGCATTGGGCTTCTTAACAGACAAAACCGGGAATTCTGAGTATGCTGGCGCGAAAGGCGTGTCAGCCGCCGGCGGCATGGTGCTTACCACAGCAGAGGCTTGTGACGCCTATTACGTGTTCAACAAAGAGACTGACGGCGGCGGATATGTCGTAGTAAGCGGCGACGACAGGATGCCTGCGGTGCTGGGTTACTCAAGAAGCGGCAGATATGATGCAGCTGGCGTTCCCGCAAACAAGCGTGCGTGGATGCAGGGTTATGTGGAGCAATATGAGTATCTGCAGAGTAAAGGCACTGACGTGACCATAAGCAATGGAATAGTGACGGGCAACAGGATATTGCCGCTGCTGAAGAGCCAATGGTCTCAGAGTTATCCATACAATACTCTCTGTCCTGAGAAAAACGGGGAAAGAACGCTGACGGGCTGTGTGGCCACAGCGATGGCGCAGATAATGTACTACTGGCAGTGGCCCAAGCAAACGACAAGTGACATACCGAAGTATCATGGAGTGCCGGCAACGTCGCAGACCTCTATTGACTGGGACAACATATATCCGCAATACAGCAGCAGTGCGACGGAGGAGCAGGCTCTGCCCGTATCAACTCTGATGAAACTGTGCGGTGCGTCAGTAAAGATGAATTATGGTTTGAATGGCAGTGCCGCATCCATATATTCCGCCAGAGAAGCCTTCTCCAAGTATTTTGACTATGACGGCACGAAGATCTCATACGTAAGGAGACACGATTACAATGACACCGTGTGGTGTCAGATGATGTATGACGAACTCAAGGCTGGGAGACCAGTGATATATGACGGTCAGTCTTCTGACGGCGGTCATGCCTTTGTCATTGACGGTTATGACGGTGACGACTATTTCCATGTAAACTGGGGATGGGGAGGATATGAAGATGATTATTTCCTGCTCAATGCGCTCAATGGCTATGACAGTATGCAGAATGCCGTCATCGGTATAGAGGGAAAGGAAGAAGCTGACAACAGGCGCTTTTACATGTCGTTGAACAATGGCACGCTTACATTCTACTATGACGACAAGAGAGAGGAACGTACGGGAGTGCTTTATAACTTTTCGCCAGCATGGTCTGAGGAAGGGTATCTCAGCAATGCTGAAGAGATAACAGCCGTTGTCATGGATTCCACGGTGGCGGACTATCATCACATTCAGAATATGAGGTTCTGGTTCTGCGGCATGACGAACCTGTCTTCTATCCAAGGCTTGCAGTATCTTGACACGCGCAATGTAACCGACATGAGTTACATGTTCTATAACTGCTCGTCGCTGACTACCCTCGATGCAAGCAGCTTTGATACTCAGAATGTGGCAGACATGAGGATGATGTTCTGCAACTGCAAGCTGCTCAGTTCACTTGATGTCAGCGGTTTCGCTACGAATAACGTAACCGACATGAACCGCATGTTTTTTGGCTGTTACGTGCTTGACAGTCTCGACGTAAGCAACTTCGACACAGGTAACGTAACCGACATGGCTTATATGTTTTGCGGATGTGAAGCAGTATCGTCGCTTGATGTAAGCGGTTTCGACACAGAGAACGTAACCGACATGAGTTACATGTTCTTTGGCTGCAAGTCGCTGCCGCAGATTGACGTAAGTGGTTTCTCCACGCAAGGCGTATCAGACATGAACTGTATGTTTTATGGCTGCAATACCGTGAAGATGCTTGACGTCAGCAATTTCTCCACGCATAACGTCACTGACATGGAATATATGTTCTGCTACTGCTATTCGCTTGCAACATTATATGCAGGCGCGGAGTGGACGGTGGAAAATGTGGAACAGTCGTCGCACATGTTCTCTGGCTGTTACAGTATTAAGGGAGAGGATGGAACGATATATGACTATCAAGTTACAGACAAGACCAAGGCACACTATGGTGAAGGCGGATACATGACATATAAGGTTGCTACTGTGGAGGGCGATGTGAACGGTGACAGCAGCGTGACCATGTCGGATGCCAACATGGTGGTGAATGCCTTCCTCGATGGAGAGGGTTTGGAGGGTGCAGACATGAATGGCGACGGTCAGATTACCATGTCGGATGCCAATCAGATAGTGAATATGTTCCTGAATGGAAAGTAAGTAGCATACGAGGTGATTTTTGTATCAAAAAAAACATACAAAAAGCGTTTTTTACCTGTTTGCTTTAGTATTTAGGAAAAAAGTAGTATCTTTGCATTACAAACCGCACAATAGATTATAATTATGACAGCATTACAGTTAAATGCCGAGCTATACCGCGCAATGGGCGTAATAGCCGACGATGAAACCTTGATGACAAAAGTCTTAAACTACGTAAAGAAACTTGCTGCAAAGAAAGAAGACCCCACAGAGATGACTCGTGAGGAATTCTTTGCCCGTGTGGACAAGGCAAAGTTGGGAGCATCCAAAAGATTTGCCAATGTAGAAGATTTAGACAAGTATATAAGATTATCCATGTAGCTATGTATTACGTAGATTACAAAGAACAAGCCCAAGCAGACCTTAGAAAACTCTTAAAAGCAGAACCTCAGGCATACAAGAAAGCATTGCAACTGATAGCAGAACTCTACGACCACCCATGCACAGGCACTGGCAAGCCCGAGCCTCTGAGCGGAGACCGCCAAGGGCAGTGGAGCCGACGCATTACGAAGAAGCACCGGCTTGTATACGAAATCAACGACGACGTGGTAACAGTACTCGTACTCACAGCCTACGGCCACTACGACGAGAAATAACATTGCGAAACAAGCACACACTTAATGACAGAAGACTTTGATATACACACAGAGCGACAGGGCTCGGCAGAGAAGGAGTTTGAGAAGGCTCTCAGACCATTGCAGTTTGATGACTTCAGCGGACAGCAAAAGGTGGTTGAGAACCTGCGCGTATTCGTTGACGCAGCAAAATATCGTGGTGAGCCGCTCGACCATACGCTGCTGCACGGTCCGCCGGGACTGGGTAAGACGACCTTGTCGAACATCATAGCCAACGAACTGGGCGTAGGCTTTAAGCTCACCTCGGGTCCGGTGCTCGATAAGCCAGGCGACCTTGCCGGACTGCTTACTTCGCTCGAAACCAACGACGTGCTCTTCATCGACGAGATACACCGTCTGTCACCCGTGGTCGAGGAGTACCTCTACTCCGCCATGGAGGACTACCGCATCGACATCATGATTGACAAAGGGCCGTCGGCTCGCTCAATACAGATAGACCTCAACCCCTTCACACTCATAGGCGCGACGACACGCTCCGGACTGCTCACGGCTCCGCTGCGCGCACGCTTCGGCATCAATATGCACCTTGAGTATTACGACCCGCAGACGCTCTCGAAGATTATCAGACGCTCTGCCGGACTGCTCGGTGTGCCTATCAGCGATGCTGCCTGCGACGAGATTTCACGACGCTCGCGGGGTACACCGCGTATAGCCAACGGACTGTTGCGACGCGTGCGCGACTTCGCACAGGTGAAGGGCAACGGCTCCATCGACATGGCTATAGCCAAACTGGCTCTTGAGGCTCTGAATATCGACGAATACGGCCTTGACGAGATTGACAACAAGATACTGCTGACGATAATCGACAAGTTCAACGGCGGTCCGGTAGGCGTGGGCACCATAGCCACCGCCATCGGCGAGGATGCCGGCACGGTGGAGGACGTATATGAGCCATACCTCATCATGGAAGGTTTCATAAAGCGCACGCAGCGCGGACGCGTGGTCACTGAACTCGCCTATGCCCACCTCGGACGCAATCCCTACAAGCAGGGCAGCAACATACTGTCGCCCTCACTGTTTGACTAAATGAAAAGGGGTAAAACCCATCCAAGACTCCGCTTATGAAAAGAATACTCTTCGTATGCCACGGCAACATCTGCCGCTCGCCGATGGCTGAATACATAATGAAGCACCTCGTAGCAGAGGAAGGCATAGCTGGTGATTACCTTATAGCCTCGGCAGCCACCAGTACAGAGGAACTGGGCAACCCCGTATATCCGCCTGCACGCCGCAAGCTTGCCGAGCACGGCATAGCCTGCGAGGGTCACAGTGCGCGCCAGCTAACGCGCAATGACTACTCACGCTATGACCTGCTCATAGGCATGGACACATACAACATACGCAATATGCAGCGCATGTGCGGCGGCGATCCTGAGGGAAAGATACACCGTCTGCTCGATTTTACCAATCGTCCTGGCGACGTGGCTGACCCATGGTACACCGGAGACTTCACCGCCACATGGCGCGACTGCCTTGAGGGCTGTCAGACGCTTCTGCAAGCGTTGGAGCAACAGTAATGGTAATACACAAAAACACAGATGCCACAGACTTTCGCAATAAGGAAAAGTCTGTGGCATCTGTGCTTTTGTGCTGTTCAGTGTATGATGATACATCCTGAACAGAGGATAGTCGCGTGGGCTTTACGAGAAGGTCCAGAATGTCATTGCTGATGCCACGTAGGCTATCAGGCATTGGAAAATGACAATGATAATGGCGTAGCGCGTGCCCAACTCACGACGTATGCTGGCAATGGCTGCCACACATGGCGTGTAGAGCAGACAGAATACCAGTAGCGACAAGGCTCCTGCCGTGGTGAGTGCCGATTGCAGGGCATGTGCTCCGGAACCCATCAGCACACTCATAGTACTTACTACACTCTCCTTGGCAAGGAAACCGCCTACGAGTGAAGTGGCTATTCGCCAGTCGCCGAAGCCCAGAGGTGAGAATATAGGTGCCACGACTGAGGCTATTGAACCAAGTATGCTTCGGGATTGGTCATCAACGAGCTGCATGTGCCAAGAGAAGGACTGCAGGAACCATATTGCCAGTGTGGCAAGGAAGATGACGGTGAAGGCGCGTGAAAGGAAGTCGCGGGTCTTTTCCCACAGGAGCATCAAAGTAGAGCGCATGGATGGCATACGGTAGTTGGGTAGCTCCATTACAAACGGTACCGCTTCGCCCTTGAAGGCTGTGCGCTTCAGTACCAGTGCCACGAGGATTCCAATAATGATGCCCAAGGCATATAGTCCGCACATGACCCATGCGGCTTTCTCAGCGAAGAAGGCTGCGCAGAGGAATGCGTAGATGGGGAGCTTTGCCGTGCATGACATGAAAGGCGTGAGCAACACCGTAAGCTTGCGGTCTCGCTCCGAAGGCAACGTGCGTGTTGACATCACTGCTGGTACGGAGCAGCCGAAACCCATCAGCAGCGGTACGATGGAGCGACCTGATAGTCCGAGGCGGCGCAAGGGACCGTCCATTACGAATGCTATGCGTGCCATGTAGCCAGTGTCTTCAAGCATTGAGAGGAAGAAGAACAATACTACTATAATAGGTACGAACGTGGCTACGGTACCTACGCCGGCATATACACCGTCAATGACGAGCGACTGGACCACATCGTTGACACCCCACGACTGCATGGTGGAACTTGAAAGTTCGGTAAACCAGTCGATGCCGTCTTCCAGCCACTCCTGTGCGGTGCCGCCCAATAGGTCAAACGTAAGGTAGAAGATGCAGGCCATGATAAGCATAAATGCAGGCAGTGCCGTCCAGCGCCCCGTCAGTATGCGGTCTATGTTATGCGAGCGTAGTGCTTCACGGCTTTCCTTGGGGTGGGTGACAGCCTCCTTGCATAGTCTGTTGATAAAGGAGAAACGCATGTCAGCCATGGCCGCGGCACGATCCAGTCCGCGTTCATCTTCCATTTGCTGGAGTATGTGCTCTATGGTCTCAAGTTCGTTTTGAGAGAGTTTCAGCGCCTGCTCTATCAGCCTGTCGCCCTCAGCCAACTTTGCCGCAGCAAATCTCAGCGGTATGCCAGCGCGCTCGGCATGGTCTTCTATCAGGTGCATTATGGCATGCAGGCTGCGGTGTACTGCTCCGCCGTGGTCTTCTGGCGAACAGAAATCCTGGCGAGCAGGTGGCTCCTGATACTTTGCTACGTGAAGAGCATGCTCCACGAGTTCGTCAACGCCCTGGTTCTTCACTGCCGAAATGGGTACTACCGGTATTCCAAGCAAATGCTCCATGCGGTTAACGTCGATATTGCCGCCGTTGCCCTCCATCTCGTCCATCATGTTAAGGGCCAATACCATTGGAGTTCCCAGTTCCATGAGCTGCATAGTAAGATATAGGTTGCGCTCTATGTTGGTTGAGTCCACTACGTTGATTATGCCGTGGATTTTCTCGCCTATGATAAATTCGCGACTCACCACTTCCTCACTCGTGTATGGTGACAGACTGTAGATACCTGGCAGGTCGGTAATCTCCGTCAGTTTATTGTTGCGTATCTGTCCGCTCTTGCGGTCAACAGTCACTCCGGGGAAGTTCCCTACGTGCTGATTGGCTCCAGTCAGTTGGTTGAAAAGCGTGGTCTTGCCACAGTTTTGGTTTCCTGCCAATGCAAACCTGAGTTTCGTACCCGTAGGCAGTGGATTTTCGTGTGTTACATCGTGGTACTTGCCGCCTTCGCCAAGACCAGGGTGGGGGATAGGGTTTTCTTCCCCTTGTTCTCCTCCTTTAGTAAAGGGTATAGTTGAGAGGCTTACCTCAATCTTGCTTGCATCCGCGCGTCGCAGCGTAAGTGCGTAGCCGTGGATTTCAATCTGCATCGGGTCACCCGTTGGTGCAAACTTCTTAAGCTCGACCTGTGCGCCCGGTATCAGTCCCATGTCGAGTAGGTGCTGACGCAACGCACCATCACCGCCTATTGAGGTGATTTGTGCATGTTGTCCTTTCTGAATGTCGTTGAGTGTCATAATCTGTTTTTATGAATTTCGACTGCAAAGTTACTCATTATTTATTGCAATCAGTTTGCAAAACGATTTTTTTTTCTCCTTATATATATATAAATACCTAAATATAAGTAGATGCGTATAATTATTCATACCTACTTAATGATAGATTATACGAGTGTTTTTATGCTCCTAAATCATGTTTTTCTCACAAGCAGAAACAAAAACACTTAAAAATAGGCTAAAAAAGGCTTATTTTGCCTTGTGTGCGCACACAAACGTTGATATGCATCAAGAATAAGTAGAAAAAATGAAGATTTTTTATAAAACTGTGTGCGCACACAGAAAAAAGTTTGTACCTTTGCATTGTCAAAAGGAAAAAACAAAAGTTTTACTCCTTGCGACATCAAAAAGTCAAAGATTGGATATTGTTTAGGTTAGTTAGTATATAAAGATTGATTTAGGTTTTTTAGTTTTTCGCCGTGAGGCGCAAGGTAAAAAAGGATTTGTTTAAATTTAGGGTAACAAAAATTTTGATGCAGTCCACGAAGGGCAGGGAGATGGCAAATGAGCCACCCACCCACCTTCAAAAGGACGGTCAGAATTCCTTAAAATTGATATTGTTTAGGTTAGTAGATAAATTCTGGGAATGCAGCAGGTCGTGAGATTAGCTGCATTTTTTTTGTGTGTAATTATCTGGAGGTTTAGCGTAAAACCACGTCACAATCATACGGGTTGACAAAAATAAATAAAAAAATAACGTTTTGCTTGATAGTATTTCAAGCAAAACGTTATTTTCATGATATTATGATACTCTTCTGAATATCAGTATGTTTGTTACTCTTTATTTATGAGTAAAGCAACGTTACTGTTACTCTTCTTCTTCTTCCAGAGCATCGAAAAGTGAAGCCCCCTTGGCATCTGCCTCCTTGTTATTACCACTTCCGCCCCAGCCTAATTTAGCATCGCCTTCACCTGTTACGCTGGCTGCGCAGATATTGTGGCACTTTATATGGTATGCCTTTATTACGGGAGCAAAATATGTCTTCTTTTCCATGTTTGTTTTCTTTCCTTTATTTATTTGCTAATCTTCTTACCGTTCTGAATGTATATACCCTTCTGTGCAGGAGCATTGAGTATGGTTTTTTCCGTGCGTGAAGTCATTAAACCATGATTTCATTTGCCAGTTTAAGGAAAAAAGATTAACTTTGCAGTTTGGAATGTTGATGCAGTGGGATGATATAACCATCAGTGTCAGCTTATCCGCTAAGAAACTAATACATTCTAACGAAACGATGGAAAAAGAAAAGAAGGATACGCTGCTCCGCCATAATGGGGTAAGCTATGTGGGTACTTTTGTGCTCGTTACCAGCCTGTTTGCTCTGTGGGGCTTTGCCAACGACATCACCAATCCTATGGTGGCGGCTTTCCAGACGCTGCTGGAAATTTCTGCCACGAAGGCCTCGATGGTGCAGTTTGCTTTCTATGGCGGCTACGCCACGATGGCTATACCCGCAGCACTGTTCATACGTAAGTACAGCTATAAGAGCGGAATACTGCTCGGACTGGCTCTCTATGCCGTGGGAGCATTCCTATTCATACCGGCGGCTGAGATGCAGAGCTTCTGGTTCTTCTGTTGCTCGCTGTATATACTGACCTTCGGACTTGCTTTTCTCGAAACTACCGCCAATCCGTTTGTGCTGTCGCTCGGTTCGAAGCAGACATCCACACGACGCCTTAACCTGGCACAGTCTTTCAACCCTATGGGTTCGCTCTGCGGTATGGCGGTAGCAAGCCTCGTGGTGCTGCCAAACCTGTGGAGCGACCGCCGCGATGCTGCCGGAAGCATTATCTTCCCCATGCTCAGCGAGGCTGAGAAGGCAGACATCCGCGTGCATGACCTTGCCGTGATACGCAATCCCTACGTGTGTATCGGTCTGGTCGTACTGCTCATGCTCGTGGTTATTGCAATGAAGCGTATGCCCGACACGGCAGGAACGAAAGAGAAACTCTCGCTATGCGAGTCGTTCCGCAATCTGTGGCACAACCGTATATACCGCGAGGGAGTAGTGGCGCAGGTGTTCTATGTGGCTGCGCAGATTATGGTATGGACGTTTATTATACAATATGCCGACTGCATAGGTATAAACAAAGCCACCGCTCAGATGTATAACATCGTGGCGATGGCACTGTTTCTTATTTCGCGCTTCATAGCTACGGGACTGATGAAGTATGTCAACGGACGGCTTTTGCTTGCCGTATTCGGCATGGGGGCAGCCCTGTGTACGTTGGGATGCGTGTTTATTCAGGGTATCGTGGGACTGTGTTGTCTTGTGTGTATCAGTTTCTTCATGTCGTTGATGTTTCCTACTATCTATGGTATTGCGCTGGAAAACGTGGATGCAAAAGACTCCACGCTTGGTGCGGCTTTCCTTGTCATGGCTATCGTGGGCGGAGCACTGATGCCACCGCTGCAGGGACTTATCATCGACGCTGGCGGTGCAGAGCATATCATCGCCGGCTATCCCAGTGTCAATATCAGTTACCTGCTGCCGTTCCTGTGCTTTGTCATCATCATTGCCTATGGCATAAGGACGTACAGGTGGCGCTATCTCCCTGCCTGTTCGGTGTAATCGTCTGGATTTTACTCTGTAGATTGCTCTATGTTGCCTGCCGGTGTGCCACCTACATTCTGCGCCTCGGTGATGTCTTCCACAAGACCGTTGAGGTAGTTTTCAAGATTGGTATAGCCGTTGGCAGCCTTTGCCGCACCGTAAGTGGCATCGTAGGCATCAAGGCTGTTGGCCTCTTCGTAGGCATCGGGCATACCGTCGTCGTCGGTGTCAGTGGGTGCAGTGGTGCTGTTGATAGTCAGATGCTGCGAGCCACACACATGGCGGTGCTCCATGCGGCTTGCAGGTTGAAACCGCCCGTGATGGCATCGATGTCGAGGGCTTCGCCAGCAAAGAAAAGGCCGGCATGGCTGCGATGCTCAAGGGTCTTGGGATTGACCTCCTTCAGTGATACTCCTCCGCAGGTGACGAACTCATCCTTGTATTTGCAGCGGCCGGTGACCTCTACCTGCTGGGCGGTGAGCGTATTCACAAGACGGTTGATGTGTGTTTGGTTGAGGGCCCCCCACCTCTGGGTGTGGGGAATACTGCATACCTCAAGCAACTTCAGCCAAAGTCTGTTGGTGAGATAAGAAGGATAGGTGTTGTTGACCTGTCGATGCGAATTATTTTCGATGAAATGGCTGATTTCTTCCGTTACCTCGGCAGCGTTGCGCCCATTGCACCAGTTAATTATCAATGTCCCTCTGTAATCAGTCTCAGCCAGCAATCGTGCAGCATACGATGACAGTTTCAATACCGCAGGTCCACTTACCCCCCAGTGTGTGATTAGAATTTCGCCATGTGACCGCAATCGTGTGCCGGCAAAGGAAAGAGTCACGTTTTCTACCACTGTACCCATAAGTTCATTGTGCATGGCATTGGCGGTATTGAAGGTAAACAGTGATGGCAGCGTAGGCACAATCTCAATGCCAAGTGGTTGCAAGAATGGTGCCTTGCCTCCACCCGTTGTTATTATTACAATATCCGATGAGATGGGCTTTTCGTTATCATTAAACCACAATTTATAGCCCATTTCATCGCAAAAATCTATATTCTTAAGTTCGTGCTTCAGATGGAGTGCAACGCCCTCGTTGCGCATCAAGCGCAACAGCGTGTTGACTATCTCCATGGCATCCTGCGACTGCGGGAACACGCAGTTGTCACGTTGCGTCACGAGCCTTACACCCTCATGCTCAAACCACTCCATGGTATCAGTATGCGAGAACTGCGACAGCATCCTGCGCATGAGTTTGTCACCGCGCGGATAAAGCAGATGCAGGTCGTGGTATGCGCCCCGTTCATCGGTGAAACCGCTGAAACTGTTAGTCAGGTTACACCGTCCGCCACCCGTTATAGCCACCTTAGCCAAAGGCTTCGTGGCGCGTTCATATACATGCACGTCAAGTTCCGGTCTGCGCCGCTTCAGTTCTATGGCGCAGAAACAACCGGCTGCGCCGGCACCGATTATGGAAACAATATTCTTTTCTTTCACCTATATTTGTTTTTCCCGCTGACTTCACCGATTTTGCAGAATTGCTTCAATGAACTAAAACGAGTGGAGTAATCGTCAGTTTGTATTGTGGTGGGTTCTATTGTCGCCTGCTAAATCAGTGCTTACATCATCTGCTGCACGAAATGCCAAATGGCAATGCCAGCCGTCACCGACACATTGAGAGAGTGCTTCGTACCAAACTGTGGTATCTCAAGGCATCCGTCACACTGGTCAACGACATCCTGATGCACGCCCTTCACCTCATTGCCCAGCACTATGGCGTAGCCCTTCCCGGGCATAGGAAGAAAGTCCTGCAACATCGTAGAACCGTGACACTGCTCAATGGCCATAACGATGAAACCGTCGTTTTTCAGTTTCTCTACAGCCTCCTCGGCACTCTTGAAATACTGCCAGCTGACGCTCTCCTCTGCACCGAGGGCCGTCTTGTGTATCTCCTGCGAAGCCTTCAGCGAGGCTTCCTTTATTACGGTTCCATCGGCAGCCTTCACGTCGTCAGGCACTGCTGTGATACCGCAAAGGCATATAGCCTGCAGACGGAAAGCATCCGCCGTGCGAAAGACGCTGCCCACGTTGTGCAGCGAGCGCACGTCGTCGAGCACCACCACAAGGGGCAGTTTTTCGGCCTTGTGAAACTCCTCCACCGTCAGGCGGTTCATTTCGTGTATAGTGGTTTTCTGCATATTCTTTATTATAGGCATTTTAGCGTATATCCTGCAATTGCATTGCTTTTATCTTGTAAACGCATTGGGATTACCATGTAAAGGCATTGCTTTTACCATATAATCGCATAGCGGTTAGCGACCCATCAGCACGAGCAGCACATTGATGTCAGATGGACTGACACCCGGGATGCGCGAAGCCTGTGCCAGCGTCTCGGGGTCAATGGCTGTTAGCTTCTGCCGGGCTTCTGTTGAGATGCTCTGAATGTCGTTATAGTTGAAGTGCCCGCGTATGCGAATGTCCTCCAGACGGTGCATCTTTTCAGCCTCTTTTTTCTCACGCTCGATGTATCCGTCATATTTTATCAGCGTCTCGGTGGCATCGGCAATCTCCACGTCTCTGTCAGAATGGTAACCGCCTGTCATTTTTGCCAGTGGATGATAACGTCTTACCAGCCATTCCATTGTGATGCCCGGGCGAGAGAGCAGGTCGTAGAGACGTGTGCTGCCGGAGAGAGGTGTGCTGCCAATTTTCTCCAATTCATCGTTGATTTCGGCAGGTTTCACCTTCTTTGTGCGACAGAACTCAATCATTTCGTTGATTCTCTCCTTCTTCTCTTTCCATACGTTAAGACGCTCGGTGGTAGCCAGACCTAAGAGGTGTGACTTCTCCGTCAGTCGGGCATCGGCATTATCCTGACGCAGCAGTATGCGGTATTCTGCGCGAGAGGTAAACATACGGTATGGTTCATCCACGCCTTTTGTCACCAAGTCATCGATAAGCACACCGATGTAAGCCTCGTCTCGTGCGAGTGTGAAAGGCTTGAAACTGCTTGCCTCATTGCTTTTGTTGCCGCTTGCACCGAGGTGACCTGTATAGAGAGCGGCATTGATGCCAGCAATAAGTCCCTGTCCGGCAGCCTCTTCGTAGCCCGTGGTGCCGTTGACCTGTCCGGCAAAGAAGAGTCCGTTGCATTTCTTCGATTCCAACGAGTGGTAGAGTTGCGTAGGGTCGAAGAAATCATACTCTATGGCATAGCCCGGACGGTATATCTTCACGTCGCGCAATGCCGGTATTTTCTTCAGTGCCTCCAGCTGCACTTCCATCGGCAGCGATGACGAGAAGCCGTTGAGATACATCTCATTGGTGTTGGTTCCTTCGGGTTCAAGGAACAGCGGGTGAGTGTCGCGGTCGGGGAAGGTTACGAGTTTTGTCTCTATCGACGGGCAGTAGCGCGGACCGATGGACTGTATCTGTCCGTTGTAGAGCGGAGAGTCCGCAAGACCTGAGCGCAGAATTTCATGACACTCTGGGGTGGTATTGAAAGTCCAGCAGGGCAGTTGCTTTTGGCATGCTACTGCAGGCATTCTTCCTTCAAACGGATTAGAAAAGGACGGTATAAATCCGCCACGGTCAAGCTTCTCGTACATATATGTGAAGATAGAACCTAACTTCTCGCCTGGCTGTATAGTAGCATCTTCAAAGTGTACAGAGCGTTTGTCTATGCGTACCGGTGTGCCCGTCTTCATGCGCTGCGACGTTATGCCGAGGGCGTTGATGCTCTCAGTGAGATGCAGTGCAGCAGGCTCTGCGCAGCGTCCGCCTGGCACCATCTTACGACCTACGTGCATCAGTCCGTTGAGGAACGTGCCGGCGGTAATCACCACGGCAGGAGCATACAGTTCGCAGCCCCAGATGGTCTTTACTCCAACCACCCGGTGGTTGGAGAGTGAAGAGTGAGGGGTGAAGAGTGAAGAATTTGAATTACCGTCAGACTGCATACCATCCGCATGCGACAGGCTTTCCCCTTTGGGCTGCTGAGCTAAACACTCTTCACTTATCAGTTCCTCCACCTGGTCTTGCCAGATGTCGAGGTTAGGGGTTTTGTCGAGCATTGTGCGCCACTCCCAGATATACTTGCCGCGGTCGCACTGTGCGCGTGGGCTCCACATGGCAGGGCCTTTCGACTTGTTGAGCATACGGAATTGTATGGCAGTGCTGTCAGTCACGATGCCCATGCCGCCGCCCAGTGCATCCACCTCGCGTACAATCTGCCCTTTGGCAATGCCACCCACGGCAGGGTTGCACGACATCTGCGCAATCTTGTTCATATCCATCGTGACGAGACACGTGCGTGCACCCATCATGGCCGCAGCGTGAGCCGCCTCGCAGCCGGCATGTCCGCCGCCAACCACTATCACGTCGTAGTATAGCTTCATATAAGTGTGTGTGTTTAGGTGGGTTCTATTAATTACCACCGTAATGTTAAACTTTAAATGTGGGTTTGCGTTTTGTCATCTTTTCGTTTTCTTTCGGTGCATACTGTCAGCATCTTCAGTCATATAGCCCGCTATACTCCTTCATCTGCTAACACTTTGCACTCGAAACAAATTCGAAAATCTGACAAAGCTAATCAATAGAACCCACCTTTATTCTATTTTTAAAAGCATTGGCAAAGTTACTAAGTTTTCCGCAGACAGCCAAATAAATCGGGAAAATTTGTAGGTGTCAACAAATTTGTGTAACTTTGCGCTTGCAGCGCGAAGTTACTGTCACTCGGAAGAAAAAACAAACGCATTTGTTTTGTTCTTCTCTCTTTTTTTCGTAACTTTGCAACTCGAATTATTGTTCAGGACGACAAACTTAATTTTTAAATGGAAAATATAGAGGTTATGGCGGCGCTCGTGGTCATCGTCGTCGTGGGATTTATTGCAGGCAAGGTGGGATATATGGACGAGACGTTTGACAAACGTCTGTCGGCTCTTATCGTCAATATCACCTGTCCGTTACTCATACTGTCATCGACCATGGGCGACACGCTGCCCGACCGCAGCATGATATTGCCCTTGCTGGGCATCAGTTTCCTGACATACGCACTGCTGACGCTGGTGGCATATACCGTACCGCGACTGCTGACCCGAAAGAAGGCAGACGAGGGAGTGACAGGCTTCGCACTGATGTTTGGCAATGTGGGATTTATAGGCTATCCCATCGTAGCGAGCATCTTCGGACAGGATGCGGTGTTCTATGCCGCCATACTCAACGTTGCAAACACATTCTTCGTGTTCACCATCGGCACCATGCTTGTTACGGAAGGCAAGGGCAGGATGCGCTTCAAGAGGAAAGTGCTCTACAGCACTCCGATGATAGCCGCCTACCTGTCAATGCTCATCGTTGCGCTCGGCATCGATGGCATACCCCGTTCCGTCAGCCGTCCGCTGGAGATGATAGGCGGTATCACCGTGCCTGGCGCACTGCTGATAATTGGTTCCACCATGTCGCAACTCTCAAAGCGCAACATGCTCGGCAACTTCACCGTCTATGCCACGTCCGCCTGTCGTCTGCTCCTCATACCGCTGGGCATACACCTGCTCTTCAGCATGACATCATTCAGTCCGTTCGTGGTAAACCTTAACACCATAATAATAGGTATGCCCGTTGCCACCTACGGCACAATCCTTTGCCTGATCAACGGCCGTGACACAACGCTGATGACCGAAATCACCTTCACCACCACCCTGCTCTCCATGCTCACCATACCGCTGATGGCACATCTGATTGTGGGGGCGTGAAGTGTTTGAATATATTTGCTTAGCTACATTCGCTGAATGGTTAGGAATTGACTGCGCAAATCCTCTGGTCGAAATCCTTTGCTCCGCCATTCTCATTGAAGAGCTTCTGCAACAGACGTACTCTCATATTAGTGATTGACTGTGGCGATGAGCCTGTCAGCACGGCTATCTCCGATGGCTGCAAGTGTAAGCGTATCATAAGGCAGATGGTCTGCTCCTTAGCCGTGAGCGGCTTCAGCAGCGACAGCAGGGTAGGACTTAGTGAGAAACTCACCTGCATCAGCGAGGTGATGTCGTCGTCATCAGCTTTGCGTCCGCAACTTGCGGATTTTTGAAGACGCGCCATGATGTCCTTCATCTGACGTGAGTTGTTGCGTAGCTGCTGTTTCTCCTGCCGTCGCATCTGCACCAGTTCGCGGTGTGTCAATATGTAGTACCATGCAGTGACGGCAGCGATAAGCATGATGACGACAAGCACCGTAAGCAGCCAGATTATCACACGGTACTGCCTGCGCTCGCTCTTTTGCTTGTCATACTGCGTCTGCATGTCGATGATACCCGAGGCATCACTGTATTCAAAATTCTCTTTATATAGCTTGTTAAGCCGCTGGCTGAGGTGTGAAGCCATGCGGTGGTTTGCGGCATCATGCTCAGCCATGCTGTCATAGTAGTTTATAAGCCGGCGATAGGCATCGGAGCGCAGGGCATAGTCCTGCGATTGCAGTGTCTGAAACCAATAGTCCGCAGCCTGCTCCAGCCTTCCCTCATTGGATGCTGCATCGCCCAGCAGTTTCACGGTTTTGTCAAGATAGGCCGTTTCCAGTGATTGCGTAAGGCAGTGGATAGCCTCTACCGTCTCATGCCGCTGCAGGTGATAGCTGCCCATATTCGTCAGCATGGTGGCGCGTGTAGTCCTTTCTATGCTGTCAAGTAACGGTCGACAGAGTTCCGTGTATTTCCTCAGACTGTCCGTTTCGCCCATTATGTCAAAAGTAGTGGCTATATTGTTCAGTTGCCTTGCAGTCCGCTCCTTGTCGCCAATGCGCCTTGCAGACCGCAGAGCACGTTGGTAGTATTGCAGCGTCAGGGGATGGTTGTCGGCATTGTCGTTGATGTCGCCCATCACGGCATACACCTCGTAGCACAAAGCAGGATTGTCTTGTTGCTCCGCCATCTCCTCCGCCATCTTGATAAGGCGGAAGGCCTCGCCGTATCGCTTCAGTCCGTAAAGCACTATGCCGTGATGCAGGCACGCACGTGCCAGTCGCTTGTCGTCGCCTTGCTCCTCATAATACCTACGGCTTATGTCGATGAGCGTGTCAGATGAGAACTTCAGTCCAATGCGGTGTATTGCCTCAGTGAACACTAAGGCATAGAGCGCACGGTCGGCATCCACGGTGAAACTGTCTATATACAAGCCGTTCAGTTGTCTTATTACAGAGTCAGGGTTATGCTGGCAGATGGCTTCAGCGTGAAGCAGCCTGGGGTTGCGACATTGCTCCGTGGAACATGCCGCAACCACCATGGCGCTTATCAATATGAAAATCACATTCCTCATTCTGCCCTGAAGGTAATAGGAAGAGTCATCTTTACCCTTACAGCCTTTCCATTCTGACGACCTGCCTGCCAGTGGGGCATGGCCTCCACCACACGTACGGCCTCTGCATCCAGTGAGGGATAGCATGATTTCAACACTTTCGCTTCGGTAATGCTTCCGTCAGGTTCCACTATGAAGTTTACCAGCACGCGTCCGTCTATCTTCTGCTTGGCAGCATCGGCAGGATATTTCATGTTGTTGATGAGATACGTCATCAGAGCCTCTTGTCCTCCAGTGAACGTAGGCATCTGTTCTACTACTGCGAAAGGTTCGGGTTTCTGTTGCTTCTGTGACACTACGGTCTTCTGTGCCCATGCAGTCGTGAGGCAGCATACTGCCATCAGCGACATAATGATAAATCTTTTCATGTTACTTTTGTTTTTTGAAAGTTAGGTTAAGGTGGAATACTGCTATTCCCACCGTTGGAGTTAGTGAAGTAAGTCCGGACTTTCCGATTGCAAAAGTAACAATAAAGCCCGAAAACCGCAAGAAAATCGTTACATCATATTACACACGCCTGCATTTTAATCATGTGTAAATACAAAAAGGATTGCAAAGAATGGTATGTTCCTTTCTTTTGCAATCCTTTTTGCAGTTGATGTTATTGCATAGTCTCAACCCTTATACGCTGCGGCTTCGGCCTCGGCGATGATGTCTTCACGCGACTTCTCTCCTTTTACATCGTCGAGATGCATATCGTCGATGGTCTGAGATAAGGCGGCTACTTCAGGGCTGTGCTGGTCATTGGTTTCCTCTGCGTATGACTCCGTGCTGATGATGATGTCATCAACCGTAGGCTGCTCCACATCAGGGGCAACGCTGACTGGCTGCTCTTCCATCTTCGTGCGCTCGGTCTTTGCGGCAAAGACGGCATCGAGGAATGTGGCATCGTTGCGCAGTCGTCTCAGCGTTTCCTCACTGGCACGCTGTTGGCTTTCCTTCTTCGAGAACCCTTCGGAGCGACAGCCTTCAACACCTTCGAGCACTACGGTGTAAACAAATATGGGCGAACCGTTTTTGTCTTGCGACTGATCTTCAAGACGGAAGTCTATGTTTACACGGTTCTTCTGCGTCCACTCCAATATCTTCGACTTGAAGTTTACCTCCTTATAAGCCACCTTGTCTGTGTTGAGATATTTTCCCATCACACGGTCAGTCCAGAACTTCTGGCAGGCTTCATATCCTCGGTCAAGGTAGATGGCTCCCACGAGGGCTTCGAAGGCGTTGCCTCCCATATAGCTGTTGTGGGAAGCAGAGCGTCCGCTGGCCATGATGAGTTTTGAAATTCCCATCTCCTTTGCCAGGCGTCCGAGGGTCTCGCGCTGTACCATCTTTGAGCGGGCATTGGTCAGGAAACCTTCGGGCTTTCCCGGAAATCTCTGATAGACCACATCGCCCACTACGGCATCAAGAATGGCATCACCAAGAAACTCCAACCGCTCATTGTTGAGTTGCTTGCCCAGACGGCCTTTGCGCTCATAGCGGTTGAAACGGCCGTTCTTCCTGCCATACTTGGCATCCTTGTCTTTTTTGTTCTTCTTACCCTCAAGCACCTTCAGTTCCTCGGCAGTGGCGCGGTGTCCAAGGCTTTTGTGCATCAATGCCACCTTATAATATGTAATCTTGCGTGGGTAGAAGCCCAAAATGTTATATAACGCAAAATAAAGCTCCTTCTCCTTGCGGAAAGGGAGCTTTATTCTGTCAATAAGATTATTCAGCATATTTCTTGAATATAACACACGCATTGTGTCCGCCGAAACCGAACGTGTTGCTCAGTGCGGCGCGCACCTCGCGCTTCTGTGCCTTGTTGAATGTGAAGTTCATGTTGTAGTCAATCTCTGGATCGTTGTCGCCTTCCTCGTGGTTGATTGTTGGCGGTACAATATCCTCCTGCACTGACTTGACACATACCATGGCCTCCAATGCACCGGCAGCGCCGAGCAGATGACCAGTCATTGATTTCGTAGATGAGATATTGAGCTTGTAAGCCCAGTCGCCGAAGAGAGCCTTGATGGCCTTCGCCTCAGAAATATCGCCTACAGGTGTTGACGTACCGTGTACGTTGATGTAGTCGATGTCTTCCGGCTTCATCTCTGCATCCTTCAATGCTTCCTTCATTACAAGGATTGCGCCCAAGCCTTCAGGATGAGAAGCGGTGATGTGGTGAGCATCGGCACTCATGCCGGCTCCTACCATCTCGCAATATATGCGTGCGCCGCGAGCCTTGGCGTGCTCCAGTTCCTCAAGTATGAGACATGCGCTGCCCTCGCCCATAACGAAGCCGTCGCGGCTTGCAGAGAAAGGACGTGAAGCCTTCTGTGGCTCGTCGTTGCGTGATGACAGTGCGTGCATTGAGCAGAAACCACCCAGACCCGGGTCAGTAATGACAGCCTCAGAGCCACCAGCTACGATGACTTCTGCCTTGCCCAGGCGAAGCAGGTTGAAGGCATCAGCCAGTGCGTTGGTAGATGATGCGCAAGCCGAGGTCGTAGCGTAGTTAGGTCCGTGGAAACCATAGCGTATAGAGATATGACCAGGAGCAATGTCGCCAATCATCTTAGGGATGAAGAAAGGACCGAACTTAGGAGTGTCCTTGTGCTCTGAATAATATTCTAGCTCTTCCTGCATAGTCTTCAGACCGCCAATGCCTACGCCATATATTACGCCTACGCGGTCTTTGTTTATCTTCTCCAGATCCATGCCTGAGTCCTTGATAGCCATATCGGCACCAGCCACGGCCATCTGGCAGAACTTATCCATCTTGCGAGCATCCTTGCGGTCAATCCACTGCTCAGGGTTGAAGTCTTTAACCTCGCAAGCTATCTGTGTCTTGTAGCGTGAGGCATCCATCTGCTTTATGATGTCACATCCGCTTACACCAGCCAGCAGGTTCTTCCATGTCTCTTCTGCTGAGTTGCCCAACGGACTTATACATCCGATGCCTGTCACTACTACTCTTTTCAATTCCATATTATTGTATTGTTAGGGGATAATTATGAGATAAGAAGTTAAGATGCTTATTCTTGACAGTCTGACAGCTGAACACTTAACCTCTGTTGACTTAACTGAAAAGGGTGAGGGCAGGTCAAACCCTAAGGTTTCTACCAGCCATCACCCCATAGTGTGTATCATGCGTATGAGAGACGCATGAGCAAGCCTGTTGTATAAGTACTGATTACTTGCTTGCGTTCTCAATGTAAGCAATAGCGTCGCCTACGGTCTGGATCTTCTCTGCGTCAGAGTCAGGGATAGTTACGTTGAACTCCTTCTCAAGCTCCATGATGAGCTCTACAGTGTCAAGTGAGTCTGCACCAAGGTCGTTGGTGAAGCTTGATTCTGCCTTTACTTCTGCTGCGTCAACACCCAGCTTGTCAGCGATAATCTCTACTACTTTTCCGTTAATTTCAGACATGATTCTTTAATGTTTAATTTGTTGTTAATTGTCTTTTCTTTACACTCTTATTTGTTGTGAGCTACAACCCCACTAACAAAAAATCGACTGCAAAATTACTCCTTTTCTTTGTAACTACCAAATATTTTGGCAAAAAAAGCACTCTTCCCTGCACATTTCTATATATTCTGTGCACTTTTTGCAACTCCAGTTAGCAAAAAAGTCAACATTGTCAGTTACTTGTATGAACTATTCGCGTGAGCATATTTCAATAAATGTACACGTCACTTTAATTGCTCCAGTGCGCATTTTACTGCGTCATTGGCTTCGTTGACTACTCGGAAGTATTCCGTCATCGACCAGAGGTCGCGGGCTATCAGTGCCTTGAGCTGACGGTTTAGTTCTATTGTGGTCAGCTGCTTCTCGGCATCGTCCTTAGGCTTTATACCTTGTTTCTCACCCTCGGAGAATATTTCATCCATGAGCGACTGCGGTACTTCGTAGCCTGCCTCGTAGGCTTTGAAACCCTTGCCCTCGATGGGGTTGCCATGTTTGTCGGTAGGGTCGGCCTCGGTACCGTAGAGTTTCAGCAACTGCTTTCGATACTTCTCGGCAAAGCGCAGGTTGGCATTGATGATTACGCTCCTTGCTGAGAGTTCGCGGTGATAGCGTGTGTAGCGCATAGTGTCGAGCGGTACGAAGAAGTCGGGCATTATGCCGCCGCCGCCATATACGGTGCGGTGCTTCTTCAGAGTTTCATACTTCAGTGAATCAGAGAAATGAATGCTGTCAGCATTAGTGAACTCACCGTGAATGTAGCGCTTCTCCAAGTCATTGTAGTACCCCTTCATGTCGCCCTTGACATAAGGTTTCTGTATGCAGCGCCCCGACGGTGTGTAGTAGTGAGCTACGGTCAGTCGTATCATTGAGCCATCGGGCAGGTCAACAGGACGCTGCACGAGACCTTTGCCGTAGGTGCGGCGGCCTATTACGATACCGCGGTCCTGGTCTTGTATTGCTCCCGAAACAATCTCTGCTGCTGAAGCTGAGTATTCATTTACCAGCACCACGACGCGGCCATTGCGGAAAGAACCGTTGCCCTGAGCTCGGAATTCCTGTCGCGGTACTGTTCTGCCCTCGGTGTAAACCAGTAGGTCACCACGCTCAAGAAACTCATTGAGCACGTCGGCTGCCGCCTGCAGGAAACCTCCGCCGTTATCCTGCAGGTCGAGTATTAGGTCGTGCATACCCTGCTGACGCAGTTTTGTGAAGCAATCTGTAAGTTCCTTCAGCGTGGTCATGCCGAAGGACGACAGACGTATATAACCTATGCCTGGGCGTATGAGGTATGAGGCATCAACGGTGTTGAGTGGTATCTTGTCGCGTGTGATGGTGAAATATACAAGGTCGCTGATACCGCTGCGCTTTACTCCTACACGCACTTTTGAGCCTTTCGGTCCGCGCAGGCGTCGCATTATCTCCTCCTTTGACATCTCTACGCCGGCAATGGCTGTATCGTTGACGGTCACGATGCGGTCGCCGGCGAGTATGCCCACCTTCTCCGACGGTCCGTCGTTGATGGTCTGCACCACGAGCAGTGTATCGTCGAGCATATTGAACTGTACTCCGATGCCCTCGAAATTACCAACGAGAGGCTCGTTGAACTGTTGTACCTCCTTTGGCGTGGAGTAGCTGGAGTGGGGGTCGAGTTTTTCGAGCATGCCACGTATGGCATCTTCCACGAGTTTGTTCTCATCGACGCTGTCCACGTAGAGGCTGTTGATGGCCATTTCGGCTATCGAGAGTTTGCGTATTGGTGATGTCTCTCCCAGGTTGATACGAAACTGTGCCGTGGCCAAGGTACAGAAGGCCATGGCAGCCATGGCGCATATTATTCTGTTGTGTAAGTTGTTAAACATTTTGTTGTGTTATTATTCCTGACTGTTCATCTTATGATAATAATTTGCAAAATTAGTTATCTTTTTTGAGATATGCAAGAAAACGAGTATCTGATTGCAGTTGGCTGATGATTTTTTATCACAGATTTGTTTGGTGTTTTAAGGAAAACTTCGTAACTTTGTCGGTGGAATAACTATAGGAGATTAAAAAACTATGCGAACAGCTACTTGTAACGAATTGCAAAACAATATCAACTACTTTTTTGATGGAGTGGTTTCTGATAGTGAACCACTGCTTGTGCAGCGGGCAGGGGCAGAGGCTGTCGTGGTGATATCACTTTCAGATTACAATGCCATGTCAGAGACAGAGTTTCTTATGCGCTCTCCAGCCATGATGCAGGCTATCAGTCAGGGCGAAGAAGACATACGCAGCGGTAAGAGCATTGAGAAAAAGGAAAACGAGTCAATGGAGGAATTTCTGAAAAGATGTATAAAGTAGTACTCTCTGACCAGGCTCGTTCCGATTATGCATATTTCATAAAGATGGGGAATGATACTATCATACGGAAGATAATATCATTGCTTAAGGAAATAGAAGAGCACCCATTCACGGGTACGGGAAAACCAGAAGCCTTAAAATTCGATTTGTCAGGCTATTGGTCTCGTCGCATCAATTCCGAGCATAGAATAGTATATAGAGTTAATGGTAATGCTGTGGAAGTGTATGTACTGACAATGCGCTATCATTATAACAAAAAGTAAAAATGGTTCAAGTCTGGATTAGTCGCCTCTGCCAACCAGAAAAAACGATACCCCTGGATATATGGGTTAAACAAAAAAAGTGAGACTTCTTTCCTTGAAGCCTCACTAATGAATAATGATAATATTATTCAAGCTAACACCTGTGATATCTAATCATAAAATCCTTGATGGCTGACAGAGTTATTCTGTCAGGCTGACCATTGGGGCTGTACCCCATTTTGCAGACCATTTGCGATACTTGTCATATAATTCAGCCGGACGGTCATTGTACCATGCATAGCCATTACGGCGATCCTCGCTGAGTTCCTCGATTGACTTGCGCGGTATGCCGTCGCGGTCGCAGACGAATGGCTCACCCTTCTCAAGGTCGTAGTAGCGTGCCCAGAGCGGACCGGCGGTGTCGTCCTTTACGAGTTCTGTGTTACCCTTCGGACCGCCCTTGAAACCGCGGCGCACTATGCGCAAGCCCGTGAGCTTGTGTTTCTCAAACCAAGTCATTGCGGCATGTACGGCACGCTTCACGCGGTCATCAGGATTAGGCAGATCCATGAGTATGCCAACGAGCGTGGCACTCTCCTGCGTACAGTAAGAAGGCAGTTCGTAGGCGCGAGCCTTAGTAGGCTTCAGCGTCTTGTAATCGTGCTGCTGACACCATACGGTCAGCGTGCCGTTAGCGTCAGTTATCTGAGTGGCGAGTATGCACTCTATGCCCTTGTCGAAAGCCGCCTGTGCTTTCTTGCGCAGCTTCTCCGTTGCTATGTTGCCCTGATAAGGCACTCTCTGCTCAGCAACATCGCGCAGCAACAGCATGGTCTGCGCCATGGCATCGTCGTTATATGTTATGTGGACCTGATAATCGCGCATCCCAGGCCAGAACTGTGGCCAGCCACCATTCTTGTACTGTCCGGAGAGCAGATATTCAATGCCGCGCTGGAAAGCCTCGCTATACTTGTTTTCGTGGGTCTGCTGCCACAGGCGCGCAAGGAAAGTGATTTGCATCGTTGTGGCATCATTGTCGGTGGTGGAGTCGTAGCGCAACTTCTTCTTCTCCTCTATCTGCTTGCGCTCCGAAGCATCGAGCGGGCGTACCATATCTATATTCTTCGGCCATCCGCCCGTGCAGCGCTGGTAGAGCAGCAGTTGGTCGCCGATGCGGCGAGCCTCGTCAGTACGGAAGAATTTCTCTGACTTCTCCCGAAGCACGTGCTTGTAACCATTTGGTCCCTGCGCAAAAGCGGTAGTGCAGAGCATAGCCGTGACCAGAAGCCACAGGCGTGAAGTTTTAAAACTGTGTATCATTGTCATTGAGATTTGTTTGTAATATATGACGCAATCGAACTCATTATGGTTTAACGCCCCTGCAAAATAAATCTAATTATGCACACCTACTTATAATTTACCTATAAACTTATGTGACGCGAAAAAAGCATTTTGTAATTTCCCAGTTTAGTTTTAATACTTATTTGCAGTTGTTTTGATAAAAATCAAGGTAATTTTCCTCTGTTTAACAAATTTTAATAGATGAATAATATATAATTTCAGAAAAATTATTTAATTTTGCGCCAAATTCGACTTTTTGCTAACTGCACTTTGCAAAATGAACTATTGAGCATAGTGAACAATACAATAGGTGAAGAAACAATCCCGCTTTGGGAAATTGGTAAAAAAAACAAATCAATATTAACTAACTAATTTATTTTTATGTTTGGTAAACAGAGAACTATCCGCTTAGCGCTCGCAGCGGGTCTGGTCATGACGACCTGTGCCTCATGGGCAGAGCCTATCAGCGGCACGGTGAAGGACGCCAACGGTGATCCTGTCATCGGAGCCACGGTAATGGAGCAGGGTACTCAGAATGGTACCGTGACCGACTTCGATGGTAATTTCACTCTCGACCTTAAGAAGGGTGGAAACATCAACATCTCCTATGTGGGAATGAAATCTCAGTCGCTCGCCACGGCAGGCAAGTCAAGCCTCTCGGTAACCCTTGAGGATGATGCCACGACGCTCAACGACGTCGTAGTAGTAGGTTACGGCACGATGAAGAAGAAAGACCTCACCGGTGCAGTTGCTTCAATCAAGACAGAGGACCTCGGCAAGGTCGCTGCTGCCAATGCTCTGCAGGCTATTCAGGCAAAAGTTCCAGGCGTTGACCTCATTCAGAGTGATGGTCAGGCAGGTTCTGGTGTTAGCATGACGTTACGTGGCAACCGCTCGCTGATGGCCTCTAATTCTCCGCTTGTGATAGTTGATGGAGTGGAATATGGCTCTACAGTTGATATACCTGCATCAGAGATTGAGTCCATGGACATCCTGAAGGATGCTGCATCTACCGCTATCTATGGTACTAAGGGTGCCAACGGTGTCATCATCATTACTACAAAGCGTGGTAAGGCAGGTAAGACAAACGTGAATCTTAATGCTTACTGGTCTTTCAACTCTCCTACGGCATACACTACGTCAATGTATGGTGCAAAGGAAGTACAGCGTTTGATTGACGCGCAGAACTATCAGGACGCAAAAGCAAACAACTGGGATTTCTCTTCTGTTAGCAATACTTACAAAGAAGTGATAGGAGAAGATCTGAAACTGGAAGACGGTACAACGTTGCGCAGCATCGTGGAGGATGGCTCTTATACCGATTGGCTGGATTATATCCTTGACAACTCTGTAACTCAGAACTATGAACTTAGCGTGAACGGTGGAAATCAGAAGACGAACTTCAATGTCGGCTTGTCTCTTATGGATGACCGCGGTCTTATGAAGAATGACCAGATGAAGCGTTATACTGGCCGTGCTAACATAGACCATGAGATAAACAAGTATTTCAAGATAGGTACAAGCATGTCTTTTGCATATAAGGACAACGACAAGCGCAATTCTGGCGTGTTCAATCAGGCACTGAAGATGACTACGATTACCCATGCTTATCTGAACGATGGGACAATAAATAAAACTCCGAGCCGTTTCTATGAGCAACATAGTAGTCCTCTGCTTGACGACGTTGATGGCGCATTCCAACGCAACATAGAATCTACGCGCTTCTTCGGTGGCGCATACTTGCAAGTCACACCGATAAAGAACCTTATATTGAAGTCGAACTTCAATATAGATATGAACTATTCGCGTGACGGAATGTATCAGGACTATGAGAGTCAGGCTCGTCTGCAGAATCCGACAACGAACCTTATCACCAACACCAAGTACACTACTAACAAGTACGTATGGCAGAATACTGCCAACTATAATTTTACACTGGCTGACATACACGACTTCGGTATTCTCTTCGGTCATGAGATGTCAAAGAGTGTGTATGAGTACACTACTATTACTGGTACTGCAGGTTCGGAGCATTATTATCAGGCTTCATTCTATGACCCGAGAAACATAATCTCCCCATCTGTTGGTATTCCAGCATATACCAAGAAAACAATGGTGTCTTTCTTCGGCCGTCTTAATTATTCACTGCTTGACAGGTATCTCTTTCAGTTCTCTGTTCGTGCAGATGGGTCTTCTGTACTTGCCGACGGACATAAATGGGGTTCTTTCCCATCTCTGAGTGCAGGTTGGCGTATCTCAGAAGAGAAGTTCATGAAGGGTACAAGGTCATGGCTCGACAACTTGAAACTCCGTCTTTCTTGGGGTCTTTCTGGTAATGCAGCTGTTGATGCATACCAGACTATTGCTACTATATCCTCAATCGTTCCAGGTTCTACTGAAAAAGTGCCAATGTCACTCGGAAATAAAAACCTGTCATGGGAGACAACATCTGCGTTTGACTTGGGTCTTGACTTCTCTGTCCTGAATGGACGCATCAATGGTGCGTTTGACTTGTATTGGAGCAAGACATACGACCTGCTGTATTACAGAAGGGCTCCGTTGGCCTCTGTTTATACCACAGTCATAGATAACGTTGGTGATACTAAGGGTCATGGATTTGAGATGTCATTGAATGCAGTGCCTGTACTGACAAAGGATTTCAGATGGGATGTTACAGCTTCTTTAACAATGTCACGTGACAAAGTTGTTACTCTGTCAGAGGGGATAAACCATGTGCTTGGTTCTGATGGTTGTAGTTGGCTTCAGGAGGGACAGCCTGTCAGCGCATATTGGACATATGAGCTTGACAAGTGCTGGAACATAGGCGAGTTTGACAAATATGTTGAGGAAAACTATACCAGTCAAGGCAAAACATTCACAAAGCCAAACGACGAGTATGGCAACCCCGGAACTCCGAAGATTATCGACCAGAATGGTGACGGACAGATCAATGACGATGACAAGATTGTCTATAACCGTTCTCCAAAGGCTATTCTCGGTCTTAACACAAGCTTTACATACAAGAACTTTACTTTGAGCGTGCAGATGATGGCTCGTCTTGGTGGTTACATGCACTATGACGGATATAATAAGTTTACTTATGATAGTTCTAACTGGGCAGACCTGAATTACTGGACTCCTACCAACACTGACGCTGTTATTCCTACTCCGGGATGCTCATCAGATGCGACCACTCAGTATGTGCATGCAATATGTATGCAGAAGTCTGATTTCTTCAAGGTTAAGGATATAACATTATCATACGACTTTGACAAGAAATTGCTCAGCAAGGCATTCATTAACAGTGCGCGTGTATATTGCTCACTTAAGAACTTCATAACATCAAGCAAGGTTGACAACTATGACGCAGAGCGTGGCGGTGCTGTGACATTCCCTCTTGCCAAGCAGGTTGTCCTTGGTGTGAACCTCACATTCTAAATCAAAAGATAAATAAAGATGAAAAAATACATAAATGTTTTTTTTGTAGCTGCAGCCATAGGGCTTGGAACTACATCCTGCTCTGATTATCTGGAAGAGGATAACAAGACGGGAGACACCGCTGATCTTACGTATAAGACTGCTACGGGCATGGATGGTCTTGTTAATTCCGCCTATGCGTTCACTCGCGGATGGTGGGGTAAGGAGCCTTCCCTTGGTTTGGCAGAGTGTGGTACGGACTTGTTCTATGCTGGTCATGACAACAAGCAGAGTAGTCTTGTCAAGTATAATTTCACCTCTGAGTCCCTTGGCAATGAGGTAAATAATAACCCCTGCTTTGACCAGTATTGGGAGATGATGTACGCTGCTATTGAGACGTGTAACAATGTCATAAAGTACGCTCCTGATTGTGCCGTCATAACAGATGAGGTCAGAACGAAGTATCTTGGTGATGCATATTTCCTGCGTGCGCTGTATTATACCAATCTTGTTGCCACATGGGGACCAGTACCTTGTAACCTTGAGACTGTGACAAGTGCAAGCACAAGTCTTACCCGTCGTCCGGAGGCTGAGGTTTATAAGATTATACTTGATGACCTTGACAAGTCAATGGAACTGTTTAAGTCAGTTGGTGCGATGACTCTTGCTACATCAAGCAACAGTTCTAAGGGACATGCATATTATTATTCTGCCGAGGCTTTGAAGGCACGTGTTGCACTCTATGCCGCTTCATGGTTGGGTGACAATGCCGTTGAGGGTTATACCAGCCTTTGTCAGACAGCAAAGGAAGCTGCTGCTGACGTAATAGAGAACTCTGGTGCCTCACTCTATGACCGTTGCACCGCAACATGGAATATGGAGAATGAAGAGCCAGGAAAGAACAACGAGTGTCTTTTCGCTGTTCACTATGGCAACACCGTAACGTCAGGTTATGACAACATGGTGCCATACCGTTTCTCTTCTGATGCTGACCAGTACAATAGTCTTATTACTCGTAAGGGCTACAGCGCAAATGGCGGCAGTGTTAATTTCCTTATGTTTGTGCCTGTATGGAACAATGGTTGTGCTGATCTTGGCGGCAACGGTTCAAAGAATACCTGCATTTTCCTGCGTCCTACTAATGCAAATACAAGAACTATTAAAAGTAAAAAGACTGGCAGTGACGTAGATATAGCTCCGTACTACTCTCCTTACTCTTGTGGATACACACGTTACCTCCCGTCTCTCTATTTGTGGAAGGAACTTGATAAGGTTAAGGCTACAGACCAGCGTTACAATGCTACAATGCTTACTTCTTACAACTGTCATCCTGATCTTGCGCAAAACGCTGAGAACTATCCTGATATGGAGCAGCAGACATATATGAGCTATAAGGATGCTTATGATGCCGATGGAAATTATTTCAATGGTGGTGTTCCTGCGATTGTCTATTCTATTCTTGACGGTGACAGTCAGGAGGGACAGGCTCTGCAGGCAGAGGCAAAGAACAAATACCGCCTTCAGTTCGCAAGCGGTGGCGATATCCCTGTCTATACATCTGGTGACATTGCAACGGCGCTGCCTACGGAGAAGGGTGTAGAAACCTCGTCTGTGTATGGTGACAGCAGATATTCTAACATCAAGATTGGCGGATGGTACTCATTCCCCGGCATCAAGAAATTCCTTGATGATCAGTTCAGTGAGACAAACTACTCTTGTGGTAATGCAATCTCATATCGTGACATCATGGTACTGCGCCTTGCTGAAATGTATCTTATCAAGGCTGAGGCTGAACTTGCTCTTGGAGATGCTCCTACTGCTACAGCGACAGTGAACAGCCTGCGTGCCGTACGTGCTATCGAGGGACAGGACAACAGTCTCTCTGCTGTTTACGGTGAGAGTACAGTGACTATTGACGGTATCCTGCGTGAGCGTGCTCTCGAACTCTGTGGTGAGTACCAGCGTTGGTTCGACCTTAAGCGTACTCACAAGCTTCTTGAGTATGTGAAGGCACGTAATGCTCAGGCATCAGGTAATATTGCCTTGAGACACTACTATCGCCCGATACCAAGTTCTGAAGTGTCTTCAGTGTCAAATCCAAGTACTGAGACCTATGAGCAGTACCCAGAGGGTGATGCAAAAGAAGGTGTTATGAAATATGAGGCTACCAGTAGTGGTTTCTGGCAGAACCCTGGATATTGATATAGAAGTAGGTGTACCTACTTAGGCAATGACAATCAATAATTGATTGTGAAGTAGTTAATATATAGGCTCCGCTGTCACAATAGTGTGACAGCGGAGCTTTCCTATCCAAAAGCATTGCGATTATACAGTAAAAGCATTGCGATTACACCGTAATATGTATGCTTTTACAGTGTAATCGCAATGCTTTTATAAGTGTCAATTCTGTGGGATAGGATAAGCGGCTCAGAATGACTTGCTTACGCCCATTTCGCGCAGCAGTCGCTCGGCATGAGCCCAGTGGCGCATCATGAATAGCACGTAGCGTATGTCAACGGAGATAGTACGCGCCAGGGTGGCGTCGAAGTAGATGTCAGAGGAGAGCGAGTCCCATGTGCCGTCAAAGGCCAGTCCGATGACTTGGCCGTGGCCGTTGATTACCGGCGAACCGCTGTTTCCGCCCGTTATGTCGTTGTTTGAAAGGAAGCAGAGGGCAGGAGGACAGACTTCGTTGTCGCTTTCGCTTTCGTCCCTGTTCTCATTCCGGAACTCCCTGTGCCAGTCAGCTGCATACTGGTGTAACAAATCCTTGAATACGGGTTCGGCGAAATACTCCTCGTAGGGGTTTGGACTGAGCACGGTGTCGCGCTCCCAGAGCATAATCTTGTCAATCATCGACTGTGGCGTAGTCATATATCCGGAGTTGCTACTGCCGATGGTGTAGCCGCCTATCTGTCCGTAAGAGAGTCGCATGGTGAAGTTGGCATCGCTATAGTGTGGCTGTTCCTGCTCCATGCGCAGCTTCGCAGCGCAGAGCAGACGCTCCTGCTCCTTGATACTGTCTTTCACCTGGTCGAGCATCAGTCTGATGTCAGCCAGCGTCTCCACGAGGCTCATGCTCATCACGATGCCCGGGTCGCGCTGCAGCTTCTTTGATAGTCGCAGGGGTATGCGGCGTGTGGTCATGAGGATGGAATTATCCCATACATACTCCACATAGCTGCGGTAGTCGCCGGCGTAGTCGCGATCTATGGTCTCATAGAATGACGGTAGGAACTCCTGCATGGAGTCGCGCTCCACCTGCTTACGGTAGTTGCTGAGCAGGGCAGCCAGCACGTCGATGTCAAGTTCTCTGTCCCAGGCGTTGCTGTTATCATCAAACTGCATATACTGCTTGCGTGGTCTGTTCTGCGGTCCCTTCACGGGCATACCGTCGCAGTAGCGCGTGGCACGCGTAGCCAGTTCGTTGTTCGCACGGCGCGTAAAAGTCTCCGTATAGAGCGTATATGCCCGCATGGCCTTCTTCTGCTTGGCATACAGCTGGGCGAGGGTAGGGAAGCTGAGAGGGGTAGAGTAGGCACAGGTAGTGTCGAGCCACTGCGTGAGCCGCTGTTCGAAGCCGCGCTTCATCTGTACGATTCCGATGCTGTCGATGCACTTGTTCATGCCGATGGCATTCTTCCAGTAGTTTGACGACTGTGCGTATTTTGAGTCATACTTTATCCTGACCTCCTCAGAGGAGTCCATGTGCCGTTTCATTACCTGCTGCTTCACTCCGCGCACCTGCTGCATGGGGTCATTCACGCAGTCGCGCATCTGCTCTATGCCGTAGCTTGACAGATAGCGCTCCGTGGAACCCGGGTAGCCGATGGTCATGGCAAAGTCGCCGTCGTGGTAGCCGTCAGCAGACACCTGAATATAGTCCTGAGTATTGAGTGGCACGTTCCTTTCGCTGTATTCCGCCGGCATTCCAGTCTCGGGGTCGGCATATACGCGGAAGACGGAGAAGTCACACGTCTGACGTGGCCACATCCAGTTGTCGCGCTCGCCTCCGAACTTTCCCATTGACTTTGGCAGAGCCATCACCAGTCTTACGTCGTCGTAGCGGCGGTAGGTGGTGGCATAGTAGGCATTACCCTCATAGAAAGGGTCAATTTCTACGTAGAGTGTAGAATCGGCAGTGCTTGCTTCATCGGTGAGCACCTGCTCCAGTGAGTCGATAAGCATACCGCGGTCAAAGTCGCTGAGTGTGTCAAGACCCATGGAGCGAAGGCGGTCGGTCACGTCGTCCTGCCTTTTCATGAAAGCCACGAACATGCCTTCGTTGGGCAGTTCGTCCTTGAGAGAGTCAGCCACGAAACCATTGAGCATATAGTCATGCTCCACCGTGGAGTGACTTCTTATCGCCTCGAAACCGCAGTGGTGGTTAGTCATCAGCAGTCCGTCGGGCGAAACCACCACGCCCGTACAGTAACCCGAGAAGTTGACCACGGCAGCAGCAAGGGTCTTACATCCCGATGTCGAATCAGCCTGCATCGGTGGCGTGAGCGACTGCACCGGCAGCTTATATCCGTAGGCCTGCATCCGCTCAAAGACAGCCTGCGGCAGGCCGTGCATCATCCACATGCCCTCGTCGGCATTGGCGGCGGAGGTTGTCAGCAATAGTGAGAATATGGAGGCGAAAAACTTCTTCATAGTAATGCTTTTCTATTGAAAATTGACGTTGTTGTTATACCTATAATATAAGGATGTGCAAAGTTACAGAAAAAAAACCGAACACGATAATAAAATAGCGTCAAACCGCTTTCCGTGGCTTTAATAATTGATTTAGGTATCAAAATAAACTCGAAAATCTGACTAAGCTAATAAATAGAACACACCTTTAAAGCGAAAAAGAGGTGGTGAAAAACTTTGAAACAAGGGTATAATTGAGCCATCACGGTGAAAAAAAGTTCGTAATATAGGTTTGTTAACAAAAATTAATAAATAAAATACTTAATTTTTATCAATTTTATATAACTTTGTAACGATTTTGCATAATAGGCAAAAGAAGCAACGAGAGGAAAATACCCTTAAAAAATTTTGATACCCTAAGAAAACGTTTGTATAACAACAGTGTTTACGCGAAACAACATCAATAAATATACTAAACACAATTCTAACTATGTCTGAAAAAATCAAAAACGTTCGCTATGCGCTCGTTGGCATGCTGATGCTCCTTTGTGCATCCGTGCAGGCGCAGACAGTGACAGGAAACGTTAAGGACAATTTTGGAGAGCCGGTAATCGGCGCTACCGTCATGGAGGCAGGTACTCAGAATGGTACCGTGACCGACTTCGACGGCAACTTCACAATCAAGATGTCCTCAACGTCTCACGACTTGCAGATTACATACATCGGTATGAAACCTGCAACAGTCAAGGTAGGCGGTAAAACATCAGTGGAGGTAACTCTTGAAGATGATGCCACTACCCTTAACGAGGTCGTTGCCATTGGTTACACCAGCAAGGCACGTAAGGACCTCACCGGTTCCGTGGGCTCAATCAGCGGAGCCAAGCTGGCAGCTGTGCCTGTGACATCGGCAGCTGTAGCTTTGCAGGGTAAAATCTCTGGTGTGCAGGTGACCACCGTTGACGGTCAGCCTGGTGCAGATGTTAACATTAAGGTGCGTGGTGGTACGTCAATCACCCAATCCAACGAACCACTCTATATCGTTGATGGTTTCCAGGTAAGTAACATCAATGATATCCCTCCTACGGATATCGCTTCCATCGACGTACTGAAGGATGCCTCTCTGACGGCTATCTATGGTGCCAAGGGCGGTAACGGCGTTGTGATAGTTACCACGAAGTCAGCACAGGCAGGTAAGGTGACTGTCTCTTTCAACGGCAACCTCAGCATAAGCCATCTGTCAAAGAAACTGGACTTGATGAATGCTCAGCAGTTCGTCAACTACCAGTATCAGTGGCACCAGTGTGACGGTACACGCTCAAGCAACGGTAAGTTCTTCCGTTCAAACTTCGGCAGCCCTTACGACCTCGATATGTACTCTACGCTGCCAAGCCATGACTGGCAGGACGAGGTAATGGGTGAGACACCGCTGAACTATTCTTCAAATGTCACCGTAGGTGGTGGTTCAGACAAGGTGAAGTTCAACATCTCTCTCACCAACAGTGAGGATAAGGGTATCATCCTCGGTTCCGGCGTACGTCGTACCAACCTCAACATCAAGACCAACGTAGAGCTTCATCCTAAGCTCTCTATGCAGTTCAATCCTAAGTTCACCTTCCGTCGCGACGAGGGTGCAGGTGGCGATAACATCGGTACCGGTGGTATCATCGACGTGTTGAAATACCGTCCTACCAACGGTCTGCGTGAGTTCGGTTACATTGATGCTACGTATGCTGATCCTAACGAGGAGAACATGTTTACGTTTACAAACCCGAAGAGTGATATCGCTATCAACCAGCTCATAAAGCATACTTATACATATACTAACGGTCTTTCACTCACATGGAAACCTATCAAGAACCTCACACTGCGCACTGAGGCTACCATAGGTCTGCAGTGGCAGGATCAGAGCCGTTTCTGGGGCGGACTGACAAGTGAGGGTTCTAAGAATGAGCACCAGAACCTGCCTCTGGCTCAGCTCGACGACAATAAGAAGCTGTCTTATGTATGGACTAACACTGCCAACTATAACCTCACCGTGAACGAGGACCACAACTGGTCATTCCTCCTCGGTCAGGAAATCAACCACTCGCAGACACGCAAGCACTACCAGACGGCTCACCTCTTCCCATCTGAGTTTACAGCGCGCGAGGCGTGGAACAACATGGGCTTCGGTACTCCTTACAAGACAGAGACAAGCCTTAGCACATCTGACCGTACAGCTTCTTTCTTCGGTCAGGTCAGCTATAACTACAAGCACCGCTACCTGCTCTCAGGTACACTGCGTGCCGACGGTAGCACCATGTTTGCTCCGGGTTATCAGTGGGGATGGTTCCCATCTGTATCAGGTGCATGGGTTATCAGCGAGGAGAAGTTCATGAAGAAGTATGAGTGGATTTCGCAGTTGAAACTGCGTGCAGCTATCGGTCTCTCTGGTAACAACCATATTGATAGCGACCTGTGGCGTGTGCTTTATCAGATTAACTCTACCGGCGGTCCTGGCTTCGGCGAGCAGACCCAGTATGGCGAGAAGTACTACGGCAATAACAGCGGTAGTAAGTTGCAGAATAGCAAGATTAAGTGGGAGACTACAATTACCCGCAACATCGCTGCCGATATCTCTCTCTTCGATGGCAGACTCACGATTACTCCGGAATTCTACTGGAACACTACACGCGACCTGCTCTACAAGAGCTATCTCGACCCAACGCTCGGTTACGACAGCCAGATACAGAACATAGGTCAGGTAACAAACAAGGGTATTGAGTTCGCCATTTCAGGCGACATCCTTCGTGGTAAGGACTATGTGCTGTCAGCTAACGTTAACTTCGGTTGGAACAAGAAGAAGATTGACAAGCTCAATGGAGTGGATAAGGTGGTTTGGGAGAACAACAGCCGCTGGAAGTCTGACTATAATGACTACTGCCTGAAGGAAGGTAGCGAGGTAGGTCTTATCTACGGTTTCGTTTATGACGGACTCTATCAGTTTGACGAATTCTACTTCGACCCATTGAACAACTACATTGCTCTGCCATGGGGTTCAAGTGCTACCGACAACAATACCTCACGCAGCATCGGCCCACGCTCCGACGGCTATGTTACCGTTATCAACGACGTGAGCGGCTCTTCTAACAGCGGTATTGCTACACTGCCTGGTAAGATTAAGTTCAAAGACCTCGACGGCGACGGACGCATCACTGAGAATGACCGTACCGTCATCGGTAACACCAACCCGAAGATACAGGGTGGCTTCGGTCTGAGCGGACAGTGGAAGGACTTTGACTTCACAGCCAACTTTACCTATATGCTTGATTTCGACATCAACAACGCTACCGCTTACACGCTTTCTTCTTCAGAAGGTAATAAGAATAAGTTCTATAACGTGCTTGCTAAGTTCGCTGACGGATGGAAGTATAACGACCTTGACGGTACCCTCACAGGTACACCGGGTGACATACTCTACCGCCTCTACTATGTTGACGGCGGTACCGACATCTACAAAGCTGCTAATGCCGGCTGCACACTTTGGAACCCAACGGATGTGACGAAGAAGATTACCAACTCTTACTTCATCGAGGACGGTTCGTTCCTGCGTTGCTCTGACATAACCATCGGCTACACACTGCCGAAGAGCATCACTCAGAAGGCAGGTATCTCAAAGGCACGCTTCTATGTATCTGCAAGCAACCTGTTCATAATCACAGGCTACTCAGGCTACGACCCAGAAGTGGATATACAGACGGGACTTACCTGTGGCATGGACTACAACCGTTACCCACGTTCACGTACATTCACTTTCGGTACCAATATTACGTTCTAACTATCTCACATAGAATCAAAGAAGAATTAAAAATATGAAGATAAGAAATATTTTACTTACAGTCGCAACTACGCTGTCGTTGACAGCTTGTAACGACTTCCTGGACGTAGAGGCGCCGTCTTCTTATGACCCTGAATTCGTATTCAGCATGAAGAGTGAGGTGGAGCGTGCGCTCAACGGCGTATATGCCCAGGCTATAGTGGGCAACCTCTATGGTGATGCTTACTTCAGCAAGTTCCAGCTGAACAGTGACGTAGATATCACTACATACACTTCTGATCAGCACTCTCACACGGCTTATCAGCGTTTCGACTGCGACGAGCAGGGTGGTGACATCCTCAAGTTCTGGACTGCGGCATACAACCTCATAGAGTATGCCAACAAGTTCATCTATTCTGCAGAGAATACGGATCTCATATACAGTCTCGACCATAATGGTAACTACGTGATAAATGAGGAAACCGGCGAGAAGGAATATGATGCAGAGATGATGCAGTGGATTGGCGAGGCAAAATGTCTGCGCGCAATGGTTTACCACGACCTCGTGGTAATGTTCGGCGACGTGCCTTTCACCTTCACTCCTACCACAGAGCGTGGCACTGCTACCATCCCGGTATTCGACCGTCAGGAGATACAGGATACCCTGATTGCTGACCTCGCTAAGATTGCTCCTTATATGTCAAGCACTTCGGGTGTTACTGTTGAGCGTTGCTCTAAGGAGTTCGCACAGGGTCTCATCGCACGTATCGCCCTCACAGCAGGCGGATATTCACTGCGCCCTGACAAGACCAGTTCTACAAGCTACGGTACGATGCAGCGTCCTGATAACTATAAGGACTATTACGAGATTGCACGTAACTATGCAGAGCAGGTTATCAAGTCTGGCACTCACAGCCTGAAGCAGGAGTATCAGGAGGTCTTCGTCAACGAGTGTAACTATCAGCTCGTAAATGATGACGACCCAATCTTCGAACTCCCATTCGCTAAGTTGTCAACAGGCAATATAGGTTATCTCCAGGGTCCTGCTTACTCTTCTTACGAGGGTTCTACCACAGGTTCATGGGGTAAGTGCGGTGGCAGCGTAGGTCTTAACGCTCTCTATCGCTACCTCTTCCGTGAGGGCGACCGCCGCCGTGAGTTCGTCAATGGTCTGTGGTCTTACACCTATGTCATCGACAAGGTGACAGGACAGCAGCGTGACTCTCTGGTTATCGTGAAGGACAACTATAAGCTGTTCAACAACAAATGGTCAAAACTCTGGACTGCAGAGGGTTCAGCACTGGGTAGCACCTCTGAGGGTTCTACCGGTATCAACTATCCTTATCTGCGCTATGCTGATGTGCTGCTGATATTCGCTGAGGCTGACAATGAACTTAACGACGGACCTACCGAAGCAGCCATGGAATGTCTGGAGACAGTTCACAAGCGTGCATTCCCTGACGGCGACGATGAATTCTATCAGCAGGCTTCAGGCTCTAAGGAAGACTTCCAGAAAGCAGTGCTCGACGAGCGTAAGTGGGAGTTTGCCGGTGAGAACAGCCGCTGGCGTGACCTCGTTCGTACAAATACCTATGCTGAGGAAATCGTTTACAGCTTCCTGCGTTACTACTCCGTATCTGCACAGAACTCTATCGGCATGACCGGCTATGAGGATGCTATCAACGAGCACGATGGAGTAACATACATCGATCAGCTTCCTGGCAACGTTTATTACCATCGTTACTACATCACCGAGGGTAATGCATCTCAGCAGACTTATGCACATAAAACGTATAGAAGCCAACTCTATGGTTATGTTGTAGAGAAGGAAATCCCTTACAATGTTCTGTTGACATATCCAAACCAGTCACTGCCAAGTGCTCGTATCTACAATCCATACAAGTCTGCCCAGAAGCCTGTGACATCTCAGATTACACGCGGTGGCTTCTCTGCTGACGGATGGGCTACGACATCTTTCTACACAGGTTGGGGCGACAGCAGCAACGGACGTGTGAAGAACGAGTGTAAGAACTCTTTCTATGGCTACATCCTTGCTGATGCCAACAACAACATCTGGATTATCCGCAATGGTGCGCAGACACAGTTCCCTTCTACAGTTCCTGCTGCCGAAGACTTGCCTGTTGTACGCTACATACTGCCTTATCCACGTACCGTGATACAGCGTAGTGGCGGTGTTTATAAGAACTATTACGGTTACTAATAACTATTCACAACATCAAGACACAATATAATATATGAAAAAGATATTGAATAGAATAATGCTTCTGGTCGCAGCAGCGAGCACTGCCTTCACGGTTAGCTCCTGTAAGGACGACGATGCCTTGTCGTCCAACACCGACAGGCAGTTTATGACCATGTTCATCTGCGACAACACAAGGGGCAAGGGTACCGACTACCCATACAATAGCGGACTTGATGGTTCGTTCCCTCACGGCAATACTATTCACCTCTATTGGTACGGTGTGAACAACTGTGCCGGCTATCAGATCCAGATGGCTCTGCAGCCAAAGGTGAGTGGCGGACAGGATGCTTGGGAGAGCATACAGGGGACAAGCGATTTGTTGCTTGATACCATCATTGCTCCTGACCAGCTTGACCTTCTGCTCAAGGACTTGCAGTATTCAACCAACTATCGTTTCTGCATCCGTGCTCTCTCTGAGAAGGATGAGAATATCATAGGCGATGCAAGTTCTTTTGCTCACGCCTCTAAGTGGTATGGACGTGGTAACCTCCGTCAGTGGCAGGAGTACCTCAACATACCCACTCAGGATCGTTATCCTACTCCTCTGGCTATCTACGTAAACCAGGCTCAGACTACGGAGAATACGATGACGCTATATCTTAACCATACCGTAAAGCAGTCTCTCGGTTATGCTGAAGACGCAGAAATTACTGACGAGGACGATAAGGACAAGATTGATGCCTACTACGAGAACTTCAACATAGAGGAAGACGGTACCCTCGGTTACTCTGTTATCACCGTGGTACCATCACCAAGTAACCCTAACTCTTCCGTTGGTGAGAAGTGGAAACGTTATGAACTCACACAAGAAGACTTCGAGCGTGGTTACATCACTATCGATGGTCTTACTGCCAACTCTGTATATGTGATTGATGCCATCGACCCACGTGTTGAGATTGCAATCGATGCTAAGTACAACACTGTTACCGCGCGTTCTGACGGACAGCCTGGACCTCCGTTGCTGCTTAAGCATGACGAGCTTCTGGCAACACAGGCAACCGCTGAGATTCCAAACCAGACGGCTTCACGTGCCGAGGTCTATTCTCGCGCTGCTGACTTCAACGCAGCACCGCTTACACCGACGCTTTATGACTTCATCTCTAACACCAACTATGCTGAGGGTCAGACCTTCGAGCTTGAAGGTGGAAAGACATACTATCTCGATGGTAACGACATCACGTCAAAGGGCTTCGTGCTCCGCACCCGTCCTGAAGACGTTGCAGCCGGCAAGCGTGCCCGCGTCATCTGCGGCATCGGCATGAGCAGCATCTTCACACAGGGTACCGACGGTAAGCAGTGGGACGGCTGTCCTTACTCTATGTTCACCTTCGGACGCTCGCCTGAGGCTGGTGAGGCTGGTGAGATATACATGAAGAAACTGGCATTCTATGACATCGACTTCGATAATCCTCTCTGCTTGAACTACGGCGACCAGCAGGCCGGACTCGGTAATCCAACGGGTAACTACTTCTTCAATATGTTCTCTGACGGTATGGCAGTAACACTCGATTCACTCGTGATGGAGAACTGCTCGTTCAAGCGTCTCGTCCGTGGCTTCATCCGCGAGCAGGGACCTAACTACAAGGTTTGGAACCATGTGCTGATCAAGAACAACCTCTTCCTTGACTGCGGTTACTACAGCAACGGTGCCGGTGGCTATTGCTGGGTTGACGGTATCAGCAAACCAGGCTCTAACCTCTATAAGGACTTCAAGGTTGTTGAGAATACCTTCTTTGATTGTCCGTTCCCAGCATTCTTCAGCGAGCAGAATACCGACAACCAGCGTGACAACGGAGCATGGTATATTACCTTCTCTAATAACACGCTCGTCAACTTCAATACTCGTGCCGACGGCTCTATCTTCAAGATGCGCCAGTTGCCTAACGGCTCTGTATATAATGTTGAGAACAACCTCTTCGTGCTCTGTAAGCAGGCTAACGACTTGCGCGTGCTTGGCATGTGGGGTAACGACATACGCGAGACCCAGGGCAGGTCTGACGGCTCTGCAGGAGTAGTAACGCTGAACTTCAAAAACAACTGGTCAACCAACAACGACCTGACCAACGGACAGATCTTCAGCGGTAATGCATGGAACACCACGAGCAACAGCTTCGCCAAGCTCGTCAAGGACGGTTGCGCTACGCTGACCTCTGGCTCTACGCTCGACGTGCAGGTGGCAGACATCTCTGCTACGGCTCTGTTCATACAGCCTTGCCCACCACACGCAGCACAGTCATCAAGCGACCATAACATGCACCGTGCTGACGCTCTTGACGGCACTGCTACTACAGGTTTCAATGTCAACCTCTTCTTCAAGAATACTGACAATGACATCTATAGGAACAACGTAGGTGCTGCAAGATGGCGCACAAGTGGTTCTGCTGCAGCAAAGCGTGCCGTGCGCCGCTAAGTGATTTAAGCAATCAGAAGATTAGTTCATAACAAAGATAAATTATGAGCTTCAGCTTATGAAGACGCTCGATGTCATGGTGTCGATGGACTCAGGTAATATGCACATGGCATCGCTCATGGGTACCCGTGTGGTTAGCATATGGGGTGCCACGCATCCGTGGGCAGGCTTCCTGGGCTGGGGACAGAGCGAGGCGGACTGTGTGCAGCGCCATGACCTCAAGTGTCGTCCGTGCAGCATCTACGGCAACAAACCGTGCCTGCGCGGCGACATGGAGTGCATGAATATCAGTGAGGAGGAGATAGTGGAGAGGATAGTGAAGAGTGAAAAGTGAAGAGTGAAGAATTTAAATTACGGGATGTAAAAGGTAACTTAAATTCTTCACTCTTCACTCTTCACTTTTCACTTAAAAATAATCTTTTATTTTTTATACAGCACCGGATTGGTGTCAGGGTCGTTATACATCTTCATCTGGCGATACACCTTCATATACTTGCGGCCGGAGACTATGTCGTCGAGCAGCTGGTCAATGGCCAGTGAGAGGTCGCGCTGCTGCTCCTTCAGCACCTCCAGTTTGCCGTGGCAGATGGCTATGTGGGTGGGGTCAGCGTCGGTGCGCTCTGTCTGCTCCTGCATGTGCCATATCTTCAGTGCGAGGATGGAGAGGCGGTCGATGGCCCAGGCCGGCGACTCGGTGTTGATGGTGGCGTCGGGGAACGGCTTTATGCCGTGGTAAAGCTCACGGAAATAAGTGTCTATGTCCTCAACCATGTCGGTGCGGTCCTGGTTTGACTTGTCTATCCTCCTCTTTATCTTCAGAGCCTCCACAGGGTCGATGTTGGGGTCACGTATGATGTCCTCCAGATGCCACTGCACGGTGTCAATCCAGCATTTGTGGTACAGCACCGCGTCGATTGATTCACGGCGGCATGGGTTGTGCATCTCGGCATCTACGTTGTCGGTCTTGTGGTAGTCGGCAATGGCGCGGCGGAATATGTCGTTGGCTTTTTCTGTGAACATTTTTTATTTATTAAATATTAAGGTGGAATGATGTCTATTCCTTTTTGTCTAATTATTTTTTGAGACTACAAAATTAGTAATTTTTTACCAAATAAAGGCATATTCATTATTTTGTTAAATAAATTTATTTAAATATTTAAAAACATTAACAAAGAAATTTTTGTTTTGAACTTTTTGTGCAAAGTTTAGGTATAATTTTGCAGTCGATTTCAAATACGGAATAATAACTTAATAAAAGGAACAAGAAGAATGATGGAAGCTACTACTGACAAAGAACTGATGATGCGCAACGAGATGCGCGTGATAGCCGACATGAAGGGTCTGCTGGCCCATGACAGTGCTGACGGTCTGCGCTGGCGCGGCACTCGCACCGACCTTATCGAGATGGTGCATATACTGTATGAGAGTTGTGAGATAAGAGACGAGGATGGTTTGCCGATTGCCTTCAACCGTCTGGTGGAGCGTTGCTGCAGGGTGCTGGGTGAGAAGGTGCCGCGCAATCCCTGCACCTACCTGTCTCACGCCCGGCAGTGTCAGGGGGTGAAGCGTGCGCCGCTGCTGCTGCGCTACAAGGGCGGTATGGTAGGGTATTGACTCATGCTATTGACTGACTACATAGGTTACTACATAGGTCACTACATAGTATGATTTGCAATCGCCTTGAAAATTTACTACCTTTGCAAATGGAAACGGAAATCAGATAGATGAAAACAGGGAAACAGGTTCCTTAATGTCTGATTACTATGAAAAACACACCTTTTTTATATTTATTAAAAACCTAACCATGGAAACACAACAGAAAAACACACAGTCGGCAGCGAAAGGGTTGCTGCCGCAGCAGACGGCTGAAGACATACAGCTATCGGAGCACTTCCGTCTGTCAGAATTCACACGGTCAGCAACGGCTATCCGCCTTCGCATCGACAACCAGCCCGAGCGTGAGGACATAGTGGCACTGCGCAGCCTATGCCTCAACGTCTTGGAACCGCTCCGCCGGCGTTTCGGCGTAATAAGGATAACAAGCGGATACCGTAGTCCGAAGCTCAACCAGGCCGTGGGTGGGGCACGCAACTCACAGCACATGTATGGCGAGGCAGCCGACATCCACGTTGGTTCGGTAGAGGTAGCAAGGAAGATGTATGACTTCCTCATGGCAAACGTGAATTTCGACCAGATGCTTCTTGAGATGCGCAACGGCCGTGTATATTGCCTGCATATAAGCTACACCACTGCGCGCAAGAACCGCCGCATGGCAAGGAGCTACTATCAGGTGTAATTTTTTTTTCGTTATCACGTTATTTCGTTATCACGTTATCACGTTATTTCGTTATTTCGTTATTTCGTTATCACGTTATTTCGTTATTTCGTTATCACGTTATTTCGTTATTTCGATATTTCGTTATTTCGAAGTTTAATTTTTAAATCTTTAACCTTTTAAATTTTATTACAATTATGGCAGCAATTCAGTATGTAACCTATCAGGACACTCGCAAGAACGGTAACGGACTTTGGTATGGACGTGCCGTGCATCCTACTACTATTAACCTTGAGCAGATTGCCGACAGAGTGCAGCAGAACTGTTCGATGAAGAAGAGTGACGTGCTCGCGGTGCTCACCGAGATGGTGGAGACTATGAAGCAGGAGCTCCAGAACTCCAACAAGGTGCAGCTCGACGGTCTGGGTACCTTCTATATAGGACTGCGCACCAAGGGTTCGCTCTCAGAGGATAAGTTCAACGCTAATGAGTACGTCAAGGGCTTCCGTGTAGGCTTCCTTGCCGAGGGTCACAAGCAGAACGGCAAAATCACCCGCACCTTCACCGACGGACTGCGCGTCATCAAGGCCGTAGGCACCGCCAAGAAGGATGAGAACGGCGGAGAGTAACTTGTAAGTGAAAAGTGAACAACGAAAAGTGAAAAATACAAGTTACTATTATTAACTAAAAATTTTGTAGTATCATGATTCAGGTATCTAACAAATGGAGCGTTATCATCAACGCCATCCTCACTGCTATAACCAGCATCGTCAGTGCGCTGGCAGCAGTGTAAGTGAAGAGCTTTTAAGTGAAGAGTGAAGAGTAGAGAGTGAAGAATTCAGTGAAGAGTGTAGAGTAGAGAGTGAAGAATTAAGTGAAGAGTTAAGAGTAGAGAGTGAAGAATTAAGTGAAGAGTTAAGAGTAGAGAGTGAAGAATTTAAGTTACCATTTGACTGTATGTCATCCGCATGGGATTCTTCACTCTTCACTCTACACTCTTCACTTGAAGCGTCCAACGCTTCACGGGATTCTTCACTCTTCACTCTACACTCTTCACTATATTCTTCACTTTTCACTTCATTAAATAAGCCGAAGCGGCTTATTTAATGACAATGTTCACAATCTTTCCAGGCACTACGATGACCTTCACCACCTGTTTGCCTTCGGTGTATTTGGCGGTGCGCTCATCGCTGAGTGCCTGCTTCTCTACCTCCTCGCGTGAGGCATCGGCAGGCACCTGCATGGTGAAGCGTGTCTTGCCACAGAACTGTACCGGCATGGTAATCTCAGAGTCCTTCATCTTTGACTCATCCCATACAGGCCACTGGGCGTCGCATACGGAATAAGGTTGTTGGAGTAAAGAATAAGGTTTATTACCATTCAAACCTTCCTCCTTATTCCCTTCCTCCTTATTCAAAGTATGCCACAGCTCCTCGGCGATGAACGGTGCGAATGGTGCTATGAGCACTACAAGGTCCTTCAGTATGGCCTTAGAGTGGCACTTCTGCAGTTCGCTGACGGCAATCATGAAGGCAGAGATAGAAGTGTTGTAAGAGAACTGCTCTATGTCCTGCGTAACCTTCTTGATGAGCTTGTGCAGGCTCTTCTCCTGCTCTGCCGTTGGTGCGTCGTCGTTGACGGTCCAGTTGCCCTCACGGTCATAGAACAGTCCCCAGAACTTCTTCAGGAAGCGGTGGCAGCCGTCGATGCCGTTGGTGTCCCATGGCTTAGACTGCTCCACAGGACCGAGGAACATCTCATAGAGGCGCAGGGTGTCAGCACCATACTTCTCTACTATCATGTCAGGGTTAACGACGTTGAACATAGACTTTGACATCTTCTCAACAGCCCAGCCGCACTTGTATGTACCGTCGTCAGAGAGTATGAACTCTGCGTTGTTATACTCAGGGCGCCACTGCTTGAAGGCTTCTACGTCGAGTACGTCGGCAGAGACGATGTTCACGTCAACGTGTATAGGTGTTACGTCATACTGGTCCTTCTTGTCAAGGCTGACAAAGGTGTTGGTGTCCTTTACTCTGTAAACGAAGTTAGAGCGTCCCTGTATCATACCCTGGTTGATAAGCTTCTGGAACGGCTCGTCCTTGCATGATACGCCGAGGTCATAGAGGAACTTACACCAGAAGCGTGAGTAGATGAGGTGACCTGTAGCGTGCTCAGAACCGCCCACGTAGAGGTCAACGTTCTGCCAGTACTGGTCTATTTTCTTGTCAACGAGTGCATTGGTGTTCTTAGGGTCCATATAGCGCAGGTAGTATGCTGACGAACCAGCGAAGCCCGGCATGGTATATAGCTCGAGAGGGAAGACGGTCTTGTTGTCTATCTTTGAGTTCTCAACGATCTTCTTGTTAGCCTCGTCCCATGCCCATACGGTAGCGTTGCCAAGTGGTGGCTCACCGGTCTCTGTAGGCAGGAACTTGTCAACCTGTGGCAGCTCTATCGGCAGGCACTCCTCAGGTATCATCTGAGGTATGCCGTTCTTATGATATACGGGGAACGGTTCGCCCCAGTAACGCTGACGAGAGAAGATGGCGTCGCGCAGACGGTAGTTTACCTTCACGCGACCGATGTTGTGCTTCTCCACAAACACCTTGGTGGCCTTGATAGCCTCCTTCACTGTCAGTCCGTTGAGAGACAGCGACTCGCCGTCATACTCCACGCTCTTCTTGCCCGGTGCAGGAGAGTTGCTTACGATGCCCTCCTTGGCGTCGTATGACTCCTCAGAGACGTCGGCACCCTCTATGAGAGGTATGATAGGCAGGTTGAAGTGCTTAGCGAAGGCATAGTCGCGGCTGTCATGCGCTGGAACCGCCATGATGGCGCCAGTGCCGTAGCCTGCGAGCACATATTCTGAAATCCATATAGGGTTCTTCTCGCCTGTGAATGGGTTGATGGCGTATGAGCCAGAGAACACGCCCGTAACCTTATGGTCTATCTGGCGCTCACGCTCGGTGCGGCCTGCCACATACTTAACGTATTTCTCTACCTCATCCTTCTGCTCAGGAGTGGTGAGTTCCTTGACCAGGTCGCTCTCAGGAGCCAGTACCATGAACGTAACGCCAAACATGGTATCGGCACGAGTGGTGAAGATGGTGAATGATTTGGTTGATGGTTGATGGTTGTTAGAATAAGGATTATTACCATTCAAACCTTCATCCTTCTTCTCTTCATCCTTATTCCATACCTTGAACTCTACCTCGGTACCCTCAGAACGTCCTATCCAGTTCCTCTGCGTCTCCTTGATAGAGTCGCTCCACTGTATAGTCTCCAGTCCGTCGAGCAGACGCTGTGCGTATGCGCTTACACGCAGGCACCACTGGCGCATCTTCTTCTGCTCTACAGGGAAGCCGCCGCGCACGCTGACACCATCAACAACCTCATCGTTGGCAAGCACAGTGCCCAGTCCGGCACACCAGTTTACCATGGTCTCGCCCATGAAGGCAAGGCGGTAGTTCATGAGGATGTCAGACTTCTTTTTCTCATCCCATGAGTTCCATTCCTCGGCAGTGAAGGTGATATTCTCAGAGCAAGCCACGTCAAGACCAGGGTTGCCTTCGGTCTCAAAATGCTTTATGAGTGTTTCGATAGGCAGGGCCTTCTTCTCCTTGTTGCAGTAGAAAGAGTTATACATCTTCTGGAACGCCCACTGAGTCCACTTGTAATATACGGGGTCGCAGGTGCGCACCTCACGGCTCCAGTCGAATGAGAAACCAATCTTGTCGAGCTGTTCACGATAGCGGTTGATGTTATCGTTGGTGGTTTTCTCAGGGTGCTGACCTGTCTGTATGGCATACTGCTCTGCAGGCAGTCCGTAGGCATCATAGCCCATAGGGTTGAGCACGTTGAAGCCCTGCAGGCGCTTATAGCGAGCGTAGATATCGCTGGCTATGTAGCCCAAGGGGTGACCGACGTGCAGTCCGGCTCCCGACGGATAAGGGAACATATTAAGCACGTAGAATTTCTTCTTGTTCTCATCCTCTGTAACCTTGTAGGTCTGCTGTTCCTGCCAGTAGCTGAACCAGCGTTTCTCAATGTCTCTGAAGTTGTATTCCATTTATTTTGGGTTTTGTCGTTATTTCGTTATTTTGCTATTTCGTTATTTCGTTATTTTCCTCCTACGAGTTTCTTAATCTCGTTGAGTTTGTTGAGAGCCTCAAGCGGTGTGAGGTTATTGATGTCGGCAGCGAGAATCTCGTCGCGTATCTGCTCAAGTACAGGGTCGTCAAGCTGGAAAAACGACAGTTGCGCTCCCCCACCCTGCTGGGCAATGTCAGAGAGTGCCTCGCGCGTCTCCTTCTTTCCGGCAGCACCTACAGAGGCAGCCTCCTTCTCAAGTGCAGCAAGCACCTCGTTGGCACGCTTCACAATCACCGGCGGCATACCGGCAAGCTGTGCCACGTGGATACCAAAGCTATGCTCAGAGCCACCCTCTACGAGTTTGCGCAGGAAGATAATCTTGCCGTTTATCTCCTTTACAGACACGTTGAAGTTTCTGATGCGAGGGAAGTGAGCCTCCATCTCGTTGAGCTCGTGGTAGTGCGTAGCAAAGAGCGTGCGTGCGTTGGAGCCACTGTGCTCATGCAGATACTCCACGATAGCCCAGGCTATGGAAATGCCGTCGTAGGTACTGGTGCCGCGACCTAATTCGTCGAAGAGCACTAACGAGCGGTCGGTGACGTTATTTAGGATGCTGGCAGCCTCGGTCATCTCAACCATGAATGTTGACTCGCCCGTGGAAAGGCTGTCAGAGGCTCCCACACGGGTGAAGATCTTATCTACAAGACCTATGTGTGCCGAGTCGGCAGGCACGTAGCAGCCTATCTGTGCCAGCAATACTATGAGGGCAGTCTGCCTGAGCAATGCCGACTTACCCGCCATGTTAGGACCGGTGATGATTATTATCTGCTGGTCGTCTGGTCGTCTGGTTGTTTGGTCGTTTGGTTGTTTGGTTGTTTGGTCGTTTGGTTGTTTGGTTGTTTGGTCGTCTGGTTGTTTGGTTGTTTGGTCGTCTGGTTGTTTGGTCGTTTGGTCGTTTGGTTGTTTGGTTGTTTGGTTGTTTGTATTTCCAGTAAGATATACATCGTTAGGCACATACTGCTCGCCTACGGGCATGTTGGCCTCAATGACCGGATGGCGTCCCTGCTTGATGTCGATAGTCTGTGAATCGTCAACCACGGGGCGCACGTAGCGATGCTCTACTGCCGTCTTGGCAAACGACAACAGGCAGTCAATCTCTGCCACCAGCTGGGCGTTACGCTGCAACTGCTGCATATACTGCTGCAGGTAAGTCACGAGTTCGGCAAAGAGGCGTGTCTCCAATGCCAGTATCTTATCCTCGGCACCCAGTATCTTGTCCTCATACTGCTTCAGTTCCTCGGTAATGTAGCGCTCTGCCTGCGTCAACGTCTGCTTGCGTATCCACTCTGGCGGCACCTGGTCCTTGTAGGTGTTGCGCACCTCAAGGTAGTAGCCGAAGACGTTATTAAAACCAATCTTCAACGATGATATGCCCGTGCGCTGTATCTCCCTTTCCTGTATCTTCAGCAGGTAGTCCTTTCCTGAGTAAGCAATCTGGCGCAGTTCGTCAAGTTCCTGGTTCACACCCTTGCCAATCACCTGTCCTTTTCCTATCATTGACGGTGGGTCATTGACGAGCCACTGTTCGATATGCTCCCTGACCTCATCGAGCGGGTCAAGGCTCTCCCCTACCCTTTTCAATACCGCCGTGTCGGCCTGCGTGCAGATAACCTTTATAGGTTTTATGGCAGCCAGTGCGAGTTTCATCTGCACCACCTCGCGTGGCGTTATCCTGCCCACTGCCACCTTAGCCACGAGGCGTTCCATGTCGCCTATGCGGTGCAGCTCATCGTCAATGACATCGCGTGAGTCAGGATGGCGGAAGAAATAGTCCACCACGTCATGACGCTCCTCTATCCTATTCTTTTCTCTCAGTGGGAAGACGAGCCATCGGCGGAGCATACGTGCTCCCATGGGCGATATGGTGTTGTCTATAACGTCGATGAGTGCCGTGCCGCCCTCGTGCAGTGGAGTGTTAAGTTCCAGGTTGCGCACGGTAAAGCTGTCGAGCCTCACGAAGCGGTCGGCATCAATGCGTTGCAGTTTGGTGATGTGGTCGATGTGAGTCTGCTGCATCATCTCCAGATACTGCAGTACGGCACCCGAGGCTATCAGTCCGTCTTTCAGGTTCTCCACGCCGAAACCCTTCATGTTCTTCACCTTGAAATGGTGGTGCAGCTTCTGGTTGGCGGTTTGCTCCGAGAATACCCAGTCGTCCATCTCGTAGGTGCAGAGCCCTTGTCCGAACATCTGCATGAGCTGCCCCTTGTGGTTGCGGTCAACGAGCACCTCCTTTGGTTGGAAGTTTGCCAGCATCTTGTCGATATACTCGTGGTTGCCCTGGTCGCACAGGAACTCACCCGTAGAGATGTCGAGCAGTGAGATACCGAATGACGACTTGCCGAAGTGTATGGCACAGAGGAAGTTGTTCTCCTTATAGTTAAGTACGGTGTCTTGTATTGCCACGCCCGGCGTGACGAGTTCTGTGATGCCACGCTTTACGAGTTTCTTTGTCAGCTTAGGGTCTTCGAGCTGGTCGCAGATAGCAACGCGGCGTCCGGCTCTTATCAGTTTCGGCAGGTAGGTATCGAGAGCATGGTGTGGAAAGCCGGCCATGGCGTCGCCCTGACTTGCACCGTTGTTGCGCTTTGTCAGGGTGATGCCCAGTATTCGTGAAGCATCTATTGCGTCATCGCAATAGGTCTCATAGAAGTCGCCGCAGCGGAAGAGCAGCAGTGCCTCCGGATGCTTCGACTTGAGGTCGAAAAACTGTTTCATCATCGGCGTAAGCTCGCCGTCTTTCTTTGCCATTGTATTATTGTGATTTTTTCTAGTGTTTCTAGTGTTTCTAGTTTCTCTAGTTTATTTCCTTTTCCTTTTTTATCCCTTTCCAAGTAAAGTATGCTCCCAGCAGGATGAATGGCACGGAGAGTATCTGCCCCATGTCGAAGAGCATGCCTTCCTCGAAAGCCTCCTGCACCTCCTTGGTGTATTCTATGAAGAAGCGGAAGGTGAAGATAAGGAAGATGTCGAGACCGAAGAAGAAGCCTGTGCCTACGCGCTCCGGGTTCTTCCTCCAGTAATACCACAATACGAAGAAGAAGCAGAAGTAGGCTATTGCTTCGTATAGCTGTCCAGGGTGGCGTGGCAGCATGTCTATCTTCTCGAAGATGAACGCCCATGGCACGTCGGTAGGGCGGCCGATTATTTCGGAGTTCATCAGGTTACCCAGTCGGATGAAGCATGCTGTGATAGGCACTGAGATGCTTATGGTGTCAAGCACCTGTATGACGGGCATCTTCATGTTGCGGCAATAGAGCAGCAATGCCAGTATGATGCCTATGGTGCCGCCGTGCGAAGCCAGTCCCTCATAGCCTGTGAAGTGCCATGAGCCATCCAGTCCCTGACGTATTGGCAGCAGCATCTCTATGATGTGTGTGCCTGACGAGAGGAAATACTCTGGCTCATAGAACAGGCAATGGCCGAGCCTTGCGCCCACGAGTATTCCGATGAAGCAATATAGGAAAAGCGGTTCAAACTTCTCGTCTTTCACGCCCTGCTGTTTATACAGATACTTCACTGTTAAGTATGACAGCAGCAATCCCACCAGCCAGCAAGTGCTGTACCAGCGTATGGCAACAGGACCGAGACTGAAGATTACCAGGTCAGGGTTCCAGTGGATGAATAATAATTCATAATTCATAATGCATAATTCATAATTATTACTCCGAAGAGTTTTTTACTATCTTTGTTAGTATCTTTATAACTTCTATGTTATCGTTTATTATAGAATCAAATGATTCCTGAGAAATATAGTCAGTTTCGTACAATAATTCCAGCCAATATTCTGTTTCGCTTGCTTCTTTTAATGCTATATTCATTTTGGCTCTAAAATCTGCCTTACTTTGTCCTCGCAGTGCTTCTTTTACATTGGCTCCAATGCTTGTTCCACTACGTAAAACTTGCTTTGACATAACATATTCCTTGTAATGTGCATTTATAGTAAGGAATTTATAGAGGTTTATAATTCTTATGGCAAATGACTTTGTCTTTTCTTTTATAATATTCTCCTCCATTGCGCCAGCTTAATTATGAATTATGCATTATGAATTATGCATTATTTAAACATTGAACCTGAAGTGCATGATGTCGCCGTCCTGTACCACGTATTCCTTTCCTTCGATGGCAAGCTTGCCGGCCTCGCGTATGGCGGCTTCCGACTTATACTCCATGTAGTCGTCGTACTTTATCACCTCGGCGCGGATGAAGCCTTTCTCAAAGTCGGTGTGGATGACACCGGCACACTGCGGAGCCTTCCATCCCTTCTTGAAGGTCCATGCCTTCACCTCCATTTCGCCGGCGGTGATGAACGTCTGCAGGTTCAGGAGTGCGTAGGCCTTCTTGATAAGACGGTTCACGCCGCTCTCTTCCAATCCAAGTTCCTCAAGGAAGAGCTGTTTGTCCTCGTATGACTCGAAACCGGCGATGTCTTCCTCAGTCTTAGCAGCCACCACCATTGACTCGGCGCCCTCCTCTTTTGCGATGGCGTCGATTTTTTTTGTCCATTCGTTTCCGTCCTTGGCGCTTGACTCATCCACGTTGCATACGTACAGCACCGGCTTTGACGTCAGCAGGAAGAGGTTCTTGGCAGCTTGCTGCTCCTCCTTTGAGTCGAACTCCACTGTGCGGGCGTTCTTGCCCTGCTCCAAGCACTCCTTGTAGGCTGTCAGTACGGCAAGCTCCACCTTGGCGTCCTTGTTGCCTGTGCTGGCTACCTTCTGCGTCTTGGCATAGCGGCTCTCTATGGTCTCGAGGTCCTTCAGCTGCAGTTCGGTGTCAATTATCTCTTTGTCGCGTATAGGGTCGATGGTGCCGTCCACGTGTGTGATGTTCTCATCCTCGAAGCATCGCAATACGTGGATGATGGCGTCGGTCTCACGGATGTTGCCCAGGAACTTATTGCCCAGTCCCTCACCCTTTGATGCGCCTTTTACCAGTCCGGCGATGTCAACGATTTCGCACGTTGCAGGCACTATTCTGCCCGGGTGTACTATCTCAGCGAGCTTTGTCAGTCGCTCGTCAGGCACTGTTATCACGCCAACGTTAGGTTCTATCGTACAGAAAGGGAAATTGGCTGCCTGCGCCTTTGCGCTTGACAGGCAGTTGAACAATGTGGACTTACCTACGTTAGGCAGTCCCACAATACCACATTTTAAAGCCATATTCTTGTTTTAATTTTTTACCTTTTAAACTGCAAAGTTACTGATTTTTAGCGAAACAACCAAATATAAATCATAAATTTCACAAACTTGCGTCATGCAAGCTTGTGAAATTTATGATTTGTTGATATATCTTTGTTGTCGATTAGAACGTTGCATGTATCGAGTATGTGCTGCAATCGTTCACGGTCTCTAATTTTTTTCTCTCATAAATCAATATTTTGTCTTTGTCAGCAGATGCTACGGCGAAAGGCAATAACTGTCCGTCTTCTACAAGGTCAACCTTGCGACCGATGCTTTGTTCCAACGCACGTTTTACACGTCCTATCGAGATGAGCGACATGTTGTCGCTGTCTGTGTAGCGCACAAGCAGGTCAACATCACTGTCTATCCTGTCTTCTCCGCGTGAGCAGGAACCAAACAACCATGCCATGCTTACGGGTTGTTGAGCAAGGCATGCTCTGAGGGCAGGAATCATATTTTGTGTTCTTTCGCTTATCATAGTGCCTTTATTTGCTTTATCATGTTGCAAATTTAAGGAAAAGTTTTTTATTTTCCAAGTTTTTCTTATGAAAATCTTTCTCTACCGCACAACTCTGCCTACGAGGTGTCTTACTATCAGGGCGTGGAGCAGGGTGAAGACGGCGGCGAGGACCAGTGCGGGCAGCCATGCGCTGAGTATGCCCATGGGGGTGAAGGTGGGCACTATGCTGTGCAGCAGGCCTGAGAAGAGTGGATAGAACATGGTGCTGAGCAGTGCGCCCATGAGCCACGTTATGAGGTCGAACGTGGCGGCGAGCAGCTGGTAGGTCAGCGAGATGCGCTGCCTGTCGTAGCCCAGAAGCGAGAGGTTCTCTATCTTCTGGCGGTTCTTCTCCACCACTATCATGATGCTCGTGACGAGCAGCAGGAACGACAGCAGGCTTACTATCAGTCCTATGGCGATGATGGCGGTGCAGATGCCGTAGAGCAGTGTCTGCATACGCAGCTGGTCGGCGGCGTTGCCCTCTATCTCGTAGCCGTCGTGGTGCAGCTGGCTGAGCAGCTGTGGCGAGAGTTTCTTGCTGTCGGTGCATACTATCATGCGCGAGGGCATCTGCGGCTCACTGTTGTATGACAGCCGTTGGTTGGCTTCCTTCAGGAAGGCGTCGGGCACCAGTATGGTGTTCAGTCGCTGTGTGTATGCCACGATGCGTGCACGGTAGCGCAGCTGCTGTCCGCCGCGGCCTGAGAAGATGAAGTTGAGCGGTATCTGCGATATGAGCGAACCGTCAACCTGCGGCATGCCCGTTGAGGTGGCATAACCGTAGTTGTAGAGGTTAATGTATGTCTGCGGCACTATGACTGGTATCTCGCGGTCGGTGAGCTGTGCTTCCCAGCGGCATCCGTCGGGCAGGTCAACGAACCTGTCGGGCACGCTCTCGAGGAACATCTGCGTCTGCATCTGTCGGTTGCCTATCTGCAGCATGCCATATACGCTGAACTGTGCCGAGGTGAAGCTTCCCACGCCTGTCACGCCCTGTATGTGCTCCAGGTCTTTTATCTCGTTATCGGTAAAACCCGCCTGTCCGCCTGCCGCCGTTATCACGGTGGTGAGCGAACTGACGGGTTTTGTTATTACCACATAGTTTGTCCCTATGAAACTGTCCTTCATTCCGTAGAGCGTGCGTATGTCGCGCCACGCCTGCAGTCCGGCTATGACAATCATAGCGCCGAGCACACCTGCCACTGTGTAGCACGTCATGAGCCACCAGTTGGTGTTTCTGCTGAGAAGACGGAAGAGGAGGGACATCTTTTTTAATTCATAATTCATAATGCATAATTCATAATTGGCTCCGCATTGTCATTCTGCATGGTAATTCTGCATTCTGCATTATGCATTATGAATTATTTCTGCATTATGAATTCTGCATTTAAATAATTCTGCATTATGCATTATGAATTCTGCATTATGCATTATTTTTGCATCATGCTTACGATTGTTGCGAGGGCGTTGCCGGGCTTGTTGAACTTGATGGTGTATTCGCACTTTGAGCCTTCACCGGTGGCAGAGATTGACTCAAGGTCTGCCAGTGCGGTGGCCTGCTGTCCTGCCATGCCCTTCACCTGTGGGTTGCCCAGTATCTTCTGTATGTCGATGAAGAAACCGCCGTCCTTCACTGCACTGGCGTTGTCATTGTCCTTGAACGTCTTGGCAGGAGCTGTGACAGGGGTTATCACTATGGCTTTCTTGTCATAGCTGAGGGTGTAGTCCATGCCGGCAATGGCCTGCAGCTTCAGGTTGTAGGTGTTGTCGTCTTTCTTCTCAACCATGCCCTGTCCCATCGGAGCAGCGGTCTTGCTGATGGCTTCCCATACCTTCTGGTCCTTGCAGGCCAGTACGAATGAAATCTGCGGCATCTGCTGCGTACCGTTAGGTGCAACGGAGAGCATTACGTCGCCCTCTATGGCCTTGAGCAACTGGTCGAGAGAGATGCCCATTGACTGCAGCTGCTTGTCGATCTGCTCAGTCTCAGCCTTTGGCAGGAGTTGCTTTATCTTGTCCATGTTCTTCAAGCCGCACTGCAACACTCCGTAAGCGTCAGCCGGAGCCAGTTTCAGGTAGTCGCCCGAAGGCTTGTTCTCTATGGCCTTAGTAAGTCCGAGCAATACCTCGTTGCCGAAGGCCTCAGCCTTGATTACGGCTTCCTTCTCCTCAAAATTCACGTTGGCGATGAGATACAGACCCTTCACCAATTCGCTGGCGGCAGCCAGTTCGGGCTTGTTCGACATCTTCTGCGCAGTACCCATCAGTGCTGCATAGTCTATGTAGGCATCGATGTCGCTTGTGCCCTCAAGCATCTTGGCATATTTGTCCTGCGAGATTATGCTCTTGTCGTCATCCTGCTTGAGCAGAGTGGCAGCGTCGGTTCTCTCCACGGTTATCACGCAGAGGTCGCTGTTGTAGGCTACCTGCATGCCTTGGTCCTCAACCACGGTCTGGTCTTCGCCCTCGGTGATTTTCATTGTCTTGCAGTCGTCCTTTGTTGATTTGAACAACTCCGTCACCTTGTCCTTGTCGTTCACGCCGAGTGAAATTACGAACTGGCTCTTGTCGGGGTCGGTCACTGCGATGAACACAGGCTTCTGCAGTGCGAAACCAGACTCCTTCGGGTCGTCCATGACGGCCTTCATCTTCTTCTTCAGTGCCTCAGACATGCCTTCCATTCCTTTCTGCAGATCTGCCTGCAACTGCTTGTTGTCTTTCAGCGCAGCCTTTTCGCTCAGGCTCTTCACGTTGGCCTTGAACACTACGGGTGCGTCAGCCGGAATGGCCTTGGCAATGTCGTTGTCGTTGCCGCACGATGCAGTCATGAGCATGATGGCCAGTAGTGCCATCATTGATGTGATTGCTTTCTTCATAAAAGTTAATGTTTTTTGGGTTAGAGAATATGTTTTTTTAGGTGGTAATTGATAGAACCCACCTTTTGACTGTTGTTATGTGCATTATATGGTAGCTTTTACCACGTAATACTTTTGCTTTTGCTATGTAATATTACAGCTTTTGCTATGTAAATGCAGCGATATTGTCGCAATGCTCTTTCCTGTTTTTTTGGGGGCGGAAAAAAAAATCAGAACTTATACCTGAGTCCGCCGAGCAGTATGCCCTGTTCGCCCATACCTAATTCGGCAAAGACGCGCCAGTACTCCGAACCGCCCTCAAGTCCCAGTAGCGATACCTGCCAGTTGACGTGGACCATGGTGTCGTGGCTTGACTTGTGTTTCGTTTCATCGAAACTGTTTATCGACTCATCCCTCAGCGTGGCACCCAGAGCCAGCTTTGAGTACATGCCGAAGTGGCGGCGTCGCAGCCAGTCCATCTTCACTGCCGGCATGAGCGTGAAGTAGTTGTGGGTCATGTCGCCCACCTGTATGAGTTCGTCATCTTCGTTGCGGTCGAGCATATCCTTTGTCTGGCAGCCGTAGCTGAACGTGCCTCCCACGCCGAGCCATGGCTTCAGTCGGTAGAAGTACTCCACGGAGATAGAGCCCACGAAGCGGTCGTTGGCTGTCTTCTCGCCAAACATGGCTCCTGCTATGTTCTCAAAGGCGTCAAGCCACTGTGAGTTGCTTTGCCAGCCATACATCAGTGCCACCTCGTGTTGTGTGTCGTCATATCCCTCTGTTTGTGCGTTCATTCCGGCAGCATAGAGTAGTGCCGCAATAGTAAGTGTAAGTATTCTTTTCATGCTGTTTGTTTTGATTTTTAAATTACATTAGCGCCTTTACTATCTGCTGCACTTGCTCTGTGCGTGTCATGGTGTAGAAGTGGAGCACGGGGAAACCGGCCTTCTGCAGTTTCTCGCCCATCTGTATGGCCCACTCAATGCCCACCTGCTTCACGTCGTCGTTATTCTTGCACCTTACCACTCTGTCCACCAGCTCCTGAGGCAGGTCCACGGCGAAAGTCTGCGGCAGTACCGTCAGCTGAGTCTTTGATGCAAACGGTTTCAGTCCGGGTAGTATAGGCACGTTGATGTTTATCTCGGCGCACTTGTCGCGGAAGGCTATTATCTTGTCGGCGTCATAGCATATCTGCGTTGCTATGTATTCCGCTCCGGCGTCAACCTTCTGTTTCAGGTAACCCATGTCGGTAAGGTAGTTAGGCGACTCCACGTGCTTCTCCGGGTACCCTGCCACGCCTATGCAGAAGTCAGTGTTGTGACTGGTGTCAGGTTCGCCGTCAATGAACTTTCCGTTGTTCATGTTAATAATCTGCTCCACCAGCTGTTCAGCGTGTGCATGACCGTCTCTCTCAGCCACGAATCGGCTTGTTCCCGGCATGGCATCGCCACGCAGAGCCAGCACGTTCTGTATGCCGAGGAAGTCGAGGTCGATGAGAGCATCCTCTATGTCATACTTTGACTGTCCGCCGCATATCAGGTGAGGCACCACCTCTATGCCGTACTTCTGCTTTATGGCAGCCGATACGCCCACCGTTCCCGGTCTGCGCCTTACTATATGCTTCTCTATCAGTCCGTCGGGTCGCTCCACGTACTTTACCTGTTCGCGGCTTGATGTCACGTTGATGAATGCCGGATTAAACGGCAGCAGTGCCACTATTGCACTGTTAATCTTGTCAAGTCCGTCGCCCTTGAGTGGTGGCAGCAGTTCGAAGGAGAAGCGTTTTTCTCCTTTCTCCTCCGCCTGTCTTATTATGTCGATTACTTTCATTGATTGTCTGCTATATGCTTTAGTTTTATGATATCTTTGTCAGAAATGTTACTCTGTTGTGATTTATCGTATATGGAGAGTAGTATTACTTCTCTATCTTCCTTTTGTGTTATTATATTGATGTTATATGTAATTATACGTGCACCACCACTTTTCCCTTTTCCTTTGGAAGTTATGGTCATTCTTACTTTGCGTATGCCATTTCCGAGGTCGGTTCCAAGAAAAGGATTATCTGAAAGTTCGCAAAGAAATGCTTCGAAATCTTTGCGAAAAGAAGGGTAATGTTTTGCCAGTTTCTTTGCTTGACGATCAAAGTTGGCAATAGTGGTTATATTACAACTCATGTAGGAGTTCTTTTACGTTTTTGGTCTTACGTTTACCTTCTTTCACTTCGTTCAATTGTACAAAGGCATCTTTAAGACCTTTTTTTATTTCAGAGTCTGTCATGATGCTTTTTTCTTTTTTTATGTCTGTAGCTTCTATGAGGTGGTTTGCCAACCATTGCCGGTTACTTTTTGTAAGCGACAATCCCTGTAGATAACTCCAAAGGTTATTTAGTGATATAGCATTCATAGTTTCTTATTTTTCTGTTTCTGTTGCAAATTTAAGTATTTTCCGTGATACTTGCAAATTTTCACACGTTAAAATACTTGGTGGGTGTATCGGCAAATATCAGTCCGCAGATGCTCTCGCCGGGGTTTATCATCGAGGTGTCGGTAAGCGAGAGTCCGGTGGTCTCCTCCGTCACGCCGAGCATCTGGAATACCTCGCGCTTCAGCGAGTGGTCAGGACAGGCACCGTAGCCGAAGGCCATGCGTATGTTTTTCTTGCCCCAGCCGAGCGTATCGGTGAGGTCGCGTGAGAGTTTCTCTGCCATGGCCTCCGTCAGTCGGTCGGCAAGGAGCTTCGCCATTATGGCGTGGTATTCGTCGCCGTCCTTGCGGAACTGCTCCTGCAGCTCTGCCAAGCCCACGCCGGCACTGACAATGAATGGGCAGACGTAGTCGGAGTTTTCGGATTTCTCGGAATATTCTGAGTATTCTGAGTATTCCGATTTTCTGATCAAGTAATCCGCCAGGCACTTCGTCTCCTCCTCATCCTTCAGCGAACGCTGCATGGGCAGGCGATACACCGTGCCGTCCTGAGCCTTGATGCAGATGTTGTCGTCATCGTCGCTCCAGGCAGGCAGTATCTGTGCCTTCATCTGCAGCCTGAGCAGTCTGAGGCGTATTATCTTGTCGAGCAGCAGCTGGGCATCGCGCCACAGTTTCTGTGCCTCCGGTCCCTTCTCGGGGTCGTTGAGCACGTCGGGGAACTTACCCTTGATGCCCCACGTGGGGAAGAAGAAGTTCCAGTTGATCAGCGGCACCAGTGGATCGCAGCAGAGGCATGTGCCCTTGGGGTGCAGCAGCGAGTGGTTGTCGGTATGCAGCAGTCGGCGCGCCTCTTGGGATGGCACGCAGACCTCGTCCGGATGCTTCACGTGGCGACGCTTGCGGGCCTCGTCGAGCGACAGGAATTGCTTGTCGCGCTCACCCTTCAGGTAGTTCTCGCGTATGATGCGCTGTTGGTCCTTGAGCTGCGCTATGTACTCGTCGCGGTCGTCGGCAATCAGATGGCGCACGATGGTGGGATTGTCGGCAGCCGAATGTGCGCGCACCACCACGCCGTGAGGATATACGGGAGCCATCTTCACCGCCGTGTGGAGCGTGGAGGTAGTGGCACCGCCCACGATGACCGGAGTGGTCATGCCGCGGCGCTCCAGTTCCTGACATACGCGTATCATCTCGTCGAGCGATGGCGTTATAAGTCCCGACAGTCCTATCACGGCTGCATTCTCCTTCTGAGCCGTATCAACGATGACATCGCAGTCAACCATCACTCCGAGGTCCTTCACTTTGAAGCCGTTACATTGTGTCACCACCGCTACGATGTTCTTCCCTATGTCGTGTACGTCGCCCTTCACCGTGGCCATGATGACGGTGTTGTTTTCAGAGTCTTTCAGATTACTCGGAGTATTCGGAGTACTCTGATTACTCTGATTACTCTGATTATTCTGATTAGCCTTCATATACGGCTCCAGCGCGCTGACGGCCTTCTTCATCACGCGTGCCGACTTCACCACCTGCGGCAGGAACATCTTGCCCTCGCCGAAGAGCTGCCCTACCCTATCCATGGCCGGCATCAGATACTGGTCAATCACGCCCAGCGGTGTGCCTGCCTGCCGGTAAGCCTCCTCGGTGTCCTGGTCTATGTAGTCGGTCATGCCCTTTAGCATGGCATATTCTATGCGTTTCTCAAGCGCTTCGGTGCGCCAGTCGGCGGCAGGTTTCTTTGAGGCTGTTCCCCCACCCTGCGCTTTCTTTGCTTCTTCCTCAGCCCTTACCTTCTCAGCATATTCTATGAGACGCTCAGAGGGAGTGAGTTCGTCGTCAGCGGCGTGTGCAGTGGTATTCATCACCACCGGCTCCACCACTCTGAGCATCTCCTCAGGAATATCCTCATAGCGCATATTCATGGCGGGGTTTACTATGCTCATGTCCAGACCGAGCGGTATGGCATGATGCAGTATTACCGAGTGCATGGCCTGGCGTATCTTGTTGTTGCCACGGAAGGAGAACGACAGGTTGCTTATGCCGCCCGACAGGTGTACTTCGGGCATCTCCTTGTGTATCGTCTCACATGCTGCCACAAAGGCACGGCCGTAGTCGTCGTGCTCAGGCATTCCCGTGGCCACCGACAGCACGTTAGGGTCGAAGATGATGTTTTCCGTAGGGAAGCCTATGCCCTTGAGCAACTGGTATGCACGGCGTGCCACCGTTACCTTGCGCTCATAGGTGTCTGCCTGCCCTTCCTCGTCGAAGAGCATCACCACCGTGGCTGCACCCATCTTGTGTATGTGGCGTGCCTTGGCAAGGAATTTCTCCTCGCCTTCCTTCAGACTGATGGAGTTGACTATCGACTTGCCCTGCACACACTCCAGTCCCGCCTTCAGTATCTCCCATTTTGATGAGTCGATCATCACCGGCACGCGTGCTATCTCTGGCTCAGAGGCTATGAGGTTGAGGAACGTCTGCATGGCTGTCACACCCTCTATCAGTCCGTCGTCCATGCAGATGTCAATGACGTGCGCACCATTATCTACCTGCTGGCGCGCCACGCTGAGAGCGGTGTCGTAGTCTTTTGCCTGTATGAGTTTTTTGAATTTTGCCGAACCTGCCACGTTGGTACGCTCGCCGATGTTGAAGAAGGCACTGTTCTCGTTTCTCACCTCCAGCATCTCCAGTCCGCTGAGCAGCATGGGCTTTATCCTTGTGTCGGCAGGCAGTGGTCGTGGCTTTGCCGTCAGTGACTCTGCTTTCAGTGCCCTTATGTGGTCAGGCGACGTACCGCAGCAGCCGCCGTAGATGTTAACCAGACGCTCTTTGAACACCTCCTTGGCCACCTCGGCGAAAGTCTCCGGCGTCTCGTCATAGCCACCCATCACGTTAGGCAGTCCGGCATTAGGATGCACGCTGACGGGGCATGGTGCTATCTCTGACAGTCGGCGGAGCCACGGCAGCAGTTGCTTGGCTCCGAAGCCGCAGTTCAGTCCGATGGCAAGCAGGTTGCCATGGCTTAGTGAGGCGCAGTAAGCCTCCACGGTCTGACCGCTGAGTGTGCGGCCTGAGGCATCAGAGAGCGTACCGCTGCATATAATGGGGATGTCGCGCCCTGTTTCCTCGCTGAGGTCCATGATGGCCTTGAGTGCTACCTTGGCGTTCAGAGTGTCGAAGATAGTTTCCACGAGCAGCACGTCGGCACCGCCGTCAATGAGTCCGCGTGCCTGGTCATGGTAGGTGTCATAAAGCTGTTGGAAGGTAATGTCGCGCTGAGCAGGATTGTTCACGTCGCCGCTCATCGACAAGGTCTTGTTCGTCGGACCCATGGAACCGGCGATGATTATGCTTTTGGAATAAGGTTGATTGGATGAAGGAATAAGGTTTGCTTGTTTTGCAGTATCACCTAATAAACCTTCCTCCTTCTTCCATTCCTCCTTATTCCCAATTAAACCTTCTTCTTTCTTCCCTTCACCCTTATTCCCAATTAAACTTTCTTCCTTATTCCCTTCACCCTTATTCCCTCTTGCCTTTGCGGCACACTCTGCCGCCGCACGGCTTATCTCATATACCATATTCTCAAGACCATAGTCGGCGAGCGAGAAGCAGTTGCAGTTGAAGGAGTTCGTCTCTATGATGTCGGCCCCGGCCTCTATGTAAGCTCGGTGCATAGCTATGATGGCTTCAGGCTTGGTAAGACACAACACATCGTTGCACCCCTTCAGAGGCACGGGGTGATCCTTGAAACTCTCACCGCGGAAGTCCTCCTCGGTAAGTCCCAGTTGTTGCAAGTAAGTGCCGGTGGCGCCGTCGAGAATCAAGACGCGCTCGCGCATTATGTCAAGTATTTCCTGTCGTGTCATGTGAAAAATGTTCAGTTTGCCAGTTGATTATATTTGTCTTCCCTGTAATATCTCAAGCATCTCAGCTGGCGTTACTACGATGGGTTTCTGTGGAAAGTGTTTTATGTTGCCAGTGACCAAATAGGCATCTTCTTTCGACATTGCCACTTCGTAGAAAACAATGTCTTTTGGGTCAGGAAAAACCTCATCGCTTTGAGTGCGTGTGGTGCTGATGCCACGCTGTTGTATTGCTTTTATGTAGAAGTTGACTGTTTTCTTTGAAAATTTGAATTTCGGACGATTCAATACGTCTTTGTATTCATCTATAATTTCGTCGTTATACAGAGGCGTGACATCGTTGTCAAGCAATGCGTTTATAATTTTCACTGTTGGGGAGTTGATATTGCTTGTAAGTAATGCAGATACAAGCACGTTGGTATCAATTACTGCGTATATCATCTCACTTTCCTTCCCTGTAAAGTCTTATTTCTTCGTTTATCTCGTCAAGGCTCATGTCCATGGTGCCGTTCTTTGCAGCTTCTGCTCTTAAGGCAAGAAATGCCTCCTTTCCGTCCATGTCTTTCTTTTTGGTTCGTGCTTTTATTTCGAAGGGAATTTTGCGGTAGGCCACCACTGCATTTGCGAATATGTTCATGGCGGTGTTGGCGCTCATGCCAAACTCTGCGCAGAGTTCATCGAATGATGATTTCAGTGCAGAGTCCATGCGGACTGTCATAGATACTTGTGCCATAGTTATTCGTTTTTTATGGGTTATTAAATGTTTCAGTGGCAAAGTTAGTAATTTTTATTGCATTATGCAAGCATTTTGCCATAAAATTGATATCAATAAATAAAGCCGCAAGACTTTCTTAGGTTCTGCGGCATTATCATATTTATAAAAATTTTTAGTTTATGGAAGTCTTCGGATATTCTTTATCATGTTTCTTCCAGAGCTTACTCCGTTTTCCATCCTGGGTTATCACCTTGATGGTATATTATGTCTTTGGAGTAAGTTTTGCCGTTAGACACTATATTGTACCTACAAGTGAGTGGTGTGTTAATGCCCTGACCGTTTATTTCAGTGGTGTAGGTGTCACTTTGCCCTGAAGAGATAACAGCATTTAGTGTCAGTGTGGTCTTAACAGTGCCAGTGACGTTTTCAATGAGTTGAATGGATTGTAGTGTTATGTTGCTGTTGCTATTGTTCTTTATATACCAATAGATTTTGCTGCCAGGAAGTATCTTGCCGTTTGCATCGCTTAAGAGCACGCCTCCGCTAAAGTATGTGGTTACCATGTCAGTAATGTCCTTTACTGCTATTGTGCACGTTTCTTCATGCTTGTTGTCGGCAGTGTATGCTTTGACTGTTGCTGTACCTCTGCTTATGGCTTTCGCTATGCCGTTTGCATCAATTGTTACTATGTTATTGTCAGAACTCTCCCACTTCACTGTCTGTTGTGTGTTATTCTTTATGGAAACTTGCTTATTTTCTCCTTCTTCCATTGTGATGCTGGCGGTCTCCATGAAGAGAGCCTTAGTTTGCTTTACTACCACATAATCCGTTAATCCCGACTGATAATCCGTGAAGGTCACTCTGCCCTCACGACTTTCAATGTTATCTGTCAATTTTGCCACGGTAAAGGCATGTGTGGTTGCAGACAAGCCTCGCGTATTGTTCTCATTTATCCAACCACAGTTTATGGTTCTCATGTATTCTACGTTTGAATTTACGTTTACGTTGAATGTGCCGCCGTTTTCGTCAAATGAGAAAACTCTTTGTTCAAGTTGCAGGGCATTGAGTTGACTTTGAGTTATAGTTACATTATCTGATGTTGAACCGTTCCTGTCGTATATCCTCAGTGTGACACTTCTGCTGTCGTACGAGGTATTCTCTTTTACCTTTAGTTTGATGGTACTGGCTTTTACAGCTCTTGTTGCAGTGTTCTCCATAATCCAGTCAACGCCAGATAGATCAATGGCATAATCAAAATTGCTGTTTACGGCGATATCAAGTTCCTGTTCTGCACTGCTTAGGTTAAACTCTTTTTTGGTCATATTCAGTATTCCACCGCCAGCTTGATTAACAATTACAGTTGCTTTATTCTCTCCGCTTGAGATTTCTATGCTACCCTCACGTGTATCATAATCAGTATTTGGATCTACGGTGAATTTAAGGCTTGAAACGTATATACCATTTGTGCTTGTATATGTTCCACTTGTGTTTGACAGTTTTGTCTTGTGTATCCAGTTTTCACAGTTTTCGCCTATTTTGACTAGAAAATTACCATTTGAGGTAATTTCTATGTTTATGTTTCCTCCTTGCTGTTGAATATCGAAGTTGTTGGTGTTTAGCGTCAGTGGGATGCTGTTTGTCAGAGTTTCAGTGTCACTGTCATTTGTGCATGAGTACATGCCTGTTATTACCATCAGAATGGAGGCTATAATACCAGTTTTTTTCATAGTTTACTGCTTTTTTGCCTACAGCCACCCTAACTTGGCGTTGTTATTAAGATAAAATGAAAAAGACGTGGGTAGCTCTACTTCTCGCTTACCCCGTCGTCAGGCTCTCGCATTTGCCTTGTACAAGGATAAGCAACTCGAGATAGCCCACGCCGTGTGATATTGTAAAATCAACCAATACCGCTTGCGTAAAAATGAACACAAGCGCTATGGCTGTATACAATACACCCACTGTGGACGTTTCTGTTGCGTATCTTCTTGTACAAGTGAATTTGCGAGATTCGACGACAGAAGATAACGTTTGGTAACGTCCTTTTTCCAATAAGTATTTTTATGACCCGCTTACCCTTTTCCGAGGGCTATCCGAGTCTATATATGCAAATTTAGTTATTTTATTTTTACCATGCAAATTTTTTATATATTTTCTTGCGTTATTAAGTAGAATTTTATAATTTTGCAATTGTAATACTTAATAGTAGATTTATGGAGAAAGCAGGAGTAATAAGCAGAATAAAGCAGGTGGCAAAGGATGTGCTGCCCAGGGGCAGTTCGCTCTATCTCTATGGTTCAAGGGCGCGTGGAGATGCCCACTTGGATTCTGATTGGGATTTATTGCTTCTGTTGAATAAAGCAAAATTAGAATACGATGATTTTGACAGATATTCTTATCCTTTCGTTGAGATAGGGTGGGATATAGGTGAGGATATTCGTCCACACGCTTATACCATGGAGGAATGGAAAAATAGTCCACACTCAATGTTTTATTATAACGTAGAAAATGACAAGGAGGTGCTTTATGGGTCTTAGTACTGAGGAGCGAAGTGTAATTGTCAACCTCGAAATAGAGAAGGCTAATAACACATATTCTGATGTGTTGTTTTTTATCAGCGAAGAGCGTTGGGAGGCTGCTGCAAATCGTTTATATTATGCTGTGTTTCATGCTGTTTCGGCGCTTCTCATATATGATGGGCACAACATAAAGAGTCATCGTGGAATAATCTCCATGTTCGGACAGCATTATGTAAAAACAAACCTTTTTACGCGTCAAGAAGGGGCTTTATTGTCTAATCTTATGATTATGCGTGATAATGCTGATTATAACTGTTTTTATGAGGCAGACAAAGAGAAGATAGAACCATTCATTGAGCCAACAGGTAATCTGATAAATAAGATTAAAGATTATATTAAGTAAAACAATTAAGCCGCAAGACCCGTTCTTAGGTCCTGCGGCTGTTATTATGTGTGTTTCTCAGTACATCAAGTGCTGCTTGCTCTTGTTCTTCCAGCCGGCATCGCTCTTGTATTTTGAGATGTAGATGATTAGGTTGGCGTCGCTCTTGTACTTGGTGAAGTAGATTTTCTTCTTCGCGTCGCTCTTGTATTTGCAGAAATACCACAGGCCCTGATTGCCCTGGGCATCGCTCTTGTAGTCGCATTTATATACTACGAGGTCGGCATCGCTTTTGTAGTCAGTAACATACACTTTTACGTCGGCATCGCTTTGATAGTCGCATGAATACACGGCTTGAGCCTTTATGGCTGTTACTGCCATAATCATAAGCATGGAAATGAATAGTCTTTTCATTGTCATAGAGGGGTTTGTTTATGTTGGTTTGACGTTAAGGTGGGTTTGTTTGTTTTTCTGTGACAAAGTTAATAATTTTTCTTTCTTCCTGCAAGCATTATGCCATAAATATTGCATGAGGTGTTATTCTTCGCCCTGATTGAGGTATATGTTAACTATTGCGTTGGCATCGCTCATGGTTATGGTGCCGTCGATGTTCGCGTCGGCTGCCTTCAGGTTGAAATTCTCTATGCCGTCCTTGTCGGTGGCAAGGTAGTAGTTTACCACGGCGTTGGCATCGCTCATGGTCACGAGACCGTCGCTGTTTACGTCGCCGAGTATGTAGTCGTCATTGATGCCTAATATATGTAGCAGTCCGCGGTAGGCATTGATTTCGCCGTAGCCGTATTCGTTGTTGGGGTAGGAGAGGGCTGCATCGGGGTGGTGTGAGGTGTTGGCGAATACATCGAGCACCTCATCGTGTGTCAGCGTGGGTTTCGCCTGCATCCACAGGGCTATCGTGCCGGCCACGGCGGGCGTTGACATTGACGTGCCGTCAGAGCGCATCCAGCCGTATTGCTTGCCGTCGTACAGGCTCTCCCTGACAGATGCGAAACCGCCCGTCTGCGAACGGTAGTAGCTGTTGTAGGCGGAGCGCACCTTGTAGCCCGGTGCCGTGATGTCGGGCTTTATATAGCCGTGTAACGTGGGTCCGATGCTTGAGCGCGTGTCTCTCAATCCGCCCTGTTCCCACCATGCCGTGAAACCGCAGCCTATGACGGAGGGCAGTGCCGCCGGACTGCCGCAGTTGCCTGCCATCAGTGCACCCGTGAGGGTGGGGGAGTACTGCGTTCCGCTGACGAGTTCGCTGTTCTGGCAGAAGATTTCTGCCTCGGTGTCAGCACCGATTATCTCAATGCCGTAGGTCACAGTAGTAAACGATTTCTTGGTCTGGTAGAGGAAGATGTCGTAGCCCACGCGGTTCTGGTCGAAACCGTTGGCACCGCTGTATATGTATATATCGAGACTGTCAAGTTTCTTGCTTGGCGTCTTTATAGTGTAATCCTCCCATTTCAGTCCGCTTATAGAGCGTGAAAGTCGGTTGCCAGGCAGGAAGTCAAGCGAGTATTCCTTCGTGCGCCCCTCAGCCTCAGTACGTGAGTAGTCGGTGATGCGCAGCTTCAGGGTCTTCTTGGTGCTGATATTGATTATGCATAAGTTTTCGCTGGTGGAAATAATGCCTCCCACGGTGTCCGTCTCCTCTGTCTTGGGCAGATAGCAGTATTTCTTTCCGCTGTTGCCTATCGATGCCACGATGATGTGGCCGGGCTTGCTTGTCAGACTGTCCAGATAAGCATTGAGCAGTGCGTCTTCGCCAGTCATATCCTGTGTGCCGGAGATGCTGTATGACACCACGGCAGGCTTGCCTACCGAGTCGGCGTATTCGAAGATGCGCTGAAAGGCAAGGGTGTTGAGTGTCGTGGTGTTTAAGTTCTTTACGTTGCTTGATATGTACGACTTATTGGAACTTATTACGCAGCCTACGGCATAGATGTCGGCCTCGGGTGCCATGCCGGTGAAGGGGGTGTCCCATCCCGAACCAGTCGCCGTGCCCATGGTGTGTGTGCCGTGCCATTCCGTCTTGCTGTCAACGGTGTGTCCCTTCTCCAGTATCGCCGTGGTGTCGGTAAGCAGCAGTCCCATAGGAAATTGTCGCTTCGCCTGATAGTCGTCGGTAGCGGAATAGTCGAGCATATCCCATGCGCGAACTATCCTCAGATGTCCATCCTTGGCGGAGCGGAACGTAGGGTGCGTGAAGTCGATGCCGATATCCACCACGCCGACTACCACGCCTGTGCCGTCGTAGCCATAGGGTAGGGGCGAGGCACCGCCCCACAGGTAGTCAGCGTCTATCACTCGTGCCACGCTGTCGTTGTCGGCCTGATAGTCGTTGGCGTTAGCCTCTATGCGCACCACGCGCTCATCCTCTGACAGTGCAGTGAGTTTGCTCACTGGCACGCTGCAGATGTGTATGTCGCCCTGCCGTGCAATGCTGTATTCTGCAACAGCCTCTGCGTCAGTTGCTTTCACGAACACCAGCGTCCTGTTTTCTGTCGCTGATAGGGTAGGGGTTACACCCTTTGCCTGAGCCACTGCGTTGTTTTCGTTTGAAGAACTAATATCCCCTTCATTCTTCAATGCTGTATTATCGCTTTGCCATTGCGCTGCAACCCCTCTCACCCAGCGCGACATCTTGCTGTATTGCTGTGCATTACAAGTAAGAGTAGCAAGCATTATCAGTATTATAGTGAGTATCTTTTTCATAGGCAGAGTTATTGTAATAATAATCTCTTAAATCTGCGTAATCCGTTTTAATCTGTTGTTGTTATAATCTATGTAATCAGTGTAATCTGTGGTCGTTAATATTTCTTGTAATCAGTGGTTGATTTTATTCTTTGTCCCGAATTATCGAATTTTAATTCGTGTAATCCGTTTAATCCGTTTTAATCCGTTGTTGTTATAATCTATGTAATCAGCGTAATCCGTGGTAGTAAGAACAATCCGCGTTTTCTTAGTGCGCTTCGAGCCAGTTCATGCCCCATCCGCAGTCGGCGGTAAGTGGCACTGCCAGTTCGGCGGCTCCCTGCATCTCCTCCATCACGATATGCTCCACGCGCTCCCTCTCCTCAGGTAGCACCGAGAAGTTGAGTTCGTCATGCACTTGAAGCAATAGCCTGGCTTTCAGCCCTTCACGCTTCAGTCGCTGCCACACCCTTACCATGGCGATTTTCATTATGTCGGCCGCCGTACCCTGTATAGGGGCATTTACGGCATTGCGCTCAGCAAACGAACGCACTGTTCCGTTCTTTGAGTTGATGTCTGGCAGATACCTGCGCCTTCCAAACAGCGTCACGGCGTAGCCACGCTCACGTGCCTGCTCCTTGCATCGCTCTATGAAGTCCATCACCTTCGGGAATGATTCGAAGTATCCGTCAATCAGTGCTTTAGCCTCCTTGCGCTCTATGCCGAGACCCTGTGCCAGTCCGAAGGCTGATATGCCGTAGATGATGCCGAAGTTGGCGCTCTTGGCCTTTCGACGCTCCTCTTTCGTTACCTCGTCGATGCTCTTGTGGTTTATCTTTGCTGACGTTGCTGCATGGATGTCCTGACCGCTCTTGAAGGCTTCAATCATGTGCTCGTCGCCACTCATGGAGGCCATGATGCGAAGCTCCACCTGCGAGTAGTCGGCACTGAAAAATTCCTCTCCTTCCTCTGGTATGAAGCAGCGGCGTATCTCTTTTCCATCTTCCGTCCTGACAGGTATGTTCTGCAGGTTAGGGTCGCTCGACGACAGTCTGCCCGTGGCCGTAACACATTGGTTGAATGTGGTGTGTATGTGTCGCGTTTGTGGGTTTATGAGTCGCGGCAGTGCCTCTACGTATGTACCTAATAGTTTCTTTAACCCTCTGTAGTCCAGTATCTTTCCTACGATTGGATTACTCGCACGCAGTGAGTTCAATACCTCCTCGTTGGTCACGTATTGTCCTGTCTTAGTCTTCTTCGGCTTCTCCATTATCTGCATCTTGCCGAAGAGTATGTCGCCCACTTGTCGTGGCGAAGCAATATTAAACTGCTCTCCTGCCAGTTCGTATATCTCTTTCTCCAGTGTCAGCAGCCTGTCTTCCTGTTCCCTCTGCACTTCTTTAAGTGCCTTGGTGTCAAGTCTTACTCCGTTCATCTCCATCTCTGCCAGCACTGGCACCAGTGGCATCTCCACCTCAAGAAACAGTTTCTCTAATCCGTCTTCTTTCAGTCTCTTCTCCAGTTCCCTTTTCTCTTTCAGAAGCACTGCCGCCCTTTCGGCTCTATATTCCGCCTCTGTGTAGTCTTTGTTTCTATGCAAGTCAGGATTTATCAGATAGTGTGCTATCATCACATCCCAAAGTTTCCATCGCGCTATGTTCTCTCCTTTGTTTTCTTCTTTTTTATTTGTTGCGATATTGTCGCTGCCCTGCCAGTTGGTCATTACCTCTGTCAGTCTTTTTCCGTCTTGCACAACCACTGTCTTCTGTGCAATCAGTTTTTGTAACTCTTCTGCTTTTTCAAAAAGTGGAAACTCTATAACCCAAACGGTGTTTTCTTCCGCTGAAAGGCTAATTTCTTCTATTTTTACATCTAAAAAGCCGTTTGCACTGTATTTTGCGCTAAAACTAACTTCTTCCTTTTGCGCCATTTGTTCACAAATATCTTGCAAACCTCTCTCATCTTCAATACGTTGTACTTTTATATCATCGTATTTTATTTCTGTTTCTTTGAGAAATTCTAAGTCTTCTGTCCCCTCGTTAGGCTCTGCGTCAAAGAGTGAGAGTTGTCCGTTAACACTTTTTTGCTTTTCGTTACTTTTCTTTGCGCTTGCTTTTCCTTTGCTGCTTCCTTCCCTGTTAGTGGTGTTACCATCGCCGCCTTGTCCGAGCATCTTTTGCGCCATGGTCTTAAACTCCAGTTCACGGAATATCTCTGCCAGGCGTTCCTTGTCTGCCTCTTGGATGACCATATCCTCCATTGATGTCTCAATCGGCACGTCGGTCCTGATTGTTGCCAACTGTCTTGACAGTCGTATGTCATCTACGGCTCCCTCCACCTTCTCGCGCAACTTTCCCTTTATCTCAGCAGTACGACTGAGTAATCCCTCTATCGACCCAAACTCATTGATTAGTTTCACGGCAGTCTTCTCTCCAACTCCCGGGCAACCCTGATAGTTGTCTGACGCATCGCCCATCAGTCCCAGCAGGTCGATAACCTGTGCGGTTGACTCTATGCCATATTTCTCTATTACCTCCTTGGGTCCCATGTCGTCATATCCGCCGCCATGACGAGGACGGTACATGTGGATGTTCTCCGTCACCAGCTGTGCATAGTCCTTGTCAGGCGTAAGCATATACACCCTCATACCTTCGCGTTCGCCCATGCCGGCCACGGTTCCGATGACGTCATCAGCCTCAAAGCCGTCAACCTGAAGTATTGGAATCTTGTATGCCTCCAGTATGTTTTTAATAATAGGTATGGATAGTCTGATATCCTCTGGTGTCTCTTCGCGCTGCGCCTTGTAGTCAGGAAACATCTCGTGGCGGAATGTCTTCCCATGGTCAAACGCCACGGCCAGGTGAGAGGGTAGGGCACCTATCGTTGGCTGCACCTTCGTCATCACCTCATTCAGCGTATTGCAGAATCCCATCACGGCACTCGTGTTCAGTCCCTTTGAGTTTATCCTCGGACTCCTTATCAGCGCGTAGTAACTCCTGTATATCAGTGCGTAGGCATCAATCAGTATCAGTATCTTCTTATTATCCATTATATATTATTTAATCTCTTAATTCTTAATTATATTCCCAAATAGCAAAATTACAAATAAATTTTCAAATAATCATCAACTTTATACCCAAAAAACCAATTTTTTTTTGTAATTTTGTACTTCAATAATACACAAACAAGCATTGAACGATTTTCTTTCCATAATACGCCAACCCATAGAGACTGAGCTACAACAATTCGTTGAGCTTTTCAATCAGTCGCTCTCTCATGCCGATGGTACCCTTGAGCAAGTGCTCAACTATATTCGTCAGCGTGCGGGAAAACGTATGCGTCCAATGCTTATACTATTGACTGCTAAAGCGTTAGGCTCTGTAACCAACGTCACACACCTATCTGGCGTTGCCCTTGAACTGCTACATACGGCGTCTCTCGTGCATGACGACATCGTAGATGAAGCCAGTGAGCGACGCGGACAGCCCAGCGTCAATGCCGTTTATGACAACCGCATCGCGGTGCTCGTTGGCGACTATATCCTCTCAACGGCTCTACTCAGCGTTTGCCAGACAACTCGCCTCGACATCGTTCGTTATCTCTCTGCTCTGGGACAAACGCTCTCCAACGGTGAGATACTGCAGCTCACAAGCAATGGCTCTGAGCAAATCAGCGAACAGGCTTATTATGATGTTATACGTCAGAAGACTGCTGCTCTCTTTGAGGCCTGCTGCACTATGGGTGCCATGTCGGTAGGTGCAAGCGATGATGACGTAAAGGCTGCGGCGCAGTTCGGACAAACTCTTGGCACTATCTTCCAGATACGTGACGACATCTTCGATTATTTCCCTTCGCCGCAGATAGGAAAGCCCTCTGGTAATGATATGCTCGAAGGCAAACTCACCCTGCCTGCCATACATTGTGTCCTTGAAGCCAACGACCCCGACATCACGGCTCTTGCCATGCGTGTAAAACAGCATAATGCCTCGCAGCACGACATTCGTCAGCTCGTCAACTTCACCCTCGACAATGGCGGAATAGAATATGCCGAACAACAGATGCATCGTCTTCATGCCGATGCCATGAAGTATATCAACGAGAGGGTAGGGCAGTCTGACATCAACCAGGCTCTTACAGCCTACCTCAATTACTGCATTCAGCGTAACATCTGATGCCACTGTTCTTTCCCCTTTTTCTTATGCGTGGTATCAACACTTTCCTTGTACGTGGTATCAACTTTCCTTGTATGTAGTTTCTTTTTCTTGTATGTAGTATTCCCTTTTCTCTAAACGGAGATTTCATCGATTCTATTATATACATAAGCAAAAGCATTGAGATTACCGTTTAATCTCAATGCTTTTGCCTTGTAATAGCATAGCCTTATCGACCTTATTGCTATGCTCTATATTCTAATCTTCTTTTTCTTGTGCGTAACGATATTATCGCTACTCCTGCAGTTACATCTCATTCATCAGCACTTCCGCCAGTCTTGATGTTCCTATGCGGAAGAGGTCGTGCTTCAGCCATTCCTCGCCCAATACCTCTTTCACTATGGTGTAATATATCACAGCATCCATGCTCGTGTTTATTCCACCAGCAGGTTTGAAACCTACCTTTCGTCCTTCCTCTTTATAGTAATCACGTATTGCTTCACACATCACTAAGGCTGCCTCAGGAGTAGCAGAAATCTTCTCCTTACCCGTACTTGTCTTTATGAAGTCCGCTCCTGCATTCATCGCAAGAAATGATGCCTTCCTGATATTCTCTGCCGTCACTAAGCATCCAGTTTCCAGTATTACCTTTAGCCTTACTCCATCACTACATACGGCTTTCATCTCTCTTATCTCATCCATTACTCCCTCTTCATCGCCACACAGAAACTTTCCCACTGGCATCACCATGTCTATCTCCGTTGCTCCGTCCTTGATTGCTAAAGCCGTCTCTACGGTCTTCACTTCTGTGAAAGTCTGTGATGATGGAAAACTTCCACTCACACATGCTATCTCTACTCCCTCTACGTCGAGACATCCTTTTACTAATTCCGCAAAACAAGGATACACGCATATTGCCGCAGGGTGGGGCAGTTCAGGGTTTTCATTATCCCAGCGGTTCACCTGTTCTACGAAAGCCATCACCGACTGCTCTGAGTCCGTACACTTCAAGGTAGTGTAATCCATACTTCCAAACAAAAACCTCTTAACATCAGCGTTGTCATTCTCCACCGCCTTTGCAATAATCTCTTTTAATTCCATAGTCTTTCTTTTTGTTCGTTTATTTATTATATATACTTTTTAATGTTCTTTAGTAACCTCAAATCTCATGGTTATTCATCATAATAAGAAATTGAAAACCAAGTAAGTATAGTAACAATGTTTCACGTGAAACACTTCTATGTGACAATTATCTTATATGTTTCACGTGAAACATATAAGTTGTAACTTGCTTACATTTTGCCGCTTGCGGCAAAATGTCCGGCGATAATTTTTGCTTTGCTTGCACCGATGAGTGGTGCGAGTTCTTCAATGCCGCCGCTTGCGGCGGCGTCGCGCAGATTTTTTACTGTTTTATATTTCTTGAGCAGGGTTTCTCGTGTCTTCGTGCCGATGCCTGGTATGTCGTCCAGTTCAGAATGTAGTGCGTGTTTTGAGCGTTTGTCTCTGTGGAACGAGATAGCGTATCTGTGAACTTCATCCTGCATTGCAGTGAGCGCACGGAACAGTTCGCTTTCTGGTTTCAACTGTACGGTGACGATTTCTGCTTCTCCCGTTGATTTTATTTTGTGGTCTTCTGCTGACGCTCTGTTATTGTTTCTTGCAGAGTTTTCATGTTTTAACCCTTTTAATTCCTCTGATCCGTTTAGTTCTTTTTGAGAATAATCCGTGTTTTCCGTGTCCTCTGTTGTTTCGCTATTTGTATAATCCGTGCCATCCGTGTAATCCGTTTCAATCCGTTTTTTCTTAGTTTCCACAGGTATCACAGATTTACACAGATAATTCGTGTTCAAAGAATAATCCGTGTCCTCAGTGTAATCTGTGGTAGTATTCTTTCCTTCGTTGTTAGAATAATCCGTGCCATCAGTGTAATCTGTGGTAGTACTCTTTATTCCGTCATTAGAATAATCCGTATAATCCGTGCCCTCCGTTGTTTCACTGTTTGTATAATCCGTGCCCTCAGTGTAATCTGTGGTAGTATTCTTTATTTCGTTATCCGTGGTAGTGTTGTCATATCTGAGGAATAGAAGTTCCTGCGTACGATGCTTGTCGTTCTTTGCCAGTCCGGCGATAGGAATGTCCAGTCCTAACTGCCCGTGTACTATCTCCTGCACGCAGTGCATCTGTCCCACACCGCCGTCACATATTATAAGGTCGGGTAGGTTCTCTCCGTCGCGATAGCGACGGAACGTTACCTCCTGCATTGAGGCATAATCGTTAGCCCCTTCTACCGTCTTGATGTTATACTTCCTGTAATCCTGCTTGCTCTTCTTCATACCCTTATATACCACCATGCCTGCAACGGCATCCGTGCCTGATATGTTTGAGTTATCGAAAAGTTCGATACGATAGGGCAGTTTCTTCAGACCGAGCTTTTCCTGCAGTTCCTTCATCAGTCGGGTGTATTTCTGTTCAGGGTTCAGTTTGTCAGCCTGCTTCAGCCGGTCTATGCGGTATTGCTTGCAGTTCATCATCGACAGCTCCAGCAGATGGTGCTTGTCGCCCCTCTGTGGAACGAAGAACTCTGCCCCCTCCATCTGCCAGTCCAGTTCAAATGGCACGATTATCTCTTTTGCCTTACTGCCGAACCTCTCCCTTATTTCTATAATAGCCTGCAGCAACAGATCCTCGTCTGTCTCCTCAAGCTTTCGTTTGTATTCGTAGGTAAACGACTGGTTAATCGTGCCGTTCGTCACGTGCATATAGTTGATGAAAGCATTCTGACGGTTGTCGTCATCGTCAATGCAGAACACGTCAATGTCTGTTATCGTGTGGCTCACCACCTCGCTTTTTGCGCAGAACTGGTCGATAAGCATATATTGTTGCTTCAGTTCTTCAGCCTTTTCAAACTCCATTCTCTCTGCGCACTGCATCATCTCGTTATATACAATCTTGCTTAGTTCGCGCGTGTTTCCTTTCAGTATCTCGCATGCCTTCGCTATGTTCTGCTGGTAGTCATCCCACGACTGGCGATCGATACACGGTGCGCCACAGTTCTTTATGTGATACTCCAGACAAGGCTGAAAACGTCCCGTTTTTACGTTATCACGTGTCAGCGGAAACCGACAAGTGCGCGGTTTATATAGTTTTTTTATAAGATCGAGAATGGTGTACATAGACCCCAGATGAGAGTACGGCCCATAGTACGTACCATACTTCCTGTTTATCGTTCTCGTCTTGAAAATGCGCGGATATTGTTCACCCGTCACGCAGATAGAGGGGTATGTCTTACCGTCTTTCAGCAGCACGTTGTATCGAGGGTTATACTTCTTTATCAGCGCATTCTCCAGCAGCAGTGCATCCTCTTCCGTATTCACCACTGTGTAGGAAATATCCCATATCTTCGAAACAAGCACCTTTGTCTTAAACCTGTCCACCTCTTTGTGGAAATACGATGAAACGCGTGATTTCAGTTTTTTTGCCTTGCCTACATATATAATCACCCCGTCCTTATCATAGTATTGATAAGAACCAGGTTTCTCAGGCATACTAAGCACTATCTGCTTCAGCCTCTCCAATCGTTGTATATCTTCTTCCTTAGTCATCTTTTAATTTACAAATATTCTTTATTCCTCACGGAAATCACATAAAATTCGTGCAATCCGTATAATCCGTCTTAATCCGTTGTTTCTTATTTCGCACAGATATCACAGATATCACAGAAAATTTGTGTAATTCGTCTTAATCCGTTGTTTCTTATAATCTATGCAATCAGTCTAATCTGTGGTCGTTGAAATATCTTTGTCCCGATTTATCGAATTTTAATTCGTGTAATCCGTTTAATCCGTCTTAATCCGTTGTTGTTATAATCTATGTAATCAGTGTAATCTGTGGTCGTTAATATTTCTTTGTCCCGATTTATCGAATTATCGAATTTTAATTAGTGTAATCCGTATAATCCGTTTTAATCCGTTGTTTCTTATAATCTATGTAATCAGTGTAATCAGTGGTTGATTTTATTCTTTGTCCCGATTTATCGAATTTAAATTCGTGCAATCCGCGTAATCCGTTTTAATCCGTTGTTTCTTATAATCTATGTAATCAGTGTAATCTGTGGTTGTATCTTTATAATCATTGTTTCACGTGAAACAGTCTCTCAGTATGCATAAACACTTGATTCTTTCGTTTTTATTTGTATCTATTCTTCGAATCATTCATGTTTGTTTATCCTTGTTCTCCACTCGTTAAATTCATTAAATCTTAATTTGGCATTTAATGTATTTATTCTTTCATTTCTTTCGGACTCACCGTTCTTTTGGAAAAGAATTATCGTATTTATTTGCAGTTTACCTAATCATGTCATTATCTCTCTGACACCTTCCTTTAGATTTGAACTATTTGGAAACGAATTACCATAATCATCTGTGTTTCTCTTTGTCTTGTTATCCTCGTTACCACTGCAAAATTACAAAGTTTTTCTCTGACGCAAAAATTTATTTAGAAAAATTATATATTCCGTGTTTTGCAGAACAGAGAAAAAACAATTATATCAAGACAAACGAAAAATCCGCAGGTTGACTCGTTCAACCTGCGGATTTTCCGTTTACTCTTAGTTCTTCTGCTACTGGCAGATGTCTATAGTTTAATACCAAAAGAGCAATCCATGTATGTCTGTTATCTGCGACCAGTTTCTTCAGGTAACGTATTGCGACAAATCCCGAAAACCACGCAGATATCTGTCGCAAGGAAGGGGTGTTTAAAGAATTTTTATTCGTTTAATATAATTTAACAAATGGAGAGGGTAAATATTAAGATTTTTTTGTAACTTTGCTCGCAGTTATAAACCTAAACCTAGATATATTATGATGAAAAGCAGTATTTTACGTTACATCCCCTCATTGTTGTTTTTAGTGCTTACTTCTGTCGTTACTGCCAACGGACAGACGCTCCACGCAATCCTTTTTGCCGATACGAAAGACCCTGATGTCGGAGCTTGTGACCTGCAGGACTACTACAGGATATCAGTAGAGATGAGTACCATCGCTTCAGCCACAGGCATGAAACTTAAGTCCTATTACTATAAGGACGAGCGTTGTTCCAGCCGTAACCTAAAGGACTTGTTGGCATCATTGCAGACCGAACCCGAGGATGTGATATTCTTCTACTATACGGGTCATGGCACGCGTTCAGATAAAGATGTGTCACCTTTTCCGCAGATGTGTCTTGGAAGTTTCCGTCAAGAGAATTTCTTTCCGTTGGAACGTGTACTGAATGAGTTGTCTTATCAGCCGGCACGCCTTAAGCTTGTGTTGGGTGATTGCTGTAACAATGTGGTAGGCGGAGTATATCCTAAGGATCCGAGTGCTAAGGGACCTACGGTATTGCGCAAGAGTGCCTCCAACGTGTATGGCAGTCTCTTCATTGGCAACATTGGAACGGTAATAGCCTCTGGTTGTCAGGCAGGAGAGACGTCGGCAGCTCTCTCTTATATGAGCGACGAGGGAAATAAGCCCCTTGGCGGTGCCTTTACCATCAGTATGGTGGAGACGCTTAAAGGCTATGCCACAAAAGGACTGGAGTCTTCGTGGGAGACACTGCTGGCTGCTACACAGCAGACCACCTACGAGATGGCAGAACATACCCCATTGTTTAATATCAGCGTGAAGGAAGCCACGGAGGCTGACATTGCTGCCTTGCGACAGCGTGAGACTATTGCTCCGGAGCAACCACAGACTGCACAGGCTCCGTCAAGTCAGCAGCGTGAATCACAGACTACTGCTACTCCTGCAAGGCAGCGTGAACCACAGAATACTGCTACGGCTGACGAGCATGTAGAACCGATAGTGCTGCTCACGGCCATAGGCAATGAGAACCTTGGAGTGGAAACACGTGTGAAGGTTCAAGACAAGGCATTGAAGGCATTGTTTGCTTCGCCTAATGTAAAGGTGGAGGTGGTAGGCAGCAACGGTACAACCATCGTGGCAACAGAGCGTGCCGAAGATTTCGTGCTGCGCCTGTGTACTACCCATAACCTGCTCAACCTTGTAGAACTGGAGAAGCAGACCGACGACAAGGGACGCTATACCTACCTCAGAGTACATGAGATATACATGAGATAATTCATAAGTCATAGCTATGTAGGCAAGAATGTATATCAAAAAACGATATAATCAGTAATAAGTAACCATATAATTAATAACCCATAACTATTTGAATATCATGAAAAAATTATTAGCAATCACAATGATGCTCCTTATGAGTTCCCTGACGATGAGTGCACAGATTAACGACCTTACGGAGCAAGACATTCAAGCCTTCAAAGACCGTGTGGGCGAAGTAATAGACATGTTCCAGAACAACCTCTCCATTCTCGGAAGCAAGAAGCGATCAGATAAGGTGAAGGCAGTGTATAAGAAAAGCGCCCTGAAACTCTTCATGGGCGAGGGACTGCCTTTCAAGGACCTTAACTTGGGAGAAGAGCGCAAGGGCGTGATGATGCAGGTGACGACTGTAAAGAAGGGCAATACCGAAATACAGAATAAGTTGCTTATAGATTATCTTGACGCCCTTGTGAAGTTGCCTTACGCCGAGGTGAAGATGACCAAGGCTGACACCTACCGCATCAGCAACATCTACAAGGTGGGCGACCACTATGAGGCTACTGCCACCATCTTCCAGAGGTTTGAGGGCTATATAGGCAAGGAGATGAAGAAGAAGTATGTAGATGTGACGCAGAAGAACATCAGGGTCTATATTGTTCCTGAGAACGACTATGTGCTGGGTCAGCACTGGAGTGTCAGACTGGGAGACATCGAAGCGGTAGAATCCACTCAGGAATAAACTCTTTTTTTACCCCCTGCCATCCGCCGGAATATGATGAAAGCACTCTACATACTCCTGTTTACGCTGTTTGGAGCACATGGTGCCCTCGGGCAGGTGCTTATGACCGGTCACATCAACGAGCGACTGCTGCAGGGCAGAGTGAAGCAGGTGGAGGAATTTATGGCACGCTTTAATGGCGATGAAGACTGGCAGGGAGGTCGCATGACCGTCAGCGACAGTATTATGCGCACGAAATACTTGCGTACGCTTTTTGACCATGCCGTCTTCCCGATGAAACAGGGGATTATGGAAAACAAAATGGCTGAGCAGTTCATTAGCGAAGTGATTAGGGGCAACGCGAGGCTCGACTATACCGACAAGGCGTGGCAGGCAGAGGTGGACTGTCGATGTGTGAAGAATGACACGGCATTCAGTGCCACACTTACGATGCGTACGGTGAAAGTGGGTGATTGTGAATACCGCTGGGAGGTAGTAGGAATGAGCGATGCGCGCATGGATGTCTTCAGCGGACTGCGGCTGTCGCCCGTGGAACATGAGGCTGGTTTCACCGCCTTACTCTCAATGCGGCTGCCGGTAAGGGTGAGAGTTGTAAGCAGTATGCGTTTTGTTTTCCACACTGTGCCGAACTATACTTTTACAGTGGAGCGCATAGAAAAACGCAACTCTTACAATACCGGCTGGCTGATAACCTCATTGATAAGAAATGAAGAATAACCGATAACCAGACAAAACCAAGAATACCATGATTAAGAAACTGACAATATCATTGTTTCTGACGGCCGCATTGCCGCTTTCGGGATATGCTGCCGATATAGACGCCGCCACACAGAAGAAGGCTGTAGGCATAATCACGGAGTACTGCCGACTGATGCAGGAGTTTTCCGGCGACATGGAGAAGGCTGAGAATATGGAGTTGATTCAGGCTCTGTGTGAAAACAACAACATCTCTACGTTTAACGACCTTGACGCATCAAAGACCAAGAGCATAGGCGACAATTCCATGCCCTTGTATCAGTATATGATGACGCTGACCAGCAAGTATGAGAACAATGTCAAGGTGAAGTATTCGTCGCCTAAGTATTTCAAGACCATCATTCAGCCACTGCCGTTGGAGGGTAATGAGGCACAATATGCTTTCTTCAAGGTGACGAAGGATAACGTCATCAACGGCCAAAAGTCAAGTTCGCGTCAGCATATCGTCTTCAATGCCACTTCAATGAAGGTGCTGAGTACTACGTCAGAGGACTATGAAGATCCGCAGGGCATATATTACGAGGCACTGGATTTGTATAACAAGAAAGACTACAATGCTGCAATCCCGCTGTTTCAGAAGGCTGCCTCGTTCCCACGCTATGCCGGACGCTACCGTGCGCAGAGCATGATGGGCTGGGCTTACCTGAAACAGAAAAACTATGACAATGCATACGAGGCACTGGTTGTGGCGGCAGAGCAGGACCCGCTGGGTGGTATCGTGCTTGCCAACGAGATGTATCTCATGCAGAACATACCAGCCAAGTATCAGAGTGTGTCGAAAGGTCGCCAGTTGCTTGAGAAATACGGCCAGTTGCACGATGTGGAGTTCCCCACCATGCACCTGATGGCAAAGAAATCGCTTATTGAACTCTACTTGAAGGGTGTGCTGAGAATGGATGTACCGAGAGTGGCGCAGTTGATTAATGAACTGCGTGACGACCCTGATGCTGATACGTATCATAAGATTGCCGGACTGAGTTATTCGTCGCAGATGAAGTCTAACTTTGCTACTGATGCGGACGATATCATGGATGCTTTCGCAATGATGAGCAGGGCTGACTCTATACTGAAGGAGGGTTCTGGCAAGATGGATGCCGTGCAGCTTGGCGGCTGCCGCAGAACCATCGCTGCTGCAAAGTTCAATATAATGCGTGCAGCCGGTCAGATAGACGAAGGCCTGAAGATGCTGGAAGACAACAAGGATATCCCCGGACTCAATGCCTTCACCGCACAGTGCTTCTATAACATGAAGCGTTTTGACAAGGCACTGGAGTACTATCAGTTGGCAGCAAATGAGGGAGATGCACGTGGAGCTTTTATGACATCAATAGCCTACTACCCAATATTTGAGATCCAAGACCTCAACAAATTAGATGAGTCTTATGTTCAATTCTTGCAAAGTATTGCCAATGATGGCATTTGGTTGGATTTTTTGACATATGTTGTTGTACGCAATGATTCAAAACATGAGCGTGATCTGCTTAAGCATATAGAATGGAATAAGACAGCCGTGGAAAGAGGTCATGTTTATGCTGCATACTGGAATCCGTTTATTATATACCGAAATGATCCTTGTAAAGCGGTAACCCAGGTGTGTGATGCAGCGAATATATCTGCGGCAATGGATAATAGTTTGTTTAATTACGCTTCAAACAATATATTAGGATTGATGCTGTCAAACAAGGACACTATTGCTTTGCATTGCATGAAAGAACGTGCTGAAAATAACGATGGTGCGGCGTGCTATTTACTGAGTGGCTATTACATGTTTATGGATAATATGGAGGAATATAAAAAATGGCTTATTAAAAGCTACAATGCAGATTTCGTTAATGGAATGCTTGAAGTGGCACAGTATTATTTGATGGGTGACTTGGGCTTGGAGAAAGATACGCTTGCAGCATATAAGATACTCAAAAAAATGGATGATTATGAATATTCTCAGGGGACTTCTTTACTCGGTGGCATAGAGGGAGAGTATTTCCATAATTTCGAAGCCGCTAAACAATATAACATGAAGGCAATACAATACAAAGATCCTTCTGGCGCTTACAATTTGGGTGAGTTGTATGAAAAAGGGTTGAGCGTAGAAAGAGATTTGGAAAAGGCACGTTTCTATTATGGATATGCTTCTGTGCTTGCAAAGGGGAAGCCTGCTGTGTATGGAGAAATGATGAATGTTTTCAATGATAAAATCGCCCATGTTGACAGCCTCATTGCCACCGAACTCGGCGACCTTGCCATTGACAAGTGCATGGCATCACTCTGCGACTTGACTAACCAGAGCTACAGTCCGGACAAGCGAATAGAGATGTCGGAGATACTGCTGAAGAAAATCTTTGCTTCGCCAGAAGTAAAGGTCGAGACAACAGACCCTACTGGACAGACGGTGGTGGCTACGGAAACTGCTCAGGACTTCCTCCTGCGCCTTGCTACCGTGGGCAAGCAACTCAATCTGGAGAATGTAGGAAAGAAGAGAGGCAGCAAGAACAAACTTGAACGCCTCGTGGTAAAGGAGAGCGTGAAGAATTGAAGGATTGAAGAGTTGAAGAATTGAAAAATTGTGGCGCATCCGACAAGTCCATAGTGCAGTGGGACGACGATGCACAGACCGTCAGACTCTACAACCTCAAGACGCGCCGTCAGGCAGGGAAGAAACTCTCGGTAATAGACTCGAAGAAGGACGAGAAAGGGAAATTCATGGAGCTGACGGTGAAAATAGAGTAGCAATATACATCATCAAGCTCGTCCTGCGCACCAATAACGAGAGCGGCTGACGAACAAAACTCCGTCAGGCGGGAATAGAGTGATTCCTTAAAAAAGAGAGTGGCTGTGCTCTCCGGAAATAGCAACAAGAAAGAGGGTGGGTAAAATTTTACCCTCCCTCTTTCTTCGTTCTCGTCAGTTTTCTTCTGGCAGAAGACATCTATAGCTTAAAAACCAAAAGAGCAGTCCATGTATATCTGTTCTCTGCGACCAGTTTCTTCAGGGAACATATTGCGGTACTTTTTCTTTGCGTCGTTTGACCAGAAAGCAGTCTCGGCTCCACGCCTGATGCCTTTGTCATTTTTTATAAAAATGCTCTTGAAGATGACGACTTTCTCCTGATGCATAGCCACGCCGTATGTGTTGCGGAAACCTAAACCTCTTTCTGCGGGAGGGTAGTTGCGTAGTATCTTTCTTTCGTCACCTGGCAACACTGCAGTGTTCTTGTCTTCGCCGTTGTTGCCGCTCCTGTGAAAGATTGCAGTCTCACCGTTCTTGAAGGAAACGCCGTTGTCATGGTCAGGGCTCTGCCATATTACGATTTTGTTTTCTGTTCCTGCTTTTGCGCCAATAATATGAGACCAAATCGTGGAATTTGCGTTTACTGACTGTGAGAGGATTGCTGTGAAAGCTACTGCGATAAAATAAATCTTTTTCATAATCGTATGTATTTTTAGTTTGTTAATAATTTCTTTATTCTGTTATCAGGTGTTCCCTGAAGTTGTATTCCTTTCAGGTTTTGTTCCTGATTTCTGAGTGCAAAATTACAGCAAATCCCGTTAGTGAACAAATAAGTGCCTTCTTTTCGTCCCCGTTCGTTGCGACACAATCCCCATATTGTGACAATTCCCGAAAACCACGCAGATATCTGTCGCAAAGAGGGGGGTAGGGAACGGTTGAAAAAGCATCAGAAGCTCTAATGGTGGGTTCTAAAAATTCCCACGAGTTAAATTAGTCAATTATATAAGTATTATTATGTCATATTTTTGTTTTCTTTCGGTGCAAACCGTTAACTTCTGCGGTCACATAGCCCGCTATGGTCAATGGTCTTTACACCCCCTCCGCTTCGCTTCTCCCCCGTTTCGCGGGGGAGCGCAACCCTTATCAGTTAACATTTTGCCCTCGAAACAAATTCAAAAATCTGACAGTGGGAATTATTAGAACCCACCTAATGTGTCTTTGTCTGGGGATTATAGGACTTTAGGATATACATCATAAGAAATATAAATCCTTTTATTCTTCAAATCTGTAGAAAAAACAAACATAAGGGAAATCCGTAGAAAAATATATTCATCTTTTGCGAAATTTTTGTAATTTTGCACCCAGAGACTGTCGTAATCAAGGAAAATATACAAATGAAGACTTTTTTTTTCTTTCTCGCTTCTTCTCGGTACTGCCGCTGCCATGGCTCAGGGAGAGGGTAGTGCGGACTATTCCGCCGGCATGGGACTGAAAGATGCCTATAAGGACTATTTTACCATCGGTGTGGCAGTCTAAGAATTAAGAATTAAGAACTATGCATTATGAATTATGAATTAAGCATGGTGCATTATGAAAGAATAGTTTGCTGATATGAAAAATTATTGTTAATTTTGTAATCAAGCAGAATTGTTGGATGATTTTTCTTGGCGAAAACGAAAACACTATACGAAAACACAGAATTATTATGAAAGTATTACTTATCAACGGCAGCCCTCGCAGGCAGGGCAACACATTCACCGCCCTCTCTGAGGCGGCCAAGCAACTGGAGAAGAACGGCATTGAGACCGAGATAGTATGGATAGGCAACAAGCCCGTACGCGGATGCATAGCCTGCGGACAGTGTAAGGCCAAGCAGCTGGGTAAGTGTGCGTTTGACGATGACGTGTGCAACAGCATCTCTGAGAAGTTCGGCACCATGGATGCGCTCATAGTAGGTTCGCCGGTATATTACGGTCAGCCTAACGGTGCGCTGCTGTCGCTCATACAGCGTATGTTCTTCTCTGCCGGTGCGGAGGTGCAGAACAAGCCAGCCGCAGCGGTGTGCCTCTGTCGCAGGGGTGGCGCCACGGCGGCTTTCCAGACGATGAACATGCCGTTCCAGATGATGAACATGCCCGTAGTGTCATCGCAGTACTGGAACATAGCCTACGGTCGTGAAGAGGGACAGGCGGCTCTTGACACCGAGGGTATGCAGACCATGCGCACCATGGCTGACAACATGGCGTGGATGCTCAGGAAGATACACTCCGGCGACAACCCTGCCTACCCCGAGCGTGAGCCGTGGCAGCCCATGCACTTTATAAGGTAAGGATACATATTTACAAATAATGATACTATCATGACAGGACAATCATGTTACGACAAAACGAGCATAGCCTCTTTATTTGAATAAATATGAGACTCCGAACATTATAGTAAGAAACTATCAAATCAAAAAATCATGGCAAGGATAATCGTTCAAGACACAGAGATAACGGTATCAAATGTAAATGGCGAAGATTACATCTGCATAACAGACATGCTGAAAGCCAAAGATGGCGATTTCTTTGTGACCGATTGGCTTCGCAATCGTAACACTATGGAATTTCTTGGTGTCTGGGAACGTATATATAATCCCAATTTTAATTATGGCGAATTCGCCACAATTAGAAACCAATCCGGATTAAACAGTTTCAAAATTAGCGTAAAAGAATTTGTTGCTCGTACAGGCGCAATCTCATTACAGGCAAAGGCAGGAAGATATGGCGGGACCTATGCTCATAAAGATATCGCTTTTGAATTCGCTATGTGGATTAGTCCTGAGTTCAAGGTCTATGTCGTGCGCGAGTTTCAGCGTCTCAAGGCAGACGAACAGAAGCAACTTACATGGTCAGCCAAGCGTGAACTCTCCAAAATCAACTACCGTATTCATACCGATGCTATCAAGAGCCACCTCATTCCCGAAGAAGTAACTCGTGAGCAAGCAGCGATGAAGTATGCAGAGGAAGCCGATGTGCTCAATGTGGCCATGTTTGGCATGACTGCTAAGCAATGGCGTGAGACTAATCCTGAGTTGAAAGGCAATATACGCGATTATGCCACTATCAACGAGCTTATCTGCCTCTCGAATATGGAGAACATTAATGCAGTGCTCATCAATGACGGTATGCCACAGGGTGAACGACTTGTAAAGCTCAATCAGATAGCCATCCAGCAGATGCAAGTGCTGGAAGACAATGGAGGTAGAAAATTATTGAAGTAAAAGGATGGGAAATAAGGTCAAGGATATATATTTACAAATAATAAACGCAGCCTAAGAAACAATAAAGAGGCTTAAAGGACTATAAATATACATAGCGACGAAATACAAAAAACAACCCACCGCCTAACCAATGAATCGCTCTGTATAATAAACATTCAAGGCAATGAAAATGATCAGGAGAGCTGACAAGAAGGATATCGGGAGGATTATGGAACTGCTGAGGCAGGTTGCAACAGTACACCATGAGATACGTCCTGACTTGTTCAAACCACATACCACGAAGTATGACGAGGCGGAACTTGAGGAACTTTTACACGATGACTCAAGGCTGGTGTTCGTATATGACGACGGGGAGGTGGAGGGCCACGCTTTCTGCGTGATTACCGAGACAAAGGGAGACAGGTTGCTGCAAGACAACAAGACGCTGTATATAGATGATATATGCGTGGACGAGAAGGTGCGTGGAAAGCACGTAGGGATGGCTCTCTACGAGTTCGTGCGCGACTATGCCGTGTCTATAGGCTGCCGTAACATCACACTCAACGTGTGGGAGGGCAACACGGCGGCGATGTCGTTCTACCGCAATATGGGGATGCAGGTGAGGAAAACGACCATGGAGATAGAAGTGGACAGATAAGACAAAGACGACCACAGATTAAACTGATTGCAATGATTTTCATGGATAGTTAACGAAGGAGATAAAGGGAGATAGAGGACATTTCAATAATTATTTTCAGAAAATAATATTACTAACTCAACTTCGTATGTAGTTAAGTAGTTAAGACAATACTAAGTCTATCTTTCATTAAAAATGAAGGTCAATTAGTAGCAGAACCACTATACTAATGTCTTAACTCCAGACTCCTTAACTCCTGAAATCTCAAAAAGTTGAGTACTTGCTAAACATGAATTACTAACACATACGACAATTTTTTTTATGAAAAAAACAGTTATCTCTCTGCTTACTGCCGTCTGCTGCGCGTGGTGCTGTGGCACGTCGGCGCAAGGCGGGCTTCGCGAGGATTTTATAATCCCTAAGGACGAGCAGCGCGCCTTGCTGATATGGCAGTGGATGGACGGGCTCGTGACGAAGGAGGCTATAACGAAAGACCTGGAGGCCGTAAAGGCTGCCGGACTGGCCGGCGTGCAGAATTTCCAGATAGGCGGCGACAAACAGAGCCGCGTGGGCGACCCTACGTGTGCCATTGGCAGCGAGAAGTGGCGGCAGCTGATGCGCTGGACCATGGACGAGTGTGAGCGGCTGGGACTGTCATACGGCACGCATAACTGTCCGGGGTGGTCGTCAAGCGCATACGGCAACGTGACTCCCGAATACTCCATGCAGAAGCTGGTGATGGCATCGGTGGTGTATAACCCCAAGGAGAAACGGCTGCTGCTGCCACGCGCCGAGGTGGACCCTCAGTATAACTTCTATCAGGATATATGCGTGCTGGCTATTCCTGACGACTCTGTTGTGGCAAAGGCTGACATCATAGACCTTACGGAACTGCTGCTCGTGATGAGGGAAGGCAGGTGGGCCGACACACTCATTATCACCAAGGACGTGCTGCGCCGCTTCCCCACCGCGCTGAGGAGTCAGGCACAAGGGAGACGCTGGCTGCTGCTGCGCTTCGGCCACACCACCAACGGAAAGACCAACGAGGCACAGTCACCGCTGTCTGGTCAGGGGCTGGAGTGTGACAAACTGAGACGCGAGGCTGTGAAACACTTCTGGGACGGTTATCCGCAGATGCTGATAGACCTGGCGGGCAGACACGCCGGCAAGACTTTCTGCCGCATAGAGATAGACAGCTATGAGGCTGGTGGACAGGACTGGAGCGTGGTATTGCCTGATGAGTTCAAGCGGCGCAAGGGCTATGACCTGAGGCCATGGCTGCCCAATATTGTGGGTAAGGCGGTGATAGGCAGCAAGGAGGAGACGGCGAAGTTCAGGAAAGACTTTACCGACGTGCTCACTTCTCTCTTCGCCGAGAACTACTACGGCTACATGGCGGAGCTGGCAGAGCAAAGCGCGCCGGGTATGCGGCTGTTCATTGAGCCATACGGCACCGGCGCACAACGACCTTTCCGCGTGCTCGACATATACAAGATACTGAAGCATACGCCCAACGCGCTGGTGGCGACGGAGTTCTGGGTGAAACCCGATACATGGGGATGGAAGGACATGAAGAAGCATGAGCAGGTGATGCGCAACCTGCAGAAGCCCCTGCTCTATGCCGAGGCTTTCACCTGCTACCCCCTGCACGCATGGCAGGACGACCCGCAGTCGCTCAAGCCTATATGCGACAGGGCTTTCTGCACTGGCGTGAACCGCATGATGCTGCACGCCGGAGCCTGCAACCCGTGGACGAGCGTGGAGCCGGGTATGTCGTTTGGTATATGGGGCACCCAGTTCGTGCCTAACCAGACGTGGTGGAAGGCTGGCGGCGCAAAGGCTCTGTTTGACTACATGGCGCGCTGCCAGTCGCTGTTGCAGCGCGGCGTACCGAGCAAGCAGCAGTGGGGCGACATAGGTGCGCTAAAGACTTACCGCCGCACTGACGGCGACACGGACATCATCTTCCTCTGCAACCCCTCTGACACCACGGCTACGCAGACAATAGAGATACAGCAGTTTGCCGCAGGGAGACACGTGGAGATATGGAATCCCTATAACCTCGACATGAGCAGTCATGACGGCGGCGACATGGAGCTGACCATTGAGCCACGCGGCTCAAGGTTCCTATTATTCAGCAATGACATCGGCACAACACTGTCATGCGACTCACTGGCATCGCTGGTGACAACCGACGACAAGGGCGAGGTGATAACAAGCCTCAACGACGGCTGGCAGGTGTCTTTCCCCGGCGAGGGAGAGCTGACGGGGCAGAGCCTCTTTGACTGGACTTCATCTGAAATCAACGGGGTAAAGTATTTCTCTGGTACGGTTACATACACCAACCTTTTCTCCATGACAAGGAAACAACTGAAGAAGGGGAAGATGTTTCTGCATTTAGGCAAGGTGAAGAACATGGCGACAGTACGCATAAACGGCAAGAGTTTCCCATGTATGTGGAAGGCTCCTTTCACGCTTGACATCACCGCGGTGCTGCACGAAGGCGAGAACGAGATAGAGATTGACGTGACCAACCTGTGGGCTAACAGGATGATAGGCGATGAGCAGGAGCCCGATGACATAGAGTGGTCGGAGCCGTTGGTATATGAATATGTGCCGGGCAGTCCCGTGGCAGGACGCTACATGACCGCCATACCCGACTGGCTGCGCGACGGCACTCCGCGCCCCTCACAGGGCAGGAAGACCGTAGGCTGCTTCAAGTTCTTCACCAAGGACTCTCCCCTGCTTCCGTCAGGTCTCCTCGGTCCGGTGGAGATAAGGATTAAGGAATAAGGGTGATTTTAGCTAATAACTATTCTAACTTGAGTTATTTATGTTTCTCCTATCCCTTGGCAGGTATCATGATGTATATACCCACGATGCCGGCGCCGCTGCCGAAGCACTTTGACGGTGGACCGCTAATCTGGCGTATCACGAGGAAATGGTCGTAGAACTTCACGCTGAAGCGGTAGTCGCAACCTGGCAGTTTGGCATTGAAATTGCCCGTGGTATCGTCGGGCGTGATGCCGTTGATGCTGACCAGTGCGTCGTTGCCGCCGCCGTTGGCCTCAGAGTCACGACGTATAGACAGCGTGAAAGCCTGGAACTCGGGCTTGTACCACAGTGAGAGTTCGCCGTTTACGTCCATGTGGTTTTTATATATGTATTCGCCGCCGCGATCCCATCCGCTGAAGTTTAAGACCTTTCCCTCGATGTAAGGACTGCTGTATGCGCCTGGCTGCTGGTCGATGGCATAGGCATAGGGGTCGGTATATTTCTTGAGTTTGAATTTCTCACCGTTGTTTTGTGTAATGCCTGTCAATATACCGTTCTTTATCTCCGCACGGAGGAAATAGATGTGAACGATACCTTCGCCGTCAACCTCACGGTAAGCCTTGATGTCGAACATGTTGCCGTTTTTCATGCCGGCAACGTTGCATACGAGGGTCTCGCCATCTATATTCTGGAATATCTCGCCCGTCATGATGTCATCCTTTACGGCACAGGCCATCTTAACTTCGTCGCCATCGATTTCTCCTTTCCAGAAATAGTAGGAAACTTCGTCTGCCTTGACTGCTATTGTCATGAGCAGACATATTATAAACAAAATGCTTTTTTTCATATACCGTATAATTTTTTAGTTAGTACGTTATCATTTATGAATTAACTATTCTATCAGGTATTCATAATGCATAATTCATAATGCATAATTATCATCCGGATGGGATTTTTCACTTTTCACTTTTCACTTTTCACTCTTCTCTCTTCTCTCATCCCTCTGAGTATAGCGAAGTTAAGTGCAAATTTACGAACTTTTTTTCATTCACTGAAAAAAACAACAAGAAATATTGGAAAAATCTTTGTCGTTTAATGTAATTTTTGTAATTTTGCACGGTTGTCATTAGTCTGAACCATTCCACTAATCGACAAGATTGTCAACTCTATAAAGGAGAAGTAATTGCAGCTTTGCCCTTCAAAGTTGATTAAAAAGAAAATCACACATTATCCGTTGAGAATAATGTGTGATTTCTTTTTTTTACTTTATATTGTCCACCCAGCGGAAGAGACGCTGCCAGCGTATGCCGCTGAAACCGCGTCGGTCGGGGTCGCTTGACCACCAGATGAAGATAGGCTTGCCCACTATGTGGTCTTCCGGCACGAAGCCCCAGTAGCGTGAGTCGGCGGAGTTGTGGCGGTTGTCGCCCTGCATCCAGTAGTAGTCCATTTTGAAGGTGTACTGCGTTGCAGGCTTGCCGTTGATGAGAATCTTGCCGTCGTCGGTGACTTTGAGGTCGTTGCCTTCATACACGCGGATAGGACGCTCATATATTGGCAGGTTTTCCAGCGTCAGACGGATGCTCTTGCCTTTCTGCGGAATCCATACCGGACCGTAATTGTCGCGTGTCCAGCCGTGGCGTTGGTTGAGGGGGTAGATGTCGCCCACGATTTTCTCCTCGTTGATGCGCACGGACTCTACGAGATCCTTTCGAGCCTTTAGTGCGCTGACAGCCTTCTGCGTCAGTGGCATATAGCCGAACTGGTTGAGCTGAGTGAGGTCCTCCTGTGATATGCCGAGCTCATGACAGAGTTCCTCTGGCAGACGCTCGCGGAGTTTCACGAAGTAGGTATATTGTACGTTGTCAGGCTCCTTGTTGGGTTTGCCGTCAAGATATATTATGCGGTTCTTTATCTGAAGGGTCTGTCCGGGCAGTCCTACGCAGCGTTTTACGTAGTTCTCGCGGCGGTCTGCGGGGCGCCATATCAGTTTTCCGTACTCCTGAGGTTGCGACAGCAGAAACTGTCTGCCGGCAGAGTAAGCCATTTCGTAGTACTTGCGTTGCATTAGCGGAGTGAGCGAGTCGGGCTGCACCTCTATGCCGCTCTGCTGCAGTATCTGCTGACCGTAGCCGTAACACATCTGGTAATAGTCCTGCGGCTGCCAGCGTGGTTCGCTGACTACGGTATCACCGGCAGGGAAATTGAACACCACGATGTCGTTGAGCTCCACCTTGCCCAGTCCCGGTGCACGTCGGTAGTCCCACTGTGGCCATTCTATGTATGACTTGATGCCGCCCACGGGCAGTGTGTGCTGCGTCAGCGGCATGGTGAGCGGTGTCTGCGGTATGCGCGGGCCGTAGCTTACCTTGCTTACGAAGAGGTAGTCGCCCGTGAGCAGTGACTTCTCAAGCGATGACGAAGGGATGACGTAGTTCTGGAAGAAGAACAGGTTGATGAAATACACAGCCACCAGTGCAAACACCAGTGCATCTACCCACGACATAATCATGCGCATGGGGTTTTCAAGGTCTTTCCACCAGTCCCATCGTATCTTTTTCGTGATGTAGGCATCGAAGATGAACGGAATGACTATCAGTCCGAGCCAGCTTTTCAGCCACCACAGGAACAGCAGGTAGAGTACCATTACGATGATGAACTTCGCCCACTGCACCTTCATGTTTTTTTTCTGTTTGTCTATCATTTATGTTGTTGTTGTTATTTGTTTTCGCGTTGCGTCATCTCATGGCGAGGGCGCGATCTTCAGCCGCCTCCATGATTTCTCGTTCGCCGGGTCCTTTGTCGTTGATGCCGCAGAGATGCAGTATGCCGTGGATGATGACGCGGTGCAGTTCCTCGTCGTAAGACTTGCCGAGCTGTTCGGCATTGGAGCGCACGGTATCGAGTGAAATCACCAGGTCGCCGTTGATTTCGTCGCCCTCGTCGTAGTCGAAGGTGATGATGTCGGTATAGTAATCATGCTGCAGGTACTCGCGGTTGACCTCGAGGATTTTTTCGTCATCGCAGAAGAGGTATCCTACCTCTCCTACCTTGCGGCCATACGTAGCCGCCACGCGGCGTATCCATGCCGTGGTGTCGCGCCGACGTATCTGCGGCATCTTTACGTTCTCTGCTGAGTATGTAATCATTTCTTTATGGTTTGTAGTTGCTATAGTTTCTATAGCGCTTATAGTTTCTATAGTTACAATAGATTTTAAGGAAGAAAGCTTGACGTGTCCTTGCCGAAGTGCTGCAGCGTCCTCACGGCACTGCTTGACACCGCTGCCAGCTGTGGGCGAGCGAAGAAAAGCACCGTCTCCAGTCCGTAGCCCAGCAGGCGGTTGTACTCTGCCTGCGAACGTTCGTATTCGTAGTCCTGCACGGAGCGTACGCCCTTGACTACAGCCACGGCATCATGGCGTGCGGCAAGGTCGGCAGCCATGTCGCTGTAGGCCTCTACCGTGATGCGTGGGTCATCCTTATAGACCTGTCGGATGGCCTCTGCCCTGCTGTCAATGTCGCCTTGTTCGGTCTTCTGTGGGTTATAGCCTATGCCTATCACCACGTGGTCGAAGATGCAGAGCGCACGGCTCACGATGTCGGCATGGCCGATTGTGAAGGGGTTGAACGACCCTGTGAATATAGCTGTCTTCATCTGTTTCTATGTAAATCCCCTGCAAAAGTACTAACTTTTTCCGAGACGGCAAAATAATTTGCTGTTTTCTTCGGTTTGTGATGCCTCCAACAGCTCGTAATTGCTATTACTTGACCGCCAGCCACTGCAGGAAGGCCTCTGTATCTTCGTCGTAGCTGCGTACGGTGGGAGAGAGCAGTGAGCCATCGGGGCGTAGCAAGACATAGAGCGGTTGCGTGAGTTGCCCGAAGCGCTGCTGTTCCAGGTAAGACCAGCGGTCGCCCACGGTGCGCAGCGTGCGCATGGTGCCGTCGGGCTGCTTTACCTGTTGTGGTTTGTTGAGGCTGGTGCGGTCGTCAACGTAAAGGCGTATGATAATGTAGCGGCTGAGCAGTTCCTTCACCCTCTTGTCGGTAAAGACGGCAGCCTCCATCTTACGGCAGTTGACGCAGCCATAGCCGGTGAAATCGAGGAAAATGGGCTTCTGCTCACGCTGTGCGGCGGCGATGCCCTCATGGTAGTCGGTGTAGATGGTCTGTGCCACGTCGTCGCGCGGTGGCATGAAGGCCGATACAAGGCGCGTATCGCCCCCCAGAAGGCCGTTGGCGAGATACAGCGTCAGTGACAACGGCAGCAGGCCGCACAGAGCCGCTATGCGCGAATTACGCCACTGCAGGAGCAGATACAGGGCAAGAGCGGAGAAAAGCACAATCCATACGATTAGGAAACTGCGCCATGATAGCAGTTGCCATCCATAGGCCATGTCGGCAACGCTGAGGAATTTCAGAGCAAAAGCCAGTTCGAGGATGCCCAGTGTGACCTTCACGTGTTTCATCCACATTCCGGAGCGAGGCATACGCTTCATCAGCGAGGGGAAGAGGGCAAAGAGCGTGAAGGGTAGTGCGAGCGCAAAGGCGAATGCCGTCATGCCCAGTATGGGCGACAGTATCGAGGCCGATGAGGTGGTAATATCCACGAGCAGCGTGCCCACGATGGGTGCGGTGCATGAGAAGCTCACCACTACGAGTGTCAGTGCCATGAGCAGTATGCCCAGTGTGCCGCCGCGGCGCGTTGCTGCGGTGTCGAGGCTTGTTGCCCAGGATGAGGGTAGGGAGATATTGAAAAGACCTATGAAGGATAGTCCGAACAGTGTCAGTGCGATGAAGCACACCACGTTGAACACGGCATTCGTAGCCAGCTGGTTCATGGCATCGGCACCGAGCAGCAGCGTCATACCCAGTCCGAGCAGCAGGAAGATGCCTATTATCGATGCTCCGAAGAGCAAGGCATCACGCCGTCCGCGACCGTTTTTCAGGAAGAACGACACCGTGAGCGGTATCACCGGCCACACGCAGGGAGTGAGCAGCGCAAGCAGTCCGGCCAGAAAGGCAGTGAGCATCAGTTGCAGTGGTGCTGCCTGGGAGATTGCTACTGCTGTGGTGGTATCAGTTTGTACAAGAGAGGTGGTAGCAGTGTTGATGTCTTTCGATGGGGTGGGTGCTGCAGCGGTTGTAGCTGAGGAGGCGATGGTATCGCCTCTTACGGGAGATGGGGCAGAGCCGTCAGTGGGTTGTGGCAGGGAGGGGGCAGTGCCGTTGTTGCCTTGCGAAGGTGAGGAGGCTGCGGTGGGAGCGTTGGCAGTAAGGTCGGCAGTGCCACTGCTGCTGAACTCCACATACTGCGGTGCGAGGCACTGTTCATCGGTGCATACGAGATACTCCATGTAGCCCTTCAGACTCCACTCTGCTTCGGTTATTGCGAAGCGCTGGCGGCCGTTGGCGAAGGTGCCCACGGCGCGTAGTCCGCGTGACTGCTCCACCGTGAGGCTCTGCTCGTTGAGATGCCAGCCAGGGTCGAAGGAACCGCTGAAGGTAAGCTGCAGTTCGCGGGCAGATACTTTGTCTATCTTCCATGTGAAGTGAGCCTGAGCCATGGTGAGCGTGGCATACAGACAGAGGAGGAGTAGGGCAGGGAGAGTCTTTTTCATAAGCAGCGATAGTCTTTTTCAGTGCAAATGTACGGTTTTTTTCGCAGAAAATAAGTATCTTTGCATGTGATTTAAGAATATTTGCGACTTACTAACTTTAATTTACTCCATACGGATGCGACACGACCATCTTAAGCGCGAGCTCGACCTGCTCTTGCTGCTGACGCAGAACCGTCACCTTCCTACCAGCGAGATATGCCGCAGGGTAGGCATCTCGCAGCGTAGTTTCTATTACTACATCGACTTCTTTGAGCAGTCGGGCTTCATCGTGGAGAAACACTCCGGCTGTTACTCCATCGACCGCACAAGTTCTTTCTTCACGCGGCTGTGTGACATAATACAGTTTACTGAAGACGAGGCGATGCTCATGCGCCAGCTTATCGATCAGGCCGATACGGCCGACAAAAGCCGTCTGGCCGACCTGAGGGCAAAATTCAACAGTTTCTACGACTACCGCATACTGGCCGACGAGCAGGTGCGCCGCCGCGTGGGCAAGATACGCTCTGTGATGTATGAGGCGGTGAAGCGTAAGCGCATGGTTGAGATACAGGGCTACTCCTCGCCGTCGAGCCACACGGTGAGCGACCGCAGTGTGGAGCCGTTTCAGTTTCTCAGGAATAATACCTGCATACGATGCTACGAACCCTCAACGGGAAAGAACAAGACCTTCCGCCTCTCGCGCATGGAGGCGGCAGTGCTGACTGACAGTGACTGGGAGCATGAGTCGGAACACCGCACGACCTACACCGACCTTTTCTCGTTTACGGGTGAGGAGGTGATGCACGTCAGCCTTATCATGGGTCAGCTCTCGCATAACCTGATGCTTGAGGAATATCCCGAGTCGCTGCAGTGCTTCACCGAGGCAGCAGGCGGTCGCTGGGCGTTCCGTGCCGACGTATGCAGCTATCTGGGCATAGGACGCTTCGTTCTCGGACTGCTCGACGACATCGTAATCGAGGGCGATGACGGTTTCCGTGAATACGTCAACGCGAAGGTAGCGCAGTGGCAGGACATCGTCAGGGGAGAGTGAAAAGAGTGTCCTCATCGTGTTCGAAAATCTGACGAAGATAATTAACAGTACCCACCTTAAGGATATAGCGATTACTGGACAAACGCTATCCTATTATATGGCAAAAGCAGTCATATTACCCGGTAATATGACTGCTTTTGCCATGCTGCTGTATCTCGCGCCTCAGGGAGCATCCCTGACAAGAGGAGCAGTTGCCCGTGCAACCTTGGCAACAGCTCTTGTGTGCCCCGCCGCCCCTTATGTGGCGTATGGCAGCGAGGGCAAGGATAATGATGATGGCGAGGATTATGTAGGATATGGTATTCATTTTTTTTTCTTAAATCCAACGCTAATCTACATTCGGTGAATATTTCTTTATCCCGAAGGTTTAGCTCGACGAAGTCAATTATCGAATTATAGAATTTTAATTCGTGCAATCTGTATAATCCGTTTTAATCCGTTGTCAAAGTAAAAATCTATGTAATCTATGTAATCTGTGGTCGCTGAATATCTTTGTCCCGAATTATCGAATTATAGAATTTTAATTCGTGCAATCCGTATAATCCGTTTTAATCCGTTGTCAAAGTAAAAATCTATGTAATCTATGTAATCTGTGGTCGCTGAATATCTTTGTCCCGAATTATCGAATTATAGAATTTTAATTCGTGCAATCCGTATAATCCGTTTTAATCCGTTGTCAAAGTAAAAATCTATGTAATCTATGTAATCTGTGGTCGCTGAATATCTTTGTTCCGATTTATCGAATTATAGAATTTTAATTTGTGCAATCCGTATAATCCGTTTTAATCCGTTGTCAAAGAATAAATCTATGTAATCCGCGTAATCTGTGGTAGTTGAATATCTTTGTCCCGATTTATCGAATTATCGAATTTTAATTTGTGCAATCCGTATAATCCGTTTTAATCCGTTGTCAAAGAATAAATCTATGTAATCTGCGTAATCTGTGGTAGTATCGGTAGTATTCCTGCGTAATCTGTGGTAGTGTCGGTAGTATTCCGTGTAATCAGAGGTCACGGAGCATATCGCGTGTAGTACCGCTGACGAAACCGCGCCACTTCTCTATCAGTGCAGAGAAATCCTCCGGCCACTCGCTGGTGAAATCCATCTGCTCGCCAGTGACAGGATGGATGAAACCGAGAGTCTTGGCGTGCAGGGCCTGACGCGCACAGAGTTTGAAACAGTTGTTGATGAAAGCCTTGTAGGTGGTGCTGCGCTCGCCGCGCAGTATCTCCATGCCACCGTAGCGCTCGTCGCCGAAGAGCGGATGGCCTATGTGCTTCATGTGCGCACGTATCTGGTGCGTGCGACCCGTCTCAAGACGACACTCTATCAAAGTGACGTAGCCGAACTTCTCTATCACGCGCCAGTGGGTCACGGCAGGCTTGCCGATACCGGAGTCAGGGGCTGTGACGGTCATGCGCAGGCGGTCCTTGGGGTCACGCGTGATGTTGCCCTCTATGCGTCCCTCGTTCTCGGTGAAGTGTCCCCACACGAGGCAGTTGTAGGAGCGGTGTGTGTTATGGTCGAAGAACTGTTTGCCCAGCGACGACTTAGCATCGGGTGTCTTAGCCACGACGAGCAGTCCGCTGGTATCTTTGTCTATACGGTGCACCAATCCTACCTCGGGAGAGTTAGGGTCGAACTCGGGCACGTCTTTCATGTGCCATGCCACGGCATTGATGAGAGTGCCGGTGAAGTTGCCTGCGCCGGGGTGAACCACCATGCCGGCAGGCTTGTTGACAATCATCAGTGCAGGGTCTTCATAGACTATATCCAAAGGAATGTCTTCGGGATATATCGTGGTGTCGTGCTTGGGCTGGTGGAGCCTTAGCGTCACGACATCACCGGGGCGCACCTTGTAGTTCGACTTCACGGGCTTCTCGCCTACGAAGATAAAGCCTGCGTTGGCAGCCGCCTGTATGCGTGCCCTGGTGGTGTGGGGCATGTGCTCGGTAAGGAACTTGTCTATACGCAAAGGAACCTGACCAAGGTCTGCCTCTATGCGGAAATGCTCATACAGGGCATCGTCGTTTGCAGGTTGGTCAAGACCTTCGTCAAGTTCCTCAATGGTGTCGAGTTCTTCAATGTACTCGATATCTTTCATTTGTTATGTTCTTTTTTCCTTGTTTTTATTCTACTACCTCGAAGTCATCCTTCTCGCCCTGCTGCGGAGCATCAGCCTGTGTGGAGGTATTGTCGGCACCCTCGCCGCCGCCCTCGTCAAACTCGAAGTCTTCCTCGGCATTGCTCTGCGGAACGTCGGTCTCGATTAGTTCCTCGTCATCGCCCACGTGGCCGTTGCCCACGAGTATCACTACCAGTGCATCAACCGGTATGCGCTGTCCCGTGGCATAGCTGCGACCGCCAGCCTGTATGCCATACACCCAGTCCTTCTCTCCCGGCACGTACTTGGGCGGAGCGAGCTTGAAGCCCATGGCAGTGAGCTTGGCCTGCGCCTCGCGCAGTGAACTGTTGTCGATGAGGTCAGGCAGAGCCAGTGTAGGTGAGTTGGCAGCATTGATGGTGAGGTAAATCACGCGTCCGCCCTTCAGGCGTGTGCCTGCCGCCGGCATCTGCTCAAGAATCGTGCCGCTGGGCAGAGTCTTCACATAACCGGTGTCGTTGACCTCAACGATGAAACCACGGTTTTCCAGTGTGCGCTTTGCAGCGTCGAACGACTGCTTCCTGACGTCGGGCACGGAGATGCTCTCGCCATGGTGCGTGTAGAGGTTGAGCGCAATATGCACGCCCAACGACAGCACCACCACCAGCAACAGCATTGCCAGCAGGTTAAGCCACAGATAGCGGCTCATGAGTTTTTGAAAGAATTCCTTGGGTTGCATTTCGGTTAAGAAAAACGAGGAGTTAAGGGAGTTAAGACATTACGTCAGTTAAGGAGTTAAGGAGTTAAGGGAGTTAAGGAGTTAAGGAGTTAAGGAATTAAGGAGTTAAGGAGTTATGACATTACGTCAGTTTGTCAATAATCTGTTACATATGTCTTAACTACTTAACTACTTAACTACTGACTACTTAACTACTGACTACTTAACTACTTAACTACTGACTACTTAATATCAATGACAGGTATCTCGTCCTTGTCGTTATAGTAGAGGTTCTCACCTGCCATACCCCAGATGAAGGTATAGTAGTAAGTGCCTGCAGCAGCGTGGATAGACCACTCTGGCGACATGATGGCCTGCTCATTGTGCAGCCATACGTTGCGGCTCTCCTGTGGCTCGCCCATCACGTGTGAGATGGTCTGTTTCTCAGGCAGGTTGAAGTAGTAGTAAGCCTCGATGCGGCGACCGTGGGTGTGAGGTGGCATGGTGTTCCATACTGCACCCGGGTTGAGCTGTGTCAGACCGAGCTGCAGCTGGCATGGACCCTCCTCAAGCACGTCGTTGACGATGAGCTTATATACGGTGCGGTTGTTAGCCTCTTCGGTAGTGCCTACAGGTCCCCATACGGCAGCCTTCAGCGAACCCTTGCGGCCGTCGAGCGTAATCCACTGTGTCTTGTAGTGCTGGTGGGCAGTGGCAGAGTTAAGGTAGAACTTGGCAGGCTTGTTGGCATCCTTAGAGCGGAACTCCACTACCTTGTTCACGTCCTTGTCCTTACCGATGTGACCGCGACCGATATAGAGAGCCTCCTTTGGTGAGAGGGCATACTCCTTGCCGTCAACGATTACCCAACCGTCGCCCTCGCCGCAGTTTACTACGCCGAGCTCGCGGTTATACATGAAGTATTTCTCCTTTATGTTCTTGTCAACGTCGAGTCCCAACTCCCAGAAGTTCTCCAACTTCAAGGTCTTGTTTACAGGCATTGCGCCGCCGAAGATGAAGCGGTCGTAGTGTGAGTATGTCAGGAGGATAGAGTCAGCCTCCATCACCTTCTCCATGACGAAGCGCTCACGGAGCATCTTTGTGTCATAGTGCTTCACATCCTCAGGATGACAAGCAGTCTGAAATTTAACATGCTGCAGGCCCACATAGCGGTCGGGTTCAGTAGCGTTGGCGTTGAGTGCTGCTAAAACTAAAGCAGCGAGTGCAAATAATTTCTTCATATTATTATTTTATTATTATTTTCTGAATATTCTGAGTGGTCGGAGTATTCCGAGCAATCAGAGTAATCCTATTTCCTCGTCTTCTTGTTTATTGCCACACGGTTCCATGCCAGCACACCTGCGGTGAGTAGAGTGAGGATAGCAGCACCGATGTAGTTGAGATACTTCATGCAAGCATAGATGAGTGTTGACAACGGGCTTGAAGCAAAGTCAAGGGCACCTGCTTGGAAGCCTGCCGGTACAGCTACAGAGGCATCTTCCGGATGTGCCTGTGCCACACTGGCGGCAGCACTGGTGAAGTCGCCTGCCATCCATGTAACGAAGTAAAGGCCGATAGCCATCACTACAAGACCTACGATGAATGAGCGAAGCACGTTACCGTTGGTATATGGCAATACCATTACGAAGACATAGAACATACCAGCCAGTGAAGCCAAAGGCAGGAACTGGTTGCCTGGAAGTACAACGGCGAGTACCAGTGTTACAGGGATGAGCAACAGTGACACCACGAGTGTGGTAGGATGACCGATGACAAGTGCTGGTGACATACCGATGTAGAGTTCCTTGTCCTCGCCAAATTTCTTTGCTATCAGTTCGCGCGTAGCCTCAGAGATAGGCTTCAGGCCCTCGATGAAGAGGCTGGTGATGCGTGGGATGAGTTCCATGACGGCACCCATCTTTATGCCGAGGCCGAGCGTTGCCGGTATCTGGTCAACGAGTTCTGCACCGTCCTTACAAGCTAAGCAACCGATGATGATGCCGATGATGACACCAAGGAAGAGAGGTTCGCCGAAGAGACCGAACTTCTTTTTCATTCCCTCAGAGTCTATATTCACCTTGTTGATGCCAGGAACGTAATCCAGTGCCTTGTTGATTACTATAGCGAAAGGCATGAAGCCCTGACAGAATGGCTGAGGAATAGATATTCCCTCCATGCCGGGGTAGAATTTCTGGAAACGCTTTGCAGTCATATCTGCCATGACAAGCGTTAGTATGTAGCAGATGATAGCACAGAAGAAGCCCCATGCTATAGAATTGGTCATGAAATATACCACGGCTCCGATGAAAGCGAAGTGCCAGTAGTTCCACAGGTCGATGTTGACGGTGCGTGTGCAACCTGTAAGCAACAGTACGAGGTTTACGCCCAGGCAAACAGGGATGATGAACGAGCCCACCAGCGTATTGTAGGCCACTGAAGCAGCAGCAGGCCATCCCATGTCGAATACTTGCAGTTCCAGTCCGTAGATTTCTACCACCTTTGACAGAGCAGGACCCAGCGAACTGGTCAGCAATGCGGTGATAACACTCAGTCCTACGAAACCTACGCCTACGTAGAGGCCGCTCTTGAGGGCTTTAGAGAATTTGATGCCTATGCAAACACCTAATATAGTGAAGATGATAGGCATCATGACAGCGGCGCCAAGGCCGATGATGTATGAAAATACAGCTTCCATCTGATTATTTATGAATTATGAGTTTTTTTTAGTTAGTTTTCTTTTTTCTTATTGTTATCATAGATGCTATTGTTATCATAGCTATGATAGTTACCATAGTTACGATAGCTACTATAGGCTCTATAGCTCTTATTCTATCTTGATTGTAGCTGGAGCATCAAGTTCCTTCTTCCATTCCTTCAGATACCTGAACCATGCGTCCTTGTCCTTGAAACCGAAGGTCTCGATGTCACATGTGCAGGCAAACCAATAGTGCATATCGTCGTCCTTTGTACCTACTACCTGTGCGTATGCCTGGTTAGGCAGATGCTCCTTGCCGTCGGTGAAATGGGCATCACTCTTGTAATACTGCTTCGGCACGTAGATACCCAGTCCAACGGTAATGGTATCATACACCTTCGGGTTATTGCCTGCACATGCCCTGCCCCAGTCGCCACGCAGTCCTGCCTTGTCGGTGAACTCGGTAGAGCCTTCTACTATGTCAACGATACCAGTGGAAAGAGGTATGTCTGCCACGTCGCGTGAGAACTTCACCTGTACTTCTACGTCGCGGTGACCATAGTAAAGAATGTAGCGCGTGCGGATGTCAACGGGCTTGCAACCCTCGTAAGGCTGCCAAGCCTTGTTGGTTATGTCGAGAATGGTGCGCACGGGTCCCTCACATACGACGGTCTGGGTGCGGTTTCTTACGTTTTCAAACATTACTGACTTCTGTCCGTCCCATCCATGCAGTGCGCCGCAGCCGTATGTAGAGCCAGTATATAGCACGTCCTCGCCATATCCCTTGTCACGCTGTTCCTGCGTGGTATAGAAAGCCGTTTCGGCAATATCCATCTTCAGGTTGCGATGTCCGTAATAGTCCAGAGACTGACGGTGGTCGGCATACACGCGGAAACCCACCATGTCGTTTTCCATCACGGCACCGTGTGGATAGATATAGTTGTAGGGATTTGTTTCCTTCGGGAACGTCACCGACGTGATGCGCTGGTGCTTGGGGTTCTTTTCAGAGCGGTCGCGTATGCCGATGTAGCCATACGTGCGGCTTTCGTACTTGCGTGGCTCGCCCTGCTCAGACAGCGTGACGGTGAATGTCTGTTTCTCCTTCTTCGCCATGTTGGTCACGAAGGTAAGTTCTTCATATTCTCCATCATCATCAAGGTCGTCCAACTGACATGGAATTTCCTTGCCGTTAAGAGTTACGAGTGCCGAACGAACGTCATCGTCCACTTCGATAACTACAGGTACGGCTTTGCGTGCCTCATTCGAGGGATTTTTCACCGTGATGGTCATTGTCTTATCAGCCGCAGCATATTGAGCCGCAGACAACAAGGCCATTATGGTCAGTAAATGTTTCATCTTCATAATATCAAGAAATGTGTCTAAGGTTTTATCTCTTTCAGCGGTGTCATGACGAAGTCGCGCTCCGTCATGAGCGGGTGGGGTATAGTCAGTGTTGGCGACTGTATGTTTACATCGTCATACAGCAGTATGTCAATATCAATCAGCCTGTCATGATACTCACCTCCGCTTGATTTCTCTTTCCTTCCCATCTCTCTTTCTATCTGTTGCGTTACCGCAAGCAGCTGGTGTGGCGTCAGTGGTGTTTCTATGCACACAACGCTGTTGAGGAAAGTGTTCTCTGACACGAACCCCCATGGCTTTGACCTCATCAGTGATGAGCGTCGCAGTATTCGCCCTGCTCGCTCCTCCACCATATTGTATGCTCTCTCTATGTTTTTCTCCTTATCGCCCAGGTTTGTGCCGAAGGCGAGGTAGGCTATGTGTTTATCAATCATCAGAGTGTCACACAAATTTTGTACATGTAACCATCACGAAGAATATCACTAAACATATAGCTATCATTACCAGTCCGGTAAGAATCGACATTCGCCGCAGTTTGTTACCCGTTATCACTCTCACGCTACTGTGATGATGCTTGTGCGAGTGATGGTGGTGGGAGTGATGATGATGTTCTGACGACGATGAGCCCGACGATGAATCTGATGACGATGAATCTGATGACGACGAGCTTTGGTGATGGTGGTGATGGCGGTGTTCTGTCTGTCCGCTCTGTTTACCTTGATTGCTTAGGGTATCAGCCATGGTAGTCAGTATAAGTTATGTTGAACGTTAGTCGTTGACGATGAGCATGACGTCGCCGAAGCATCCCACGTTGAAACCAGCCTTTATGGCTTGGTTGTAGGCCTCCATGACGATGTCGTAGCCTCCGAAGGCACATGTAGCCATGACCATTGGCGACATTGGCTGATAGAGGTTGACGAGCAGACTGTCAGCCATGCTGCATTCGTAAGGAGGGAAGATGAACTTGTTTGTCCATCCGTCGTATGGTTTCAGGAAACCGTCTGTGCCCACGGTTGTCTCGGTAGCTTTCAGCACGCTGGCACCTATGGCGCAGACGTGGTGACCGGCTTTCTTTGTATTGTTGACCAGATCGCAGGTTTCCTGCGTTATGTGCATCTCCTCAGAGTCCATCTTGTGCTTGGAGAGGTCCTCCACCTCGATGTTGGAGAAGTTGCCCAGTCCGATGTGTACGGTAAGATAAGCCGTATTGATGCCGTGTATCTCCAGTCGCTTCATCATCTGGCGTGTGAAGTGCAGACCTGTTGATGGAGCCGTGACGGCACCCTCGTTCTTGGCATATACGCACTGGAAGTCTTCAAGGTCTTCCTCAGTCACGGGGCGGTCCTTCTTGCCATTCTTGTCAACGTGGTCGATGACGTAGTGTGGCAGCGGAGCCTGTCCGAGCGAGAAGAGCTGTTGCTTGAACTCCTCGTGTGTGCAATCGTAGAGAAATCGCAGTGTGCGTCCTCGTGATGTGGTATTGTCGATGACCTCAGCCACGAGGTCGCCGGTGTTGTCGAAGAATAGTTTGTTGCCTATGCGAATCTTTCGTGCAGGCTCTACGAGTACGTCCCACAGGCGCATCTCGGCATTGAGTTCCCTGAGCAGGAACACCTCGATGACGGCATCGGTCTTCTCCTTGGTGCCGTAGAGTCGTGCGGGCAGCACCTTGGTATCGTTGAGGATAACGGTGTCGCCCTCTCCGAAATAATCGAAGAAATCGAGCAGGGTATAGGGTATGCGGTTGCCTTGTTCGTCTTTCAGTATCTTTCCCTTCGGACCAGTCTTGTGCAGACTGATTTTCTTTGACTTCTTGTGCACGATGACCATGCGGCACTCATCAGGCCTTTTTAGTCTGAATGTGTTTTGCACGCCTTTGTCGTTGGTTACGACGTGTTCGATGCTGTGAGGATAGATTGCCACCTGGTCTGCTGGCAGCTTGTAGTCAAACTGTGAGAGTTTCATTTATCTTGCGTTTTGGATGTTTTCTTGTTTCTTTCTAGTTTATTGCCGTGTCAAGCCACTGTGGGAAATCATCGAGAGTGACGCAGTCTTCTATGCGTACGTCGCCCAACCGTGTGCGGCACAGCTGTGTCAGATAGGCTCCGCTGCCCACGGCTCGTCCTATGTCGCGTGCCAGTGAGCGTATGTAAGTGCCTTTGCCGCACTCTACGCGTATCTGTCCCTGTTTCTTCTCAGGGTCAAACCACAGCAGTTCGATTTCATCAACGTGTACGGGCTTTGGGTCGAGTTTCACCTCTTGGTCTTTGCGTCGCAGTTCGTAGGCACGTTTGCCATCAACGTGTACTGCGCTGTATGATGGCGGCACCTGCATTATGTCGCCCTTGAACTGCTCCAGGGCTTTGCGCACGAGTTTCTCTGTAACATGGTCTGCGGGGTAAGTCTCGTTGACGGGGTGCTCCATGTCGTATGAGGCAGTGGTTGCTCCAAACTGCAGTGTTGCTGTGTATTCCTTTGAGTGATACTGCAGGGTGGGTATTTTCTTTGTGGCCTTGCCGGTACAGAGTATCAGCACACCCGTGGCCAGTGGGTCGAGAGTGCCGGCATGTCCTACCTTCACTCGCTTCACGCCGATGGCCTTTGAGATGCGTGTGCGCACGTAGGCCAATGCACCGAACGATGACATACCGTAGGGTTTGTTGATATGTAGTATCTCGCCTTCTGCGAAGTTCATGTTCTGTTCCTTTTCTGTGTCTGTAAACACCTTTGTTGGTTTCTTATGCCATCAGGCTGCAGGCAATTACCACCGCACCCACTATGGCGCAGTATATGGCAAAGTAAATCAGTTTGCCGCGCTTTACTATGTCAATCATCCATTTGCAGGCGGCGCATCCGCTGAGGAAAGCCGCTACGAAACCGATTACGAGTGGCAGAGTGCCAATGGTTCCGAACACGTCTTCGCCCTTCATGACCTTGAGGCAGTCGAGCAGAGCCTCGCCCAGTATTGGCGGTATTACCATGAGGAATGAGAATTTTGCCAGCAACTCCTTCTTGTTGCCGAGCAGCAGTCCCGTGGCGATGGTAGAGCCGGAGCGTGATAGTCCGGGCATTACGGCGCAGGCCTGTGCTATGCCTATGATGAAGGCATCCTTCATGCTTATCTCCTCCTTCTGCCGTGGCTTGGCGTAATAAGAGAAAGCGAGCAGTGCAGCCGTGACGAGCAACATACAGCCCACGATGAGCAGTCCGCTGCCGAATATCTCCTCCACGTAGTCTTTGAAGAACACGCCCACGATGCCAACGGGTATCATCGACACGATGATGCATAGAGCGTAGCGCACTTCAGGGCGCTGCCAGTAGCTGACTCTGCCGCCCTCTGTGTCGGTATCTGCCTCATACGTAGGCGAGCAAACGCCGCGCACGAGCCAGCTGACCTCTTTCCAGAGGATGACGAGCGTTGACAATACCGTAGCCACATGTACTACGATGTCGAATGCCAGCTGTGCCTTATCGTCGGTGGTTACATCAAAGAGAGCCTGACCGATGGTCAGGTGACCGCTCGAACTCACCGGCAGGTATTCCGTCAGTCCCTGCACCAGTCCGAGGATTAGAGCTTGTATTTCGTTCACTGTTCCTTATTTACCTTTCTTGTGATACATTATGCCGCCTATGATAGACACGAAGCCTATGAAGCAGATGACCGGAGCCACCTTCGTGCGCACGGCTGAGAATATCTCAGCATCGAAAGCCTCGTTAGTAGAACTTGCTCCTATCATCATGAGGAAGCCTACGATTACCACCAGCATGCTGATGCCTATCAGTATGAAGTTGGTCTTTGAGAATGCGAAATCTTGATTTTCCACTTTTATTGTATTTAATTATATAGTTGACAGTTATGTATTATCAATTATTGTGCAGGTATCTCGTAACGGAGATATACACGCATATCGTGGATATTACCATGCCGGAGAACAGCACCGCGGCTGCCGTGATGGCTATGACCTGCCAGGTCACTACTGCCTGTATGTCGGGCTCATAAATATACAGTGCCCATACTCCTGCTGCCAGCACCAGCAGCGCCAGCACCCCGGCTATCAGTCCTTCGAGCACGGCGGTCTTCAGGAACGGCTTGCGGATGAAAGCCCATGAGGCTCCTACGAGTGTCATGATGCCGATGGCATGGCGACGCTCATAGATGCCGAGGCGCACCGTGTTGTTGATGAGTGAGAACGAGATGCACGTCAGTACCAACGCTATGATGAGCATGATGAGCATCACCTTGTGCAGGTTGGAGTTCACCTTGTCCATCAGGTCTTTCTGGTATGTCACCTCCGACACCTGCTTGTATGCCTTAATCTGCTTCGTAATTAGTTTCAGCGAGTCAGAGTTAGCCTGGTTTGCCTTCAGGTTTATCTCGGCCGAAGGCACAAAGGGGTTTGTGCCCAGGAACTCCGACGGGTCGGTGCCCAGGGCTTTCGTCTGCTCCTTGAGAGCGCGGTCGCGGTCTATGTACTCCAGATGTGCTACCCACGGGCGTGTCTGCAGTTTTCGGCATACGACAGCAGCCTCACGGTTAGTCACGTTGTCGCGGAATACGACCGTCACCGTGAGGTTTTCCTTTACATAGTCTGACAGGTTGTTTGCCGTCAGGCCTATGAATACTACCATGCCCAGCAAAATGAGTACCAGAGCCGTGCTGACGCACAGCGTGGCCACTTGCCATCCTCGTCCCTCATGCCCTTTTCTCGTCTTTTTACCCATTGCTGTATGTGTACAATCTATGCAATTTCGCCACAAAGTTACAACAAAATCAAGCGAAATGCAAGTAATTAACTAATGTTAACACACTTATTGCCTTCTTTCAGTCTTATTTTCTCCGAGGATGACTGGTGGATTTGATAAGGGTTTCTGTGTGGTTGTTTTAATCGCATTGTGGTTGCTATGCAAAAGCAAAGCGATTACCTTGTAATCTGATGCGGATAACGGGGTAATCGCTTTGCTTTTATGAATGAGGTGCTAACTTGCACATAATCAGTTACTTTTTCTTCTTCGGACGACGGCGTGCCCATCCTTCTTCCTGTTCCATGATGTTGAAGAGAGCCTTGCGAGCGTCACGCTGTTGCTTGCGGCTGTCATCCTTGGCTGTATTGTCGCCCTTGCGCTTGCCCTGCTTTGCCTGTTTGTCGGCAGACTTGCCACCAGGGGCTTCGCGGTCCACGTGGCAGCTGACGCGCTTGTTGTGGTAATATGTGCCGTTGAGGGCTGAGGCTACGCGCTTGGCATCGCGTGCGGGCACCTCGATGAAGCAGAACTGTGGCATGATGTCGATGTGACCTACATCCTGCCGGCCTGTCACGTTGCGGTTGATGAACTGCATCGCTTCGCCTGGGAAGAAACGGTCGTTGCGCCCCAGACTGACAAAGAGTTTCACGTAACCCTGCTGCGTGCCCTTGCGCGGCTTCTTGTTCTTCCAGTCGGTCCACCCCTCATCGTTCTTGCCTTTGCCCTTGCCCTTTGACTTGGGTTCCACCACCTCTATCTCTGGAGCATCGGCATAGTACTTTAGGAAGCGCCCGAACTCACGGCTGACGAGTTTCTTGAGTATCTCCTCCTTGTCCACGTATTCGAAGTGTCGGCGCACCTCCTTCATGAACGGTTCTATCTGCTCGTCATCCACGTCGGTCTTCTCAATCTCGTCGATGGCGCGGAAAAGCTGCTTTGAGCATATCTCCTCGGGCGAAGGCAGTCTGCCGGCAAGGAAATCCTTGCCTATGACCTTCTCCACCAGGCGGATTTTGTGGCGCTCGCGCAGGTTGATGATGGCAATCGACGTACCCTTCTTGCCTGCTCGCCCCGTGCGTCCGCTGCGGTGTGTATAAGACTCGGTGTCGTCGGGCATGGAGTAGTTGATGACGTGGGTTAGGTCATCCACGTCGAGACCGCGTGCCGCCACGTCAGTAGCCACGAGCAGTTGTGTCAGGTGGCTGCGGAACTTCTGCATGGTCAGGTCTCTCTGCTGCTGCGACAGGTCGCCGTGGAGAGCCTCGGCGTTGTAGCCGTCCTTTATGAGTTTGTCGGCAACCTCTTGCGTCTCCATCTTCGTGCGACAGAAGATGATGCCGTAGATGCGCGGATAGTAGTCAACGATACGCTTCAGTGCCAGATACTTGTCTTTGGCATTGACCATATAGTAGATGTGGTTCACGTGCTCTGCGCCTTCATTGCGTGAGCCCACGACCACCTCCTTGTATTCGCGCAGGTAACTCTTAGCCACTCGTTCCACCTCCTTGCTCATCGTAGCCGAGAAGAGCAGCACCTGCCTTTCTTCGGGAAGACACTCAAAGATGCGGTTGATGCTTTCGGAGAAACCCATGTTGAGCATCTCGTCGGCCTCGTCGAGCACTATGTGGCTTACCTGTTCCAGCCGTGCCTTCCCTCGTTCTATGAGGTCGATGAGACGGCCGGGCGTAGCCACTATTATCTGTGCGCCGTGGCGCAGTGAGCGTATCTGGTCGCTGATGCTTGTGCCACCATATACGGCCACCACGCCCACGCCCTTCATGTACTTGGAGAAGTCGCGCAGGTCATCGGCAATTTGCAGACACAATTCTCGCGTAGGCGAGAGCACCACGGCCTGCGTGGTGCGGTCAGAGGCATTGATTTTCTCAAGCAACGGCAGTCCGAAGGCTGCCGTCTTGCCTGTGCCAGTCTGTGCCAGGGCTATGTAATCCTTTGTGCCCTGCTCCTCGTCGAGCAGCAGCGGAATCACCGTCTCCTGCACGGGCATGGGCTGTTCGAAGCCCAGCTCGTCGATGGCGGAGAGAATTTCGGGGCGTATGCCCAGTTCCTGAAAAGTCATATCTTTTATGGTGGGTTCTATTGATTACCACCGTAATGTTAAACTTAATTACAGTTTCTGCTCTACCTCGATTTCTGTGAAGGTCTCGATGATATCGCCGGTCATGATGTCGTTGAAGTTGACGAGCGACAGACCACATTCGAAGCCCGTAGCCACCTCCTTCACGTCGTCCTTGTAGCGCTTCAGGGCGTTTATCTCGCCCGTGAATATCACGATGCCGTCGCGTATGAGGCGTGCCTTGTCCTTGGCGTGTACCTTGCCCTCGGTGACCATACATCCTGCCACGGAGCCGACCTTTGAAATCTTGAATACCTCCTTGACCTCGACCTGACCGGTGGAAATCTCCTTCTTGACCTTGTCGAGCATACCCTCCATGGCAGCCTTGATGTCGTCCATGGCGTCGTAGATGACGGAGTAGGTGTTGATTTCCACGCCCTCCTGCTCTGCCAGTTTCTTGGCTGCTACTGACGGGCGCACCTGGAAGCCAACGATCATACCGTTCTCGGCGGTAGAGGCAAGCATCACGTCGTTCTCTGATATCTGGCCTACGGCCTTCATGATGACGTTGACCTGCACCTTCTCTGTTGACATCTTGATGAAAGAGTCTGACAAGGCCTCGACAGAACCCTGCGTGTCGGCCTTGACCACGAGGTTGAGCTCGTGGAACTCGCCCAGTGCCACGCGGTGGGCAATCTCCTCCAGCGACAGTATCTTCGTCGTTCTGAGGCTCTGCTCGCGCTGCAGCTGCATACGCTTGTTGGCTATGGTCTTGGCCTCCTGTTCGGTCTCCATGATGTGGAAGGAGTCACCTGCCTGCGGAGCACCGTTGAGTCCGAGTATTATCACTGGTTCAGCCGGACGGGCTGCCTCTACGTTCTGGTTACGCTCGTTGAACATAGCCTTAACCCTGCCCCATGCAGTGCCGGCTATTACTATGTCGCCCACGTGGAGCGTACCGTTGCTTACGAGCACCGTGGAGACGTAGCCACGACCCTTGTCGAGCGATGACTCGATGACGGAGCCCGTAGCCTTGCGGTTAGGGTTAGCCTTCAGGTCGAGCATCTCTGCCTCAAGCAGCACCTTCTCCATCAGTTCCTCAACGCCGATACCCTTCTTGGCACTGATTTCCTGACACTGGTACTTACCGCCCCATTCCTCCACGAGGAGGTTCATTGAGGCAAGGTCCTGACGTATCTTGTCAGGGTTGGCACCCGGCTTGTCTATCTTGTTGATGGCAAACACCATCGGCACGTTGGCTGCCTGAGCGTGGGCTATGGCCTCTTTGGTAGTAGGCATGATAGAGTCGTCGGCAGCGATGATGATGATGGCGATATCCGTCACCTGAGTACCACGGGCACGCATAGCGGTGAAAGCCTCGTGACCTGGTGTATCGAGGAAGGTAATCTGACGACCGTCCTCCAGCTTCACGTTGTAGGCACCGATGTGCTGCGTGATGCCACCAGCCTCACCGGCTATGACGTTGGTGTTGCGTACGTAGTCGAGCAGCGACGTCTTACCGTGATCCACGTGACCCATCACCGTGACGATAGGTGCGCGTGAGAGGAGGTCGTTCTCGTCGTCATCCTCCTCATGGATGGCTTCCTGTACCTCAGCGCTGACATATTCGGTGGTATAGCCGAACTCATCAGCCACGAGGTTGATAGTCTCAGCATCCAGACGCTGGTTGATACTTACCATGATGCCGACGGACATCAGCGTGCCGATGAGCTTCGTGACGGGCACGTCCATCATGTTGGCAAGCTCGGAAACAGTCACAAACTCTGTCAGCTTCAGTGTCTTTGCCTCCAGTTCCGTGTTGAGTGCATCCTCCTCACGCTGCTGTGCGGCGGCGTCACGCTTCTCCTTACGGTACTTGGCGCCTTTCTTCGTCTGCGAACCCTTGCTCGTCAGGCGTGCCAGCGTCTCCTTTACCTGGCGTGCCACGTCTTCCTCGCTGACCTCCTGAGGCTGCTGACCTTTCTTCTTGTTCTTCTTCTTCTTGCCAGTGCCCTGCTGCTGGTTGGCCGTCTTGCCGGCAGTGGTGCGCGCGTTCTTGCCGTTCTTGCCACCCTGTTGCTGGTTGGCAGCGTCGTTCACGTCAACGCGCTCCTTGCCTATGCGGTTGCGCTTCTTCTTGTCTGACTGCTTGGCCTCACGCTCCTTGCGGCGCTCTTCCTTCGATTTCTTCTTAGGGTGCGTCGATTGGTTCAGAGCATCAAGGTCGATGGTGCCGATGACGTTGGGGCGCGCTATGGTCTTGCGGTCGCTCTTAAGAGTGAAGATTTCCACTTCGTCTTTTGCCGTATCCTGCTTCTCTGGTTCTTGTTTCTCCGGTTCGGCAACAGGCTTTTCTTCCCGGGCAACTGGCTCTGCCTTGACTTCGGTTTTTGCTTCTGCCTTTGGCTCGGTTTTCACTTCAGCTGTTGGCTCTTCCTTTACCTTATCCTTTGGCTCTTCCTTTACCTTATCCTTTGGCTCTGCCTTGACTTCTTCCGGCTTTACCTTGTTTTCTACTTCAGCCTTTGGCTCTTCCTGCTTAGCCTTTGGCTCTGCGGGAGCGCCAGCCTTCTTGGCGGACTTGCCATTGAGGGAGTCAAGGTCAATCTTGCCCAGCGGCTTTGCGGTCTGGCGACCGATGAGTGCATCGCTCGGCGTCACGGCCTTCTCTGTATTGGCTGGTTCATTGTTGTCTTTCTTCGGCTTCTTCTCCTTTTCGGGTTTCTTGAAAAGCTTCTCTGCCTGATTATGCAGGTCGCGGTCGCTCTTGAACTGAGAGCGCAACGATTCCTCCTGACGGTCGTTAAGCTTAAACGATGGCTCACCCTTCACTTCGCCCAATTCCGGCTTCTTAGCCAGAAAGTCTACTGCCGTCTGCAGACCTATATTGAGCTCTTTTATTATTTTATTTAGTCTTATACTCATCTATTTTTTATTTAAGAAGTTAAGGAGTTACGGTGGTAATTTATAGAACCCACCTTAAGGAGTTAAGGAGTTAAGACGCTGTTCTGCCGTCTTGCGTTATAGTCAAGGCTTTGTCGTAACCACTTAGCTACTTTAACCTCTTAACTGCCGTATTATGATTGTGTTTTACTGTTGCTCAAACTCGGCGCGGAGTACCTCGAGTACGTGGTCAACGGTCTCTTCCTCGAGGTCGGCCTTCGAGATGAGCATCTCGCGTGGAGCGTTGAGCACCTTCTTGGCGGTGTCGAAGCCCAGAGCCTTGATGGCATCGATAATCCACTGGTCGATTTCGTCGTTGAACTCATCGAGGTAGATGTCTTCCTCCTCGGTGGCATCATCGAGCTCGCGGAATACGTCGATGGTATATTCGGTAATCATTGAGGCCAGTTTGATGTTCTGACCGCTGCGGCCAATGGCGAGTGATACCTCTTCCGGACGCAGATATACCTCGGCCTTGTGCTCCTCTTCGTTGAGGTTGATGGAGTTGATCTGTGCCGGTGCCAGCGCACGCTGTATGAAGAGCTTGATATTCTGTGTGTAGTTGATGACGTCGAGGTTCTCGTTGCACAGTTCGCGCACGATGCCGTGAACGCGGCTACCCTTCACGCCTACGCATGCTCCTACCGGGTCGATGCGGTCGTCGAAACTCTCTACGGCTACCTTTGCACGCTCGCCCGGTATGCGTGCTATCTTGCGCACTGCTACCAGTCCTTCGGCTATCTCCGGTACCTCGGCTTCGAGCAGACGCTGCAGGAAGAGCGGAGAGGTACGCGAGAGGTATATCTTCGGGTTGTTGTTGTCGTTGGTCACGCGGTCGATTACTGCTTTCACGGCCTCATTCTTGCGATATACGTCTGACGGTATCTGGTCTGACTTCTGCAGTATGAGCTCGTTGCCCTCATCATCGATGACGAGCACTTCGCGCTTCCATATCTGATATACCTCGCCGGTGATTATCTCGCCCACGCGGTCTTTATACTTATTATAAAGAGTGTCGTGCTCCAGTTCCAGTATCTTGCTGGCAAGTGTCTGGCGCAGGTTGAGGATGGCGCGGCGGCCAAACTTGGCGAAGTCAACGCGCTCTGATACGTCCTCGCCAACCTCGTAGTCGGCCTCTATCTGCTGGGCGTCGGTCAGTGAAATCTCCTTGTTCTCGTCGCTCACCTCACCGTCGGGCACTACCACGCGGTTGCGGTAAATCTCGAAGTCGCCCTTGTCGGGGTTCACGATAACGTCGAAGTTGGCATCGCTGCCGAAGATTTTCGCTATCACGTTGCGGAAACTCTCCTCAAGTACGCTGACGAGAGTGGTGCGATCGATGTTCTTGGTTTCCTTAAACTCACGGAACGTGTCGATCATGCTTGGTTGCTGTTCTTTAAGTCTTGTTGCCATTTTTATGTTTTTGTTATTTTTATGCTGTTTTGTTTTCCTACAGGATTTTTGTTGTTTTCTCACGAATTTACCGAGCACCGCGGATTTCACATTATCGGATGATCCGTGTAAATCGTTTTAATCCGTTGTGGTTATCTGGTTAATCCGTTTAATCCGTTTTAATCCGTTGTCGTAGTCTTGGTTAATCCGTTGTCGTAATAATATTCGTGTAATTCGTAGTGACGGAAGTAGGTTATTTGAAGTCAATCACGTATTTGCAGTATTTTACGTCGTCCATGGAGAATGTGATGTCCACGTCAACCAACACGGGGCGCTTCTTGCCTTCCTGCTTCTGTTTCTCCTGTGTCTTCACCGTAAACTGTCTGCCGTCAACGCTCGCCAGTTCGCCCTTGTACTTCTTGCCGTCACCGTTGAGCACTTCTACCTGCTTGCCTATGCAGTTCAGGTATTGCTGCTCCACCTTGAATGGCTGTCCGATACCAGCCGAACCAACCTCAAGTTCGTAGTCTTCCTCGTCGCGCGACAAATGGTCTTCTATATAGCGGCTCAACTCACAGCAGTCCTCTATCCACACACCGTCGGCATGGTCTATCTCCACTACTATGCGGTCGTCAGGCGAAACCTCTACATCTACAAGGAAATAATCACGTCCCTCTAACCACTCCTCTACGATACTCTTTACTTTTTCTCTTTCTATCATAAAACGTATATAATATGTTAACTCAAGTTTCGCAAATGCTTTAGCTCGTTCTCCTCATAACTTCTCCTAACTCCTTAGCAAGTGGCACTTGCGTAAATAGAATAGGTTAAAAAGAATGAGGAACTCCGTTTGGAGCTCCTCATTCCACTGAACGAGTGCAAAGTTACGCTTTTTCCCCGAATTGTGCAAGTTTTTATTAAGAAAAATTGCTATTAAACCAAGAAAAGTGTTTTTTTTTATAAAATCGCAAAAAAAACATCAGAAAAATTTGGAGGTTTCAAAATAAAGTAGTACCTTTGCACTCGCAATTCAGAAAAACTGCTTCCTTAGCTCAGTTGGTTAGAGCATCTGACTGTTAATCAGGGGGTCCTTGGTTCAAGCCCAAGAGGGAGCGCAAAGAGATGACTATTCGGTCATCTCTTTTTTTGTACCCTCTAAGGCTCTCACCAAGGTTCTTTCAGTCGCTACGCTTTGTGAAAGCGTCACTTCGTGCCGAGCGCAAGCCCAAGAGGGAGCGCAAAGAGATGACTATTCGGTCATCTCTTTTTTTGTACCCTCTAAGGCTCTCACCAAGGTTCTTTCAGTCGCTACGCTTTGTGAAAGCGTCACTTCGTGCCGAGCGCAAGCCCAAAAAGGAGCGGTGCCACCAGTCCCTACACGAGGTATGGACTGACAGCATCGCTATTATTAGAGATATACGATGCAACAAACCCAACAATGAGGAGTGATGCTTATTTGTTAATGGCGTAGTACCATTGCATCTGCTTGATGTCTTCGTTATACTGGGCACATCTGACGGTGGAAGGATTCTGCGGCACGAACATTGACACACCGTGGAATTTCTCTTCTGTCATCTTGAAGTCAGCATAGAATACGTCCCATGACTCCTGAGTGTTCCATGCGTAGGCTATGTGTTTCTTTACGACAGCCTTGTCAAGCGCCTGCTTCCACTGCTGGTAGTCAGATGCCGGTGCATAGCGGCTGATAAAGTCGCCGGCATCGTAGAAGAGGTTGTTCTCGGCGAGGAATTTGGGGTACTTGTAGTAATGACCGTAGTGGATTACGCCCGTCATGTCAGGATAGTTACCAGAAAGATTTCTATTCACGCTCTGCATGACACGGGCAGTGGCCTGTGCTACATTCTCCATCTCGCTCATTTTCACCACCGACAGAGGTAGTTTCCCTTTTACCGATGCCTGGTATTTATCTACGATGGATGTATAGAATGTCTCGTGCTCGAATAGCGATGTAACGATTTTATCGTAAGGTGCTCCGCGTCCCGGGATTTCCGCCGGTGAACCAATCACGTAGTCAGCCACGCCACGCAGTTCATAGAGACTCTCCAGACACATGAAGTTGCAGCAGTCAGCCATGATAAACCTCAGGTGTGGCAGTCGGCTGAGTACTTTGCTCATGGTGGGAATGTTAATCCACTTGCCCGTAGTGCCTACGGTGTTGCCTTTGTCGAGTCCGAAAGCACGCGTTACGGGCATTTCGTCTTCAATCATCCAACCCGTGCTGTGGCTCCAGAGCACCAGTCCGTAGTCGCGCTTAGCCGGATAATGGTTAAAGGCATAGCTCATTACTTGTTCCATCACTTCGGGGTCGCAGGCGCGTGCATCTGTATTCTCTATGCCCATGTCAGCCACTGACACAGAATCTACCACTTCTCCGTTCCATATACGTGCCAGCCAAGGAGTCTCAGCCGCGTTGCCCACTTGATAGCGTCGCACAAACACCAGCAAGCAGTCATCATCGCCAATCAGTCGCGACCCCTGCTTTATCTCCTCCAAGTCCTCATTCAGGTAATGGCGTTTATCGGTATCTGTTGACAGATCGCTCTTGCCGGCCATATATATCAGTACCGTGCGTTGAGGAGCAACAGTTCTGTCGTATGATTTCGTAGTTAGCGTTTCTTGCGAATACTGATTGTCGTCGCTTGTGCAGGCATTGAAACCAAGTGTCGTTGCAGTGGTAAGGATGCCCATGAGCACCAGCTTAACCAAATTTCCTATTTTCTCCATATCTTTTGTTTTTTAGTTTCCTTTTCTGATACAAAGTTACTGAGGATTTCATAGTCAGGCAACAAAAGACCTACATTTCTCCCCTGCATTATGCGACAGACATACATGAAAGGCGACAGTCACGGGCATAGGCTGCCGTGGCTGTCGCGCTTATTACCACCTTAGGTGTATGCTACGTTCGTTTTAGTAGTTCAGTACTATTTCGTTGAGGTCCATGTAATTGTCGCCCCAGTTTGCACCAGCTTCGAAGCGATAAGTGTCATACCAGCCAGGATTATCGATATTGAAGGTCATGCTTGAGAGCGAAGACTTAGGCAATCCGCAGGTATCCTTTGTATAGAGCAACACCCATTCGCCGTTGCTGTTCTTTGCGAAGAGAGAGATGTCGCGTGGAACCTTTTTGCCGGCATTCTTCGAGTTGTAGAGTGTGAAGCTCTTTGCTTTCATCTTGCCGTAGGTCTTGAACTCTACGAACCAGCAGTGATAGTCACATCCTTTGCGTACGGTCTTGGTATTGTTGCAGTACCATGCATTCTCCTTCCTGTTGCTTTTGTGGCTCCACCATGTGGTGGTGACGTCGCCGTCGAGTGCCACTGAGAATGATCCTTGGTCTGAGTCTTTTTCGCTCATGCTGTTAGTTATTGAGTTATGATTTACTACCTGGCGCCATCTTACTGTGTAAACGAGCTGCTGCGGTGTGCCGTAGTAGGCGATAGGCGTAGCGCGGAACCAGTGGTTCAGATGTCCGATATGCTCTGACTGCTGATAGAATACTTCGCTGGCATAGTACGTAGGGCAGGCATTCTTGATGCGGTCGAACTCCCTCTGAATATTCATTCCGTCCAGGAATTTGTATTCTGGCAGATAGGTACGTGAGAACACGATGTTCTTGCCTTCTTCGAGTTCGATGCTCACGGTTACGGTCACCTCGTAGGCTGGCAGGTAGTAGTAACCCCACTTAGTGTCATCTTGTCCCCTGAGTGCTACGGGTTCTACGATGAAGTCTTCGTCGCCCATACCCATTACGCCTGTCTTGTTGCCCTCGGCAGAACCAGTCTCAAACTTACTGAACTTATAATTTTTGATATTATCGTTTTCCTTGGTGTAGCCGCTGAAGGCATTGAATGCAGCCTCGCCGGTGTAGCGGTTGGTGAAAGGATATGTGGTATCTACGTGAACCATGGGGCTGCACAAACCCTGAGCCTCGCGGTGCTGCTTGTTGACTTCGTAGTCAGACGTGGCCTTGCGCACTCCGCATACGGCGCTCACCTTGGCTGACTCTATCTGTTCCTTGGTGAAGACTTTGGGGTTCAGCGCGAGTTTGATGCTTGAAGGGTCGAAGAAGCAAACCAGTCCGTGCCATGGGTTCTTTGAGCCGCCATTTCCGCAACGGTTACCGCCGAACGGGCTTTTCTTTTCTGCCCAATAGTTAATCCAGCTGTCATTTCCGTCGTCGCCGCTCTGCACGAGCCATCTGGTCTCAGCATTGGTGTAATATACCACAGGAGCCGTCTCCAGATTCCATACGCCCTGTCCGAATGTGTTGTCTTTCGTATCGAAGCAGTTGGGCGTCAGCGTCACTGCCTCCATCTTGTCGAAGTGAGTCTTTGAACTGAGTGAGCCTACGCTCGACATCTTGCCCGTGAGCTTCATGTTAGCAGTGCCTTTGTATCCTCCCTGTTTCTTCTCGTCAGTGTCGATACCCAGCACGTCGCAACCTGTCTTTGCCAGTTCGATACCAGAGTTGAGAGCCTCAAGCGGATCGCCTCCGACGATGTTCTTTGCAAAGCCTGCTACCTTCGAGGCCACGTCAACTATCTTACCGAATACACCTCCGTCAGTCGATGCCTGGCAAGTCTCCATATTGATTTCTCCATTCACCATAGCGTCGATACCTGTCTGTATGTTGACATCTATTTCGTTGAAGCCCAGGGGATGGATGCTCAGCATACCGCTGTTGCTTTCGGTCTTGGTCAGGTCGCCTGCGCTGTTGTTGCGATATACGGAGAGGTCGATGTCGAAGGCCCACCAGCCATCGCGTGGACTTATCTTCTCAGAATCATCCCATACGGTCTGACAACTATGAAGATATTAAGAAATTCCATGATAGCAGTGGCAGCCCTTCTCATGGGGCTTGCCGTTGCCTCATGCAGCGATGCCAATGAATACGAGGATGCCTATACGAACAATCCTACGTATGGTGAGACACATCCAGAGTCTCTATCGGGCACGACTTGGGTTCGTGGCAAAGGTTTAAAGCTCAATGCCTACGGTCAGGACGTGCAGGGCTTTGTAGAAAGCATTGAGTTCATCAGCGAAAGCGAGTGCGTCGTTAAGATGAGCAAGATGGAGACTACTGCTGCAACTGACACATGGCTATATACTGATGAGTCAAACAATGATGAAACTCCTACTTATGAATACACCTACTCGTCATCTACTGGTGCTATCAGTATAATCAACAACGTGAAGAATGACAAGGGTGCAATCAGTAAGGTTACCATCTTCAGCGCAGTAGCCATAAGTGGAGAAACTCAAGACATCATCACTGTCGTTCACTATGGTGACACCCCTGTTCAAACGTATCTTGTAAAGCAGGCGCAGACACAGGTGACATCTGAGGAATAAAGAAAGAAAAGAAGGTTACGCTGTTAAAGTGGGTATTCGTTGAGAATATGCACTTTAACAGCAACTAAAAAACTGTTTCAATTAATTAACTAATACGTTTTATTATGAAAAAAATTTTTACCCTATGTTTAGCCCTTGTGGGCTTGTCAGGCGCAGCCAATGCGGCTACCGTCGATGACATTAAAGTCTGTAAGCACAGTTATGTGTTTGTAGCTGATGATTACACCAACAACGGTACAGGTGCTCGTACAAAAGGAGGTTTGTTCGGTAGTGGTTATTTCCTCGATGTTACTGGTGGCAGTGTGGCTACCAACAAAGGTAACGTTGACCTCTCTGTAGTTGACGATACTCTCGTGACAGCAGAGATTGCTGCAAAGTATGGCGAATATGGTGCGCACCTTAACTCACTGCGTCTGAAGAAATCCCAGGATGTCATTGCCATGAAGGTTACTGCTAAATCAAAACTGATTATCTTCTATCAGGACAATAATAAAGATGACCGCTACCCAGTTTTCGCAAAGACCGCAGATCTAAGTGATAAGTATGCTACACAGGGTACAAGGTCACTTCGTAAGACATCTGTAAACAACGTGCGCCGCATGGAGTGGACTGCAGATGACGACGGTCTCGTATATATCGGTGACAACAATGGTGATATGTTCATCAGCTACATCATCGTTGAGGCTAACGAGGCTCCTGGCACTCCTACTGTAAAGATTGGTAACCAGACCTTTGAGAATGGTCTGTACTTCTATGAGGTAACTTGTACGCCAAATGATATGAAAGAGGAGGGTGCAGATGAAGCAACTCCAACTATCGTTACCTACACTACTGATGGCTCAACACCTACAGCATCAAGCCCTAAATACACAGAGCCTATCAAGTGCTACAGCAATATGACCGTTAAGTTCCAGGCATTCATGGATTTATATGGAAATGGCGAAGTTACCGATGAAGATATATGTGATGGTGCAGACAATGAGGCAGTAGTTGAGTTCTCATTCGACGCTCCTGCTATCGCAGTCAATGGTGCTGACGTTACTTTCTCTTCAAGTTATGAGAATGCTACCAACTACTACTCTCTGAACGGTGGTGAAGAAGCAGCAAGCGATGCTGTTACACTGGATGAGTCTGCTACCGTTAAGGCTTACAGCGTGATTTCAAACGGTGCCTACGGCTCATTCACTTCTAAGTCAGTATCTCAGGATGTATATGTCCTGAATGCAATCAAGGAGGCTAAGACCATCAAGGTTATTGCTGGTAACGTAGTTGTTGACGAAGAGGCTACTCAGGCTGCTACTGACGGCAATACTGTATATGTTGTAGAGAATGGTGCTATCAGCGCTGACAAGGCAGACTTCTTCGTTAAGAATCTTGAGTTCGGCGTAGTAAAAGACGAGCAGTATCAGATTGATGGTAATGAGGCTTACATTAAGATGAACAGCACCAATATCACATTCAAGGTTGCTGCCGGCGACAAGGTAAATGTAAAGGTTGTTTGCTCAAAGAACTCTTGCAAGAATATTGATGCAGATGATGCAGCAGCTGACAAGCAGGTTAACGGCAACACACCTGACCGCAGCTGCTACGTTAACGTAAGTGGTACAAACTATTGCGCAAAGGATGATGAAGGCAAGGAAGTTTGCGACATGAAGCTTCACCCAGATTCAGCTAACGTTATCGAGTTCACACTCGAGGCAGGCGAGGCTGACAAGGTGTTCACATTCCAGAAGTACTCTGGCACTGGTAACATCCTCATCAACAGTATCGAGATTACTCCAGCAGCTAATGCTGTTCTTGGCGACGTTAACGGTGACAACGATGTCACTATGTCTGACGCTAACGCCATTGTAAACTACTACCTCGCAGAAGATAAGACAACATTTAATGACTTCAACGCACAGGCTGCTAACGTAAACGGTGACGAAGGTATCACCATGGCAGACGCTAATGCTGTTGTAAACATGTTCCTCGGTACAGGAAATGATGGTGAGTAATCACATTGAGTATTGACGCACAGCGTTAAGTAATAAATTATGATTATCCCTGCCATTCCAATGGAGTGGCAGGGATAATTGTTAGTTCTCTTCTCAGAGGCTTTCCGATGTCTTCAGAAACTTTCCGATGTCTTCAGAGGCTTTCCAAAATTTTCTGGTGCTTTCTGATGTTTTGTTGAGGTTTCAGTGCTTGCCCTGGCGCAGCTCTATTACTTCGAGGTCACGTATCTCTGCACCGTCGATAACGAGACGCACCAGCGTGCGCACTGGTTGCTGACCATACAGACCGGCAGCCCCTGGGTTTACATGAAGACAGTGGGCCTGACGGTCAAACATAGCCTTCATGATGTGTGAGTGGCCTGTAACGAGAAGGCGTGGCGGATTATCACGCATGGTCCAGTATATGCTGCGGTCGTAGCGACCTGGATACCCGCCTATGTGCTTTATCATCACGTCAACCTCCTCGCAGCGGAAACGCATGATTTCAGGAAACTCATGACGTATGATGTCACCATCGATGTTGCCGTAAACGCCGCGCAGTGGTGCTATCTGTCTGAGGCGGTCGGCAATCTCTATAGTGCCGAAGTCGCCAGCGTGCCATATCTCGTCACACTGAGCGAAATACTCCGCATAGCGGTCGTCCCAATGAGAGTGAGTGTCAGATATAATACCAATCTTCTTCATGATGCTGTTATTCTTTAGTATGGTTGGTGTTCAGTCGTTAATAACGTTAATATCGTTAGTAACGTTAATGCCGTTAGTACCGTTAGTATTTTTATATAATATAACGTATTGCATTAGCGGTTTATTACATTGATGTATCTGCGAAACGTGAAAAAATGATAAAGTGGAGAAATTAGCATTGTAAACAATCGTTTAATTAAGAAAAAATTACTAACTTTGCAATTTCAGTTACGTGAAATCCACATTGCGAGTTAGAAACCAAATATATCAGACAGAGTGATACAGGTAACAGAAAAGACTATTGACATTGATGCCATACTGCGCTCAAAGATGGGCAGCAAGGCAGGGAGCGTTCCCCGCTTTGCCGTAAACTGGCTGAAGAAGATAGTGCATCAGGATGAAATCAACGATTTCCTATGGGATGCACGTGAGTTGCAGGGCACTCCGTGGCTGAAGGCCGGACTTGCATTTCTTGACAATACCATTGAGGTCACCGGACTTGAAAACCTGCCTGACGACAGCGACGGACGTCGCTATACCTTCGTGTCAAACCATCCTCTGGGTGGCATTGACGGAGTAGCAGTGGGTTCGATAATCGGTGAACGCTACAACGATAACTTCCGTTATCTGGTCAACGACCTGCTGATGAACCTGCCCGGGCTTGCTCCCCTGTGCATACCTATCAACAAGACCGGCAAGCAGAGCCGTGACTTCCCCCGCATGGTAGAAGAAGGTTTCAGGTCTGACCACCACATGGTGATGTTTCCAGCCGGACTGTGTTCGCGCAAGATAGACGGCAAGATACAAGACCTGCCGTGGCATAAGACCTTTATTACGAAGAGCGTGGAAACGCACCGCGACGTTGTCCCCATACACTTTGACGGGCAGAACTCAGAGAAATTCTACCGCATAGCAAATATCTGCAAACTGTTCAGACTGAAATTCAACTTCGCAATGCTGTTTCTTGCCGACGAGATGTTTAAGAACACAGGCAAGACCTTCCATGTGACGATAGGCAAGCCCATAGCGTGGCAGACGTTTGATAAGTCGAAGAAACCCGCAGAGTGGGCAGAAGAGGTAAGAAAGAAGGTATATTCAATTCAGAATTCATTATGAATTATGTATTATGCATTAGCAATTGTGCATTATAAGCTATGAATTATAAGGAAATCATCCCCCCCGTGCCGCAGGAACTGCTGCTGGCAGAGCTGACGCCTGAAAAGCGCCTGCGCATGACCAATCGCTCAAACAACGAGATTTACATATTCACCTACCACGACTCGCCCAACCTTATGCGCGAGATAGGACGCCTGCGCGAGATAACCTTCCGCATGGCAGGTGGCGGCACAGGCATGGAACTTGACTGGGATGAGTTTGATACTTGCGATAATTGCTACAAGCAGCTCATCGTGTGGAACCCCGAGTCGCAGGAGATAATCGGAGGCTACCGCTACCTGATGGGCGATGAGTGGGAGTATGACGAGCATGGCCAGCCGATACTGGCTACAAGCCACATGTTCCGCTTTTCTGACAAGTTCATAAAGGAATATGCACCCTATACGATAGAACTGGGCCGCTCGTTTGTCACGCCTGAATACCAGAGTTCGAAGATGGGAGCCAAGAGCCTCTTCGCCCTTGACAACCTGTGGGACGGACTTGGTGCGCTGATGGTCATCAACCCCCGTATGAAATATTACTTCGGCAAGATGACAATGTATCCGAGCTACATACGCTTTGGCCGTGACATGATACTCTATTTCCTCAAGAAACACTTCGGTGATTCAGAAGGGTTGGTATATCCTATGCACCCGCTGAAGCTTGAGACCTCGGAAGACGAGCTGGAGCAAATTTTCTGCGGTCGCGATTTCAAGGAAGACTACCGCATACTCAACGGAGGCATCCGGGCCCTTGGCTTCAACATACCGCCGCTGGTCAATGCCTACATGAACCTCTCGCCCACGATGAAACTCTTCGGCACAGCCATCAACGACGGCTTCGGCGACGTAGAGGAGACAGGCATACTCATCGCAGTAGATGAAATCTTCGAGTCGAAGCGAGTGCGCCACATAGAGTCATACGTCAAGGAACACCCCGAGTGCCTTGACAACATCACCAGCGGTGCTGACATATTGATAAAGAAACGCCTTATGGGAAGATAAGCCTTACGGCTGCATAGAAACCAGACAATTACCGTAATTAACCAAGGATTACGTAATATTATCAAGTATAGTATTATGATAGTCATGGTTGATTACGGTAATTTTTTTCTATAATTCATGACACGCTGAATGGCAACTCATATCACTTGTAAGTGTAAAATTGTGTTAATGCATACAAGAAAAATAGTACAGCATCAATGATAATTCGTACAAATATAGTAATTTTGCCCACCGAAAATAAAAATGTGCAAGACAGATTGCCATGCAATCGTAATACCAAAGAAAAAGCAACATCAGGTAAAAAGATGAAAAAGACATTACTCTCGGCAGCACTTGCCTGCGCTGCCATCCTCTCAGCCAATGCCGGCGGCATGCTGACAAACACTAACCAGAGCGTCAGTTTCCTGCGCAATCCGGCTCGCGACGGTGCCATCGGCATCGACGGCGTATATTCTAACCCGGCCGGTGTGGCCATGATGGGCGAGGGCAAGTGGCTCTCCGTCAACTGGCAGGCAGCGTGGCAGACACGTACCATACAGACTACGAACCCCGTGTTTGAACTCTCCAAGGACTTCAACGGACAGCCTCAGGAGTACGAAGGCAAGGCCTCTGCTCCGTTCGTGCCATCGGTACATGCCGTGTGGAACAAGGGTCGCTGGTCATGGCAGTTCAACTTCTCTGTTACCGGCGGTGGCGGTAAGTGTGAGTTTGCCAACGGACTGGGTTCCTTCGAGGGAGCCGTAGGCCAGATAGCCGCAGGCCTTCGTCAGTTTGGTATAAAGGCAGGACTGCCCAGTGCCATGGTGACCAGTGGCTACGACTGCAACAGTTACATGCAGGGCAAGCAGTACTACTTCGGCTTCACCCTCGGCACGGCCTACAAGGTGACCGACAACTTCTCCGTATATGGCGGCATACGCATACTCTACGGCTCTGCGTCGTATAAGGCAAAGATTGACAACATACGCGTAATCACCGCAGCAAACCCCGACGGAGTGGACTTCGGTCAGTACTATGACCAGATAAAGCCATACATCACCGGTGCGGCTACGCAGTATGAACAAGCCATTGCTACATACGCACGCGCAGGCCAGGAAGTGCCTGCCGACATTATCAACGGCTACACCTCAGTGCGTAAACTTCAGGCAGTGGAGTCATACCGTGAAGGCGTAAACCTGCAGTCAGACCAGAGCGGCGTGGGCTTCGCCCCGATACTCGGTGCCGACCTCAAGCTGAATAAGTTCAACTTTGCCGTAAAGTATGAGTTCCGCACGAAGATGAATATGGAAAACAAATCCACCGTCAAGGAAGCTCATGCCATTGATGCGGTCAACCAGTTCCGTGACGGTACCTCAATCCGCGAGGACCAGCCATCGCTCCTCAGTTTCGGCGTGCAGTACAGTCCCATCGACCAGGTGCGTATCAACGCCGGCTACCATCACTTCTACGACAAGGCAGCGAAGAAGACCTACTATAAGATGAACGAGGTGGGCGTGTCAACGCGCTATGATAATAAAAACGATATGCTCAAGAGCGGTACCAACGAGTATCTGGGTGGAGCCGAGTGGGACGTCACGAAGAAACTCACCGTCAGCGGAGGTTTCCAGATTACGCGCTACGGCAACACCGACGAGTATATCAACGACATCTCGTTTGTAGTCAATTCATGGAGCTACGGCCTCGGACTGAAATACCAGATAACCGACAAGGTGGCAGTCAACGCAGCCTATTTCAAGACCTGCTACGACGACTATACCACCAAGGTGGATGAGACGGGCATACAAAACTCCTTCACACGCTCCAACCGTGTGGGAGCCATCGGCATAGACATTGCATTCTGATATGATGCTACGGAGTAGAAGCAGGATAACCTATCCGTGGTAATATATTGAGAACGAATATAATTTCATTTATTGGTTTTAAAACTGTTTGGGGCTATCGTCCGTGAGGATGATAGCCCCTATTCTTATGTCTGGAAACAAGCAACATACGCATGACCTCGTAAAAGCACACGGATTACCTCGTAAAAGCACACGGATTACCATGTGAAAGCATAGTGATTACCATGTAATATGATACTGATTGCATGGTAATCAGATACAGATTGCATAGCGAGGGTATGGCGGTGTGGGGTAAAACGGAAAACGGCAAAAAAGTAAGAGAACCCGAGGTTTGCGAAAAAAAAAACTGTTTGACAGCATTTTTTTTCTGTTATACTTGCAAATGACGTAAAAAAGCAGTAAATTTGCATAGAGCTCGTTGCGTCATTTTTCCTAAGTGAAGCGACGGTAACCACTTAAATGCTTTTGCCTCAGAATGTTAAGCGCGTTCTGAGGAGGAATTGTGTGCATTAGTACTTGATAATACAGTAGAAGGACGGATACATGCAAACAAACACGAAAGCCAGTAAAAGGGCAATATTCTCAGGACTTAGCTGGACATCAGTGTCAACCATAATCAATGGACTTTCACAAGTGCTGCGCCTTTCGATACTTTCGAGATTTCTTGAGAAAAGTGATTTCGGCATCGTAGCCATACTGACGCTGACCTTGGGAATGGTACAGGTGTTCTCTGATTTAGGTTTCTCTTCTGCAATAATGTCGCAGAAAGACCTTGAGAAACAAGATTTCGTCAGTTTGTTTTGGTTGCAGTTTATTATATATAATGTGACAATGATATGTCTCTCGCTATCATCATCATTGTTTGCATCTTATTACTCAAACGCAGCTATAGCATCAATGTTGCCGATAGTTCTGTTTGAATTATTCTTTATCAGCATAGGCAGATTATATGAGACAGTGTTGCAGAAAGAGATGCGTTTCAAGACTATAGCTATCCGTAATATGCTTGCTGCTGTCATCTCCATCCCCTTTGCTTTGATATTGGCACTACAGTCTTTCGGGGTTTATAGCATGATATTATCAACCCTTGCGCATGCTGCCATCATAAACATCTGGAATTTCATTGCAGGCCAGTCAACATATAAGATGCAGTTGCAGAGGATAGACTACAAAAAGACTAAGGGACTTATGAAAGTCGGGGGGTTCCAGATGGGAACTCAGATTATTGATTATCTATCCTCAAAGCTCGATATCATAGTAATAGGCATATATTTTGACGTTAGCGAACTGGGACTGTATAATTTGTCCAAGGAGGTTGTGGTGAAATTTTCGTTGGTGACAAATGCTATTGTGAACAAGGTACTCTTGCCTGTGCTGACCTTGCTTCAGAATGATATAGCAAGATTAAGGGAAATGTTCTGTAAGTTTGTGCGTGAGACATCTCTGCTCAATGCATTGTTGACGAGCTTTATGTTTGTTTTCGCAGATGTCATTGTATATTATTTCTATGGAGAGAAATACATAGAGGCTACTTACTTAGTGAGAATTACGGCAATATGCAGTTTTTTGGGTCTGTCTTCTATTCCAAATGGCTTGGTGGCCATCGCAATGAAGAAAACAGATGTCACTTTCGTCTATACTATAATCAGGGTAATTATGACATCAGTCATACTATTGACCTTTGGGTGGATATCAATGAAGGTGACGATGATTGCTGTACTTATAGTCGCTATTATAGGTTTCTTTCTTAGTTGGAAGATGTTGCTGAATAATACTATCTCATTGGGATTGCTAACATATTTAAAACGGTTTGTACCGAGTTCGTCCACATTTTCTATAGTGTCAATTGTTTTAATGCCTTGGTGGATTGCCTATGGCGATTATAAAAAAATATCTGTCACTGTTGTCTTCGTATTGGTATATATGCTCGTTACGGCAATATGTGTAGCATTTGCAGAAAAAGACATGGTGAAGCAACTTATAACCAAGAGATACGATGCATATAAGAAACAAACAAATTAGTTTTGGAAAGTTTGTTGCCCTTGTCTTGTATTATGGCATAGCGCGGTACTTGCCATGCAGTAACACCTACGGCAATATAGGAGGTTATGTAAGGCGTTACCTATGCAAGCACATTTTCAAAAAATGTGGTAAGAATGTAAACATTGAGAGAAAGGCTTGGTTCGCAAGTGGTATAGACGTGGAAATAGGAGATAATAGTGGCATAGGCATAAATGCCCACATTCCAAACGGTACTATTATCGGAAAAGATGTAATGATGGGACCTAATTGCTTTATTTTGGAAATCAACCATAATTATAATCAGACAGATATCCCCATGAACCAGCAGGGAAGTGGGAATAAGAAGATAACTATAATTGGTGATGACGTGTGGATTGGTCGTGATGTCTTTATGACTCCTGGTCGTAGAGTTTCAAGTCATAGTATAGTGGCGGCACGAACTGTATTAGTTCGGGATTTTCCTGAATGGTCAATTGTTGGGGGAAACCCATCCCAACTAATTAAGTCAAGGATATAATTTGCTTTTTTATTAAGCTTTATTACGTTTAACGACGTAAAGATTTATAACATTCAATAAGCAATGGAATCAGGGCAGACACCATTATATGTCTTTTCTAATGTGATATTATATCTTTTTATGCTGGTATTGGCATATAAAGGTGTAAAGAGCAGGGATGGAGACAAATTCAGATACATGTTGTCTGTATTTCTAATGTTCTTGTTTTGTGAATATGCTTTTTGGGGAGGTGATTACTATCATTATATAGACGAGTTTAAAGAGGCAAGATTGGGAGCTCGTGTTAATCTTGAGCCTTTCTATTACTGGGTGGCACAGACATTCGAGTCTTACGATGAAATTCGTCTGGTAATCTGGGGGGGAGGTCTGATACTGCTGTTATTGCTTTTTAGGATAATTGATAAGAAACCAGAAAATTATGTTTATACGTACATTTCCACCTATTTTATATGGTTTACTTATGCAAGGGCATCGTTGGCAATGTGTGTGATATTACTTGGTTTGGTTCTAATTGCGCATGAGAATAAAAAGATGCTATTCTTACAAATCGCTGGTATTGCTCTGCTGATAGCTTCTTTAAGTTTACATAAATCTGCAACCTATGGAGTAGCAATGGCAGCGATGGCATTTGTTACATATAGATTTGGAAAATGGGTTTATTTGTTATTGATAATGGGTATGGTTGCGGTTCTATATTTGTACGGAGACTCTGTGGACATTGCGTCTATTGCCCAAGAACATGAGGAACGAATGCAGAGCACAGTAAGTGTGGCACGAATGTATTTGGAGGAGGAAGAACGTTTCCTTGGTATGGGAGAGTTGGTAGAGAAGGTTTTATTTCATTTGTCCATATATATGGTTGCCATACTGTATATAATGTCTGTCTTTGAGAATAAAGCTAAGACTTTTTCTAAATATACGAGAATATTTGGGTGTTATGCCTTTTGGACGGCTTTGACGTCCTCCGTATTTCTATTGGATTTTGACTATAATACCCTTGAGATGTATGAGCGTTTTTCTATGTATGCTTTGATACCGGCTTCATCTTTTTTATCGAAAATATATGAATCGGGGTATAAGAGGCGATTTACGACTACAACGATTATTGTGGCAGTACTCTGTTCTTTATATACACTTATATATGTGTATTATTGTACACTAGTTAAATAAGTACACCCTAAAATCCGCAGATAATTTTTCGATTGTCTGATTTAGCCCTTGCTTGGGACGATGTTGTCTGATTGTGGACTTTACGGCCCGTATAATCTCGCTGTGCTGATAGCCTGTCAGCGTACTGCGAAGCATATTCCGCCAAAAGCGCTGATTTTCTCAGATTTTTGTTGTACATTTGCCATGTCATTGATGATTTTGCTTGTCTTGATTTTGCAGCACTAAGGTAAGTGAAAAATCTGACATGACCAAATCCTGGGCACAACATTTTGTTGCCTAGGTACTTATAAAAAATATTAAACTAAAGAGCTGCGGAATTTAGGTACACAGATGTCAAAGAAAAAAAAAATAGCAATAATCTGTTGGTCAGATCCGTATGACAGGAAGGGGCTTACAAATGCCATGTTAGGTAGGGCACGTCTGCTTATCAACATGGAGGATTATGATGTGGATTGCTATATGATTTCTGAATACGAACCATGGTATGTAAGACTGCTGCGTAGGACACCTAAGCGTGAGAAAAAGAAGCTGATGACACTTGATGGTGTCAATGTGCACGTATTGTGGTTTAATTATTCTATAGTTGATTACATAAGCCGAATAAGGTTGCATGGGCGAGGTTTCTTCAGAGAAAGATTTACAAAGAATTTACATGACCATTTTAAGTATTATGATTTTATCATAGCACATTCGTTAGATGCTGGTAAGACGGCATTGTATGCAAAAAAAGAATGGAATATTCCATATAGCATCACTTGGCATGGCTCTGACATCAACGTTACGCCTTGGGACAATCCGAGTGAGGGAAGGGTTATAAGGGAGATTATCGAAAAAGCAGATGTGAATTATTTTGTCAGTAAGGCATTGATGGAGCGTTCTGATAAATTAACGACAAGGGGAGTGAAGAAAGTTCTGCATAACGGGTGTGACAGCAGATTTCGTAAATATGATGAAGCAAGGTGTGAAGAACTGCGAAAAAAGTTTTGTGTCAAAGGGAAGAAGGTCATTACGTTTGCAGGAAACCTTATCGATATAAAGAATCCGCTTTTATTGCCTGAGATTTTCAAATTAGTACATAGGGAGGTGCCTAATTCTACGTTCTGGGTAATAGGCGATGGCAAACTTCGTGGACAGATGGAGAAGGCATCTGTTGATGTTCCTGTACAATATTGGGGAAACCAACCTGTGGAAATGATGCCGGATTTTCTTAACTGCACAGATGTGGTCGTGTTGCCAAGTAAGAATGAGGGATTGCCGCTTATCCTCGTTGAGGCTATGAATTGTGGATGTAGGGCTGTCGGTTCAAATGTAGGAGGTATAAAAGAGGTGATAGGAGAGAAAAATGTGTTGGACTATCCGTCAGATGATTTTGTGGAGAAATTCGCAAAGAAAGTGATAGAATTGAGCAAGACCAACAGACCTGATACAGAATTTCAGTTGAAAGATGATTTCAGCTGGAAAAATGCAAATGCTATTGAAACCAGTGACATAAAAAGGATTATAGAGTGAAGGATAATGGTTTCGGTTATGTGTCAGGTATTATAACTATTTTAAATTTTTTGGATTGATTTTATAAAAGGAACTATTATGAAAGATATAAAAATTTGTGTAATTGGTCTCGGATATGTAGGCCTTCCTTTAGCAAGACTATTCTCCACCAAATATCCGACCGTAGGCTTTGATATGAATCAAAGCCGAGTTAATGAACTGATGACTGGCCATGACAGTACAGGAGAGGTAAACGACAAGATGCTACAGGAAGCGATAAAACGCAAACATCTAATATGCACTACAGATTTGGAGGAAATCAGAAAATGTAATTTCTATGTTGTTGCTGTGCCTACACCTGTTGATGAAAATAACCGTCCAGACTTACGTCCGCTTTGGGGAGCCAGTGAGACGGTGGGCAAGGTTATCAGTAAGGGGGATGTGGTGGTATATGAGTCTACCGTATATCCAGGAGTAACCGAAGAAGAGTGCATACCAGTGGTTGAGAGAGTCAGTGGTTTAGTGTATAACCTAGATTTTTTTGCAGGCTATTCGCCAGAGCGAATCAATCCAGGAGATAAGGAACACACAGTGGAGAAAATACGCAAGGTCACCTCTGGCTCTACGCCAGAAGTGGCAAACCTCGTTGATGATATTTATAACAGTGTGTTAGTCAATGGCACACATAAGGCTCCGTCAATCAAAGTGGCAGAAGCATCTAAAATAATAGAGAATTCACAACGTGACGTGAACATAGCATTCATGAATGAACTGGCAAAGATCTTCAATGCCATGAATATCGATACACAGGATGTTATAGAAGCGGCTGCTACGAAATGGAATTTCATTAAATTGAAACCTGGACTCGTTGGAGGGCATTGTATATCAGTGGATCCTTATTACCTTATTCAAAAAGCCCAGGTATATGGTGTCCTTCCGCGCGTAATGTTCGCCGCACGTCGCCTGAATGACGGTATGGGCGAATATGTGGCTGAACAAGTTATAAAATGCATGAACAAGAAGGGGATATTGGTTAAGAATGCCAGAATCCTTATATTGGGTATAACGTTTAAAGAGAATTGTCCCGACATCCGTAATACGAAAATTGTTGATATATACTCAACTTTGTCAGAGTATACAACGAACATAACAATCTATGACCCCTGGGCAAATATAGAGACAGTAAAGAGAGAATATAATATAGATGTAACTAATGTACTGTCGGAATCGGATAAATACAATGCTGTGGTGTTAGGCGTGGCACATAGTTGTTTCTCTGATTTAGATATTAAGTCTCTTGTTGAGAATAACGGAATCGTGTATGATGTCAAGGGGGTATTACCACGCGATATTATTGACGGAAGGTTGTAGTAAACGGACAATAAGCGGATAATAAATGTTTATGGGAAATAAGATTTGTTTTATACTTAATTATGGACCATATTATCGGTTTCCGATATACAATAGAATAGCAGAGGCATTTAATGCGGATTTTTACTTGGGAGATAGCATAGGCTCTCCATTAAAGAAATTTGATTATCAAGAGTTAAAAGGGTATAAAGGCACGCTTAAGCGCTATAGTCTCTTCGCTGGCTTCTACTGGCTTGCAGGGTGTGTGCATCTCGTATTCAGGCATTACGACAAATATGTATTGACGGGAGAACCCCTGTGTCTCAGTTCTTGGATATTGCTTGTATTAGCACGTATATTTGGTAAAAAAACTATATCATGGACACACGGTTGGTATGGCAGGGAGAGGGGAATAAAGAAATACATAAAAAGACTTTATTTCAAGTTATTCAATAAAAACCTTTGTTATAATGAATATGGAGCGAGACTGCTTGCTGAGCAGGGTGTGAAGAGACATGACATCTATATTATAGCAAACTCTCTTGACTATGACAAACAAACCAACATTAGAAAATGCCTGAGGCCATCGGATATTTATCGCAAACATTTCGGCAATGATAATTCTGTAATCGTCTATTGCGGAAGAATACAGAAATCGAAGAAAGTGGAATTGCTACTAGATTTGGTCTACGAGTTAGAAAAAAAATCCATCCATACAAATCTGGTGCTAGTAGGCAAAGATGTTGATGATTTAAACCTTCCGCAATTAATAAGTGAAAAAGATATTACCCAACAGGTTTGGTTGTATGGTCCATGCTATGAGGAGGAGACACTGAGTGAGTTATTCTATAATTCCGCAGTATGTGTCTCTCCGGGCAATGTGGGACTTACGGCCATACATTCCCTTACCTACGGTTGTCCTGTCATTACGCATAATGATTTTCCTTATCAAGGTCCGGAGTTTGAGTCTATTGTGCCTGGAAAAACAGGTGATTTCTTCAACCGATGCTCACTCCCAAGTCTCTTGGAAGTGACAAGAAAATGGATTAACCTCTCTAATGAAGACAGAGATATCATAAGACAAAATTGCTACAAAGAAATTGACAGGAAATGGAATTATCATTATCAGTTAGGAGTATTGGAAAATGTACTCGGATAATTCATCAACAGTCACAACGAGATCTCTGCAAACGTCTTTTGAGGAGTTATGCCCATAAATTTAACCCACAGTCTACAATAGTATTGATTAGTATCTAACTAATAGCATACACTCGTGAAGACTGTGTAAAGGTTATGCCTATATTAGATTTAAAGACGAACAAGAGTTTATGCCAAAACTGTTTCAAATAAATGTTACTGCTAACCAAGGGGCTACCGGACGTATTGCAGAGCAAATAGGTGGACTGGCTATGCAAGATGGCTGGGAGTGCTATATGGCATACGGCAGACATAGTAACGGTACTAAGATGAAACCTGTTAAAATAGGTAACGGGTGGAATGTGTATGAACATGTTGCAGAGTCTATGCTGTTTGACAATAATGGACTTGCTTCAAGGTGCGCAACGAAATCGCTGATTAAGAAGATTGAGCAGGTAAAGCCAGACATTATTCACCTGCATAACATACATGGCTACTACATTAACTACGAGAAATTGTTCAGATTCCTCAAAGGATATGGATGTTCAGTAGTATGGACGCTTCACGACTGTTGGCCGTTTACCGGTCACTGTACGTACTTTGATAAAGAAGGATGCTTCAAATGGAAAAAACAATGCCACGATTGCATAAATAAGAAGGCATATCCTAAAAGTTTGTTTGCGGATAGAAGCAGGCAGAACTACGATAAGAAGAAGCAGTTGTTTACAGGGTTAAAGAATATGGTGTTAGTGCCAGTGTCTTATTGGTTAGAAGACTATGTGAAAGAATCTTTCCTTTCAGTCTATCCTACGAAAGTAATACACAATGGTATTGATACGGATGTGTTCAAGCCTTCTGCAGAAAAAGAACATTCAGGTTATAATATTCTTGGCATTGCAAACAATTGGAAAATGCAAAAAGGCTTGCCTGATTTTATCCGTCTGCGTGAGTTGTTGCCTGACGACTGCCACATAACGCTCATTGGAACCACGAGTGACGAAATAAAGCATCTGCCTGACGGAATAACCGGTATGCAACGTACGGAGAGCATTGCTGAGTTGGCACGGTTTTATAGTGAAGCGGATGTCTTGGTAAACCCGACCTATGAAGATAACTACCCGACTGTAAATCTTGAGGCATTGGCATGCGGAACGCCTGTCATTACTTATCGCACCGGTGGGAGTCCGGAGTCTATCACTGACGAAACCGGAGTGGTGGTAGATAAGGGTAATGTCGAAGCACTAGCTGAAGCAATAATAAAGATGCGAAGCGGCGCTACGAATATAACCCGTGAAGCTTGTCGTAAGTATGCTGTAGAGAATCATAACCAGTTGACACGTTTCAGGGAATACATAGAGTTGTATGAATATCTTCTTGCGAAATAGCAAGGTTATTTAATAATCTTAAGATAAACGATGACAGATACTACCGTAATAATCCTCACTAAGAATGAGGAAATAGACATAGAACGTTGCATCCGCTCCGTAGAAGGTTGGGTGAAACGCATCGTCATTGTTGACAGCGGCAGTACTGACCGAACCGTTGAGATTGCGGAAAGACTTGGGGTGGAGATAGTAAGGCATGAACCTTTCGTTGATTACGGCAGACAGTTTAACTGGGCTATTGACAATCTGAGAATAAAGACCACTTGGGTATTCCGACTTGATGCAGATGAAGTAATCACGCCAGAGTTACGTAAAGAACTTGAGAAGGAATTGGAACATCATGCTACAGATGATGTGTCAGGCTTCATGATGCGTTACAAGGTGGAGTTTATGGGTAGATACCTTATGCATGGAGGTTTCTATCCTTTCCAAAAGATAACCATCTTCAAGTATGGCAAGGGCAGGTTTGAGGAACGTGCCATGGGCGAGCATATCGTATTGTCGGAGGGTAGATGTATTGATTTGAAGAATGACGCTATACATCACACGCTGAAGACGTTAGACTTATATGTCAGTAAGCATAACTGGTATGCTACGCGTGAGGTGCAGGACTATTTCGATGTACGCTCCGGTCGTGAGAATGCACTGCTTGACGGTCAGCCAGAGAAAGCAAAGAAACTGCGTGACGGCTTGTACTACCGTCTGCCGATGTTCTTGCGTGCCAGACTGTTCTTTTGGTATAGATACTATCTGAGGCTCGGTTTCCTTGACGGAACACCAGGCTATATTTTTGCCTTCATGCAGGCTTATTGGTACCGCACGCTGGTCGATGCGAAACTCTATGAGCATAACCTCAAAAATAACAACAAGTAATGAAGCTCACTCTTACGCAAAATACCCTGCTTTGTCTCGTTAGTCATGCTGTTGGATTTTCCAAGCCTTTGCCCGATGAGATATATGAAACAGACTGGGATATGCTTATTCGCACGGCAGTAAGGAATGGCGTAGCACCTTTGGCTTTCACGGGATATGTAAAGAGCGGACTGAACGATGACCATAACTGCAAACTCAACGGCAAGGATTTGAGGCGCCTAAAGTTGACGTGGATGGGACTGGAAATACCACAGCGAAAGAATTACCGACATCAACTGAAGGTACTGCAAAAGATAACGACATTCTACGAAAACCACGGCATAAAGGTACACGTAATAAAGGGTTATCCCTTGTCGTTATGCTATCCGGATCCAGAACTGCGTACGTCAAGCGATATTGATATTTACTGCGGAAAAGACTATAAACGCTCAAACGAACTGATGGAGCAGAAGGGAGTGAAGGTTGACTACAGTGAACACAAGCACTCCACATTCAGCATCAACGGTATAGCGATTGAAAATCATCACTCATTCCTAAATGTGCATGCACATCCGTCAAGCAGGCTCGTTGAACAGTGGATTGAAGACAATCTGGATTCACATACAGCCATGCTGCTTTATCTGATACGACATTCGGCAGAAAACTTCACGGCTTCGCAGGCAACACTGAGGCAGGTACTTGACTGCGGACTCTATGCCCAGAGGTATCAGGACTTTATTGATTGCGGCATACTAATGGAATCAGCTGAAGAAGCAGGTATGATAGGCTACATGGACACTGTAACCTTCATCTGTACGGAGTATCTCGGATTTAGCGACAGCCTGTTTCCACCACTTAATACTGAACGTGAGACGCTCATCAGAGCTGCGGCTGACATAATAGAGCCGGAATTCAACGAAGAACATCCTTCGAGCATATCAGCTGAGATACGTTATAAACTACGCCGATGGAATAAAAACCGGTGGAAACACGATATGGTATATGCCAACGAAAGCCTCATTGGCTCATTCATATCCCAAATGTGGAGCCATCTGCTGAAGCCCTCAACCATATTATATGGATTGAAGGCGGAGCGCAGTTCGTAATAAATCATGAATTGTGGTAAACACTTATCCAGACAGGACGAACAAGGATGAAGATTTCTATAATCACTGCCACATACAACAGCGCACGGACACTGCGTGATACGCTGGAAAGTATCCTCAGACAGACACACCATGACTACGAAGTCATAATACAGGACGGTCTGTCGCGTGACGATACGCTGGAGATAGCTCGCGACTACGAGCCACGCTTCAGCGGACGTATGCGTATATTCTCAGAGAAAGATAACGGACTGTATGATGCCATGAACCGCGGCATCGGTCACGCAACAGGTGATGTGGTAGGCATACTAAACTCCGACGATTTCTATGCTGATGACCATGTGCTTGAATGGATAAACGAGGCCTTTGAGCAGGGCAATACAGACTGCACCTTTGCCGACCTCGTATATGTCAGCGCCAACGATACCACGCAGGTGGTACGACGATGGAAAGGGAGCCCATACGAAGAAGGAGCCTTCGTCAAGGGCTGGCATCCTGCTCACCCTACTTTCTACGTAAGACGTGAATGTCTTACGGAGTATGGTGCCTTCGATACTACGTTTGCCGTGTCTGCCGATTTTGAATTGATGCTGCGCCTTATTGAACACCACCATATCCGTACTTGTTATCTGCCTCACTGCATGGTGCGTATGCGCGAGGGCGGTGAGAGCAACGGTACGCTGCGCAACGTAATACGTGGAAATAAGAATATCATGCGTGCCTTCCGCAAGAATGGTGTCAGGGTCAGTTGGCTGTATCCTTTGAAACGCCTTGTACCGAAGGTTCTGGATAGGCTCGGACTAAGATGAGGTGAGGTGGCAGAAAAATTTCTAAAGCCTGCGCTGACAAGGCAAGGGCAATGACAATTAAGGCATGTTCTAATCATTTAGAACATGCCTTAATTGTTTCTGCCTAAGCATCGTGCCTGCGTTTGTCGCCGTCGGCACGCATACACAGCCATTATAAAGGCAAGAGCCTCGGCCTCCAAATCTTTTGCCTCTTGCTTAATGTCAGCAGTAGAGTCGGTGATTACTCGTTGCGTGATTCCTCCTCACTCTTTATAAGCTGTACGTTGGTTTCCTCAATCAAACTCAATTTAATGGCATTGTTGTCTTTGCCAGGACGATACCAATGTTGCTGTCCAAACCACTCCTGTAAATCCTTTGACTTAAAGCGATAGCCGTGGCGTGCCAGAATCTCGTTGCGCATCAGTCGTAACTCATGCTTATTAGGAATTCCCGACAGATACGCACGATTGAGCAATGCGATGGATGTTATCTCGCTGGGCAAATCCTGTGTCATCTGATACTGCAGTTCCTCGCAGGTACCCTTGTCGTGAGGCGTCAGCACAAGAGTCCACATTATGTCGCCACTTGGTTTCCTCACTGCGAGGAAGTTCATACCATCCTGACGTATGTACTGCACCTTCCAACCATACTGTGCGCCAAACGGAGCATCATCCGCTTGACGGCTTGGTGTCAGCTTGTACATACCGGGTTTGCCGCTGACCTTTTCAAGCGTGACCTCTTTGTCATCGTCGTCGGTCATATATACATACTTGTCCATACGTACATCCTGCACGGTGTAAAGCGTATAGCCATCAAAAAACTTGTCGCCCACCTTTATCGTTTGGGCTTTCGCACCGCATACCACGCAGGCAAGCAATGCAATGATAGTGAGTAAATTCTTCATTTTAATGCGTTATTAACAATTCTTGTAGAGAAATTAGATAATCCTC